>Ga0307372_10008442_pt1 | contig 14483 bp, 17 predicted proteins | sample OX1MG_FD_202533 | JGI IMG/M metagenome (GOLD analysis project Ga0307372, IMG submission 202533) | Soil microbial communities from Risofladan, Vaasa, Finland - OX-1 | ecosystem: Environmental > Terrestrial > Soil > Coastal area > Acid sulfate soil | place: Finland: Risofladan, Vaasa | collected...
GGCGACGACCGCCCCGGCGACCCGGCCTGCCTGCTGCGGCGGGTCTGCCCCGCCTGCGGCGCCGTAGCCGACCACGACCCGCCCACCACCTGCCCCCAATGCCACACGGAGATGCCCGCCGGCTAGCGTGCAGCGCCCTCCACCCCGACCTCAGGTGCTGGTGTGACGGAGGTTGTTGGTGAGGGTGGCGGCCAGGGCGCGCAGCGGGGCTGACACCCGCACCCGGGGAGGCAGCGGCTCGTGCAGGTCGCGGGCCTCGGCCGGGAGCCCGGCCAGATCATGCCGCAGCCGCTCGCGGGCCAGCTCAATGGTGTCTGGCTGGCCGGTGCGCACTCCCCCGCGCATCACCGGGACCAGCAGCGGTTCCAGGGCCGGCGATCCGGGCTCGTCGCGGCCGCAGAGCAGGTCCTCCTCGATCGGCAGCCGCCGCCAGACCTGCTTGGCGCCGGGCAGGGTCGCCTTGCCGGGCGACAGCTTGAGCACCGGGCGGCCGTCGTAGGCAACCAGCTTGTAGGCACTGTCGAGGGTCGGCGCGTCGGCCGACACCCCGAGCCGGGTGCCGATCCCGGCGGCGTCGATCGGCGCCCCCGCCATCCGCATCCGCTCCAGGTCATGCTCGTCCAGCCCGCCGCTGACGAAGATCCGCACCTGCGCCAGCCCGGCCGCGTCCAGCAGGCGGCGGGTCTGGACCGCCAGCGCCGCCAGGTCGCCGCTGTCCAGCCGGACCGCGAGCGAGCGGGTGAGGCCCATCTCGCGGATCACCCCGATGGCCGCCTCGACCCCGCGCAGGGAGTCGTAGGTGTCGACCAGGAACGTGGTCCGGCCCGGCAGGTCCTGCGCGAAGGCGCGGAACGCGCTCGCCTCGTCGCCGAACGCCTCGATGTAGGAGTGCGCCATCGTGCCCGCCGCCTGCAGCCCGAACAGCCGGGCCGCCTCCACGTTGCTGGTGCCGGTGAAGCCGGCGATGGCCGACAGCCGGGCGACGGCCATTCCCGCGTCCACCCCGTGGGTGCGGCGCAGGGCGAAGTCCACCAGGTCGATGTCGCCACCGGCGGCCAGCACGCAGCGGGCCGCCTTGGTGGCGATGGCCGTCTGGAACGTCACCTGGTTCAGCAGGTAGGTCTCCGCCAGCTGGGCCTCGGCGATAGGCGCGGTGACCTCCAGCAGCGGCTCGTCCGGCAGCACGACCCGTCCCTCGGGGATGGCATGCACGTCACCGGTGAACCGGAGCGAGGCGAAGGCGGCGACGGTGTCATCGGCGAACCCGGCCGCCCGCAGCCATTCCAGGTCCTCCTCGGCGAACGCGAACGACTCCAGGTAGGCCAGGCAGTCGGCCAGCCCGCCGGCCACCAGGAAGCCGCGGCTGCGCGGGAGATCACGCACGAACAGGCTGAACGTGGCCGTCCCGGTCATGCCCCGGCGCAGATAGCTGGCGGCCATGTTCAGCTCGTACAGGTCGGTGACCAGTGCCAGGCTCACCTGGTCACCTGCCCGGCCGGCGCGGGGACCCGGTGGGGACGCGGGCTGCCCGGCGGGCGCACCCGCGCGCCCGGCGTGCCGAGCGACCCGAGCACACGCGCGGCCACGTCCTCCGGCGGCGGCGCGGTGTCCACCACCGTCGCGGACGGCCACGGCTGCTGCGAGGCCGCGAGCCGCTGCACCACCGAGATGGTCGCGTCCGAGGCGTCGCCACCGCCTGCCCGCCGCCGGCTGACCCGCCCGGCGATCACCTCGATCGGCAGTTCACACCGCAGTTCCGCCAGGTCGGCACTGGCCTGCGTGGCCAGCGAGCGCGCCGCCGCCCGCCAGGCCTCCTCGTGCCAGGAGGCGTCCAGCACCACGCTGCGGCCAGCTGTGAGCGTGGCACCCGCCCGCCGCAGCATCTCGCCGTAGGTGGCGTCGGTCATATCCGGCCGGTACAGCCCTTCGCCGAACGGAGCAGCCGCCACCGCCGCCGGGTCCAGGCCGGCCAGTTCCTTGCGGACCACATCCGAGCGGAACACGGCCGCGTCGAGTGCCTCGCCGACACGGGCCGCCAGCGTGGACTTCCCGGTGCCGGGCAGCCCGCCGATCACCACCAGCCGGATCCGGCCGGCGGACAGGTGCCAGGCGGCGAGGTCGAGCAGGTGCCGGGCAGCCTGGGCCAGCACCTGCTGGCCCGCCTCGTCCCCGCCGGCCTGCTCCCAGGCCAGGGCGGTCACCTTGGCCCGCACCTGGGCCCGGTAGGCGATGTGATGATGGGCCAGCGAGTCCGGCCAGCTGTCGCCGGCGAACTCCCGGTAGGCGGCGAGAAACTCGCCCGCCAGGTCGGCCCGGCCCAGCCGCTCCAGGTCCATGGCCAGGAACGCGACGTCCGCCAGGGTGTCGTCCCAGCGCAGGGCATCGTCGAACTCCAGGCAGTCCAGCACCCGGGGGCCGTCATCGAGCAGGAAGATGTCGTCGGCCAGCAGGTCGCCGTGGCCGTCCCGGGCCCGGCCGGCGGCCACCCGGGCCTGGATGAGGCTCTCCCGGCCCGCCAGGTAGCTGCGGGCGAGCGTGATGACCTGCCCGGCGGTGGCAGGGTCGAACAGCGGCCCGACGAAGCGGGCCATCTCGGTGGCGTTCGCCTCCCAGCGGCCAGCCAGGGCGTCGCGGCTGGCGGCGGCTTCGACCGCGGCGGAGGTGCCCGCCCGGGCGTGGAACGCGGCCAGCAGCCGGGCCAGCTGGCGCAGGCCCTCCCCGACCGGTTCGCCCGCCATGGCCAGGGTCGCCAGCCGGCGGCCAGCCGGCAGGCGCCGCATCACCACCAGGTGATCGCACGGCTGCCCGTCGGGACCGAGCACGTCGGCCACGCCCAGGTACACGTCGGGCGACAGGCGCCGGTTCAGCTCTACCTCCCGGTGGCAGGCGGCCTGCCTCGCCTCCCGGCTCCGGTAGTCGAGGAAGCCCAGATCGAGCGGCTTCTTCAGCTTGTAGGCATGGTCGCCGGCGAAGAACACCACACCCGAATGGGTTTCGGCGACAGCCGCGTGGCCGGCCGGGCCGGGTGGCGGCTGGTCAGGCCGGGGCATGGGCCGGGGCGAGGTAGCGGGTGAACCAGTCCCGGGCCAGTCCTGCCGCCTGCTCCAGCGTGCCGGGCTCCTCGAACAGGTGGGTCGCCCCGGGCACCACCGCGAGCTGGTTCTCGCACCGCAGGTGCTCCTGGGCGGCGCGGTTCATCCCCAGCACCACCTCGTCCAGGCCGCCGACGATGAGCAGCGTCGGTGCCCGCACCCGCGCGAGCCGGGGAATGGCCAGGTCGGGCCGGCCGCCACGGGAGACCACGGCGGCGATCTGGGCATCCGGCTCGGCGGCGGCCCACAGGGCGGCGCCGGCACCGGTGCTGGCCCCGAAGTAGCCGATCGGTGTGCCGGCCAGGCGCGCCCGCTCACGCAGCCAGCGGGTGGTGGCGGTCAGGCGGCCAGCCAGCAGCCCGATGTCGAAGACGTTGGCGGGGTCGCGCTCCTCCTCCGGGGTCAGCAGGTCGAACAGCAGCGTGCCGAGCCCGGCGCGGGCCAGCACACCGGCCACGAACCGGTTGCGCGGGCTGTGCCGGCTGCTCCCGCTGCCGTGCGCGAACAGCACCAGCCCGGCGTCGGCGCCGGGCGTGTTCAGATGCCCGGCGAGCCGGACCCGGCCGGCGTCGATCGTGACGTCGCCGTCCCAGGCGGCGCCGGCGGCCAGCGGCTCCGGGACCGGGCCGGCCGGGGCCCGGTCAGCGGCCGCGGCGCGCAGCAGCGCGACCACCTCGTCGTCGCTGGTCTGGGAGAAGTCCTCGTACCACTCGCCGATCGCCAGGAAGTGCTCCGGCGTCTCCAGGCAGATCACCTCGTCGGCGTCGTCGCCCATCGTGGCGGGAGTGGCCGGCGGGGCGACCGGCACCGCCAGCACCACCCGGGCCGCGCCCTGCGCCCGGGCGACCTGGCAGGCGGCCCGCGCGGTGGAGCCGGTGGCGATGCCGTCGTCGACGATGATCGCGGTCCGCCCGGCCAGCGGGGTCCGGGGCCGATCGCCCCGGAACCGCCGGGCCCGCCGCAGCAGCTCGGCCCGCTCCCGTTCCTCCACCGCGGCGATCTCGCTCTCGCTGACCCGGGCGATGGCGGTCACCTCCGGGTTGATGATCCGGACGCCGCCCTCCCCGATCGCGCCCATCCCCAGCTCCGGCTGGACCGGGACCCCGAGCTTGCGCACCACGATCACGTCCAGCGGCGCCCTCAGCGCCCGCGCCACCTCCGCCGCGACCGGGACCCCGCCCCGGGGGAGCCCCAGTACCACCAGGTCCTCACCCCGCAGGTGCTGCAGGCGGCTGGCGAGCCGCCGGCCTGCGTCGAGCCGGTCGAGAAACGGCATGGCAAACCCCCTTCGTCCCAGTCTGTGTACCCAGCACTGGGGCTGGCCAGAGGCGATGGTCCCGAGGGTTGTCACGGCCACGACCGGCCGTGCCCGGATAACGGGCAGGAACGGCGGGCAGTTCCCGCGGCCGGGTCAGGTCAGCAGTGAGCGCAGGAAGGTGCGGGTACGGCCGGCGTCGTCGCCGCGGCCGTACCCGCCCGCGACGAAGTCGGTGACGCCCGCCTGCGCCAGCACCTCGATCTGCTCGCCCACGGCGTCCTCGTCACCGACGATGGCCACGTCCGCCGGGCCGGCCGCGCCTTCCCGGTCGAGCATGGCCCGGTAGGACGGCAGCTGCCCGTAGATCGCGAACACCTTGGCCGCCCGCTCGCGGGCAGCGGCCGGGTCGCTGGTGACGCAGACCGGCAGGATGCACACGACCCGCGGCGCGGGCCGCCCGGCCTCAGCCGCCGCCTGCGTGATCGTCGGCACGATGTGGTCCCGTACCGTGGCCGGGCCGGTCATCCACAGCACCGTGCCGTCCGCCTGCTGGCCCGCCAGCCGCAGCATCTGGGTGCCCAGTGCCGAGACCAGCACCGGCACCCGGCCCTCCCCCGGGGTGGTGAGGCCGATATTGGCCCGGACAGTCTCCCCGCTGAACGAGGCCGGGCGCCGGTCCAGCAGCGGCAGCAGGACCGCGAGGTATTCGCGCATGTGCCGGATCGGCTTGCTGTAGTCGTAACCGAACATGTCCTCGATCACGATCTGGTGGGACGGGCCGATCCCCAGGGTGAGCCGGCCGCCTGTCGCCGCGGCGACGGTGAGCGCCTGCTGCGCCAGGGCAGCGGGATGGCGCGGGTAGGTGGGGACGACCGCCGTTCCCAGGCCAATGCCGCCGACCTGGCTGCCGGCGACGGCCAGCGCGGTCAGCGCGTCCAGCCCGAAGATGTTGCTCAACCACACCGACGAGAAGCCTTCGCCGGCCGCCCGCTGCACCTGTCCACGCAGGTCGGCGAAGGGGTCAGCACCTGAAGGATCCTGCAGTGACACGGCGATACGCATGTGCCTGCCTCCCACGCCTGGGCCGTCCGGTCGCTCTCATTCTGCCCCGGCGAGCCGATAGCAGGCTGCTGGAATGTGGCGTAATCGGGCCGGACGGTGCGGCATGCCCGGCCGACTTCGCCCGCCGCGTGGATGGCGCCGCTGCTGGGCGGGGCGGCCGGGGAAGTGCCGATTCCAGGCCTGAAACCGGAATCTCTCATGGTGTTGCCGTAATTTCCCGCGTCGGTGAACCTGTTGCCGCCGGAACGCAATAGAGAAGCGATGGACGACGATGAGCTGATCGCTGCGATGGCGGGCGGCGACGATACCGCGCTGCGGGAGTTGTTCGCACGGCACGCGCCGTGGCTGGCAGCCCGGCTGCGCCCCATCCTGCCCGCGGCCGAGGTGGAGGACGTGCTGCAGGAGAGCTTCCTGGCGGTCTGGCGGGGGGCGCGCGGCTACCGGCCCGAAGGCTCGCCAGGCGGCTGGCTGTGGGGGATCACCCGGCGGCAGGCGGCGCTGTGGCTGCGCCGCCGCGGCCCGGACGGATTGCCGCTGGCCGCCCTGGGCAGCCACGGCGGCCAGCACGCGGGTGATCCGGCGGAGGCCGCCGTGTCCCGGGCTGACCTCGCCGAGGCGGTCAGGGCGCTCGGCCCGGAGGGCAGCACGACGCAGGAGGTCTGGCGGCTGATGTACGTGGAGGACCGGACGGTCACCGAGGTGGCCGGGCTGATGGGCGTTCCCGAGGGCACCGTGAAGAGCCGCGCTCACCGGGTCCGCCAGCTCATGCGCGCGGTGCTGCGGCAGCCGGTGCGGGACGGAGGCGGACGATGACCTATAGCCATGAGATGACTGGTGACCGCGATGACCTGCCGGGACCGGGCCAGGACCAGTGCCCGCGTGACGTCGATCTGCACCGGGTGTGGCTGGGAGTGGCCGCGGAGGCCTGGCGCCGCCGCCCGGGACTGCTGGAGCGGCTGGCCGGGCGGGCGCTGCGCTCGCCGGGCCTGGCGCGGGCGCTGGTGACCACGCCGTCGCTGCTGCTCGGCTGGGTCATCGCCAGCGCGGTCGTGCTGGCGGCCGGGATGTTCGCCACGCTGGGGACCGGCACGCCGTTCGTGGCCTTGTTCGCGCCCGCGGTCGCCGCCGCGGGCGTCGCCTACGCCTACGGGCCGGGCATCGACCCGGCCTGGGAGCTGTCGCAGAGCATGGCGGTCAGCGACCGGATGGTGCTGCTGGTCCGGGTGCTGGCCGTGTTCGCGCTGAACGCGGCGCTGGGGCTGGCCGCGTCGGCGGCGTCGGGGACCGCGGCCGCGGTCACCTTCGGCTGGCTAGTCCCGATGACCGCGGTGTCCGCGCTGGCTCTTGCGGCGGCGACGGTCACCCGCTCGGCGAACGCCGGCGTCGCAGCGGGCCTGGCCGCCTGGGCGATCACAGTGCTGTCGGTGAACTCGGCTTCCGGCCAGGTCGCCACGGCGGTCGCCAGTTCCGCGCTGGTCCTTCCCTACCTGACGGTCGCCGCCGCCTGCGGCGCCATCGCGTGGTTTGCCACCCGTATTCCGAAAGGAACGTCATGAACGTTGAGATCAGCGATGTGACCAGGCGGTTCGGCCGCACCCAGGCGGTGGCCGGGGTGACCCTGGAGACCGGTCCCGGGGTGTTCGGGCTGCTGGGCCCGAACGGCGCGGGCAAGACCACGCTGCTGCGGATGATGGCCACGGTGATCCCGTCGAGTTCCGGCCGCGTGCGGCTGCTCGGCCGCGACCCCGGCGGATACGGGCCGCGGCGGGAGATCCGGCGCAGGCTCGGTTACCTGCCGCAGAACCTGGGCTATTACCCGGGATTCACGGTGGCCGAGTTCGTCGAGTACTTCGCGCTGCTGAAGGAGATGCCGCCTGGCCGGGTGCCGCAGGCGGTGGCCACCGCGATCGAGCGGGTCGACCTCGGCGGCAGGGCGAGAGCGAAACTGCGCACCTTGTCCGGCGGCATGCTGCGCCGGGCCGGGATCGCGCAGGCGATCGTCAACGAGCCCGAGCTGCTGCTGCTGGACGAGCCGACCGCCGGTCTTGACCCCGAGCAGCGGGTGGCGTTCCGCGCCCTGCTGCGCGACCTCGGCGAGCGGGCCAGCGTGATCGTCTCCACCCACCTGGTCGAGGACATTGGCGCCGCCTGCAGCAAGGTCGCGCTGATGGACGCCGGGAAGATCGTGTTCCAGGGCACGCCGGACGAGCTGACCGCCCGCGGCGAGGGCACCGGCGCGGCCGGCGACGCCCCACTGGAGCGCGGCTACAGCGCGGTGCTCGCGGCAGCCCGGTCCGCAACGGCGGCGGCGTGATGACCGCCGCGACCGCCCCGGTACGGCACCGGACACCGCGCGCCGCCAGCGCGGTCCCGCTCAACGCCGCGCGGCTGCTGCGCGTGGAACTGCGCCGCAACGCGATGCCATGGATCCTGCCGCTGATCGCCGCGCTGTTCTGGTTCGACTCCTACCGGCCCAGTACCGGCGCGGCACCGCTGTATGGGCTGCGCACGTTCTGGAACATGGGCCAGGGCGGCACCATCATTGACTTCGGGCCGTTCGTGGCCGGCGTGGCCGCCTGGATGGGATCGCGGGACGGCCGCCGCGGCCTGGCTGACCTGGTGACCGCGACTGCCCGGCCGCGCTGGGCGGCCCAGCTCGCCACCTGGGCCGCGACCGCGATCTGGGCGGTGGCGGCCTACCTGGTCTTCGTGGGCATCCTGTTCGCGATCTACGCCCGCCAGGGCGTCGGGGGCACGCCACCGTGGTGGTGGGTCGCCGCCGGCGCCACGGCGGTGACCGCGTTCAGCGCCGCCGGGTTCGCCGTCGGGGCCTACTGGCCGAGCCGGTTCGCCGCGCCGGTGGCCACGTTCGGCGGGTTCCTGGCGATGATGCTGTCGTCGCAGACCGGGTTCAGACACAACACCGGGTGGGCACTGATCCTGCCGACCAACTCCAACGGCAATTTCGACAGCCAGGACTCCGGGATCTTTTTCCCGTGGCTGCCGGACCTGCCGATCGCCCGGATTATCTTCCTGGCCGGGATCGCCGTCGCGGCACTGGGCCTGACCGGCCTGCCCGCCCGGGCCGGCGGCCAGTGGCTGCGCCGCGCCGCCGCAGTCCTCACGCTCGCCGGTGTGGCGCTGGCGGGGACCGCCGTCGGGCTGGCCAGCACCGCGCGGCTGTCAGCGCACGGCATGGTCATCCCCGCCCTGCACGACGCCGCGAACGACGCGCCGATTACCTACACTCCCGCCTGCGGCCACGCCGCCGGGGTCCCGGTGTGCCTGAACCCGGCCTACCGCCGATGGCTGCCGGACATGACCGCCGCGCTGACGCCGGTGCTCGCCGAGGTGGTCGGCCTGCCCGGCACGCCAGCGCGTGCCGGGCAGGTCGCCGCGGCATACACCAGCAGTGACGGCGGGCCCCCGCAGGCGATAACCCTTGGCGGCCACCCGACGGCGCTCCGCGTGTCGCTCGGCATGCTCGACATGCCTGGACCGTGCGGCTTTTGCGACGGGCCCGTGGCCACGAAACAGTTCGTCGACCAGATACGGCTGGCGTTCGCCCACGCCTTCGTCGGCGCGGGCAACGGCGGCGGCAGCCCGGTGCAGCAGGCCGTGCAGGCAGCGCTGCTGCGAGGTGCCGGGATACCGTTCGCCGCACAGCCCAAGCTGGTGGCCACCGCCAAGAATGTGCCAGGACCCGCACCGGGACCGGCGGCCGGGCCGGTCTACGCAGCAGCCCGGCGGCTCGCCACCCTGCCCGCCGTGGCACAGCACGCCTGGCTCGCCGTTCACCTGGCCGCGCTGCGGGCCGGCCGGCTCACCCTCAAGGAACTGCCATGACCACTGCAGGCCTGCACCGGCCGGCGCCGGGAAACGTCCCTGCTCCGGCGGCCGGGACCCGGCGAGACCGGGCGGCCGCCGGATGGCGGCTGGCGCGGCTGTACCTGGTCAGCCGCCGGGTGCCGATGGCGCTGGCGCTGCTGGCCGGGCTCGGTGCGCTGCTATGGGCCGCGCTGCACTGGCACTGGAACATCGCAGGCGGGGCCGCCGCGCGGCAGGTCATCCCGCTCACGATCGAGACCGGGGCCGCGGCGGTGATCGCGGTCACCACCTACGGGCCGTTCGGGGAGCCAGAACGGGCCGCCGGCCGGTGGCTGCCCTGGCTTCGGCTGGGCGCGGCCGTCGCGCTCACCACCGTCGCGTTCGGCGCGCTGGCCGCCGGGGCCGCGGCGGGCGCGATGCCAGGCGGGACCCTGCTTCTGCTCCGCAACCTCGGCGGCATGGTCGGCATCGGCCTGCTGTCCGCGGCCGTCCTCGGCGGCGCGTTCGGCTGGACCGGGCCGATGGCCTACCTGCTGATCACCGAAGGGGCGCTGGCCCACCGCTCGGTCACGCCCTGGGTCTGGCCGACCCGGCCGCCGCACGACCGCGGCGGCGCGATCTGCGCCTGCCTGGTGATCGCCGCCGGACTGGTGCTGATCACCGTGCACGGACCGCGGGAATCAGGCCGCGAGTCCGGCCCCGCAAGCTGAGCCCGGAGGCAGCGTAATCACCATCGCGACCCAGGCCTCGCCCGGCACCCGCCCGGGCCAGATGACGTGCGCAGCCGCCGGCCGGGGTTCAGCCGGTGCTGGCGCCCAGGCGCGCGGCCAGCAGCCGCGCCTCCTCGGCGAGCTGGTCGGCCGCGTCCGCCCCGTCCGCCGCGAGCTCGTGGGACAGTTCGGCGGCCTGGTCGGCCAGCTGCGCTACCAGGCCAGCGACCTCGGACATGGCGGCGCTGGGTTCATGGATGTCGATCTTGGAGAACGGGAACGAGACCGTGATGCGCGGGTTGCCCGACTGCACCGGGGTTGGCCGGGGCCGCGGCTTGGGTTCTTCCATGAGCGCAGCCTCGCCCCGTGCCCAGCGAACCGCCAGGGCCGGAGGTCCCGGCCCTGGCGGTTCGCTGGGCGGTCACAGGGCCCGGCTGGCGGTCACAGCCCGGCCAGCCCCGGCAGCTCGTTCGGCGGCCGGATTCTTATGGGCCGGGCGGGCCGTAGTCCAGCGCTGCGTACCAGTCGCCGCGCCCGCCAGGGATGAGGTCCAGGATGTGCCACACCGGGCTCAGCAGGTCGATGCCCCGCTGGTCCACGGTCTCGTCCATGCGCGGGTGCGCCGAGTAGAAGTGGCGCACCTGGCCGTCCCCGTCCCTGGTGAACACCGAGACGGTCGAGTCCTGGTGCCCGGCCTCGTCCTCGCTGCCCAGGTCGAACTTGAACGTGCTGTCGCCGCAGCTGAGCAGCCGCAGCCCGGCCCAGCCGCGGGCGCGGGCGTGTGCCCGCAGCATGGCCGGATCGGCGGCGGCGGCGATGGCGAAATCGGCGTTCTGCGCCAGGTGGTGGGCGACCGCGCTGAAGCCGTCGATCCACATGGTGCACATCGGGCACGGGCTGGTCTGCTGCTTGCCGTACATGAAGTGGTAGATGACCAGCGCACGGCCAGGGCCGGTGAACAGCTCGCTGAGGCGGACGGTGGTGACGGGCTCGTCGCCACCGGCCAGGCCCGGCGGGCCCTCGCGGAACTCATAGTCCGCGACCGGGGCGCCGGCGGGCAGGTCGCGCCGCAGCTGGGCGACGCGCTCGGCCTGCCGCATCAGGTCGATCTCGGCACGCTGGAGTTCCTCCCGGCGGGCCAGGTAGTCCTGCGGTTCGGCGAGCCTGGTGTGGCGCATGGCTGGCCCTCCTCGATAGGTGTCGGCGGCTGTCAGGTCAGGGGGCGGCCTGGAACGGCTTGCCATTACTCCCCCTTCCCGAGCAGTGCCACCAGGTCGGTGGCGGTCTGACGCATAAAAGCCACCATGATCATGGTTGCCGCCCGGAGTTCCGGGCGGCGGGGCGGGGAGTGCGGCGGGGCGGGGAATGGAGTGCGCGGGAGGCTGGTTGCATACCCCGGAGGGTATCTGTGGCGGATGCCCGCGCAGCTGAGGAGGCACCCCATGGCGACGGTCGAGCTGACGGCCGAGAACTTCGAGTCCGTGATCGACGGCGCCGACCTGGCACTGGTCGACTTCTGGGCGGCCTGGTGCGGCCCCTGCCGGGTCTTCGGCCCGGTCTTCGAGCAGGCGTCGCAGGAGCACGCCGACGCGGTGTTCGGCAAGGTGGACACCGAGGCACAGCAGGCCCTGGCGGCCTCGTTCGGTATCTCCTCGATCCCCACGCTGATGATCATCCGTGACAACGTCGTCGTGTACGCGCAGCCCGGCGCGCTCCCCGCGGCCGCGCTGAGCCAGCTCATCACCAAGGCCCGCGAACTCGACATGGACCAGGTGCGCGCTAGCATCGCCGAGCATGAAGGCGCCCAGTCGGGCGGCGCGTGACGCCACCCGGCTGACAGCGAGCGGAGAGGCGGCGCAGTGGACCGGGACCAGTGGGACGAGCGGTACGGCAGCATGGAGCTGGTCTGGACCGCTGAGGCGAACCGGTTCGTAGTCGAGGAACTGGCGGGCCTGCCACCGGGCCGCGCACTCGACCTCGGCGCCGGTGAGGGGCGCAACGCCATCTGGCTGGCCGAGCAAGGCTGGCAGGTGACGGCGGTCGACTTCTCCCCCGTCGCGCTCGCCAAGGCGGCCAAGCTGGCTGAGGCACGCGGGGTGACAGGCGTCGACTGGGTCGAGGCCGACCTGCGCACGTACCAGCCCGGCGAGGACGCCTACGACCTGGTCCTGCTCGCCTACATCCACCTGCCCCCGGACGAGTTCCGCCCGCTGCTGGCCGCGGCGGCCGCCGCCCTCGCTCCCGGCGGCACCCTGCTGGTCGTCGGCCATGACGTGGACAACATCGCGCATGGCCACGGCGGCCCACAGGACCCGCAGATCCTGCACCGGGCCGACGAGGTGGTCCATGCCCTGCCCGGCCTGACCATCCGCCGGGCCGCGCAGGCCCGGCGCCCGGTCACGACCGACGAGGGTGAACGGGTGGCCATCGACACCGTGGTGCGGGCACAGCGCCCCTAACCCCTGTCAGGCAGAACGGAGGGCCGTGCCGGATGCGAGCTTCAACACCAGGCGGCGCCCGGGGTGGGCACCATTTCCAGACCACCTGCGGCCGGGACGTGACGGTCGGGCTGATCGCCGTCGGCGACACGCACCGCCCGGCCCGGCGGGTCACCGTGGACATCGGTGAATGCCCGGGCTGCCATGACGGCACCTGGGCAGCGCTGACGACAGCCGAGGCCCGCGAGCTAGCCGCCAGCCTGCTAGCCCAGGCCAACGCCACCGAGCGCGGGTAGCTGATCTACCCCGGCCGCATAGATACCCCATGGGGTATAGTTCCTGGGAGAGTTAGAGGAGAGCAGATGAAGGTTGACGACGAGGCGGTCAGCGCCGTGCTGAACCGGCTGCGGCGCGCGCAGGGCCAGCTCGCGGGCGTCATCGCGATGGTGGAATCAGGCCGCGACTGCGCCGAGGTGGTGACCCAGCTGGCCGCGGTCTCCCGGGCGCTCGACCGGGCCGGCTTCAAGATCGTCGCCAGCGGCATGCGCCAGTGCCTCGCCGCCGACAGCGAGGCCCCGCTGTCGCAGGAGCAGCTGGAGAAGCTGTTCCTCACCCTGGCCTGATCTGCCCTGCCGACAGGGAGGAACCGATGGATTACGGCATCACCGTGCATACTTCCGGGCCCTTCGCGCAGACCGTGGACCGGGTCCGTGACGCTCTCAGGTCGCAGGGCTTCGGCGTGCTGACCGAGATCGACGTGCGGGCCACGCTGCGCGAGAAGCTGGGCGAGGAGATGGAGGACTACCTGATCCTCGGCGCGTGCAATCCCCCGCTCGCGCACCGGGCGCTCAATGCCGACCGCCGGATCGGCATGCTCCTGCCCTGCAACGTGGTGGTGCGCACCGAGGACGGCGGGACGGTGGTGGAGGCCGCCGACCCGCAGGCCATGATGGCGCTGGCCGACGACCCCGGGCTGGCGCAGGTCGCGAGCGAGGCGGCCGGCAGGCTCCGTGCTGCGCTGGATTCGCTGGCCGCCTGAACTTACCCGCCGCCGGAAAACCCGCATTATCGCAGAACGATTGCTTTGCCCGTGAATGTGGCGGTGGAAAAGGCGGGGCTCCCCTGCCAGGATGAATCGTGTCGGGCGGTGGCCGTGACCGATTAGCCAAGGGGGACATACCATGCCCGATACACGTTCGGCCGGCCTGCGGGGCAGGCTGCCAGTCAAGCCTGCCGGCCAGCGCTTCAACATCCAGTACGTATCCAGCTACCTGCGGCCGGGGGCGGCCCTCCCGGCCCCGCAGTACCCCGTCGACATCACCGGCGGGATCATCGACTGGGGCATGCTCGGCAATGGCCCGGACAAGACCTGCAAAACCCATCCGAACGGGGTGGGCGACTGCACGTTCGCCGGGCGTCAGCACTACAAGATGGCCAAGGCGGCGGCCGGCGACGAAAAGGAGGAATGGGAAAACTCCGACAAGCTGGTGGCCGAATATCTCTCCTACAACCACGGCCAGGACCAGGGCGCCAACATCGCCGACCTGCTGCTGAGCTGGTACCAGGGGGGCAAGATCCTCGCGTTCGCCCCGGTCGACCACACCGACCCGGCAGCCGTGGACGCGGCGATGGAGGCCTTCCACGGCGCCTACGCCGGCGTGAACCTGCCCGACGACGCCGACCAGCTGTTCGAGCAGGGGGAGCCGTGGACGACGGCGAACGGTGAGCGGCCGGACCCGAACGAGGGGCACTGCATCGTGAAGGTGTCGGCCGACGGCCAGCGCAACGACACCTGGGTCACCTGGGGGGCGCTGCAGAAGTCCACCACCGACTGGACCCGGTCCTGCCTGGAGGAGGCGTGGGTCATCATCACCGAAGAAGACGCGAAGAACGCGAAGCTCGACCTGGCAGCGCTCAAGGCCGACATCGACGCTCTTGACGGCACCGGTGGCAACCGCGGCAAGCGCCGCTAGCCGGGGCCGTCAGCGCGCCGCTAGCCGGGGCCGTCAGCAGGGCGCCTGCTGGTAGCCCTCGGGCCGCCGGGTGCGCCGCCACCGCTCGCGGAGCGGGCTGCTGAGCCTGGCGGCATGTTGCC
>Ga0307372_10008443_pt1 | contig 14483 bp, 12 predicted proteins | sample OX1MG_FD_202533 | JGI IMG/M metagenome (GOLD analysis project Ga0307372, IMG submission 202533) | Soil microbial communities from Risofladan, Vaasa, Finland - OX-1 | ecosystem: Environmental > Terrestrial > Soil > Coastal area > Acid sulfate soil | place: Finland: Risofladan, Vaasa | collected...
AGCTGGGTCGGCAAGCCGCCGGCCACCGGCAACAAGCGGCCGGTCAAGCCGATCTACACCGCCTTCGATCGCGCCGGCATTCATGACCAAAGCCAGCGGCGGCCGGCGATCGCCGAATTGCGCCTGCAGGACATGGACCGCGACGGGGTCGAGACGCAGGTCATCTTTGGTCCGATCTTCCAGATCTCGACCCAGGACGAGGCGCTGCGCGTCGCGTGCTACCGCGTCTACAACGATTGGCTGATGGAATTCTGCAGCGCCGCGCCCAACCGGCTGATCGGCGTGCCGATGCTGCCCGAGACGCCGCAGGCGGCGACCGACGAGCTGATGCGGCTGGCCGCAAAGGGCGGCGTGCGCCAGGTCACGCTGATGATCGCCAACATCACGCCCAAGCTCGACGACCCGGCCTGGGAACCCTTGTGGAGCGCGCTCGAAGCGACCGGGATCATCCTGTCCTGGCATATCACGGTGTTTGTCGGCAAGCCGGGCGACCGGGTGGCCGGCAAGACGGCGAGCGTCTTTGAAAACACCAAGTTCTTCATGGCGAATTTCCTAGAGCCGTTTGTCGACCTGTTCGCCTGGGGCATCCTCGAACGCCACCCGAAATTGAAGATGGTGATGGCCGAGGCCGGCACCGGCTGGCTGCCGTGGCTCGTGCAGGAGCTCGATTACCGGCACTGGCGCCTGTGGGAAGCCAAGGATTTCTGGGCCGACAAGGGCGGCATCCAGCTCGAAACCAAGCCCAGCGAATTGTTCAAGCGGCAGATCTACGCCACCTTCCAGGAAGATTACGCGGCGATGTCGCTGATCCCGTTCTTCGGGGAGGGGCACCTGCTGTGGGCCTCGGACTATCCGCATCCCGACAGCGTGTGGCCGGAGTCCCGCGCCGCGATCGAGCGCCAGATGTCGAGCCTGTCGCCGGAAATGCGCAAGAAGCTGACGCATGACAACGCCGCGAGGCTCTATGGGCTGGCCTGAGCGGGCGGCCTGATCGCTTCGGTTTTCCGCGGGGTTGCAGCGGCCGGGCCTCATTTGGAACCGGCCGCCGTCGGAGCGGTATCGGCGGCGATTGGTACCCTGGCTTATCGGTTCCCTGGCTTACGATCTGCAACCCTGCGATGCTCGATCGTTGATTGCGGCCGCGGAAAGCCGCAGTCTAGGTTTGAACGGTGTTCATAAAATAAGGGTGGGTAGGATGGCGGGGTGGAGCGAACAGGAGGTCGAACTCGGCGAGGTCAAGCTCCGTCTGCGGCGCGGCGGTCGCGGCCGGCCGGTTTTGGTGCTGCATCACGACATCGGCACGCTCGAACGCTCGGCCTTCTACGATGCGCTCGCCGACAAATTCGACGTGATCGTGCCGAACCATCCCGGCTATGGCAGCCCGGAGCGGCCGCAATGGATGCGCCATCCGCGCGATATCGCCGCCCTCTACCAATGGCTTCTGGCCGATCTCGGCGTCGAGCGCGCCAGCCTTGTGGGGCTGGGCTTTGGCGGCTGGATCGCGGCCGAGATGGCGGCGCTGGCGCCGCGCGACTTCCACCGCCTCGTGCTGGTCGGCGCGATGGGCGTCAAACCGCCGGAGGGCGTGATCCTCGATCAGGCGATCATCAGCTATATCGACTACGCGCAAGCCGGGTTTCACGACCCGGCGGCGTTCACCCGGATTTATGGCGATGTTTCGACCGACCAGCTGGTCGCCTGGGATCTGTGCCGCGAGATGAGCTTCCGCATCGCCTGGAAGCCCTACATGTACAGCCAGACTCTGCCGCATCTGTTGGGCGGCGTGCGCGCCCCGGCGCTGGTGGTGTGGGGCGACGACGACAAGATCGTGCCGCGCAGCGCCGGCGAGCGTTACACCCGGGCGCTGCGCCAGGCGCAGCTCGAAATCGTACCGGCCTCGGGGCATTGCGTCGACATGGAACAGCCCGAGGCCTTGGCCCGGCTCGTCACCCCGTTCATCGAGCAGAACTGACGCGTCCATTGCCCTCTCCGCCCATCAGGGGGGAGAGGGAGGGGCCCCATCGCTGAGCGATGGGGAGGGGTGAGGTGGGTATCGGCCACCGCCCCCTGGCATCCCCCCCACCTCACCCCGACCCTCTCCCCCCGGGGGCGGAGAGGGAGTGACAGGAGGAAACGCCATGCATGTGATGTATTTCACCGAGCAGCCGATGTCGGCCTATCCGGCCGATATCGGTCTCGAGACCGGCCATACCGCGCTGATGTTCTCGAACAAGCATTTCGACCCGGTGGCCGGCAGCCGCCTCTATAACGAATATCTGGAACAGTACATCTACGCCGAGGAGCAGGGCGTCGAAGGCTTCATGCTCAACGAGCACCACAACGCGCCGTTCTGCATGCAGGCGAAGTGCAACATCTTTGCCTCGATCCTCGCGGCGGTGACCAAGAAGGCAAAGATCGTGCTGCTCGGCAACCCGCTGCCGCTGGCCGAAAATCCGGTGCGGCTGGCGGAAGAGCTGGCGATGATCGACATGATCTCGAAGGGGCGCCTCGTCTCGGGCTTTGTCCGCGGCGGCGGCCAGGAGCAGCTCGCCAACGGCGTCAACCCGGCCTTCAACCGCGAGCGCTTCGAGGAGGCGCATGATCTGGTGGTCGCTGCCTGGACCCGCCAGGGCCCGTTCCGCTGGGAGGGGACGCACTTCCAGCACCGCGTCGTCAACCCGTGGGCGGTGCCGTTGCAGAAGCCCTATCCGCGGGTGTGGATCCCCGGCGTCTTGAGCCAGGAGACGATCATCTGGGCCGCGAAGCAGCGCTATCCCTATATCGCGCTTAATACCTCGATCGAGGCGACCAAGAAGATCTGGGAGCTATACGACAAGGTAGCCCTTGAGGTCGGCTACGAGGCGGGGCCGCAGAATCGTGGCTATCTGCAGCAGGTGCATGTCTCCGACAGCGAGGAGAAGGCCGAAAAGAACGCCCGCCAGTTTCTGTGGATGCAGGGCGAGTTCACCGGCCTTGCCCACCCCGTGTGGGCCAACCCGTCGGGCTATTTCTCGCCCACGCTGCGGCGCAACTTTGTCGAGTTCGCGGTCGGACGAGCCGAGAACCCGCGCGGCCGGCCGACCTTCGAGCAGCAGGTCGCCGACGGGCGGATCTTCTTCGGCACGCCGAAGACGGTCATCCCCAAATTGCGCCACGTGCTGGAAGAAACCCGCCCGAGCATCTATGGGATCTGGGGCAATGACGGCACGGTCAGCAACGCCGACGCGCGCACCTGCATCCGCCTCTTGGGCCAGGAAGTGATGCCGGCGATGCGCGAAATCGGCAAGGAACTCGGCCTCAACGACCCGTTCGAAACCAACGCGCCGGTGCACCTCAAATATTCGACCGACCTGAAGCAGATGCCGCAGGCGGCGGAGTAGCCGCGCGCGGTCGGCGTCAAAGCAGGTCCGGGTCGAAATCGACGATCGTCGCGCCGCCCATGATGGCGGGCAGGTAGGAGGGCGCGCGGGCGAGGAAATGTTCGGCGTAAAACCGCGCGGTCGCGCTGCTGGCGGTGGCGCGATCGCCAGCGCGATCTCGCGCCAATGCGAGTCGCGCGGTCAGCCAGCCGCCGGCGACGGTGCCGAACAGCGCCAGATAGGGCGCCGACCCGGCCGCCGCGATGGCCGGGTCGGCGTCGATCAGATGGGAAGTCGCGCGTTCGAGAGCATCGAGCCCCTCGGCGAGACCGCGATGCAGCCCCTGCCATTCCGGCCTGCCACCGAGTTCGCCCAGTGTCGCACGCATCTCGGCGAACAGTTCGCGCGCCGCCTCGCCCTGGTCGCGGGCGAGCTTGCGGTCGACCAGATCGCCCGCCTGAATGCCGTTGGTGCCCTCGTAGATCGGCGCGATGCGCGCGTCGCGCAGGTATTGGGCGGCGCCGGTCTCCTCGATATAGCCCATGCCGCCATGCACCTGGACGCCCAGTGAGGCGATCTCGACCCCCATGTCGGTGCACCACGCCTTGACCACCGGGATCAAGAGATCGGCCCGGCGCTCGGCGCGAAAGCGCGCCTCGCCTTCGGCTCGCCGGCTCCGATCGATCGCCGCCGCGGTGAAATAGGCCAGGGCCCGCATCGCCTCGGTCGCGGCGCGCATCGCCAGCAGCATCCGCCGGACATCGGGATGGTGGACGATCGGGACGGCGCCTGCGTCGCGCGGCATCCCCACAGGATGGCCCTGCACCCGGTTGCGGGCATACTCGCGCGCCTGCTGATAGGCGCGCTCGGCGATCGCCACGCCCTGCAGACCGACCAGCAGGCGCTCGCTGTTCATCATCGTGAACATGCATTCGAGGCCGCGGTTTTCCTCGCCGATCCGCCAGCCGATGGCGCCCTCACCTTCGCCAAACGACATGACGCAGGTGGGCGAGGCATGGATGCCGAGCTTGTCTTCCAGGCGCAGCGCGCGCAGATCATTGCGCTCGCCCGGCCGCCCGGCCGCATCGGGCAGGAATTTCGGCACCAGGAACAGCGAGATGCCGCGGCTGCCGGCGGGCGCTCCCGGGGTGCGCGCCAGGACCATATGGACGATGTTGTCGGCCAAATCGTGGTCGCCGTAGGTGATGAAGATCTTCTGGCCCGAGATCCGGTAATGCTCGCCCCAGCGCGCGTCCGTCGCCGGCACCGCGCGGGTTCTGAGCGCCCCGAGATCGGAGCCGGCCTGCGGTTCGGTCAGGTTCATCGTCCCGGTCCATTCGCCGGCGACCATCCTGGCGAGATAGAGCCGCTTTTGCGCCGGCGAGCCGTGCGCCTGCAACAATTCGATCGCGCCGAAATTAAGCAGCGGGCACAAGGCCCAGCTCATGCAGGCCGAATTCGACATCTCGACGACCGCCGCGGCCAATGACAGCGGCAGGCCCTGGCCGCCATGCGCCGGATCGCAGTGCAGCCCCATCCAGCCGCCCTCGACATAGCGCCGGTAGGCCTCGCGAAAGCCCGGCGGGGTGCGCACGACGCCGTTTTCGAGGACGCTGCCGATGCGGTCGGCCGGCTGGTTCAATGGATCGAGCTCGACCGCAGCGAATTTGGCCGCCGCGGCGAGGATCGCCTCGGCCAGATCGGGCTCGACCAGCCCGTCGAGCGCCGCCACCGTGTCGATCACCAGGCGCATCTCGTCGAGCGGAGCGGCATACGGCATCGGGCGCCTCCTTGGGTCAGACCGTTTCGGCGATGATTCCGGACGCCGGCATCATAGTTGCGATCGTCCTCGCCGGTAAGCGCCAGCATTACCGGCGGACCGCGCCTTATGGTATGATGCCGCGACACTTTCAGGGAGGCGACGAACGATGTCAGCCAATGGCCAGCGCTACAATGTCGGGGGCATCCTGCTCGACCGGCCGTTCAAGATCCGCCGGCTCGGACATTTCGGCTTCAACCTCGTCAAGCTCGAAGAGGCCCGCGCGTTCTATGGCGACCTGCTGGGCTTCACGATTTCCGACAAGGCCGATTTCTCGCGCGCGCCGTGGTTCCCGAAGGATGCCGGGCTCGGCGACAACCACGGCTATTTCATGCGCTACGGCACCGACCACCACGCCATGGTGCTGTTCTCGAAGCCGGTGATGGACCAGCGCGCCGACCGCAAATTCGCCCCCGAGGTGACGATCAACCAGATCACCTGGCAATGCGGCAGCCTCAAGGAGATCGGCGACGCGCACACCTATTTCGAGGGACAGCAGGTCCGTCTGCAGCGGGTCGGGCGCGACATGCCGGGCAGCAACTGGCACGTCTATGTCTATGACCCGGACGGCCACACCAACGAATTCTATTACGGTATCGAGCAGATCGGCTGGAACCAGAAGTCGAAGCCGCGCGATATGTATTACCGCGGCTTCCAGGACAAGCCCGAACTGCCGCAGATGTCGGAGGCTGCCGAACTGGCCGAGGCGGAGGCCAAGGGCATCGACATCTATTCCGGCCACCGCCCGGCATTGCCCAACGGCGGCGCCAAATTCGATGTCGACGGCGTTTTGCTGCCGCGACCGTTCAAGATCACCAAGATCGGCCCGGTCAGGCTGTTCGTCGACGATGTCGAGCGGGCCGAAGCCTTCTATACCGGCCGGCTCGGCCTGACCAAGAGCGAGGAGAGCGAATACCGCGGCGCCCGCTGCGTCTTTCTGCGCTGCGGCGCCGAGCACCACAGCCTCGCGCTCTATCCGAAGGAATTGCGCGGCGTCCTCGGCCTCAGCCCGCACACCACCTGCCTGTCGTTCGGGGTCGAGCTGGCGAATTATGCGCAGCTGCGCGAGGCGGTCGCGTTCCTCAAGTCGAACGGCTGCACGTTTGTCGATCTGCCGCCCGAGCTCTATCCCGGCATCGACTATTCGGCCTTCGCGCTCGACCCGGACGGCCACTGCATCCAGCTCTACTACTACATGGAGCAGATCGGCTGGGACGGCCGGGTGCGCCCCGCCGCCGCCCGCCGCCGCATTACCGGCGCTTGGCCCGAGGCCTTGCCGTCGCTCAGTGACACCTACGTCGACCAGGTCTTCCAGGGCCCGTTCGGCTGACCCTTTTCCCTCCATGCGTCATGGCCGGCCTTGTGCCGGCCATCCACGTGGATCAAGACGTGGATCCCCGGGACAAGCCCGGGGATGACGATGCTGAGGTAATACCATGTCGCTGAGCCGGGAATTTGCCGCGTTTGTTGCCGGCCTCCGCTACGAGGACCTGCCGCCGGCGGTCGTCGATCGCGCCAAGGGGGTGACGTTGCAGGCCTTGTCGTCGGCGCTGGTGGCGCACGCGATGCCGGCCTCGCAGCAGGCGTTGGCGTTGATGCAGGACGAGGAAGCGGGCGGCGGCGGGGCGGCGACCGTGTTGTGCCACGGCGCCAAATTGACCAAGGCCGGCGCCGCCTTTGTCAATGCCGAGACGATCTTTGCCGGCGGCAAGTGGGACACGTTTCGCATGCTGACGCATCCCGGCACCGCGATCATGCCGGCGGCGATCGTCGCGGCCGAGACGGCCGGCGCCTCGGGCAAAACCTTCATCACCGGCGTCGCTGCCGGCTACGAGGTCATGGAGCGGATGGCGTCGGAGTTCATCCCCACCGTCATGGCGCGCGGCTTTCATGCCGGGCCGGTGTTCGGGATTTTCGGCGCCGCGGTGGCGGCGGCCAAGATCGAGGGGCTCGACGCCGGCAAGGTGCACGACGCGATCGCGCAATGCGTCAACCTCGCCGCCGGCAACCTCGAAGGCATCCGCAGCGGCGGCCGCTCGCTGCGCGAGGGCGGCGCGGTCAGGAACGCGCTGCTCGCGGTCGGCCTGGCGCGGCACGGCACGCCGGGCGGCGACACCGTGCTGGAGGGCGAGGCGGGCTTTTACCATTCCTATGCCGGCAGCAGCCGCGGCGAATTGCGCTACAGCTTCACCGGCGACAATCGCGCCGATATCGCCACGATCACCCGCGGCCTCGGGCATGACTGGATGTTTCTCGAGACGCTGTACCGCATCTATTCGACGGCCGGCTACAACATTGCGCATGTCGATGTGACGGCGCAACTCGTCGCCGAGCATAACATTACCTACGAGCAGATCGACCGCATCGAGGCGGTCGTCAACTGGATGGAGACCGAATACCCGAGTCCCTTATTCCCGAGCCGCGGCATCGAGGGCACGCCGAGCGTCGGCAGTACGCAATATTTCACCGCCTATGGCGCGGTGACGCGCGGCTATCCGATGCTGCGCGGCGGCACGCCCGGACCGGGCGAAAGCGACCCGCCGGAAGTCCTCGCCCTGATGCAGCGCGTGACGCTGATCCCGGCGGTGCGCCGCACCCTGTTCGGCCCGCGCATCACGATTTTCCTCAAAGACGGCCGCAGCGTGACGCGCGAGGGCACCGGGCGCGAATTCATCTGGGATTTCGAGGAGGAGGCGCGCCGCATCCGCCCGGTCGCCGCGGGCCTCGCGATCAGCCCGGCGCAGTACGACCGCCTGATCGATTCATGCCGCCGCCTCGATTCGCTCGACCAGGCGGCCGCAACGCTGATCGGGTTGACGATCCCCTGACGAACCCCCTGACGATCCCCTGGCGATCCGGGGGTGAGCACCCGTTTGACTCGCGCAGCGGTCGATCCTACGCTTCGTCAACGCCATCTTCGACGGCGGTCGCCGCCACCTCTGAGGAGTTTTTCTTATGAGCGCTCACGGTAGCCCGGAACAGATTCACGCAAAGCTTTCGCACCCGGTCATCGACGGCGACGGCCATTGGATCGAATACACGCCGGTGTTCGCCGAGAAGATCCGCAAGGCGGTCGGCGACAAGGGGGCCGACGGTTTTCTCGCGCAGCAGCGGTTCATCCCCGACACGCTGCGGCTGACCATCGCGGAGCGCAAGCAGCGCGGCGTCGGGATGCAAGGCTATTGGGGCCGGCAATCGACCAACACGCGCGACCGCGCCACCGCGATGATGCCGCGCATGCTGTACGATCGGCTCGACGAGCTCGGCATCGATTTCGGCATCGTCTATCCGACTGCCGGGCTCGGCATCCCGCGCATCGCCGACGACGAGACGCGGCGCGCGGTAATCCGCGGCTTTAACATCGTCACCGCCGACTATTTCGCCAAGCTCAACGACCGGCTGACCCCGGCCGCGGTCATCCCGATGCACACGCCCGAGGAGGCGATCGCCGAACTCGAATTCGTCACCAAGCAATTGGGGCTCAAGGTCGGCATGTTCGGCAGCAGCATTGCCCGTCCGATCGCGGCCGCCAAGGGTCTCGACCCGCAGGTCGCGCGCCACGCGGTGCTGTACGACCAGTTCGGCCTCGACAGCGACCATGATTATGACGCGGTCTGGCAGAAATGCCGCGAACTCGGCATCGCGCCGACCTTCCATACCGGCGGACGCAGCTTCGGCCTGCGCAACAATCCGAGCAATTTCACGTTCAACCATATCGGCCATTTCGCAGCGGCGGGGCATGCGGTCGCCAAAGGCCTCTTCCTCGGCGGCGTGACGCGACGCTTCCCCGATCTGCGCTTCGGCTTCCTGGAAGGCGGAGTCGGCTGGGGCTGCCAGCTGTTCGCCGATTTGATCGAGCATTGGGAGCGGCGCGGCGCCAAGGGCATCGCCTATATGGATCCCTCGAAACTCAACCGGCAGCTGCTGCGCCAGCTGGTCGACAAATACGGCTATGAGGAGATCGCCGCCGAACTCGACCGCCGCGACGGCTGGCCCGCCAAGGAAGAGGATTCGCTGACCGGCGGGGTCAAGGCGCTTGACGACTACGCGGCCTGCAACATCACCCGGAAAGAGGACTGGATCGATCTCTACGTGAAGCCCTATTTCTTCGGCTGCGAGGCCGACGACCGCATGAACGCCGTGGCGTTCAGCCGGTTCAATCCCTTCGAAGCCAAGATCCAGGCGATCTACAGCTCCGATATCGGGCATTTCGACGTGCCCGACATGCTGCAGGTGTTGCCCGAGGCGTACGAGCTGGTCGAGGACGGGTTGATCACCTCCGACAATTTCCGCGACTTCACCTTCGCCAACGCGGTGCGGCTGTGGGGCACACAAAATCCGCATTTCTTCGACGGCACCGTGGTGGCGCGGCAGGCGTCCGAGCTGCTCGGCCAGACCCCGGGTCAGACCCCGGGTCAGACCCCGGCGCGCGCTGCCGCCGAGTAGCGGCCGGCACCCTCCTGCGCCGCCCTGCCGAGCCTATGCGCGAGCGGGTGCGGGCGGTGCGGGCCTGGGCCTGGGGCGGGTCCTGTGGCTGTTGGCGCTGCTCGCCCTCGCGCCTGCGAGCGGCGCCCAGCCCGTTACGACGTATCATGGCGCCGCCGACCGCAGCGGCAATTTCACGATGCCGGGCCTGACCTGGGAACGCGCCCGTACGCTCAGGCTTGATCCGGTTTTTGCGCCGCGCTTTGCCGGGCATCTCTATGCCCAGCCGCTCTACTGGCGCCCTCCTGGCCGGGCCGCCGGCGTGCTGCTCGTCGCCAGCGAGAGCAACACCGTCGCGGCGATCGATGCGGCTAACGGCAAGATGCTGTGGCGCCGCTCACTCGGTTCGCCGGCGCCGCTCGACGCCTTTCCGTGCGGCAATATCGACCCGCTCGGCATTACCGGCACGCCGGTCATCGACCCGGCGAGCGGCACACTCTATCTCGACGCGATGGTGGTGGAGGCGCAGGGGCCGCGGCATCGCCTGTTCGCCTTGTCGCTTGCCGACGGCGCGCTGCGGCCCGGCTGGCCGCTCGATGTGGCCGAGGCGGTGCGGATGACGCGCCAGCGCTTCGACCCGCAGGTGCAGAATCAGCGCGGCGCGCTGTCGATCTTCGACAACATGCTCTACGTTCCCTATGGCGGGTTTTTCGGTGATTGCGGCGATTACCACGGCTGGGTCGTCGGCGTCGGGCTCGGCGACAAGCATCAAATCGTCGCCTGGCGGACGCGGGCCCGTGGCGGCGGCATCTGGGCGCCCGGCGGGCTCGCCAGCGACGGCGCCGCGCTTTACGCCGCGACCGGCAACACGATCGGCGCGGCGGACTGGAGCGACGGCGAGGCGGTGCTTCGCCTCGCCCCCGATCTGCACCATTCCGAGCATTCCGCCGATTTCTTCGCCCCGGCCAATTGGCGCGCGCTCGACGCGCGCGACGCCGATCTCGGCGGCACCAACCCGCTGCCGCTCGACCTGCCGTCCGCCGATGGCGGCCGCCAGCCGGTCGTGCTGGCGCTCGGCAAGGATGGGCGCGGCTATCTGCTCGATCGCCGCAACCTCGGCGGGCTCGGCGGCAGCCTCCTCGCCGAGCGCCTCTCGCCCTATCCGATCCGCACCGCGCCGGCCGCCTATCGGGCGGCGGACGGCGTCCATGTCGCGTTCGAGGGCGCCGGCGCCGGCTGCCCGCAGCATCGGGGACCGGGCGGCGTCACGATGCTGCGGCTGCGCGCCGGCACGCCGCCGGCGATGGAAACCGCGTGGTGCGCCGCGCTGTCCGGCGCCGGCGCGCCGATCGTCACGACGACCGACGGGCACAGCGACCCGATCGTATGGATTCTCGGCGCCGAAGGCGACAACCGGCTGCACGGCTTCCGCGGCGATACCGGCGAGGTGCTGTTCACCGGGCCGCCGCTGGTGGGGCTGCGGCATTTCGAGACCCTGATCGCGGCCGACGGGCGGCTTTATATCGGCGCCGACGGACGGCTCTATGCATTCGATGTGGCGCGCTGAGCGGCCGCGGTTGCGGCCCGCACCCGTCAACCACACCTTAGACCGGTCGCGCCTTGATCGGCCCGGCGGGATTATCAATACGCAGGAGGATTGTTCGATGCGTCGCGCCACGCTCTTCGCCGCCGGATTCGCGGCCCTTCTGGCCAGCGTCGCCGCGGCGCCCGCCTTCGCCGCCTACGGCGCCTTCGCGGTGGACACGAATGCCCACAAATTCGGCTACAGCACGAACCAAGTGGACCGGCAGCACGCCGATCAATCGGCCCTCAAGAACTGCAAGTCCGAAAATTGCAAAATTGTCTTTCCGGTCGGGCCGCGCCAATGCGGTGCCCTCGCGACCAGCGAAAAGCAGGGCAGCACCGCCTGGGGCGGCGCGGTAAAGCCGACGCGTGACGCAGCCGGGCTTGCCGCGATCAATGATTGCCAAAAGCACACCACCGGCCAGTGCAAGGTGCGCGCGAGCGGGTGCAATCGGTAGGGATGGATCAATGCATCACGTGAGGGCGAGCGCCGCCGGGATTGCCGCAATGATCCTGGTAGTCGCGGCCGCCGCTCCGGCGTGGGCCGGATATGGCGCGGTCGCGTATGACCAGAACACCGGCAAATTCGGTTCGAGCTTCAACCAGCCGACCCCGGCCGCGGCCAACGAGGCGGCGCTCAAAAAATGCGACAGCGCGCAATGCCGGGTGCATCCGGTCGAACCGAAGGGCTGCGGTGCCTTGGCGATGAGCGATAAGGGCAGGGCCTGGGGCGGCGCCGACCGGGTGACGCTGGCGGCCGCGGAGAGCGCCGCCGTGGTGCACTGCCGGAGCCACACGACAACCGGCACCTGCACGGTGCGCCTCTCGGGGTGCAATAAATAGGAGGTCCCGCGCCCGCTTCAGGTGCCAATCGCCAGCGGGCTCGCCAATTTGCGCAACAGCGCAATGACCGATAGCGGCGTCAGGCGGCCGGTCTTCGGGTTTTCGGCGCTCGGCACGTTTTCGATCTGCATCGTGAGGCGCACGCTATCGGCTTCGACCTCGATCTGATGGGTGTTGCGGCTGACCGCGGGATCGGCCCAGATCTCGATCGTCGTCCGATCGGGACCGATGCCCGCCAGCGCCAGCGCTGCCGCGACATTGACATTGGCCGGGAAGCCGCGCGCCGCCTCGCGCGCGTTGCCGGTGAAGACGCGCAATGCCCGGTCGAGCCCATCGAGCGAAATGCCGTGCTCGATTAGATAAGGGGCGCCGGCGAGCCCGTTCGGCGGCTTTCTGGTGATCATGTGGACGCGTGCGATGACGCCCTGCGCCGCGCCCTGGACCGCATCGAGGCCGAGCAGCGCGCCGGTTGGCACCAGGATGCGCCCGCCCTGACGGCGCGCCAGATCGACGAGGTCGAAATTGTCGAGCAGTGCCCCGCACGACAGCACGACGAGGGTGCGGCCCTTCGCCAATGCCGGTTCGGCGATGTCGCGCAACAGCGCGGCGGGGGCGCATTCGACGACGATGGCGGCGTCCTCCCCGAGGCGCGCCAGCGGCAGGACCGGCACCGGCCGGGCGAACCCGGCCATCGCCTGTTCGGCGCGCGCGGTATCGCGGGCCGACACGGCGGCGAGTTGGAGGCCGTCGATGCCGCGGTCAAGCGCTTCGGCGACGACTCGGCCGATCGTGCCGAACCCGGCGATCGCGACGCGCGCGATCATGTGCTGCTTTCGACGGGCTGCCTAGCGCGGCTCGCCCTCGACAATGAACAGGCGCGAATTCGCCGCGCGCTGCCGCAGCGGGATGATTTCCTTGTAAGCCGCCGAGCCGTACCAGGCCTCCGCATCGGCCAGGCTGGCAAACTCGATGACGACGATATTGCCGACCGGGATCGCGCCTTCCTTGGCCTGCGCCTTGCCGCGAACGATCAGCTTTGCGTTGTAGGCCGCCAGCGTCGGCCCAGCCTTCGCGCCGTATTCGCGAAACACTGCAGGATCGGTCACTTCGACCTCGACGATGACGTAGGCGGGTGCATTGGCCATAGCGTTCTCCCTGGTGGTCAAGACGAGATTAGCGACCGGCCGCGAGCCGCGAAAGCGCGGCGGCCCTTCTTTCAATACGATTTCGGCAGGCCGAGGACGCGCTCGGCGATGTGCGACAGAATGAGCTGCGGGCTCACGGGCGCGATGCGGGCGATCTGGATCTCGCGAAAGAACCGCTCGACGTGGAATTCGCGGGCGTAGCCCATGCCGCCATGCGTCAGGACCGCGGTCTCGCAGGCACGGTGCCCGGCCTCGGCGGCGAAATATTTGGCGGCGTTGGCGAAGGCGCCGACCGTGCCGGCCTCCTCGCCCCGGTCATAGGCGGCCGCGGCGCGCCAGACCAGGAGCTCGGCGGCTTCCAATTCGATCCAGCGCTCGGCGAGCGGGTGCTGGATGCCCTGGTTCTGGCCGATCGGCCGGCCGAACACGACGCGCTCCTTGGCATAGCGCGCGGCGCGGGCCAAAGCGGCGCGCCCGAGGCCGACCGCCTCGGCGGCGATCAGGATGCGCTCCGGGTTCATGCCGTGCAGGATGTACTGGAAGCCCCTGCCCTCCTCGCCGATGCGGTCGGCTGCCGGCACCCTGAGCCCGTCGATAAACACCATGTTCGAATCGACCGCGGCGCGGCCCATTTTGTGGATTTCGCGCACCTCGATCCGGCTGCGGTCGAGATCGGTATAGAACAAGCTCATGCCGTGCGACGGCCGCGCCGCGTCCTCGAACGGCGTCGTGCGCACCAGGATCAGCAGCTTTTCGGCGACTTGCGCGGTCGACGTCCAGATCTTGCGGCCCGAGATGACATAGTGATCGCCGTCGCGCACGGCGCGCGTCTTGAGGCGGGTCGTGTCGAGCCCGACATCGGGCTCGGTGACGGCAAAGGCGGCCTTTTCCCGGCCCGCGATCAGCGGCGGCAGAAACCGCCGCTTCTGTGCGTCGCTGCCGAACACGACGACCGGGTGGAGCCCGAATATGTTCATATGCACGGCCGAGGCGCCCGAAAACCCGGCGCCCGACTGCGCCACCGCCTGCATGACGATCGCCGCCTCGGTGATGCCGAGGCCGCTGCCGCCATAATCTTCCGGCATCGCGACGCCGAGCCAGCCGGCCTCGGCCATCGCCCGGTGGAATTCGTGCGGAAAGCGGCCCTCGCTGTCCTTCTGCAGCCAGTAATCGTCGCCGAAGCGGGCACACAGCCGCGCCACCGCCTCGCGGATCTCCAGCTGATCTTGGGTCAGGGCGAAATTCATCGCTGTCTCCTCGGCCTGGCGATCACCCGAAAGCGGGCGCCCGCGGCTGCCGGCCGAAATC
>Ga0307372_10008444_pt1 | contig 14483 bp, 16 predicted proteins | sample OX1MG_FD_202533 | JGI IMG/M metagenome (GOLD analysis project Ga0307372, IMG submission 202533) | Soil microbial communities from Risofladan, Vaasa, Finland - OX-1 | ecosystem: Environmental > Terrestrial > Soil > Coastal area > Acid sulfate soil | place: Finland: Risofladan, Vaasa | collected...
CAGCGTCAGTTGCGGAGTTCGCGTAGAGCTTGCCTGCGTTCGGCTGTCGTGCCGGAGGACTTGCGCGACCAGTAGCGCCTCCAGTAGGCCCGGTCCCACGGCGGGACTTTGGCGTGTGGATGCTCGGCTACCAGATTTGGCATGTGTACGGCGGCGGGCGCAAGAGTCTCGTAGGCGCCGAAGACGGTCGTCCTGCGATCTCTCTCGACGACTCTCTTCTTGTTCCCGAAGAAGTTCGCTGTGGCGATGTACGCAAGCGGCCTCGCGGCACGCCGAGTTACGTACAGGATCGTGCTGTTGTCTGCGCCCGGGGGCTCGTCTTTCGTCGTGATGCTGATCGCGGGAGAGCCTCGGAAAGTCGCGTTCCGGTCAACGGTCACGCTCGGGTTGCGGATGATTTCCGCGAGTCGTCGCGAGAACAGAATGGGGCTATCCACGCTTGCGCCAGCCGAGCGGTTTCCACGACCCGGGGAACCACTGAGAAGCGTGACCGCAACATCTAGCGGAGGCAGTGCCTGTTCCGTTACCGGGCCGTGGGCGGTGTTTCCGCGAGAGATTCCGACAGAGATCTGGTTCGAGTCTGGTTGGTACACAGTGATCGTGTTCCCCGCATTTGTTTCCTGCAGGATGCGCGTCCAGATCCAGTAGGAATACGGAGGTCGCTCTTCAGACCATCGCTGGAGCTTGCTCGACCCGCCCAGCCTGTGGCCGTTCACCACACTGGTGACAGTCGACTCTACGTAGAGAATGCCCCCGGGTCTAGTTACCTGATCGGCGGCTGCTCCGTCATGGCCGCCTGCCGAGTTCCGGCCACCGCCGCCGCCCACAAGCAGAAAACCCAGACCTATGCCAATCAGGACGAAGAGCAATAGCGACGCACCACCCCAACGTCGGTAGCGCCGACGCTGAGCCTCACGGGCCTCCTCGATCAGTGCATCCGGCTCAGCGGGAGACGACTTCGGCATGTTTTCAAGCAATGTCACCGCGCACCTCTCTCACCGACTTCTCGCATCAACCGTTCAAGTTCCTCAAGTCCGTAACCGCTGCGGCGAGCAAGCTCGACAAGCTCGCGTGTCTTGCTGATCAGCGCACTCCGATCCGGCGCGGCACCCGTGACTGTGACCCCGCGTCCACGGCGAAACTCGACCAGGCCCTCATCACGCAACGTCCGCAATGCCCGGAACACAGTGTTGGCGTTTACGTCCAGCACCGTCGCAAGGTCACGTGCCGGGGGCAGTCGCTCTCCTGGTTTGGCCTCGCGTTCGGCTATCGCACGTCTGATCGCGGCGGCCACCTGCTCATGCAGCGGTGTCGCGCTCGACGGATCAATCGCCAACGTGCCAGTAGTGCTACCCATAGCGGCACTATATCGCTTACCGTCCGACACCGCAAGTCACGACCTGTTTGGGCGACATCCGGCTGCTGCGTAAGCCGAGTAGGCGATCACGTCCTTGGACCCGCATCCGTCACCGCAGAGATGTCTCGAGCCCTGCGTCGAGAGCCCTCCTTCGCGTAGATACGAGAGCCGGCGGCTCACTTGATGACGGGCGGCGGGTGCTTTTCGCGGGCTGGACTGTGGGGGAGCGAGGCCCGGAAGCCGGTTTGGACGCTGATTGAGTGCCCGGCGGCGCTCTTGTATGTAAAGGATCTTGGCTGGTCGGTGAAATGGGCGAAGACGATGTTGTGCTTGACGGGTGCAGTCGTCACCTGACCTGATGCGAGACGCATCGTGATCGTGTGGTTTCCGTCAGGCACGAGTCCAGTGATTGAATAAGTGCCGCCACTTTTGGCTCCGATGGGGTTGCCTGAGTAGGCCGTCATGAAGACACCACGGCCCATCCCCGCCAAGTGTGGGGCGCAAGTCCCGCCACCACCGGTGAGGGACCGGCCCTGGCCGCTGGGTGCCTTTTGGGCGATCTCGACGCACACGCCGCCGGTGCCGGGTATGGCGATCACGGTTCCGAGGCGGCCAAACGACACAGTCCGCAGCTGCCGAATGGCTGCGCCCATCGCTCCGGTCCAAAGAACGGGCCTGAGGTACCGAATTGTCGTGGCGGAGGCGGCCGGCGTGCTTCGGAACAGACTGAAGTCGCGCTTCAGAACTGATGCGATTCCGGGGACGAGCTTGATTCGGTTACTTTCCAACCCGGGGCACCGTTCGTTCAGCTGACAAAGGTCGAACAGTCCGTGGAGCTGTGCGCGGCTGTATCCCGCCGTGGTCGTGCCGGTCCCGGTCCGCACGCGGATTGAGACCGGGTAAGCGTTGTGTGTCTCGACGCCTGGCCACCACGCCAGATACCAGTTGTTCTTGACCGTGGCCACTACCCGTTGGCCGTCGGCGAGCACGAGCGTCACCCCCCTGACTCCGGTGCCGACCGCACCACTGGCGGCCGTCAGCGAGTCAGGGCCCGTGATGACCGCGAAGCTCTGCTTCTGAAGCGATCGCCCGAGGTGGGTCACCTTTTGCGGATCGTCTCGTTCGAGAGCCTTGTCTCCGAAGAGCCGCAGCTGACGCTTCTGGATGGCCTTGAGCTGTTTCAGCGCGACACCATGCGCTGTGCGAGCAGATATGACCGGCAGCGTGGCCTTGCCCACCCCGGGGTTGGCGAAGGCACTGGGCGGATCTTGAGTCGTCCGGTTCAAGAAGACGCTCGTGCCGTGGCTGACGCACTCCCAAGGGGATGCGTTGCGCGTATAGACGATGGCCACGTACGGGCCACGGGCTTCGGTGGCCAACAAGCTGTCTACCGGCACCGCTCCGCAGACCGCGCGGGCCTGTCGCACAGCCGCAGCGGTTGGCGCTGTCGGTTGCGACGTCCAGCCGGCAAACGCCGTGCTTGTCCCCGAGGACAGGAACAGCACCGCGGCAGCAACGCCCGCGGCGACAGTGCTGATCGCCGCACCGAGCGCAGGGATCACAGCCATGCGGTGTTGTCTCGGGCGATAGTCGGTTGCGCACACACGAGCCACAACGCTCGGCGCGACGCTGTCGAGCTTCTTCGCGAATGCTGTGTGAAGCTGCTGCTCCAGGGTGTCGCTCATGACTCATTCACCTCAGTTGGTGTCGCTTCGAGTTCGACGACGCTCCGCAACCGGTCTGCCCGCGGGACGCGTTGCTCTTCACCGTGCCGACGCTGCATCCCAGGATCTCCGCTACCTGCGCTTCAGAGAGATCAAGGAAGTACCGCAGACCGAGCACTGTGCGTTGCTGACGCGGAAGCTGCCCGAGCGCGGCGCTCAACTCGAGCCGAACACCCGCCGTGTCGAAAGCCGCTTCGGCCGTGGCGTCACGAATCCGGGCGACCTGTTCCAGGTCTGTGTGGATCTCGCGCCGGCGGCGCAGCGTAGTGGCGCGGCTGTCGAGAGCCAGGTTCACGAGAACCCGCCGCGTGTAAGCAAGCGGCATATCCATGACCCTCACGCGAGGCCACCGCTTAGCAACGACGAACAGGCATTCCTGAACGAGGTCCTCGGCATCTGACTCATCCCACGTGATCAGATACGCCCAGCGCACCAGATCATGCGCGTGCGCGCGGACAAACTCATCAAAAGATGCCTCGACGGAACGCATCAAGCGCATACAACCCCATCCACCCCACAAAAGGTTGCATTACGCGAACAGCTTTAGCGAGCGGGCGCGCATCCGGCCGCCGATCGCGCCACACCCGCGTTGCGCGGATACGGTGCCGCCGGCAATGCTGCTGATGCCCGCTCCGGTCCTAGTCGACGCGAAGAAGTGCCTCGCCCAAAGCCAACCGGTCACCCGGGCGAAGCTGGCATCGGCTGACGCGGTGGCCATTGAGGTAGCTCCCGTTCGTAGACGAGAGATCGTGAAGAACCCAGATACCGTCGCGCGGGATGAGGCGAGCATGACGCCTTGAAACGGAGATGTCGGTGAGAACGACATCACAGCCCGTGCCGCGACCGATGGACAGCTCGTGCGAGTCGCCGCTCCAATCCAGAGCGAGCAGCGTCTCCTGGGGTTCTAGTTCAGATCGCGCGATCAGGCTAGAGAAGACAGTGGTCTTGAGCCGAGACGCGCGTTCATGCAGTCCTATATGACCCTCGCGGAGATGGAGATCGCCGACGAGCAGTTCAGGATCAACGAGCGTGCCATGAAACACCTCGTCAAGACGGAATACGAGCGTGGTGTGGCTGATCAGTCCGCCCGCGTACGCAGCGTTCAATCGCTGTGCCAGACGCTCGCGTGAACTGCCAGGAAACGCCACCACGAAAGTCTCCCACTGGAACGCACCAGCGTCTACCGGCGGACACCCGGCAATGATCGACGACCGTTGGTTGCAGGTACTCGCGAGCCGATTCGCCGTTTGTCCGCTGGTCGCGGAGATGCGGGCTTTGCTCGATCAGGCAGGTGTGATCCCGGTGATCGATAGATCACCGTGAAGCTTCTTGAAGTACGTGTTGTCCTTCACCGGGATTCGCAGTGTGGATCCGGTGCTCAGGTGCAGGATCACCGCTTTGACTGCGTTTGGCGCAAAGCCCACGGCCTCCGCGCCGCCGGGATAGGCTCCCATGCTGCCAGGTCCGAGGCCTTCGAGCACGGCTCCGCAGCTACCGCCACCACCGCCCTTTTCACGCTCGAAACCACACAGTCCAGACACGCCAGGGACGAGCCATATCTGGATCCCTGGAGCAGGCTCGACCTCGGCTACGTCGCTGGTATCGAGGCCAGCACGTCTCGCAGGGCTGGGTCCACGACGTGGGACTCCGGCGAGACCAAAAAAAACCCTGACACCCGTGTCCGCTGGGAGCATCGCAGCCGACACACGGTGGGTCGTGAGGATGCTGTAGCGCTTGAGGAGAACGTTCGGGACCTTGTGGGAGTCGTAGAGGGTTGCGGCTGCCTTCGGCCCCAGGACGCCCGCGTTGAATCCATGCCCGGAACCCCCGCCACCACCCGCGAACCCAACGATCAGCCCAGCGGCAATCGCGGCCGCGATGATCAGAGCCGCGCCGATCCTGCGGTGCCTGAGCTGCCGTGCGCGGGCATCCTCAATAGCCCCCGCCTCAGTCTGTGTGGCCGGGGTTGGGGCAGGTGGGCTTTCAACAGCAGCCATAATCAGCTAGCGTAAATAGCACATTGCTGAATGTCAACATCGATCCGACTGACCCTGCCCGGCTCCACGATCAGGTGGCCCGAGAAATCCGCCGCTGCATCGCTGACGGTGAGGCGAAGCCCGGGGAGCGCCTGCCTCCAGCCCATCACCTAGCGGCCGTAATGGGCGTCAACACCAACACGGTCCTGCGCGCCCTTCGCACCCTAAGGGACGAGGGACTGCTCGAGATGCGCCCGCGAAGAGGAACGCGCGTGGTCGGAACCCCGCCAGAAAGCGAGCTTCGCCGCAACGTGGCAGAGCTAGTACAGCTCGCACGCCGACAGGGCTACACGCGAGCTGACCTAGTGCAAATGGTCTCAGACGCGCCTTGAAGGCCCGGGGTGAGAGGTCGCACCAGACGACGCTTCGCCGCTCAGTGGAGCCGCGTTCCGGCCGGCACTCGCTTTCATACGCCGGCGCACATCACGATCTCCGCTCCAGTCCACTCGCCTTGCGCGGCCAGCAGGGCTGCCGCGCCTCGATGAGCCTCCGGGGCCGGCCTGAGCGCTAAGTGCTATTGGCCGCGCTTGCGGACTTCGACCGGCGGGTTCTGGCCCTTCTCGATGTAGCCGATGAGCGCCTTGTTGGGGCTGTACGGCGGCGGAGCCGGCCGACTGGTCGCCGGCTGGGCGGGCTGAGTGCTGGGCTTGGGCTTGTTGTCAGACATGATGAGAGGTGCCTCCCGTAGCAATCAGTGTACCGGTGACGATCAGCGCCGCCGCGATTGCCAAGAGCGCCACCGCAAACTTGATGCGCTGGCCCTTCCGCTTCACGAGGGTTGCCGCTTCAACAACCATGTCGATCTGGACATCGAGCAGCGTAAGCCGCGTCTCGGCTTCCGGAGCGGTCAGGAACTCACGCAACTGCAGAACCTCCACCACCGGATACTTGCGAGGGAGGAACGCGAAGGCGGCCGACAGGGCTGCGAGCACGGCCGCCCCGAGCCCGATCTGGAACGCCAGATCGGCGGAGACGAACGCCTGCGTGGTTGCGCCAAGGCCGACCAGCACGCCCGCGAAGCCGAGCACCACGCCAGCTTTCGTGTCAAGACTCTCGGCATGCGCGTTCATTGTCTCGCGCTCCCGTGCGACCTGAGCGGCGACCAGCTCAAGTGACGGGAGCGGCGGCGGCTCTGGGTCGTTGTTCGCTTGGGCTGTGGCGTCTGCCTCCACTCGCGTCGAGCCTAGGTCGCAACGCGGACGGACTGATGCCCCGTGGAGCGCAATCTCGGCACCCGCTTTTGTGTCGGGAAGCGCCCAAGAGCGCACGCGCTGGCGGTTGCGCTTTGCGCGGCGTCCGGGACGGCGCCAACCTGGTACCGCGGGGGCGTCATGGCAGGCACCCCTCAGGGACAGTCCTCCGCGGTTTGGTCGTCAGCTCATAGTCGAGGCGGGCGGAGGTCGGAAGCGCAGCTGGCTCCTGATCGACTCATTGATACGGCCCTAGACACTTTTCAACATGCCTTGCGCGTCAGATCTGTTAGGTCTATGCTGACTAGCACCATGCGCCTGGGTGGGATAGACAAGAGCGATCCGCTCCCGCTGCACGAGCAGGTTGCCGCAGAGGTCCGGCGTGCGATCGCGGAGGGCGAGGCCGGCCCAGGCGACAGGCTGCCGCTGGCCCGGGATCTTGCGGCAGTGCTGGGCGTGAATCGCAACACCGTTCTACGTGCCCTCCATGTTCTCCGCGACGAGGGGCTGCTCGAGTTCCGCCGCGGTCATGGGATCAGGGTCGCGGGTACCAGCGAGAAGAGTGATCTGCTCGCGCAGGTGCACGAGCTGGTCGCCGCCGCGCGCCGCAGCGGCTATCGCAAGAGCGAGCTGATCGCGATGATCGAGGCGGTCAAAGGATGACCACCCAGCTGCCCCCGCGTGAGCGCCCCGACACAGCCGGGGGCCGTGAGCGTGAGGCCCCGGATGTGCTCTTTGAAGAGGCTCGCCGCCGCCGCCGACGACGCTGGATGGCCGCGAGCGCAATCGTTGCTGCTGCGATCATCGCCGGCGCTCTGATCCTCGGTGCGGGCGGTGGTGGAGGCGGCGGGGCAACCGGTACCGCGCACGGTCAGCCGTCGGGCTCGGTGCCCGGCGCCAGCTCGGCACAACCTTCGAGCAGGCTGTTTGCCGGCGCCCCTTCGACACAGCCAAATGCCGGAGTTGAGAACTGGAACTGTCCGCTAGCGCCCCACAACCGGTACCTGCCGCGATGGTCCGGGTGCGTCACCGCCCTGGTCACGGATCTGGCCGGAGACGGCCGCAAGGATCTGCTTCTGATCTTCTCACGCGTGGGCCACAAGCCCATCAGCGACCCGCAAGCGCCGCCAGGCCTGCGCACCGTGTACCAAGCGAAGCGGGCGATGCTCCGGATCGTCACCCCAACAGGCGCAATCGTCACAACCGCGATCAACGGGGTCCGCACCGCCGATCTCTTCTCCCTCGCTCACGTCAACAACGAGCCGGGCAAGGAGATCTTCCTCCAGGTCCAGCAGACCTCCAGCGGCGCGGTCTACACGGCGTACAGCTTCGACGGGAGCCGACTGATCTCTGCCGGCGCTGGATTCGGCGCCGGAGGCGACTCAGCAGACGGCAACGGATTCGCCTGCCTACCGGGCAACCCGCCACGCGTGATCGAGCGCAACTACCAACTCATCCACGGAATAAAGCTCGTCCACCAGATGATCTTCGGGCTCTGGAACGAAGAGATCACAAGCCTCGTGTGGCGCGGACCACGACTAGTGGTTGTCAGTCGCCAAAGCTTCAAACGCCGCCTGGTACCCAAGGAAAACGTGGGCGAAGGCTGCCTCAAAGGCGTCAGCTGAAACGCCCACGCGCACCCACAGCGCGAGAGACACGGACAGCTTTGCGCTTGGACGTGCCCTCGTGCTACAAGCAAGCCACGCAACCAGCGGCCGGGCGACACCTGCTCTTCGCACGCCACGAGCATCTCGCCGTCGCATGCGAGAGACCTGAGTTGCGCGCGGATTGCGGATGCGTGGCCAAGCACTTGTCACGACATGGTGCCGCGGACGAATGCTAATAGATCAAAACGCTACTGCGAATCTGTTGTGCCAGACGAGCGGGTCCCGGAGCCAACGAACCCCGCGCGTTTGGAAAACCCACTGCTCTCCTCACTCGGCCAGACGATGATCAGTTCGACCTCCGCTTTACGCGCTGACCCCTGGGCGCGCCGGATGATCTGGGCTCCTATGCCTGGGCCACGGAAGTTGAGCCGCGTTTAGACATTCGCGAGGTGGGCTGGCTGAGTCTGATCACGCGCAGGTCGCGGTTCCGTCTGCGCGGCAGACGCGAGGTGAGCGGTGATGACGAGCGAATGTTCACCACCGCTACCCCGAGCGATTGCAGACTCCTTAGTGCTACTGCACCGTGGCGCAGTCCGCGTAGACCTCCAGGCCCTGACTGGTGGCGGTGGCATTCGCGCCGACGTACCACTGGTCGTGCGCGACACTGCCCGTGTTCCCGCTCGACCCCGGGATTGACCACTCGACTGTTCCGCCGCCTGAGACGGCATCGAACTCGTAGCCGCCTGCGATCGCAGTCTGGCCCGCCGGACATGTCGCCCTTCCCCTGAACAAGCCTGCGCCGGTGCTGACGGTGACGGTCTCTACCACGTTATAGCCCGTCAGGCCTGTCGCGCCGGTGTCGCCCTTCGGTCCCTGTACGCCCTGCGGTCCCTGTGCGCCCTGCGCGCCCTGCGTGCCCTGCGTGCCCTGCGTGCCCTGTGCGCCCTGCGAGCCCTGTGAGCCCTGTGCGCCCGTTTTGCCCCTCGCGCCGTGCAACGCTCTCAGCACTTTGGGCGAGATCTCCTTGGTCGAGGTGATCAGGTAATGGCTGGCGGCTATCGCGCCGCCACTCATCGCGAACAGCAGGGCCAACGTAGCGACGATATTGGCGTACGTCAGTTTGCTTCGCATGTTGAATCTCCCTTCCCCTTAGCCGATGCGAGGCGAAAGTCTAATCCGGCAGGGCTAAGACCTGTGACAAAGATCCACGAATGGCGAAAACCCGGATTCTTGCGAACAACAAGAGCACACTTTGCCACGTGCCGTCGCGAATCCCAGCAACCCACTCGAACCGATCAGCCGCGCGCGCCTGAAGATCGGCGCCGCTGTCGTGCGTTTCAGCGGCGGCGATCGAATCACGCGCCACTTCGCCCCTAACGACCCGGGCGCACTCTCGTTCGTGGGGCCGCGCGATGACGGGCGGGTGCCTCCGTCCCTCGTGTTCTCAGCGCGCGCGTCGGGTGAGGGCCTGCCACGGTCCCGCAAACCACGCAGGTTCCAGTTTCGACGGGCACCCGGCTTTTAGCAGGTATTTCCTTGGATGGGCGGTGAGGGGCTCGAACCCCCGACATCCTGCGTGTAAAGCAGGCGCTCTACCAACTGAGCTAACCGCCCTTGCGCGGGCAACCGCCCGCTAACCAGCAGTCTGCCAGGCGCGGCTAGAGTCTCGAATCGAAGCATCCGAACCCGGAGGAGCGATGGGATTCCCTGACGAACTGCGCGAGGCAGGCAAGGACACCAACATCACTCGGCGCGAGATCCTGCGCCGCGCGGGGCTGCTCGGTACCGGGGCGCTTGTCGGCGAGGCGATGCTCGCGTGGCAGGCGGGCCTGGAGCATTTTGTCTTCCTGATGATGGAGAACCGCTCCTACGACCACTACTTCGGGGCATATCCACGGGGCCGCGGCTTCAACGACCACCCGAAGAAGTCGCTCGGCGTGTTCGCGCAGGACTATCCGGGCGGCGGCAACGTGGTGCCCAAGCACAAGCTGCTGCCGTTCCACCTCAACAGCAACGCCGGCTTCGAGTGCACTGACGACCTCACCCACGACTGGGGCCCGATGCACGACTGCTGGAACGGCGGCAAGATGGACTCCTGGGTAAAGGTGCACAGCAGGGTCGAAGGCGCGCGCGGCGCCACGACGATGGGCTATTACACGCGCGCGGACATCCCGTTCTACTGGGCCCTCGCCGACCACTTCACGCTGCTCGACGGCTACCACGCCTCGATCATGGGGCCGACCCACCCCAACCGGCTGATGCAGCTGAGCGGCACGATCGACCCGGGCGGCAAGCTGGGCGGCCCGATCGTTCAGACGGTCGGGGTCTCCGAGTCCGGCGCCAACGTCCCGACCGACTGGAACCTCGCCTGGGAGACGATGCCCGAGGTCCTGCAGAACGCGGGCGTCAGCTGGAAGGTCTACACGCCCAACAACAGCGACGTCGCCAACATCCCGCGGTACGCCGCACTCAACCTGGGTCAGTACCTGACCTGGGATCCGGGCTTTTACACGCCGCAGAACACGGAGGTGCTGCCGTCCACTGACAATGTGCTGCCGTACTTCCCGACCTTCCGGGACCAGAGTTCGCCGCTTTACGACCTGGCGTTCAACCAGACGTTCCCGGGACAGTTCTACAAAGACGTCCAGAACAACCAGCTGCCGAGCGTGTCCTGGGTCGTGCCGCCGCTCGGCTTCGACGAGCACCCGGCCGCATCGTCGCGCAACGGCGAGTGGTTCACGTCGCTCGTGCTCGACGCGTTGATTTCGAACCCCGAGGTCTGGTCGAAGGCAGCGCTGCTGCTGATGTACGACGAGAACGACGGCTGGTTCGACCACGTGCCGCCGCCGACGCCGCCGAAGGGCACCCCGGGCGAGTACCTGACCGCGAAGCTGCCGGCGCAGTACGGCGGCCTGGCCGGGACGGCGGGCGTGATCGCCGAGAGGCAGGCTGAGATCGGCAAGGAGATCAAGGGTCCTCTCGGCCTCGGCATGCGCGTGCCGGCGCTGATGATCTCACCGTTCAGCAAGGGCGGGCACGTGGTCAGCAATGTCTACGACCACACCTCACAGCTGCAGCTGATCTCCAAGCGCTTCGGCGTGCCGGTGCCGAACGTCTCCAAGTGGCGCCGCAAGACAGTCGGCGATCTCAGCCAGGCGTTGGTGCGCAAGACGCCGGACGCGCGTGTGCCGTCACTACCTGCGACCGCGGTCCTTATGCCGCAGGGCGGCTACTGCGCGGCCGGCAACCAGATAAGCGAGGCCATCACTGGCGCGGCCGTCGGCAAGTTCCCGCGCAAGCAGCGAATGCCCAAGCAGGGCGGCGGCTCCGAGCCGGTCAGCAGGTTCGTGAACCTGACCGCCCACGAGGCTGCGATCCCCGACAACGAACGCGTCGAGATTCACGGCGAGGGCAGGGCAACAGCCAAGTCCGCCTACAACAAGGTGTTCGCGGAATCGATCCGCAGCGCGGCGTCGCGGGACTGACGGCTCCGGAGCCTTAGGTTACTTCCCGCGGAAAAACTCACGGTCGGGCTGAGAAACGAAACGGCCGCGGCGAATGAGGTCTCGCGCGGCCGTTCGTGGTGAATGGTTGCTCTTGTCGAAGGAGCGATTCGGAGTGTTTCACCGTTCACGGACGACGAGCGTGTCGGCGTTGTAGGCGAGGATGCTCCACTCAGTCCAGATCTGCTCGCCCTCGTCGCCCTTCAGGCGGGATCGGCCCAGCCCGTAGCGGCGTTTGAGGTGACTGATCCGGCCCTCGGTCCCGGTTCGGTACCGCGCGAGCCGACGCCGGGTGTGCCGGGAGGCGGGTTCCTGGTGGCCAGCGATGAAGATCGTCTTGGCGCCGAGCTCGGCGAACGCGGCGTTGGTCGGGGTCGGCTGGAACCCGCCGTCGAGCGCGACCTCCCGTGGCGTGATACCCAGGCGGGTTAGCTCTGTAACAGTTGCGGGCAGGAGCGTGTTCTCGCTCGGGTTGCCGATCTGATGCGAGGCCGGCAGGATCAACCCGCGCGCACCACGGCGCGTGTGCTCGGTGACTTCGGCTAGCTGGCTGACGTACCCGAACTCCGTCACCTTCCCGATCTTGCCCTTGCGGATCGGCCGGGCGTCCGGATCGCTCAGCGACACGACCCGATCGGTGATCTTCTCGCCCGCGATCCGCTGACGGATCTGGGAGGCGACCTTCTCGCAGCGATCGGTCAACTCCTCCAGTCGCTCGGCTGCTTTCAGCTTCGCCTCTGCACCACGGCCGCGTGCCCTGCGCCGAGCTGCCCGCGCGAGCTTGCGCGCTTCGGAGATCGAGCGCTCCAGCAGCTCGCCGGTCTGCTTGGTCAGCTCGAGCACTTCGCTCTTCGCCTCGCCCGATCGCCTGCGGATCGTGCGCGCGACCGCCCGCAGCTTTCCTCCCATCGCACGCGAGCGGTCCCGCACCCGCACCTTCTTCTCGCCAACCAGCCGTGCCAGCCCGCGGCCCTCCCTGGCCAGCGCTCCGACACCAACCGACGCCAATCCCGTGTCGGTCGGATGCTTGATGTCGGCCTCGATCACCGTCGAATCGATCCGCACCGCCCGCGGCCGGAACCGCTTCTCCCGCGTGGCCTTCACGATCATCGCTCGTGTGATCTCCGACACCGTCTCCGCACCGATCCTGCGGGTGAGCTTGCGGACCGTCGACTCGTCCGGCACCCGCTCGACCAGGCTGATCCGACAGAACCGCCGCAGGTGAATCGAATCCGACACCTCCGCCACCAACGACCTGTACCCCCACCGGTAGCGCGCCTTGAGCACCATCAACCGCACATACGTCTCCAACGGGATCGTCGGCCGGCCCTCGGTCAACACCAACCGCCCCGTTTCCCGAAACTCCTCGCGCCAGCGCTCCACCAACGGCCACAACAACTCCGGATCGGACAACAACAAATCCAACGCCGCCAGATCCTCGGGCAACTCGCGCACCTCGATCGGCAACGCCTCGTCCCACAGGCACTCCTGCTGCTCGGCCAAGAGCGTCAGCATGAACTCCCCTTTCGACAAGAAAACCCAACACCAGCAGGTAATTCTCACCGTCACACCGGACGGAAAAGCGCTCTCACAGACCCCGACTTTTTCCGCGGGAAGTAGGCTAGGCGCTCGACGGCCGAGCGCACCGCGGCGTCGGCGGAGGCTTGGTCGATGCCGTCGACAGCGACCAGCTTGTCTCTGGCTCGCTCGCCGCGAACGATCGTCAGGCTGGAGGCGCGCACGTCAAGTACGCCCGCAAGCAATCGGCAAACGGCCTCGTTGGCGCGCCCGTCGAGAGGCGGCGCCGTCACACGCACGATCAGTACCCCTTCCCGCAGCGCAGCCAACGCGTTGGACCTCGCACGCGGCTGAACGCGAACGGAGATCGTGGCGCGTGGCATCCTCGACATCATCCCGGACACCAACGCGACGCAGGGCGAGCGCGCATCGAACATTCGGCGAACCATCTGTTGCGCGTGTTGGCGATAATCGCTGCGTGTACGTGGCGGCGTTGGAGATGGAGATTCATCTCCCAGCGGCGAGATCGCTCAAAGCGAAGCGTTCGGTGGTGCGCCATCTCGTTGAGGCCGCGCGACAGCGCTTCGGCGTGTCGGCATCCGAGGTTGCACACCATGACCGCTGGCAGCGCGCGGGGCTGGGCTTCAGTGTTGTTGCGCCGTCTGCGACACACGCGCAGCACCTTCTTGAGCAGGTCGAGCGGTTTGTGTGGTCACATCCTGAAATCGAGGTGATCTCTACTGATCGACACTGGGTCGAGACCGGGTGCGCTTTACGCCCTGGTAAACTCGTAAAGCAATGAGCAAGGTGTCCAGCAAACATCAGGTCACGCTCCCGGTCCGGGTGCTCCAAGACGCAGGACTAGAGGCTGGTGATGAGGTCGTGATTCGCGTCGTCGGACGGGGTCGGATCGAGGTCGAGCGCGCCGGGGACCTGATCGATCGCTACGCCGGAAGCCTGCCAGCCGGGACCTACCCGCCCGGCTACCTTGACAAGCTCCGGGACGAGTGGCGCGCGTAGCGCTGGACGCAGACCTGCTGATCGCGTTTCTTGATCCCGGGGACGCGCAGCACGAGCGTGCCGTGGATGAGCTCCGTCCCTACCTGACCGCAGGCGACGAGCTGCTGGTCGGCGCGACGGTCTATGCAGAGGTGATGGTGCGTCCGCTGCGGCGACGAACCGAAGCCACGGTCGACGGATTCCTGGATGCAGCCGGCGTTCGCTTCGTGCCCACCGACCGTGCGATCGCCCACCGAGCCGCGCGACTGCGCGCCGACCGCCCCGCGCTACGGCTCCCGGACGCGATGTCGCTGGCGACCGCAATGGCCAGCGACGCGGCACTCCTTACGCTCGACAAGAAGCTCAAGCGGATCGCTCAACAAGTGCAGCGCAACGACTGACGAGATGTCACGCCCACACACGCAGATCAACCTGGCTGATGTCGAGGACGCGGCACCGGCGGGCGGCTTCGGGGATCGGTGGGAGGCCCGCGTGGCCCGCGTGGATCTCGAGGCCGAGCAGACAGGGGTGACGCATTTTCGCCTCCGA
>Ga0307372_10008445_pt1 | contig 14478 bp, 9 predicted proteins | sample OX1MG_FD_202533 | JGI IMG/M metagenome (GOLD analysis project Ga0307372, IMG submission 202533) | Soil microbial communities from Risofladan, Vaasa, Finland - OX-1 | ecosystem: Environmental > Terrestrial > Soil > Coastal area > Acid sulfate soil | place: Finland: Risofladan, Vaasa | collected...
CGCGGAATGGCCGGGGTCACCGCCAGGTCGCGTCGCAGCGGGAAGTGGTTCACCAGCACGAGCGCGTGCCCGCGCGGAACGGCCGAGAGCCGGGCCTCGGTGATCGCGCAGCGCGCCGCGCACCAGGTGGCCCGGGACGGATACGGGTCGGGGTGCAGGAGCCGCTCGTCTGCGCACAGGACGCCGGTCTCCATCGCCCACTCGACCGCCAGGCCGGGCGGCAGGTCGTCGGGGCCGAAGGTGTAGTCGTAGAGCAGGAACAGCGGCGCGATGACGCAGGGCGGGCCGTCGCCCGGCCACACGGCGTACGGATCCTCGGGCGTCAGCACGCCGCGGCGCCGACAGATCGCCACCAGCCGCTCGTAGCGCTCCTGGCCCCGCCATCCGTCCGGGTCGGTCGGCAGCGTCCACAGTTCGTGATTGCCCGGGACCCAGACCACCTGGCGGAAGCGCGGGACCAGCCGATCCAGCGCGTACTCGAGGTGCTGCGCCGTGTTGCCGACGTCGCCCGCCAGGAGCAGCCAGTCGTCCGGATGCGGCGGCAGCGCGTCGAGGGCGGCGCGGTTGGTCGCGTGGCCGATATGGAGATCGCTGATGCCGAGCAGGCGCATGGGGTGTCAGGCCGATCGATCGAGCAGGCCGGTCACGCCGGCCGCGATGGTGTCCGGGTCGGTCCAGACGAGCTCCATGCGGACGGTCGTGCCGGCCGGGCGGCGGACGGCGAGCGCCAGGCGGTGCGTCGGGGTCGGCCGCGCGAGTTCGAAATGCCAGCCGGCGGGGTCGTCCACGATCGCCGGATCGAAGGCGATGGCCGGATTCGACGCGGACGCGAGCCGGAACGCGAAGTGGCGCAGCGGCAGGGCGAGGCCCATGCCCCGTGCCTTGATGTACGCCTCCTTGAGCGTCCAGAAGTCGAAGAAGGCCGCCAGGCGCTCGGCGGCCGGCAGTCCTTCGAGTGCGTCGACCTCGGCCGGGGCGAAATACCGCTGCGCGATCTCGAGGTCGGCCGGGCGGCGCCGGTCCAGATACTCGACGTCGACGCCGACATCGCGCGCCAGCGTCACCGCGCAGGCGACGAGGCCGTCGGTGTGCGACAGGTTGAAGCGGAGCGGCGGGCCGCCCGCCGGCCCGGCGATTTCCGGCCGGCCGTACTCGTTGGTCTCGAACGTCCAGCGGTCGGGCGGGGTGCCGGTGTAGCGGGACAGGGTCGTGCGCACGAGCGCGTGCGCGACGAGAAACTGGCGCCGGTGCACGTCGAAGACGAACCGGCGGCAGCGGGCCCGCTCCTCGTCCGACAGGATCGCTTCGCAGCGGGCGCGGACGTCGGGGTTCATCGCGTCCGGGCCGGGACCGGCGCACCAGACGTGGATGGCGTCGGGCGCGAGCGGGGCGGGCGAAGTCGTGAAGTCGTCCGGCATCGCCATGGCCGACTATAGCATGCGACCGCGCCGCGGCCCGCTCGGGCGGGCCTCCGCCGGGATTGGCGCGCCTGCACGACGGGGAAGTACACTGCGCGTTCCGGGTGCCCCCCGGGGCCGGGGCCAGAGGGCCCCCGCCCCGTGTTCGGATGGTGCGCTGTCGACAATGACCGAATCCGCCCAATCCCGCCCCCACGGCGCGGGCATGCCCGGTGTGGCGCTCGTCGCGCTCGGTGTCGTCTACGGCGACATCGGCACCAGTCCGCTGTACGCGCTGCGCGAATGCTTCTTCGGGGACCACGCGATCGCGCCCAGTCCCGCGAACATCCTGGGCGTGCTGTCGCTGATCTTCTGGTCGCTCGTGGTCGTCATCTCGGTGAAGTACCTCGTGTTCGTCATGCGGGCCGACAACCGGGGGGAGGGGGGCATCCTGGCGCTCATGGCGCTCGTCCGGCCGGAGCACGGGACGCCGGCCGGCCGGCGCTGGCTCCTGGTCGCGCTCGGGCTGTTCGGGGCGGCGCTGCTGTACGGCGACGGGATGATCACGCCGGCGATCTCGGTGCTGAGCGCCGTCGAAGGACTCGAGGTGACCACGGCCGTCTTCCGGCCGTTCGTGATCCCGGTCACGATCGGCATCCTCGTCGCGCTGTTCCTGGTGCAGAAGCGGGGCACGGCGAAGGTCGGCGCCGTGTTCGGGCCGATCATGATGCTGTGGTTCATCACGATCGGCGCCCTCGGGATCAGGGAAATCGCCCGCCGGCCGCACGTCATGACCGCGATCGACCCGCTGCACGCGCTTCACTTCTTCGTGCGGAACGGGGGGGACGGATTCCTCGTGCTCGGCGCGGTCTTCCTGGTCGTGACGGGCGGGGAGGCGCTGTACGCCGACATGGGGCACTTCGGGCGCGCACCGATCCGCCTCGCCTGGTTCACGGTCGTGCTGCCGGCCCTGCTGCTGAACTACTTCGGACAGGGGGCGCTGCTCATCGGCGACCCGCAGGCGGCGCACCAGCCGTTCTTCCGGCTGGTGCCGGCCGGGGCGCTCTACCCGATGATCGCCCTGGCAACGGTCGCGACGGTCATCGCGTCGCAGGCGATCATTTCCGGCGCCTTCTCGCTCACGCGGCAGGCCGTCCAGCTCGGCTATCTGCCGCGCGTCCAGATCGAGTTCACCTCGCCGTCCGAGATGGGGCAGATCTACGTGCCGCAGGCCAACTGGGCGCTGATGCTCGCGACGATCGGTCTGGTGCTCGGGTTTCGGTCGTCGACCAACCTCGCGGCGGCGTACGGCATCGCCGTGACGACGACCATGGTCATCACGACGATTCTGCTGGCCGTGGTGGCGCATGAGCTCTGGGGGTGGCGGCTGAGCGCCACGGCGGCCCTCACGGTCGGCTTCATCACCGTCGACCTGTCGTTCTTCGGCGCCAACCTCCTGAAGATCGTGCACGGCGGCTGGTTCCCGCTGGTCGTGGCGGCCGGCCTCTACGTCGTGATGTCGACCTGGAAGCGCGGGAGGCAGCTGCTCAGCAAACGGCAGCGCGATCTGAACATGCCGTTCGACCGGTTCGCGGAAGACGTCCGCCGGAATCCGCCCGTCCGCGTGCCCGGGACGGCCGTGTTCATGACCGGCAGTCCGGATGGCGTGCCGATGGCGCTGCTGCACAACCTGCGCCACAACCGCGTGCTGCACGAGCAGGTGCTGCTGCTGACCGTGCTGACCGAGGACATCCCGCGCGTCTCCGGCGCCGAGCGGGTCACCGTGCAGCCGCTCGACCTGGGGTTCTCCCGGATCACCGCCCACTACGGCTTCATGCAGGACCCCAGCGCGCTCGAGGTGCTGCACCGCGCGAAGGCCGCCGGCCTGGACGTCGATCTGGCGGGCGTCACGTTCTTCCTGGGCCGTGAGACGCTGCTGCCCTCGTCCAAACCCGCCATGGCGGCCTGGCGGTACCGGCTGTTCGTGTTCATGTCCCGCAACGCCCGCCACGCCACGAACTACTTCCGGATTCCCCCCGGGCAGGTCGTCGAGCTGGGGATGCAGATCGATCTGTAGGCGTGAGCGGCCGGGCGACGTGCCGCGGGGCGGGTGCGGCGGGTGGCGCGCCGGTGCGCCGGTCGGCGCCGCGCAGGCCGGAGCCTGGCCGGCCTCGCCCTGCCGGCCGGGGGGGGGGCGAGGCCGAGGACCGGGATTAGGTGAGGCTGACGCCGGCCCAGCGGACCGTGGCGAACGAGAAGATCCGGATGAAGAACGCGGTGCCGAGGCCCCAGGCGCCGTTCGCGACCACGTCGGTGATCAGCTCGCCGACGTGGAAGCCGTCGAACAGCGGCTCGAACTTGGCGGCGGACACCGCCGTCCAGCCGACCAGTGAAATCAGCACGGCGCCGAACAGCAGCGCCCGCCGCCAGAACAGGCGCCCCGACGTCTGCTTCGCCGTGGCGAACGCGAGGAAGATTCCCCAGACGCCGCCCCAGAAAATCCTCGACGAGATCGCCGGCATCCACAGCGGAATCGTCGGCGTCAGCGGGTAGGCGTGCTGCGGCGTCAGGTGGATCAGGTGCATGATCGCCACGACCGGCTCGTGAAAGAACGCGACGCCGAGCGCACCCGAGAAGATGGCGATGATGATGCGAATGGACGGGTTGACGTCTTCCATAACGGACTTGTCCTCCGTGCGAATCCTCAGCGGGCGGCCGGTGAGAAATGCCGATCGTACCAGGCCAGGCTCCGATCGATCAAATCGATGACGTGCCCGGTCTCGCGGATGCCGTGCCCCTCGCGGGGGTAGCGTACCATAATCGTCTCCACCCCGACATCCTGCAGGGCGATGTAGAACTGCTCGGCTTCGGCAATCGGCACGTCGTTGTCGTTCTCCCCGTGCACGAACATCGTCGGCGTGTGGACCCGCGCGGCGTACCGCAGCGGCGACCGGTCCCACAGCTGGTCCATGATGTTCCCGGTGGTCGGATACCCGCCGTACTCGACCGCCAGGTAGTCGTGATAGTACGCCATGTAGTTGAAGCTGACCAGATTCGAGATGCCGGCGATCGGGATGGCCGCCCGGAACCGGTTGGTCTGCGTGATCAGCCAGTCGGTCAGCTGGCCGCCGTAGCTGACCCCTTCCACCCCCTCGCGCGTCCGGTCGATCCAGGGAAATTTCTCTTCGGCGACGTCGAGGCTGTAGAGGACGTCCTTCGCCTCGGCGCCGTCCTGGTCGGCGAAAATCGCGTCTTCCAGCCGCTGCCCGTACCCGGTGGAACCCCGGTAGTTGACCATCAGCGTGGCGAAGCCGTGCGTCGCGTAGGCCTGCGCCTTGAAGTTGAACGCCGGTCCCTGCTGGCCGTGCGGGCCGCCGTGCATGACGACGATGAGCGGATACCGCCGGCCGGGCTGCAGCTCGAGCGGCTCGGTCAGGAAGGACTCGATCTGGAGCTTGCCGTCGAAGCTCTCCGTCGTGAACGCGCGGACCGGCGCCACCGTGCGGCCGGCCAGGAAGTCGCGGGCGACCGCCGTCACGACCCGATCCGTGCCGCCCCGTCGCAGGTATGCTTCGGCCGGCGATGAGGGCGTGGTCAGCGAGTAGGCGAGGGTGCCGTCGTGCGCCACGGAGTAGTCGCCGACCACCCCCGGGGCAGCGATCACGCGCTGCGGCGCGCCGCCGGCAATCGGGATCCGGTAGAGGTGCACGCTGCCGCGCTCCTGGACGGTCGTGTACACCGACCGGCCGTCGGGCGCCCACGCCGGCTGCTCCTGGCGCCCGTCGATCGCCCCGCCGATCTCGCGGCTGTGGCGGCCGTCGGCGTCGATCAGCCAGACATGCGTGTCCTCCATCGTCGTTTCGGAGGAGGTCAGCGGGCGGCGCGTGCCGAGGTAGGCGATGGTCCGCCCGTCGGGCGACCAGCGCGGGTCGTACTCCGCGCTGCGGGTGAACGTCAGCCGGCGGACGGCGCCATCGGCCACCGTCACCGTGAAGATGTCGTAGTTGAACACGCGATCCTGATCCGGCTCGTGGTTCGAGATGAACACGATCGTGCGGCCGTCCGGCGACCACTGGATCGAGTGCTCGTAATGGTCGCCCGTGGTCAGCTGGCGCACCTGCCTGGTGGCCACGTCGACGATGAAGATGTGGAGACGGCGGTTGTCGTTGAAGCGCGTGAGCCCCTCGGAGGCGGTCGGCTTGTAGTCGTACCGGGTGATCACCTCCGGGTCGCCGCTCGCTTCGGCGGTTTCCGGGCCGGGAACGGCCGAGACGAACGCGATCGACCTGCCGTCGGGCGCCCAGGCGACGCTTTCGCCCCGTCCGGGCAGCGGCGAGTTGGTCCCCTGCACCGGCGTCAGGAACGTCGCGTGCGAGCCGTCGGCGCGCTCGATCATCAGGCCGGATCGGCCGTTCTGGCTGCCGTCGTAGGCAAGCCACCCGCCGTCAGGCGACCAGCGAGGGTTGCTGCTGACCGCGCCGGGGAGGCCAGGACGGATCGAACGCCCGGTGGCGAGATCCTCGATCCAGATCTGCGGGTACGGCCGGCCGGGCCGGTCGTAATTCTCGACGGTGTACGCCAGGTGGGTGCCGTCCGGCGAGATCTGCACCGCCCCGACGGCCTTCATCTTCGAGAGGTCGCGGCTGTGAAAGCCGACCGGCTGGGCCCACACGGCCGTCGCGGCCAGCAGCACCGCCGCCGCGGCGATCGCGGTGCGGATCCTCGGAGTGTGCATGCGCTCGTTCCTTTCGGATGAGGGGCCGGCCGGGCCCCCCGAGGCGGGAAGCGCACGTGCGACCGGCGACCGTCACGCGTGTTCGGCCAGGCGTGCCCGTGTGCGGGGCCGCCGCGTCAGGCGGTGTCGACCGCCAGATGTTCCCGGGTGATCGGGCTGAGGCGGACCATCAGGAGCATGCGCTCGACGATGTCGAGCCACTCGGCCCGTTCGGCGACCAGCTCATCGATCCGGGTGGCGGCCGTCGGCAGCGGGCAGGTGGCGCCGAGCTCGGTGACCGCCTTGCGGCGGTACGTGCTCAGCATCCGGTCGCCGAACCGCCCGACTTCCAGGAACTGCTCCGTCAGGAACACGACCACCGGGACGCGCATCGCGCCGAGGATCCGGACCTCGTCGCGGACGGCCGGATCCAGGTCGCGATCGATCACCCGCAGCTGCACGGCCGGCCCGGCGGCATCGGCCAGCTGCCGGATCATCGGGCCCTGGCGCACGCAGTCTCCGCACCAGACGCCCGACACGAGCAGCAGGTTCATCCGGCCGTCGTGGCCGGTGAGGCGCGAGACCTCGTCCGGGGCGAGCGGCGGCAGGCTGGCCGCCAGCGTGCGCCACCGGTCGCTCCGGTCGGCCGGCGAGCGGTCCAGGTACGTGTCGTAGTCCGTGGCCTGCTGGAACGCGCGCTTCCAGAGCGCGCTGTGAATGTCGAAGTACTTCGAGGTGTCGCTCATGAACCGGGGGCCCCCCTGCTGCCGGGCGCCCGCGCGGGCGAACGGCCCCCACAGTATACCGGCGATGTGCAAGGAGGAACCGGCGGGTCCGCCGCGCCGCCGGGTGGCGGCGCGGCGGACCCCGGAGGGGGAACGGGCAGACCTCAGGCGCCGGGGACGACGATGGCGCCGAGGTGCTGTGACTGCCGCCGGCTGTTGAACGCCGGCACGTCCTTCGTGAGCACCGTGTGAACCTCGGCCGCCACGGCGCCGAGCTCCTTGTGCAGCAGCGCGTAGACCTCCTGCTGGGCCTGCGTCGGCGGATAGTCGCTCTGCGTGACGTCACCCGCCAGACTGTTGAGCTTCGAGTAGAGACGGATCGGGTAGCGCAGCGCGTCCTCGCTGGCGCCGGTCAGCTCCGTATTGAAGAGCGTCCGTTCGGCGGCCAGCGCCTGCTCGTTCAGCTGGTCGGCCGCCGCGACCGTCGGTGCGGATCCCGGGGCGTCCGCCAGCACGGCCTTCAGGTCGACGATCTCCTTCCGCACCCACTCGAGCTGATTGAGCATCCCGATCACGTCGGCCACGTCGTGCCGGATGGCCATGGCGAGCGTCGTCTGGGCCGTGATACCGGCGATGGTCCCGTCGGTGTTCGGGTCCTTGCGGACTTCGAGCGGCTGCGTGTACGTCCGGCCGTCGACCGTCAGCTTGACCGTGTAGGTGCCCGGGTCGACGAGCGGGTCGGGCGGGTCGCCCCAGGCGACGAGCGGCCGCCAGCCCTTCGGGCCGACCGTCACGTACGGATCGTCCTCGGGCGGGGTGCGCAGCTTCACCTCCGGCAGCTGGTCGTACCGCAGGTTCCACCAGACGCGGTTGATCCCCTCGTCCGCGGTCCCCGTCATCGTCCGGACCGTGTCGCCCCGGCTGTCGGCGATGGTGATGGTCACCGGCCCCGTGGGGGCGGCCTTCAGGTAGTAGTTGATGTCGGCGCCGTAGGGCGGGTTGTGTCCGGCCGCCGGATCCTCGGGCTGGTACATCGGGTCGCTGATGAACTGGAAGCGCCAGGCCTGGCGCAGCGTGAAGAGATGCGCCTCGCTGTCGAGCACCGCCGGCGTCAGCTCGCGCAGCGCCGAGATGTCGTCCAGGATCCAGAAGCCGCGGCCGTAGGTGGCGACGACGAGGTCGTCGAACGGTTCCTGGACGGTCATCCAGTAGGCCGGCGCGTGCGGCAGGTTGTTCTGCAGCGGCATCCAGTGGGCGCCGTCGTCCAGCGAGAAGTAGACGCCGTTCTCGGTGCCCGCGTACAGCATGCCCTTCCGCTTCGGGTCTTCGCGCACGCAGTGGACGTAGCTGAAGACGCTCTTCGGAATGCCCCCGCCGATGGAGGTCCAGGTCTTCCCGAAATCCGTCGTCTCGTAGATGAACGGATCGCGGTTGTTCACCTGATGCAGGTCGACGCTGATGTAGGCCGCACCCGCGCTCCAGCGGTCGGGTTCGATGTTGCTCACCGTTCCGTCGGGCGGCAGGCCGGGGATGTTCTTCGTCACGTTCGTCCAGTGCGCGCCGCCATCCTCGGTGACCTGCACCTGGCCGTCGTTCGTGCCGGCCCAGAGGACGCCTTCCTTGACCGGCGACACGCCGAGGGCGAAGACGACCGGGTAGTATTCGACGCTCGCGTTGTCGGGCGACAGGCCGCCCGACGGCCCCTGCTTCGCCTTGTCGTTCAGCGTGAGATCCGGACTGATCACCTTCCACGTCTGGCCGCCGTCGGTCGTCTCGTGGACGTACTGGCTGCCGACGTACACCCGGGTGTGGTCGAGCGGATCGATGGCGATCGGGAACGTCCACTGGAAGCGGTACTTGAGGTTGCGCGCGCCGTGGCCCATCGGGTTGTCCGGCCACGGCGAGACCGCCCGCGCCTGCCGCGTCTTCTCGTTGAAGCGGTCGAGCGCGTTGCCGTAGCAGTTGGACCAGATGATGTCGTTGTCGGCCGGATCGGGCACGGCGAAGCCGCTCTCGCAGCCCCCGACCGAGTGCCACATCCCGATCGGGATCACGCCGCTGGCGAGCCGGCTGTTGCTCGGTCCGCGCGTCGACGGCCCGTCCTGCCGGTTGCCGTAGACGTTGTACGGAATCTGGTTGTCGGTGTACACGTGATAGATCTGGGCGATCGGCAGCCGCGGGCGCCACCACGTCCGCCCCCGGTTCACCGAGATGATCGCCCCGCCGTCGTTGCCGACGATCATCCGGTTGCCGTTCCCCGGGTCGATCCACATGTCGTGGTTGTCGCCGTGGCTGCCGCCCGGCGCGTTGACGATCGTCCGCCCGCCGTCGAGCGACGTCGTCAGCTCCACGGAGATGAAGTACACCTCGTTCGGATTGTCCGGTTCCACCGCCAGCCGCGTGTAGTAGTGCGGCCGCTGGTCGATCGTGTGGCTGTGGTTGATCGCCTGCCAGGTCCGCCCGCCGTCATCCGACCGGAACAGCCCGCCGGTGCTGTCGGTCGCCTCGATCAGGGCGTAGACCCGCTGCGGCTCGCTCGGCGCGAAGGCGAGTCCGATCTTGCCGAGCGGGCCGGCCGGCAGGCCGTGGCCGGTGAGCCGGTGCCAGGTCGCCCCCTCGTCGGTCGACTTCCACAGTCCGCTGCCAGGGCCGCCGCTCGTGCGGCCCCACGTGTGGATGACGAGCTGCCAGGTGGACGCGAACAGGATGCGCGGGTTCTGCGGATCCATCGCGATGTCGGCCGCGCCGGTGTTGTCGTCGACGAACAGCACCTTCTGCCACGTCCGGCCGCCGTCGGTCGTCCGGAAGACGCCGCGCTCGGCCTGCGGCCCGTAGGCCATCCCTTCGGCCGCCACCAGCACGATGTCCGGGTCGTGCGGATCGATCACGATCCGCCCGATCCGGCCGGTGCGGCCCAGCCCCATGTGCTGCCACGTGTGCCCGGCGTCGGTTGACTTGTAGACGCCGTCGCCGATCGACACGTTGCTGCGGATCCAGCTCTCACCGGTGCCGGCCCAGACGATATTCGGATCGGATGCCGCGATCGCGAGCGCCCCGATCGAACCGACGTCCTCGTGATCGAAGATCGGCGTCCAGTGGACGCCGCCGTCGGTGCTCTTGAAGACGCCCCCGCCGGCCGCGCCGAAGTAGTAGACGTCCGGCTGGCCGGGCACGCCGGCGACCGCCGTGACCCGGTTGCCGACCGGGCCGATGTACCGGTACGCGAGGTGGCTGTACTGGTGTGCCGCGATCGGCGGCGCCTGCGCGTGGCTGCGCACCGCGAGTCCGGCCGCGACGACGACGGCCGCCGCGGCGACGGCGAGCGATCGGAAGAGCCTTCGATGATCGGCCATGGTCACCTCCTGGGTCGAGGGCCGGGCGCGCGCGGTTGAGTCAATCACGCGGGTCAGTGCCCGGTCAGCTCTGGTGCATGCGGGTCGTGGCGGGGTGCGCCCTGATCCGCCGAAGCGCTCTCATGCGCGGCAGGGCGAGGCACGACGGGAATCGTGCCCGGCAGACGCGAACGACACCGCGCGCAGGTCCGTTCTCAAGTTCCATGCCACGGGGCCGGGGCCGTACGGCCCGGCGCCCGTGGCGCGGACGAAGGGGAGTGGCGCCGGCGGAACAGGCGCGCGGCGCGGCGTTGGCTGATTTCCTGGGCTGGCGGCCCGGGGAGCGGCGGCGGGCGGACGCGCGGGCCGGGCCGCGGCGGCCCGGCTGCCGGCGAGCGGCGGGTGAAAAGCGCCGGGGTCACCCGGCAAAAACCCGCAGCTAGCCCGGCCGTTCGGGACGCCAGCGCAGGCCGGCGTTGAGGATCTCCTGCAGCAGCCGGTCGTAGCCCATGCCGGCCGCCTCGGCCGATTCCGCGAAGTCCTCGCCGTAGGCGAGCTGCGGGTTGGCGTTGGCCTCGAGCACGTAGACACGCCCCTCGGGGTCGAGGCGGAGATCGATCCGGGCGTAGCCGCTCAGCTCGAGCGTGCGGTAGACGCGACGGCAGAGCCGCTGGATCTGTTCGGCCAGCGTGTCGGGCAGGTCGGCGGCCGGGCCGGTCGTGATGCCGTGCTTCTTCTGGTATTTCGCGCTCCACTTCACCCGCTCGGTCGCAATCCGGTGCACGTCGTCCGGCATCTTGGTGAACTGGAGCTCCCAGACGGGGAACACGCGCAGCCGCAGGTTGCCGAGGATGCCGACGTACAGCTCCCGTCCCTCGATGTACCGCTCGACGATGGCATCGGTGCCGATGCTGCGGTGTACGAAGCGCACGCGGTCCCTGAGGCTGTGGTCGTCGTCCACGACCGACGCCTGCGAGATGCCGATGGAGGCGTCCTGCGTCAGCGACTTCACGATCAGCGGGAACGCCAGCCGCTTCGGCCGGTGGACGGCGCGGCCGACCCGGAACACCACCGACTCGGCGACCGGAATCCGGTGGTAGGTCAGCAGCATCTTGGTGAGCGCCTTGTCGCGCGACAGCATGAGCCCGCGCGAGTTGCAGCCCGTGTAGGGGAGCCGCAGCAGCTCCAGGTAGCTCACGACGTTCTGATCGAAGACCGCCACCTCGTGCAGGTTCTCGAGCAGGTTGAAGGCGACGTGCGGCTTCCACTCGGTCATCGCCTGGCGGATCACGCTGAGGTCGTCCTTGATGCCGAGGACGCGGACGTCGTGCCCCCTCTCGCGGAGCGTCGACACGACGTCGTACTCCGTCTTCCAGTCGGCGGTCGTCAGATCGTGCCCCGAGACGTCGTCGGGCGGGATGAGGTAGTCGTGCAGCAGGGCGAGGATGCGCAGCGTTCTCATAGGGCCACCCGGTGCCGGCCGCTGTGCAGGTAGTTCATCGTCTGGACGGTGAGCAGGATCGTGAAATCCAGTTTCGTCAGGTCCTCGGGGCCCGACAGCCGCAGGTTGAGCTCGCGGCAGCGCGCGACCATGTCTTCGAGCACCTGGTCGATCGTGTACTGGTATTCGCCGGTCCACGCGGCGACCCGGCGCCGCACGTCCCGGCGGATCCGGGTCAGGAACCGCGCCGCCGTCATGTTGCGGGCCACCTCGGGGGCGTCGCTGAACAGCCGGCGCAGATCGCGGTCGTAGAAGTTCGGATACTCCAGCCCGTAGTGTTCGCGCTTCCGCTTGTAGTGCTGGCGCAGCGTCCGCCGGATCCGGTTGATCGGGTCCATGCGCCGTCGTGACGCGTGCACCGGCTCCCGTCCGGCAATCGACCGCATCAGCTCGTCCATGTATTCGAGCTTGCGGAACGCCGGCCAGTCCGCGTACCGCTTCTGCCACATCGAATCGGGCGTCAGCCAGACGGCGAACGTCTCGGCGAAGTCTTCGTCGGGATGGCTCTGCGCGTACCACGAATCGAGGTGGAGCACGAAGCTCTTGCTGTACGGCTTCGGCGTGTAGTACTCGGGGTACGGCGTGGACGAGGGACCGAACAGCTTCAGGCGCCGGCGCCGGCGCCGCAGGTCGAAGGCGTTGTCGAGGGCGTGGCCCGCTTCGTGCCGCAGGATCTTCAGGCACGACTCCGGCGTGCCGCCCTCCACTTCCAGCATCTGCGCTTCCTCCAGCCGGGCCAGCCGCGGATGCGCGAGGTAGAACGGGATGGCGATCCCCCCCACGCCGTCCGGCGTGAACCAGTCGTCCGACAGCCAGAAGTGCGGGCGGAACCGGATGCCCCGCGCCTCCAGCTCCTGATAGAGCTGCGCGATGCGCTCCTCCAGCCGGCTGCCCTCGATCTGCAGCCCCAGGTCGCACAGGCGCATGTCGAGCAGCGCCTCGTCCGACAGACCGTTCAGATCCGGTGGCGCCGCCGGCCCCTGGGGGGGCGCGGCGTCGGGCGCGGGGGTGTCCTGGTCGGATGCCATCGGCCTCCGTGCCGCCGGAGTCGCCGGCGGGCTGCCCCAGTCTACCGGAGTCCCGGGCCGGCCGGAATCCCCGCCGCGACAGCCCTCGCTGGCGCCGGGGCCCGCCCCGGGGCCCCGGGCCGGTTTGCGGCACCGCCGACCGGCGTGACACGATGGGACGACGACCACGCCCCGTGACGGCCTCGGACCCCCCGGGCCAGTCTGATCGGGACATCACCGGCAGGCGTGACGGAACCGGCCGCGCGCGGGCGCGCCGTGGAGGTCCTATGAGGCGCCAGCAGATCCCCCTCGGGCGGATATTCGGCATCCCGATTGGCCTCGATTATTCCTGGTTCCTGATTTTTGCGCTCATCACCTGGGCGCTGGCGGTCAGCTACTACCCGGCGGAATTTCCCGACTGGTCGGCGGCGCTGTGCTGGACGATGGGCGCGGTGACGGCCGGGATGCTGTTCGCCAGCGTGCTGCTGCACGAGCTGGGCCACTCGGTGGTGGCGATGCGGTTCCGGATCCCGGTCCGGAGCATCACGCTGTTCATCTTCGGCGGCGTCGCCCAGATCGGCGCGGAACCCCCGAGCGCGTCCGCCGAGTTCCTCGTCGCGCTGGCCGGCCCGGTCACGAGCCTGGCGCTGGCCGCGGTGTTCGAGGGCCTGAAGGGGCTGGCCGGCGGGCCGGGGCCGGTGTTCGGCCTGCTGGAGTACCTCGCGTACATCAACTTCGCCCTCGCGATGTTCAACCTGATCCCCGGCTTCCCGCTCGACGGCGGGCGGATCTTCCGGGCGATCGTCTGGGCGGTGATCCACGACATGCGTCGCGCGACCCTGGTGGCGGCGACGGTCGGCCGGGTGTTCGCCTTCCTGTTCATCCTGTTCGGGGTCTGGCAGATCTTCCAGGGGCACCTCGTCAACGGCCTCTGGATCGCGTTCATCGGCTGGTTCCTCGACAATGCGGCCAACGCGCAGGTGCAGCAGGTGGCGGTGCAGGGCCGCCTCGCCGGCCACACGGCCGGCCAGGTGATGGAGCGCCACTTCCCGACGATCCCCGGCCAGACGACGCTCCAGCAGCTGGTCGACGAGCACATCCTCGGCTCCGGTCTGCGCAGCTTCGTGGTGACCGACGCCACGGGGGCGGCCGGCCTGATGACGCTGCACGGCATCAAGGAGGTGCCGCGCGAGGCCTGGGCGACGACGACGGCGGCGCAGGTGATGGTGCCGTTCGCCCGCGTCCGGTCGGTGACCCCGGACACGGAGGTCTGGGTGGCGCTGCAGGAGATGGATCGCAACGGCGTGAACCAGCTGCCGGTGGTGGCGGGCGGCACCGTGACCGGCATGCTGAGCCGCCAGGACGTCATCTCCCTGCTGCGGACCCTGCGGGACCTCGGGGCGTGATCGGGCGCGGCCCGGTCGCGGGCTTCCGCTCGATCTGGGAGGGGTGACGACGCATGACGATCGCCGGCAGCGCCCGCGACGCGCACTGGTACAAGGACGCCATCATCTACGAGCTGCACGTGAAGGCGTTCTTCGACGGGAACAACGACGGGATCGGAGACTTCGCCGGCCTGCTCCAGAAGCTGGACTACCTGCAGGAGCTGGGCGTCACCTGCCTGTGGCTCCTCCCGTTCTTTCCCTCGCCGCTGCGCGACGACGGCTACGACATCGCCGACTACCGGAACGTGCACCCGGGCTACGGCACGCTGGAGGATTTCCGGACGTTGCTGAAGGCGGCGCACGACCGCGGGATGCAGGTCGTCATCGAGCTGGTCGTCAACCACACCTCCGATCAGC
>Ga0307372_10008446_pt1 | contig 14478 bp, 12 predicted proteins | sample OX1MG_FD_202533 | JGI IMG/M metagenome (GOLD analysis project Ga0307372, IMG submission 202533) | Soil microbial communities from Risofladan, Vaasa, Finland - OX-1 | ecosystem: Environmental > Terrestrial > Soil > Coastal area > Acid sulfate soil | place: Finland: Risofladan, Vaasa | collected...
CACTGTGTACGGGAATGCCTCAGAGACGCTCGAGAGCACGGCGATGTCACCCTGGTTGAAGATGTCGGTCGGCTCAGGGGCGAGTCCGGCAAGTAGGAAGTCCGCCTGGAGCCCGAGCTCGGCGATCAGCGCCCGACACCGGTCGGCATACGGCCGGTCGGCGGTCAGCGACCCGTACACGACAAACAGCGCCTCCGGTACGTGCTCGCGCGTCCGTTGGGCGGCGCGGATCATCGTCTCGATGTCTTTGAGCGGGAACACCCGTGCGGCGGCCACCGCGGTCGGTCGGTGGGCACCGGGACTGGTGGGCGGCTTGTCGCGCGGCACGAAGATTGAGGGGTCCACACCGTTCGGAATCACGCGCAGCGCCGATTCCTTGACGCCGAGTTGGCGTTCCCAGCGCCCGTTCCATGCGCACACCGGCGCAACGACGTCCGCCAGCGTGTAGGTGATCGCGGTCATCAACTCCGATATCGCGACCATGAAGCGCCGTTGGGCGTCGGACAGCGTCGGATCCGTGAGGATGGCCAGATAGCGCTCGCGCAGCGCGACACCGTGTTCGGTGACGATCATCGGGGTCCCCCGCTCCAGGCGGGCGATGATTCCGGGCACGGCGGCAAGACCGGCGATGGTGACGTGGGTCAGATCAGCATGTGGCACCGGCACCGCCAGCGGCATCATCAGTGCCCGCAGCCAGCGCATGCATGCGGTCAGGTCGCCGATGGTCGCAGCCCCCGCCCAGGTCGAGCAGCGCGCTGTCGCAACCAGCGCATCCCACGCCGGATCGGACCCGAGCGCGGCGAGCATGTCGTACTCGAGAAAGAACCGATGGAGCGCGACGAGCCGCCGTGCCGCTGCGGCCGGATCGGCCTGCGGCGCGTCGAGGTCGTGCAGGAATCCGGTCAAGAGCTCGGCAAAGTGCTCCGCCTTGGCCCCTTGCGCGGCACGGGTGCGGCGAATGAGATCCAGGGTCCCGCCGGTCGGCAGTCCCCACTCGGACGGGTGCTCGACACCCCACAGGGGCACCTGTACCACGACCGTGTCGCGTGGGACGTCAAACAGCGGACGTGCGGTCACGTCGCCGGTCACCGCATAGACCGTAAACCGGACATCGGCGAGGCCATCAATCAGCTGCGCGCACCACGTCGTCACGCCACCGTCGACAAACGGGTAGGTGCCCTCCGTGGCGAGCAGGACGTGCATCAGCGCACACCGAGCCGTGCGTAGAGGTCGGCGTAGGCCGCAGCGGTGTCCGCCGCGCTCCAGCGCTGTGCATCGGCGTAGGCGGCCTCGGCGAGCTCGGTCGCCCGGCGGGCGTCCCCGAGTACTGCCAGGATCCCGTCGGCCAGGGCGGGCGGGTCGCCCGGGGCGACGACGATGCCGCCCTCCCCGATCGCCTCGCGCATCCCGCCGACGTCGGGACCGACACACGGGACCCCGTGTGCGCGCGCCTCGAGCACGGCCAGCGGCATGCCCTCCGTGTCGGAGGACATCGCCATCACCGCGAACCGCGGATACCAGCGCTCCGGGCGTGCCGCGCCCGTGAACGTCACGGCGCCGCGCAGACCCGGACGAGCGGCACGCTCGCGCAGCTCGTCGGCGTACCCGGCCGGCCCGTCGTCGGGTCCGATGACCACCAACTGCGCCTCGCGGTTGACCTCGCGGACGAGCTCCATCGCATCGAACAGGCGCTCAAGGCGCTTGATCGGTGCAAGCCGCCCGACGAAGCCCACCACCGGCTCGTCCCGCACGGCACGCCGGCGCGCGCCGGTGACCCCGTTGGCGATCACGCGGATCTCACGCCGCGCATCGGATCGGTGGCTTGCCGCCACCGCGGCGCCGACCGCCACGACCACCTCGGCCGACCCGTAGGTCCGGTCGATCCACGCGTTGTTGCCGCCGCCCTTGCCGCCGCCATTCCCACCACCACGACCGCCGCCGCCGTGCGAGACGTCCTGCGGCATCGTCGGCCAACGCCAGCCGTCCGGCTCCCAGGGGTCGGCCATCGCGTGCAGCGTGAGCAGCACCGGGCGCCGATCGGCGCGGGCGGCGGTGGTCGCAGCCGGGACTGCGGCCGGACTCAAGGCGTGGTAGCAGCGGGCCTGCGGCAGCCGCTCACCGACCTCTCGCATGCCGATCCGCAGCGACGGCAGCTCACCGGCGAGCGCGTCGGCCCACCGGGTCACCCCGCCAACGGTCGACGGGCCGATGCCGTTGGCCACCATGCAGACGTCGAGTTCGAGCGATCCCAGAGACATACGATGATTCCTTTCGTTGCCCGGCGGGGATGCGACCCACCGGTGGAGGGCTCAGCCACCCAGTGCGGCGTGCGGATTCGGGACGATGTTGAAGAACGATTCGGTGCGGGTAAGCGCGAAGATTTGACGCGCGCTCCCGGAGGGCGGCACGATCGTCAGCCGGCCGCCCTGCGCCTCGGCCCGCTTGTGCAGCCCGATGAGGACGCCCAGGCCGGACGAGTCGATGAACTCGACGTCGCTGAGATCGACGATCATCGACCCCGGTCCGGCCGCGAGCGCCGCGGTCACCTGACCGCGCAGTTCGGGCGCGGTTCGGAGGTCGAGTCGGCCGACCACCGCAGCGATCATCGGGTCGGTCTCGGTGGACAGGGTGATCTGCATTTACGGCTCCTGAATGATGTCGATGAGTTGCTGGGCACATGCGGGGTCGAGCTGGCCACCGGAACGCGACTGGATTTCGCCGACGAGAGCGGCGGCATCGAGCGACGGGTCGGCCTGGCGGGTCTCGACGGAGAACTCGGCCGCGGCCAGCACTCGGGCCTCGACGGGGATGGCCTCCCCGAGCAGGCCGTTCGGGAAGCCGAACCCGTCCCACCACTCGTGGTGGGCACGGATGATCGGGGCGAGCTCGGCGGCCCCGGGGACCAACCCGGCCATGTCGGCGCCGACGGCCGGGTGTGCGAACTCGGCGGCGATCCCGGCGTCGCTCGTCGCCGCGATCAGGCCCACGTCGTGGATCCGCGCTGCCTGGGTGACCAGCGCGACGCGCTCGGCCGGGAGCCCGAGCCCGACGGCGATCGCCGCCGCGGTCTGAGCGACGCGCGCGTGATGGTGCTTGGTTGCGTGCGTGCGGGCATCGAGAGCTCGACACAGCGCCTCGAGGGCCGCCAGATGCCGTGCGGCGGTGCCCCGGGCCACCTCCGCACTGGTCATCACGATCGCCGCGACGTCGACCAGCGTGCTGAGCATCGGTGCGCAGTCGGGTTCGAGGACGCCGTCCGTGTCCGAGAACAGGCCCATCACGATCTGCGGGTCGGCGGCGTCCTGCGGTCCGCCGACCGCCACGAGTCCACCGATGCCCAGATCCAACAGGGCCTCGTAGCCGTCGACGAACAGGACCCCCGGCACGCCGGGCACCGCCGACAGCACGCCGTGTCCCGGTGCCAGATCCAGCGCCGCAAAGCCGACGGGGGCACTGCGCTCGGCGGCAATCCGCAGCGCATCCCCCTCCCGAACGGCCACAAACCCCCCGATCGAGGCCGAGGTGCTGACGGCGAGCTCGAGCAGCAGGCCGAGCGAGGTGACCTCGTCGGTTGCCGATCCGAGCGAGCGGCGGTGCAGATCGGCCTCGCGCGTCAGCGCGCGGACCTGATCGGTCAATTCGCCGATCCGCAGGGCTTGGCGCAGCGGCGCGTCACAAAGCGCTGCCAGGGCGATGAGTTCCCGCCGATCCCGGCGGCCGAGCTCACGCTCGCCAAACGGCCCGAGGGCCAGCAGGCCACCACCCGCCCCGATGGCCGCGAACCAACTGCCGTTGATGGTCATCACATGCGCCTGCGCTGCCGCGCTTGCGGTGATCATCAACGGAATGCCTTGAGTGCTGACGTCGTCCTGGTCGCTGCCGCCGAGCAAGCGCATCCCGTTGCCCTCGGGCGGGAGCAGGTCGTCCCCGTGGCGGTACGCAAACTGAAGCCTGCGCCCGTCGGGCTTCCAGAACACCACCGACGGCATGCCACTGAGCTCGCCGGTCTGCCGCAACACGGCCCCGAGCGGCGTATCACCCTGCCCGAGCGCGGCGAGTAGCGACGGCACGGACGCCTCAACAGAAATATTCCGGAACCGCGGCCGCGCCGCACGGGGTGCGCGCGGGGCGGCCTCAATCGCGGTGACGTTCTTCATCAGCAGACATCCAGTCGACGGGCCATCAAGAGGCGGTTCTCTCCATCGGTGCGGAACCACCGCACCCTGTCCATGCAGGCGGCCAGAAGCGGCAGGCCACGGCCGCCCTCGGCCTCGGCGGGCGGCATCGGTGGTGCCGACCCGGCGAACGCTGGCGCCCGGTCGCAGATCGCGACCGCAAGACGGGCGTCGCTGGCACGAGCCACCACCCGCATGCGCCCGGCGGTGCCGGCGAACCCGTGGCGGGCGATGTTGGCACACGCCTCTGCCACGGCAAGCTCGCAGGCAAACGCCACGTCAGGCGCGACGCGATCGAGTAACGCGACGACCCGACGTGCGGCCTCATCGACGCCGGCGGGATCGGCAGCCAGCTCGAGCGACACGTGGCGCCTCACCAGTCCCTGCCAAGCACGACCAGGGTCCGATCGTCGTCGGCGGGCGCCTCGGCGACCAGCTGCGCGGCGGTGATTCCGTCCGCAAGCGCACCCAGCAGGCGTTCGCGCACCACGGACGGATCGAGGTCCGAGCCCTCCACCAGGCCATCGCTATACGCGGCCAACAGGCCGCCGCGAGCACACCGTGCGTGGCCCAGAGGGTAGTCGGCGCCCGCGACCAGACCCAGCGGCAACCCGCCCGCCGTGATCGGCACCCAACCGCCGTGCGCATCGTGGAGCGCGACATGCCCGTGACCCGCATCGGCGTAGACGAGCTCGCCCGAGTCCAGATCGATGCTTGCCACAAAGCCGGTCAGAAAGCGTCCGCTACGATCCAGCGTCTCCATCAGCAGGGCGTTCGCATCCGAGAGTGCTTCGGCAGGGTTCGCGCCACGCAAGAGTGCGCCCCGGATCGCCGTCTGGGCCATCGCGGCCAGCAGCGCCGCGCCCACGCCCTTGCCCGACACGTCCGCGAGCACGATCGCGAGCCTGGCGGGATCGACGGTGACGAAATCCACCATGTCACCGCCGACGTCCTGGGCCGGCAGGAAGACACTCTGCAGGGCCCAGCCGTCTGGAAGCGCGGGGCGCTCGGGCAGCAACGCCGACTGAATCATCGCCGCGGCACGCATCTCGCCGTCCAGGTGTGTCGCGCGTTCATGCTGGAGCCTGCGCCCGGCGCCGGCGCCGGCCGTCGCGCGTAGCGCGTCGCACAGCGCCGGAATCCCGCACGGCCAGCGCAGCACGCCGTCGGTGCCGGCGTCCATCGCGTCGGCCTCGAGTTCCAGATCGTCGGGGTCGCCGATGATCAGGATGCCAGCGCCCACGCCCGCGGCCCGCAGTCGGCGTGCCAGGACGCACCCGCCATCGGGCAGTCGACGCTCGGTGACCACGATCGCGTCAGGGCCGTACTCATCCGCGGCATCGGCCGCCGCCGCGGCGGCGACGGACATGGCGCGCCACCCGCCGTGGTCGATGACGTGCTCGACCCAAGCGCGGGTGAGTGCGCCATCGTCGACAATGAGAATCGGCGGAGGAGTTGCGGGGCTCATGGGACTTTCTATCGGTCGTCACAAGGGGGCCCTCAAGCACTGGGGCGCCGCCTAATCGATCAAGCCCGGAGCACCCGCGCCGATACCACCCTCATGGACCCCGCCGAGCTCCTGGAACACGTCGTACGTGCGGCCGTCGCGCGCGGCGCGAGCGACGTGCGGCTCAAGGTCCCGTCTCCACCCCTGGTGCGCGTCAACCGCCATCTGGAGCACCTCGACGCGCCGGCACTGACCCCGGACCAGACCGAGGCCATTCTGGCGCTGATGATGGCCAGCCTTCCCAACGCCGCCAAGCAGATCGAATTCGAGCGGCGTGGCGAGGTCGACTTCGCCTTCACCCGACGCGAGGTCGGACGCTTCCGGATCAACGCGTTCCGGCAACGCGGGTCGATCTCGATCGTGATGCGGGTCGTGCCGTACGGCGTGCGAGCACTGGCCGAGCTCAACCTGCCCCCGATCGTGCCCGAGCTGGCCGAGCTCGAGTCCGGCCTGATTCTCGTGTGCGGCCCGGCGTCATCCGGGACGACGACCACGATGGCCGCCATGGTCGACCACGTGAACCGCACCCAGACGCGGTCCATCGTGACGATCGAAGACCCGATCGAAGCCCTCCATGCGGACGACCTGTCGTCGATCGACCAGCGCGAGGTCGGACTCGACACGCCCTCCGCAGCGGATGCATTGGCGTCGATCCTGCGCCAGGACGCCGACGTCGTCGTGATCGGCCACCTCGGCGAGCTCGCCACCGCGGAGGGTGCCTTGCAGGCCGCGGAATCAGGAGCGCTGGTGATCGCGGGCCTCACCACGAATGACATCTGCGACGCGCTCTCGCGGATCGTGAGCTTCTTTCCGGTCCACCGACAGGGCGTCGCCCGGCAGTCACTCGCGGCAACGCTGCAGGCGGGCCTCGGCCTGCGCCTGGTGCGAGCGCCGGATGGCACGACCCGAAACCCGGCCACGGAGATCATCCGCGGGACCCCGCAGGTTCGCAGCGCAATCGCCAGCGCCGACCCGCCGGAGCTGCTGCTCGAGCTCATGCGCGCGGGCGAGGCCGGCATGCAGACCGTCGAGCAGGCGCTCTCACGCCTCGTCGACCTCGAGATGGCCGATACCGCCGCGGCCGCCGACGTGCGGCGCAACGGGCGCATCGCGCGGCACCAGGTCAGCTCCACCGCACCGCGCTGACCCGGCGCCCGGGCGCCCGGAGGACTAATCTCGACCTAGGCGGCGTGGTTGACGCTTGCGTCGCGACGAATCGGGCGCCGGGCATGCACGAGCCCCGCGCGGAGAGGAACATATGAGCGGCGTGATCAGTGCCGTCGTTGTGGTGGTCATTCTGGTCGTCGTCTACCTGGCGATGGCGGTCCGCGTCTTCAAGCAATACGAGCGCGGCGTGCAGCTGCGACTCGGCAAGCTCGTCGAGGGGGCCCGCGGGCCCGGGCTGATGTTCATTGTCCCGTTCGTCGACCGCATCCACCGCGTCTCGCTGCGGATCGTCACGATGCCGATCCAATCGCAGGAGATCATCACCCGCGACAATGTCACCGTCGATGTCTCCGCAGTCGCCTACTACCGGGTGGTCGATCCGGTGCAGGCCGTCCTTGCGATCGAGGACGTGGAGTCGGCCATCGGCTACATCGCCCAGGCGACCCTTCGGGCGGTGATCGGCCAGCACAGCCTCGATGATGCCCTGACCAGCACCGAAGATCTCAACAAGAACATTCGCGACATCCTGGACGTGCAGACCGAGCCGTGGGGCGTGCTCGTGACCCTCGTCGAGCTCAAGAACATCCAGCTGCCCGTTGAGATGAAGCGGGCAATGGCCAAAGAGGCCGAGGCCGAGCGCGAGAAGCGGGCGAAGATCATCAGCGCCAACGGTGAGGCCCTGGCGGCCGCAGAGCTCGCTCACGCGTCCGACATCATGATGCAGCATCCGATCGCCTTGCAGCTGCGCAATCTGCAGACGCTTGTCGAGATCTCGGTGGACAAGAACTCGACGATCGTCTTCCCCGCACCCTTGATGAGCGCGGTCACCGACCTGGTGAGCTTCCTGACCCGCGAGGCCCACACGGCGCAAGCGCAGCCCCCCGGTGCGGTGATTGCCGAGACCACCACGGCCGGCGACCAGGGCGCCTAGCGGCTCCGTCCCGGGCCTGGGCCTGCCCGTCGGTGTCAGTCGCCGCCCCGGGGAATTTTGGCGACGAACACCGCCGGGTTACTGACGAACAGCTCGCGGCAGTATTCGGCGCAGAAGTAGTACGTGATCCCATCGACGTCAGCCGAGAATGCCGTCGCGGGATCGACGCGCATCTCGCACACCGGGTCGATCGCGGTCTGGACGGGGTGCGCATGCCGCGGGTGGTCGCCTTGACCCGAGTCCCCACCCTCGTTGGTGAACGTGGTGCGGCAGGTCTCCGAGCAGAAGTAGTAGGTGGTGCCATCGATCTCGGCGCGCAGCGCTCTCGAGCGATCAACCGTCATGCCGCACACCGGATCCTTGACCCCACGACGCATCGTCAGGCCGAATAGGGCCACGAAGATCACCACGCCGATGATGTTGAGCACGAGCTTGTAGTCGAGCTGGACGGACCCGAACAGGTCCGACCGGCTCGGACGCGTCGTCGGCAGTGCGCCGACGGATGCGAACAGCCCCGCCACCAGCAACCCCGCGACGACCATCGTCACGTACATGAGCGCGGTGATTCGGACGGCGAACTTCAGGCCGTAGTACTTACGGTAGATGGCCAGGATCGGCAGCACGATGAGGTCCGCGAAGATGAATGCCATCACACCCGCAAACGAGAGGCCCCCGGACCAGAGGACCGCCGCCAGCGGCACGTTGCCCACCGAGCACACGAATGACGCGACTGCGATCAGCGGGCCGATCAACACGTTTTCGATGACGCGGATCGGCGCGGGCGCGGACTGGAGAAACAGTGCCTGGAAGAAGCCGTTTCCCAGCAGACCGATGAACCCGGCCAACAGGAAGCCGATGCCGATCTCCTTGTAGAGCATCTGCACGTCGCCGCGGAAATTGTGGGCGACGTCCGACCAGGCCTCGACCGATCGCAGACGCGAGCGCCACCGGGAGTGTCCGGACTCGGCCGATTGGTGCTGGTGCCCGCTGTCGGCCGCCTGGGCGTGACGGCGGGCGTAGTCCTCCAGCCGTGGCGAGACGAACACGCGAAACGTGACGGCCATCAAGACGATCATGATCAGCCCGCCCACGAACTCCCCGACGGCGAACTGCCACCCGACCAGCGTCCACAGCACGAGCCCGAGTTCCCAGACCAAGTTCGTGGAGGCGAACTGGAACGCCAGCGCCGAAATCGCCGAGGCCCCCTTCTGGAACAGGGACTTGGCGATCGCGATCGCCGCATAGGAGCACGACGACGAGGCCGCCCCAAGGCCGGTTGCCCGCGCCAGCGCACCCCAGCCCTCGGCGCCCATCGCGCGCTCGACCGACCCCCGCGGCACCCAGGCCTGGACGACCGCAGAGATCGCGAACCCGAAGACGAGGGCCCACCACACGGCGTAGGCCATCAACACGGCGTTCCAGATCCCGTCTTTGAGGACGTTGATCACAGTCACGCATCCGGGTTGTATCAGCCGCGGCACGGGCCCCGCCGCCCTCGCTGCGCCGGGCGTCGACCCCTGCCAGACTCCACGGGGTCAGTGCGGGCGACGCCGTCGCCCGCCGATAAGGAGGACCACCGTGTCCGAAGTGATCGTCGTGGCCACCTTCACCACCAGACCGGGCAGGGGCGACAGCGTCGCGGCCGGCCTCCAAGCGGCGGTCGCCCCCACCCATAATGAGGACGGCTGCCTGCTGTACGCGCTTCATCGGGGAATCGACGACCCCGAGACGCTCGTGATCGTCGAGCGTTGGGCCTCCACGGAGGCCCTTGCTGCCCACGCCGCCCAGCCATGGGTGCTCGGGCTGTCGGCGCTCGCCGGCGATCTGGTCGGCCCGCCGCGGGTCCAAACATTCCGGGCGGTGCCCGCCGGCGATCCCGACAAGGGCGTGGTGTAGGCGCCACGGCCCGGCCGCGGAGCTAGACGCCAGCGGCCTCGGCCGCGTCTTCCCATTCAGCCAGCGCCCAGGAGATGTCCTCCTCGAGCTTGCGATACTGCGCGCCAAGCTCGCCTGAGCGGACGTGGTCCTGTGCGACGTCCGGATCCAATAGCTGGGCGTTCACCGATTCCAACTCGGCCTCGAGCCGGTTGATCTTCGTCTCGAGTTGGCGGACGCGTCGGCCCGCACCGCCCTTGGCGCTGCTCGCGCCCGCAGCATCGGCTGCCCGCGGCCGAGCGACCGTCGCCTGGGGGGTGGATTTCTTGGGCTTCGACTGCGGCCGGTCCTGCCCGCGTGCCGGCGGGCTGGCGGCGGCACGCGCGTCCGCGCGAGCTTGCAGGAGGTCGGCCCACCCGCCGTCCCGGGCGATCAGCGAGCCATCCTCGATCGCCAGGGTCCGAGTCGCCACGGCGTCGATCAGCGCACGATCGTGGGACACGAGCACGATCGTGCCGGCGTAGGCATCGAGGGCGTCCTCGAGCGCCTCGCGGCTTTCGGCATCGAGATGGTTGGTGGGCTCGTCGAATACGAGCAGGTTGCTGCCGCGTGCCACCAGCAATGCGAGCTGCAGCCGCCGCCGCTCGCCGCCCGACAGGTCGGCCACGCGCCGATCGGCGAGCTCGCCGGGAAACAGAAACGCGCCCAACAGCGTGCGCGCCTGCGTGCGCGTCAGCGCGGTCTCGGCCAGGATTGTGTCGACGATCGTGCGGTCTCCGCGCAGGTCCTGGTCGTGCTGGGAGTAATAGGCGAGATCGACCTTGTGCCCAATGCCGATCCGTCCGGACGAGGGCGGCCGTAGGCCGATGAGCGTCTCCAGCAGCGTCGTCTTGCCGGCGCCGTTGGGACCGACGACCGCCACCCGCTCACCCCGCTCGATGACTACGTCGGCGTTGCGTATCAACATCCGCTCGCCGACGGCGACGCTCACCCCGTGCGCCTCGAGCACGATCCGTCCGCTGCCCGCAACCGGTGGGAAGCCGAACGCGAGGGACTTGGCGGACCGGTTGATCCCGGGCCGAGCGATGCGCGCGAGCCGTTTGCGCCGGGACGTTGCCTGGCGCGAGCGCGTTCCGGCGCTCCAGCGTTCCACGAACCGTTCCAGGCGGGCGATCTCGGCGGCCGTGCGCTCGGCTTCCTTGGCCTGGGTCTCGAGGGCGAGCGCGCGCTCCTTGCGGAACCGCGAGTACCCGAACGGCCACAGCTTGCTGCGGCCCTGGTCGAGCTCAAGCACGCCCGTGGCGATCGACTCCAAGAAGTAGCGGTCGTGTGAGACCAGCACGACCGCGCAGCCCATCTCCGCAATCGCGTCCTCAAGCCATTCGGTGCTCTGTACGTCCAGGTGATTGGTGGGCTCGTCGAGCAACAGGATGTCCGGACGGGCGACCAGCGCACGTGCGAGCGACGCCCGGGTCAGCTCGCCGCCAGAGAACACCACCAATGGGTCGGCAAGGCGTGCGTCCGGGATCCCCAACCCCCGTGTAACCCGCATCATCCAGGCGCGCCAGTGGTACCCGCCGGCATGCTCCAGCGTCGCATGCGCGCGCTCGTAGGCGGCGAGCACCTGGGGACCGTGGTCCCCGCCGGCCATGCGTGCCTCGAGGTCCGCCAGCTCGGCTTCGGCGGCGATCGCATCCGCCATCCCCTCGGCGACGTACTGCTCCAGCGTGCGCCCGGCGACCTCGAGCGGCGGGCGCTGGTCGTGCAGCGCGAGCCGGGCGCCTTTCGGCAGGCTGACCCGGCCGGCATCGGCGGCGAGTTGGCCGGCGATAATCCGCAGCAGCGTGGTCTTGCCCTCGCCGTTGCGCCCGACCACCGCCAAGCGGTCGCCGGGGGCGATCCGGAACGAGACCTCGTGCAGGACGCGACGCGCGCCGAAGCTCTTGGAGACCTGAACGACTTCCACAAGCGGGTAGGGTAGCGACCGTGACACCTCCAACGACCTCAGAGGTCATCAGGGACCCCGGCGGGGTGGCCGCCGTTGTGGCCGCCGCACACGAGCACGGCCGGATCGCGCTCGATTTCGAGTTCCTGTGGGAGCGCACGTACGCGCCGATGGCCTGCCTTGCCCAGGTCGCAATCGACGGGCGCGTCCACCTGGTCGATCCCGTCGAGGGTGCACCCCTCGCCCCGATCGCGGCGCTCGTCGCGGATCCAGACGTCGACGTCGTGATGCATGCACCGTCGTCGGACTTGACGTTGCTGGGCATGCAATTCGGCACGCGACCCCACCGGGTGATGGACGTCCAGCTCGCGGGCGGATTCATCGGGATCGGCGCCGGACAGGGCCTCGGTGTCCTGCTCGAGCGCGGCCTGAAGGTCAAGCTTGACAAGGGGGAGCAGTACACGGACTGGAGCCGCAGGCCCCTGACCGAACGCCAGCTCACGTATGCGGCGGCCGATGTCGCCCACCTGGTTGCGCTCGCCGACGAATTCCTCGCGAGGGCCGACCGTCTCGGGCGCACGTCGTGGATTGCTGAGGAGATGGCCCGGCGGTATGGGCCCGATTCGCGCTGGGTCCCGGATCCGACCGAGGTCTGGCGCCGGGTCAAGGGACAGGGCAAGCTATCGCCGGCGGATCGCGCGATTCTCAGGGCGCTTGCCGGGTGGCGTGAGCGGGAAGCCGCCCGCCGCGACCGGCCGACCGCGTGGATCGTCCCGGACCGCACATTGTTGGAGATCGCCAGACGGCGCCCGAAGACCACGGGCCAGCTCGCTGGTGAGCGCGGGTTGCCGGAGCGCATGCGCCAAGCAGACCTGGACGGCATGCTTGCGGCAATTGCCGAGGGCGCCACTGCCGATCCAATCCATCTCCCGCCGGCCCCGGGCGCCGAGCTGCAGGCTCGGATGGACACGCTCGGACCACTCGGGCAGATCCTCGTCACCGCACGGGCCGCGGAGGCGGACCTGGCCCCGAGCCTCGTCGCGACGCGCGACGAGATCGAGACGTTCCTGTGGGGCGAAATCGGCGCTCGGGAGGTCCCGGATTCCCCGCTTGCCGTCGGCTGGCGATTCGAGATCGCCGGCAAGCCCCTGCGCGACCTTGCCGACGGGCGAATCGCCTTGGCGCCCGCGGCGACGCGTCCATTCCTGCGGGAGATCCCGCGCGACCCCGAGCATTGATTCTCGTCCCCGCGGCGCGATGACGATCGGTTCTCATATCCACGAGGAGCGCACGCGGGCCGTCATCGATATGGGTTCCAACTCATTTCGCCTCGTGATCTACCGGTATGTCCCGGGACGTTGGTTCCGGCTTGTCGACGAGATTCGCGAGCCCGTGCGCCTGTCCGAGGGCACCGTCGACGGCCGCATCGCCCCGGCGGCGCTCGCGCGCGCCGATCGGGCGGCGCACCTCTACGCGGCCTATTGCGATGCGGCCGGCATTCAGACAGTCGACGTGGTCGCAACCTCTGCGGTCCGTGACGCGGTCAATCAGCGCGAGGTGCTCGAGGTCTTGTCGGTCGGACGCCTGGTCGTCCGCGTGCTCTCGGCCGAGCAGGAAGCGCGCTACGGGTACCTGGGGGTCGTCAATGGCAGTACGCTCGCCGACGGCTGGTTCATGGACCTGGGCGGCGGGTCGATGCAGGTCGGCCGGGTCGATGCGCGGCAGCTGTCGCGGAGCATGAGCGCACCACTCGGCGCTGTGCGGCTCACCGAGGCGTTTCTGAGCGGCGACCAGCGCGACGCGAACCAGATCACGGCGCTGCGCGCCCACGTGCGCAACTCCCTGGCGTCGTTTGACTGGATCGGCGGCGACGGGCGGGTCGTCGGTATCGGCGGTGCGCTGCGGACCCTGGCGGTTATGCAGCAGCGGGCCCAGCGCAGTCCGCTGATCGACCCCAATGGCCACCGAATGTCCCGGCAGGCGCTGGCGACGACGATCGACACGCTCGTGGATCTGCCGGCCGGTCAGCGCTCCCGTTTGCCCGGCCTGCGCGCGGACCGCGCCGACATCATCCTGGCGGCGGCGCTCGCGATCGACGAGCTCATGCGCGCGGTGGGCTCCGACGCTCTTGACGTGTGCGGCCAGGGGCTGCGCGAAGGTGTGTTCCTGGAGCACTACCTGGCGCCCACGGATCCACCGCTGCTGCCCGACGTCCGCCGTACTTCGGTCATCAACGCCGCCGAGGGCCTCGGCTACGACCGCGAGCACGCCGAGCAGATCGCCCGCGTCGCACTGATGGGCTTCGATGCGACCGCGGCCGTCGGCCTGCACCCGGGCAACCCAGGCGAACGTGAGCTGCTGTGGGCGGCGGCGATGCTGCACGACGTCGGCGTGCTCGTCGACTATTCCGCGCACCACCGGCATTCGGAGTATCTGGTCCTCAACGCCGGCCTTCCCGGCTTCCACCACCGCGAGATCGCCCTGATCTCCAGCATGGTCCGCGGGCACCGCAAGGGCATTCCGTCCCTCGACCCGTACCGGGCGGTCCTCCACCCGGGCGACGAGGAGATCTTCGCGCGGGGGGTCGCCCTGCTGCGTCTGGCCGAGCAGCTCGAGCGGGCCAAGGCCGGCCAGGTCCACGACCTGCGCAGCCGGCTCACCGGCACGGTGCTCGAGTTCCAGGTCGACTGCGTGGGCGACCCGTCGTTGGCGTTGTGGTCGGCCGAGCAAGAAGCCCCATACCTCGAGCGCGTGTTCGGACACCCCGTCGCGCTCGTCGGCAGGGCCGTCGAGGTGACCTAATGGCTGTGGATCAGCTCCGAATAAGCTGATCCACGGAGCCAACGGCAGGTGAGCACTCTGGTGACCCGGGCCTTCG
>Ga0307372_10008448_pt1 | contig 14476 bp, 14 predicted proteins | sample OX1MG_FD_202533 | JGI IMG/M metagenome (GOLD analysis project Ga0307372, IMG submission 202533) | Soil microbial communities from Risofladan, Vaasa, Finland - OX-1 | ecosystem: Environmental > Terrestrial > Soil > Coastal area > Acid sulfate soil | place: Finland: Risofladan, Vaasa | collected...
CCCTGGTGGAATCTCGAGGGATTCCTCTATCTCTCCGATGTGACGGAGCAAGACAACGCCACCCGTGTGGTGTCGGTACGCGACTCGGTCCACGTGAAGGACACCAGACCGGTGGTCATGCCCGACCGCGATCCCGAGCTGTACCGGGCGGAGCACCGGGCGACCGGCGTTCGCGGCTCGTATCTGGCCTACCGCTCGGACGTCTTTCACCGAGGGGCCCCGTTCGGCGGCGCCGAGCGAGCCCGCTTCCTGCTGGCCCTGGCGTTCAAGTGCGCCGGACAGGACTGGATCGGCTACACCCAGGCCCACTCCCAGTCCACCGAGCCGGACTGGATCGCCCTCGCCGAGCGCCTGACCCCGCGCCAACTGGAGACGTTCGGCTTCCCACCCCCGGGCCATCCGATCTGGACCGACCTGCTTCTGGAGCGGACGGCCCTCCGCTATCCGAAGCTCGACCTCGAGCCGTGGCGGGCCGCACTGGATCCCGCGTAGTCCATGGAGTTCGTCGACCTTCCCGACTTCGGTCCCGACGACTACGCACAGATCGTGGACGGGGAGGTCGACCCCTTCCAGACCGACCACATGGCCATCGAATGGTGCGCGAAGACCGTGCACGTGGGGATCCGCGATCACGGGCGCCTCATCGCCCAGGCCGGGTGGGTGCCCGCCCGGGTGCAGGCGGACGGACCGGTCATCGACGTGCTCGGGCTCGGAGGCGTGATCGTCCACCAGGCCCGCCGGGGCCAGGGGGTGGGCGAACAACTGGTGTCCGGCGCCATGCGGAGAATGGGCGAACTGGGTGGGTCGCTCGGCATGCTGTTCTGTCGCACGGAGCGGGTGCCCTTCTACGGGCGCCTCGGTTGGGTGACCATCGAGCAGGCCGTCACCGTGGATCAGCCGGACGGATCCATCACGCTGCCCTTCCATGCGTGTTGGGCACCACTCATCGAAGGCGCCGGCCTGCCCGATGGCGATCTCCACGTGGTGGGCCTGCCGTTCTAGTAGCCAGCCGCGCTCGTCCCCACTAGGTTCGCGGCCGTGGACCTCGACTACGCCACCGCCACCGAGCTGGCCCTGGCCCTGCGGGACCGGTCGCTGTCGAGCCGAGAGCTGTTCGACCATGTGCTCGCCCGCGTGGAACAGCACAATCCCGCACTCAACGCCGTCGTGACGCTCGATGTCGAGCGGGCCCGGACCGCGGCAGAGGGCGCTGACGCCGCCACCGCCCGAGGCCACTCCTCCGGCCCGTTGCACGGCCTCCCGATGACGGTGAAGGACGTGTGGGAGACCCAGGGCCTGCTCACGACCTCGGGTGCTCTTGAGCTGCAGAACCATGTTCCGGCCACTGACGCGCTGGCCGTCGGTCGGTTGAGGGAGGCGGGCGCCATCATCTTCGGCAAGACCAACACCCCGATCTACGCCGGCGATTTCCAGACCCACAACGACGTCTTCGGAGTGACCAACAACCCCTGGGACGTCACGCGGACCGCCGGAGGATCGTCGGGCGGGGCCGCCGCCGCGGTGGCGGCCGGACTCACGCCGCTCGAGCTGGGGAGCGACATCGGCGGCTCGATCCGCAATCCGGCCCACTTCAACGGGGTCTACGGGCTGAAGCCTTCGTGGGGCGTGGTTCCCGGCCGGGGGCACATCCCGGGACCGCCAGGCAACCTCATCGAAGCCGATGTCAACTGCAACGGCCCGCTGGCGCGGAGTATCGACGATCTCCGCCTGGCGCTCGGCGTTGTCGCCGGCCCCCTTCCCGAGGACGCCGCCGCATGGCGCCTCGAGCTCGACGAGGGACCCGTGATAAACGACGTATCCGAGCTCCGTGTGGCCACGGTGTTCGACGAGGGGAGCGAGCTCCTCCCGCTGGCCGCCGACCTCCGGGCGTGCCTCGACCGCTTCGCCGACGGGATCGCGCAGGCCGGAGCGCGGGTCGATGCGGTGACCATGCCGGTTTCCCTCGCCGACGGGCTCCGTTCGTGGCAGGAGCTGGTCATCCCGATCATCGGGATGGGGCTGCCCGACGACGACTACGAGACGTTCACCGCATTCGAGTCGTTGCCCGGCGACGACCCCGCCATGGTGGCGGCGCGCTCCCTCGCCGGCCGGTACCGGACCTGGGCCCGAGCCGACGGGGTCCGACAGCACCAGCGCGCCGCATGGGCCACCCTCTTCGAGCAGTACGACGTGGTACTGGCCCCGGTGATGCCGACGGCAGCGTTCGCCCACGACATCGATCGGCCCCTCACCGACCGCGTGCTCGACGTCGACGGTGTCGCTGTTCCGCACCTGCTGGCCATGGGATGGTGCGGCACCATCGGGTCGGTGCTGCTGCCGGTGGTGACGCTTCCTACCGGACGCACACCGGCCGGGCTCCCAGTGGGTGTCCAGGTCATCGGTCCCTTCCTGTCCGATCTGCGTCTGCTCCGGATGGGCGGCCTGCTCGACGAGGCCGCCGGGCCCGGGTTCACCCCGCCCTTCCCCTGAACGGGATCCGTCCCGCCGGCGCAGTTCAGCCGGGTGGCGACCCGGGCACGCCCACGGTGACCGTGTCGGTGCCTGAGCGAAGGACCCGCCCGGGTACGGCCCCCGTGAGCTCCCCTCCGTCGACCACCCCGGTCCCGTTTACCAGTACGTGCTCGATGCCGGTGGCGTCGGCGTAGAGGCGGGGAGCCCCGGCCGGGAGATCCCGGCGGGTCTGGAGGGCGACGTGTCCCACGGTGTCGGGATCGAACACGACCAGGTCGGCCCAGTACCCTTCCGCCACCCGGCCCCGGTCCACCAGTCCGTACAGTTGGGCCGGCACGTCGGTCAGCAGCCGGACCGCCTCCTCGAACGACAGCAGCTGTCGCCGGCGCACGCCGTCGCCGAGCAGTGAGGTCGAGTACATCGCGCCGCACATGGTGTCGAGGTGGGCCCCGGCGTCCGATCCGCCGACCACCGCCCTCGGGTCGCGCCACACCTCGGCGCGGGCCTTCCAATCGGCATCGGACTCCGGAATGGGCACGGCAAACCCGGTCTGCAACCGGTCCGCCACCACCACCTGGCACAGTGTGTCCCAGGCACTGATCCCGCGCTCAGCCGCCACGTCATCGATGCGGCGGCCCTCGAGGCCCCGGTTCTCCGGACTGAACGTCTCATCGATGACCAGTTGGCCCCAGTTGGCCAGGTACCGGAGGATGCCCGCCTCGTCCGACTGGGCCCGGTCGTCCATGGGCCCCCGGACGGCAGGATCACCCAGGGCGGCCATCCGCTCGTCGATCGAGGTGGCGAAGAACTCCCGCCAGCCGGGTAGGCCGTCGAGGATGGCACCGTGCTCGAAGGAGAGTCGGAGGGACATGGTGTGGGGCAGGGTGAGGGCGACGACCCGGGCGCCGGAATCTGCTGCCGCCGACGACGCCGCCAGTTGGCGAACCGTGCCCTCGGGGTTGGAGGCGGACACCCCGAGCACGTTCCAGTTCACCGGACGTTGCGCCAGCAGCGAGATCCGGGTCATGAGCGCCACCTCCTCGTCGCTGAACCCGTTGAGGCAGCCGGGCAGGATCAGTTCGATGGTGGTCCCCGGGTGGCCGGCCACCACCGCGGCCAACCGCTCCAGCTCATCGACGGCGGCGGCCCGCGACGGGACGGGCTGGCCGTCCCCGTCGTTGTGGGTGGGTGCCCGTGAGGTGGAGAACCCCATGGCCCCCTCGGACAGCGCCCGGTGCAGCTCGACCTCGAGTCGGGCCAGCTGCTCCCCGGTGGCTTCGGCCCGCACGGCGCCGTCTCCCATGACCAAGCGGCGGAGGGTGGAGTGGCCGACCAAAAAGCCGGCGTTCACGCCCACCGCCCCGTCCAGCCGGGACAGCCACTCGCCGAACGACCGCCAGGACCAGTCGAGTCCGGCCTCGAGCGCGGCCAACGGCATCCCTTCCACCCGGGCCATCATCCTGGTGAGGTACTCGGCGTGCTCGGGAGCGGTCGGGGCCAGTGAGAACCCGCAGTTGCCGCCGAACACCGTGGTGACCCCGTGCAGCGGTGACGGGCTGGCGCTCGGATCCCAGAAGAGCTGGGCGTCGTAGTGGGTATGGAGGTCGACGAACCCGGGGGCCACCATGCGACCGTCCGCCTCGATCACCCGGGTGGCCCGCTCGGTGGTGGCGCCGATCGACACCACCCGCCCGTCACGGACGCCCACGTCGGCGTGCCGGGCCGGGGCACCGGTGCCGTCGACGACCTGGCCGCCCCGGATCAGCAGGTCGATCACAATGCGCCCCGGCGGAGGACCCGCGGCCGGGTGAAGGTACGCATCCCCTCGTCGCCCATCTCGAGACCGAGCCCCGAATCGCCCCATCCGCCCATCGGCGCCAGATGGTCCATGGCCGCCATGCCGTGGGCGTTGACCCACACCGTGCCGGCGGAGAGTTGTCGGGCCACGGTGTCGGCCAGGTCGGTGTCGCCGCTCCACACCGAGGCACACAGGCCGAACCTGGTGTCGTTGGCTGCCGCCACCGCCTGGTCGATTCCCTGGTACGGGAGCAGGGGCAGGGCCGGAGCGAACTGCTCGTCCATCACCAGTGCCGAGCCGGGATCGGGGGCCACCACCAGGGCGGGCGCCACCACCCAGCCCTGGCCCGGCTGGGTGACCGTGGCCGGGCGGACCACCTCGGCGGCACCGACGGCGGCCTCGGCGATCATGGCCTCCACCCGGTCCCGGGCACCCTCGGTGTGGACCGGCCCCATGGTCACCCCCTCGTCGAGACCGTCGCCGACGACGGTGCGGGACAGGCACTCGACCATGGCGTCTCGCCACTCGTGCAACCGCTCGGCCGGCAGGTACAGGCGCTTGATGGCCATGCACACCTGTCCCGAAGTGGCGAAGGCCGCCTCGAGCAGCCGTTCGGCCAGCGCCTCGGTGGGCTCGAGATCGGGCCCGATGATGGCCGGATCGTTGCCTCCCAGCTCGAGCACGGCGGGCCGGAGACGCGGCGCGCACGCACCGAGCACCGCCCGGCCGGTGGCCACCCCGCCGGTGAAGGACACCATGTCGATACCCGGATGGGCCACCACCGCGGCACCGAACGCCGCGCCCGGGCCGTTGAGCGCGTTGAGCACCCCGGCCGGGAGCCCGGTGGCGATGGCGCCGGCCAGGTCCAACACCGCCCCCGGACAGCTGGGCGGCGTCTTGACCACGACCGTGTTGCCGGCGAGCAGTGCCGGCAGGATCTTGTTGCCCATCACCGCGGCCGGCCAGTTGAACGGGAGGATCGCCGCCACCACCCCGTGCGGCACGCGTTCGATCACCGAGCTCCCCGCCGGGCGGGGCTCCAGGGACCCACCCACCAACGGGCCGAGCGCCTCCAACATGCCCGCCGTGGTGGCCACATCGAACAGGGCCTCGACAAACACCTTGCCGTGCTCGCGGGTCAGCAGCGCGGCCGTGGCCTCCAGGTCGATCTGCTCGTTGGCCCGCGCGCAGGCGAACCGGAGCGAGGACAGCCGGCCTTCGAATCCGAGGGCGTCCCACGGTGGTTGGGCCCGACGGGCGGCGGCGACGGCCTGATCCAACTGGCCGAGCGAGGCCGCCGGAGCCTCCAGCACGGTCTCGTCGGGACGGGCCGGGTTCATGACGGGATAGGTCCCATCGGCGCCTGCTGCCAGCGCTCCCCCGATGGTCAGGCGCACCGTTCCCACCCGCGTCTGCGTCGTGCTCATGCGCTTCCCCCAACGTCCTCGCGCCCGTCGCGGCTCTCGACGCTACTCTCCAACACCGTGGGAAGCACCCTGCTGCCGGACCCGGAGCCACGGACGATCTTCGATCCGTTGATCTCCGTCGACGACCACCTGATCGAGCCGCCCGACCTGTTCGAAGGACGGATGCCGGCCGCGCTGGCCACCGGGGCACCCCGCATCCACGAGGACGACCGGGGCAACCAATTCTGGCGCTTCGAGAGCCGGGACTACCCGAACATCGGGCTCAACGCCGTCGCCGGCCGGCCCCGCGACCAGTGGAGCATGGACCCGGCCCGGTTCGAGGACATGAGGCCGGGCTGCTTCGACATCGATGCCCGGATCGCCGACATGGACCTGGCCGGCATCTGGGCCTCGCTCTGCTTCCCCTCGCTGGTGGCGGGCTTCTGCGGCTCGGTCTTCTCGCGGGCCGAGGACAAGGCCCTCGGGTTGGCCTGCGCCCGGGCCTGGAACAGCTGGCACCACGAAGTCTGGGCCGGCACCCGTCCCGAGCGGATCATTCCGCTCCAGCTCCCGTGGCTCGAGGACGTGGCCGTCGGAGCTGACGAGATCCGGGCCAACGCGTCACGGGGCTTCCGGGCGGTGAGCTTTCCCGAGTTCCCCGGGCAGCTCGGCTACCCGTCGATCTTCACCGATCACTGGGACCCCATGTTGGCCGCCTGCGAGGAGACCGACACCGTGGTCTGCCTGCACACCGGCGCCTCGGCGTGGGCCCCCCTCCCTTCGTCGGACCCCCCGTTCGAGTTGCTGCCCACCGTCTTTCCGGTCAATGCACTGCTGGCCGCCGGCGAGTGGGTGTGGTCGGGTGTTGCCGTGCGCTTCCCGCGCCTCAAAGTGGCGCTCTCGGAGGGAGGCATGGGTTGGGTGCCCATGCTGATGGACCGGATGGACTACGTGCTCGACCACTCGGCTTCGGGGACGGAAAGCTCCACCTGGCGATCGGATCTGCGCCCGAGCGAGCTCCTCGGCCGCAACTTCTGGTTCTGCACCATCGACGATCCTTCGGTGACGCCGCTCCTCGACCGGATCGGGCTCTCGCACATCATGATCGAGAGTGACTACCCCCACGCCGACTCGACCTGGCCCGACACCCAGGCGGTGGTCCACTCGACGTTCGGGCACCTCCCCGACGACCAGCGACGGATGGTGACGGCGGGCAATGCCGCGGCACTGTTCCGCCACCCCCTCCCCACCCGCGGCGACTGGCGCCAGGACTGAGACCCACCGGGTGAGGCCGGTCTGATCGAGGGGACGGTCGCCGCCGTCACCCCGTCGGGATGGTGGCGAGGTGGCGCTCGAAGGCCTCGTCCACCCCGGCCTCGTCGCCGGTGGCCAACAGGTCCAGCAACAGACCGCGCACCACAGCCAGGCCCAGCCGGGCCTCGGCCCGGGCCTCCGCCTCCGACAGCCCGGCGGCCATCAGCGCAGGAAGGGCCGGCTCGATCCACGAGTCGACGACCCCGGCCAGAAAGGGCTGGGCGTAGGCGCGGCCCTGCAGCCCCTGTCCGTAGAGCTCGAAGAACAGCCGTTCGAGCGGAGCCAGCTCGGGAGAGCGAAGGTGCCGCCAGAACTGTCGGACCAGGTCGGGGAGGGTTCCGTCGGACTCGTCGAACAGCTCGGTCAGCGCCTGCTGCTGCCGGCGTTCTGCCGCCCGGGCCACCTCCACGAACAACCCTTCCCGCGAACCGAAGTGGTAGTTGAGCATGCGGTGGCTGGTCCCGATGGCGGACGCCAGCTCCCGGAGCGAGATGTCGCTGAGGCCGCGTTCGGTCAGATGGTCGGTGGCCCGCTCCACGATCCGCTCTTTGGGGCTGAGTGGTGGTCCGGGGTCGTCAGGGTTGGACATGATCCAAATGGTACATGTACCGTTTGGATCAACGCCCGCACCCACCAGGAGGAGCCATGCACTTCGAGACCACAGTCGAGATCCACGCCCCGCACGACCAGGTGTGGGCCACGCTGGTGGAGGTGGAGCGGTGGCCGGAGTGGACCGCCTCCATGCGAGAGGTCACTGCCCTCGACGGGATGCCACTGGCACGGGGGAGCCGGGTGCGCGTCAAGCAACCCCGGATGCCCTCGACGGTGTGGGATGTCACCGACCTCGACACCGGCGCCTCGTTCGCCTGGCGAAGTGCCAGCCCGGGTGTGGCCACCGTCGCTACCCACCTCGTCGAGGAGACGGCCAAGGACACCGTGACGGTGACCCTCGGCATCGACCAGTCCGGGCCCATAGCTCCGATCGTCGGACTCCTCACCGGCTCGAGGTCCAAGCGGTACGTGCAGATGGAAGCAGAGGGTCTCAAGCAGCGGGCCGAACGCACCGCGTGAGCATCCGGCTTCTTGTCAACCGGGGTACGGGCGCTGATGTGCCACCCGTCGGGAGATGGGGTCGAAGGCGTAGTAGATGGCCAGCGCCCCTTGGAGCGCCAGGCACAGGTACGGCAAGAACAGCGCCACCACGATGGTGAGGGAGTAGAACACCGGGCCGATGATGAACGACACCGTGGCGGTGGTCCGCTGCGACTCGGGGAACTCGGGGCTCAGGAGGCGACGCCCGATCGACGCATAGAGCCAGAGGGCCACCCAGGCGAAGGCGTTGACGGTCATGGCGAGGCTGTAGAAGACGGCCGCCGTCGTCTCACCTTTCCCTTGACCGAGCGCCTCGCCGAACACCTCGGTCGGATAGGGGATGAACACGATGGTCATGAGGAGGAGAAGGTTCAGATAGAACACTCCGCGATCGAGCTCACGGAGGTGGGTGAAGACCGTGTGATGGTTCACCCACATGATCCCGATGACCAGGAAGCTGACCACGTAGGCCGCCAGCGACGGCCACCGTTGGGTCAGCTGATGTTGGAGCTGGTCGTAGTTGGTGGGCTGGGCGATGGTCAGGATCAACAGGGTGATGGCGATGGCGAAGACGCCGTCGCTGAACGCCTCCACCCGCGCCTTGTTCATCGACCCCCGGCCGGTTCATGGACGGCGGGGTAACCGGTGGACGACGAGCCGGCCTTCATGCCCGCGTGTCTAGCACCGCCGTTGCGGTCGCGGTCCAGCTCACGGTGCAGACTGGTTCACCGTGCGGGCCGCACCCGCCACGCAGGCGGTGCCGACGATCGCGGCGCCCAGTCCGATCACCATCAACCCTCCGGCCACCAACAGGGGCGGGGGTAGGACATTCGACGTCGACCAGGCCCCGCTTCCCAAGAACTGCGGTGCGTCGAGGGCCACGACGACCCACCAGGTGACCGTGCCCACGAGGATCGCTGCCATCAGGGCCGTGAGGGTCACCGCCATCGCGGCCAGCACGCGTAGTGACCGACGGGACAGTTCGAGGCGGCGGGCCACCGATACGGCACCGACGGTGGCGGTGGCCAGGGCGGCGACGACGACCACTCCCCACGTGAGGGCGACCACCCGGAACCCGGGCAGGGCGCGAGTTCGATCGTTGGGGCCGAGATGGTGCGACCACTCCACGATGCCCGTCGTCGCGGCTGCGACCACCACTCCCATCATCACCGCGGCGAGCACCGGTCGGCGGACGGTGGACCACTCCCCCCTCCTGACCAACCGGATGAAGGCGGGCACGGCCACGCCCACCGCGACCAGCACGATGACCACGCCGGCGGCACCGGCCCACTGGACGGCCTGGTAGCCATCCATCGGAAGCCGGCGATCCTGCAGTGGGGTGGCGGCATCCCAGTGCTCGGAGAATTTGGCGAACAGAGCGCCGGCCACCACGAACAGTGTCCACGAGCAGAGGACGAGGAGCGACCCGGCTCGCATCCGGTCGTCCTGCCCGGTGGTCTCCCCGCGCAGCCCGGTGGCCCGAATCCGCTCGACCGATCCGGCCTTGGCCATGGCCAGCCGGTCCCGCAGGGGGATCGGGGCCGCGCCGTAGGTGTCCTCGAGGAGTGCGGCCAACTCGTCCCCGTATCGGGCCCGCCAGCCGGCGGGGTACCAGCGGATCATCCGTTCGAATCGGTCGGCCCCGCTCATCGGGCCCACCCGATCGGAGCCGGGTCCGCCCCGACCACCCGGGCCAGGGCGCCGAGCCCGAGCCGGAGGGCGCCTTCGTCGGCCAGCGAGCGCATGGCGCGCACGGCCTCCGTCAAGGCGGCCAGCCCGCTGGCGGTGATCCGGTAGGGCCGACGGCGCTCATCGCCACCGGTCGGTTCGATCAGGCCCCGCTCCTCGAGCCGGGAGATGGCACCGTAGAGCGTGCCCGGGCCCAGCGTGACCCCGGCGAACGCCTCGATGTCCTTGGTCAGTGCGTACCCGTGCTTCGTTCCCGACGCCAGACTGGTCAGGATGAGCACGGAGGGCTCATTGTTGCGTCCCAGACCTCTGGGCGCCGATGACGGTTTCGTGGCCATGCCGGACAAACTACTACGTGTCACGTAGTAGTCAAGTCGCGGACGTCAACGCGCACCGGGTGGCACGAAGGGGGTAGGGTTTTCTGACACCGGTCGGCGTCGGCCGGGTCTGCGAGCGACCGGGGGGTCCGCCATGCACCACCGTCTCCTTCGACCTCTGGCGGCAGCTGTCGGCCTCGTCGTGCTGTGCACCTTCTCGTTGGTGCCGGTGGTGGAGGCGTCGGCATCGCAGCGGGACATCCCGGCCCCCGCCGGGTTACCGGACTTCTACAGCGTCCCCCAGCCACTGCCGAGCGGACCGCCCGGCACCCTGATCAAGTCGGAGGTCGTGGCCGACCCCAACCTGACAGGTGCCACCCTCTATCGCGTCATGTACACGTCGACGGGCCAGCGTGGGGCCGCCGTCGCGGTCACCGGCATGGTCGCCGTGCCCGACGGGACAGCTCCCAAAGGAGGCTGGCCGGTGGTGACCTGGGGCCACGGGACCAACGGGATGGCCGATGTCTGTGCCCCGAGCCTGCAGGGTTCGTCGCAGATACCCGCGGCCAACCAGCTCGTGGCGGCGGGCTATGCCGTGACGGCGAGCGACTACCAGGGCGAGGGAACCCCCGGCCTCATGCCCTACATCGTGGGCAAGTCGGCAGCCAGGGACACGGTCAACATCGTGCAGGCCGCCCGCGCCCTGCCTTCCGTGTCGATCAGCCCCGACTACGTGGTGTGGGGTCACTCCGAGGGTGGCCAGACCGCCATGTTCTCGCTCTACGACGGTCACTACGCCCGCAACCTGAAGCTTCGGGGTGTCGTGGCCGGTGCCCCACCGTCGCAGTTCCAATTCCTCTACAACTTCCTCGTCACCAGTCCGTTCGACTACTACCTCATGATGGTGGCCGGCTCGTTCAACAGCTACTACGGGAAGAGGCTGGCGCCGCTCGCATCCATCATGACACCGACGGCTGTGGCGCTGATCCCTGCGCTGGACAAGGGCTGTTCCTCCTATGTCAGCGGCGTGGTGAACGCGGCCGTGGCGGCCACTCCGCACCACTCCCTGGCCGACCTGGTCCCTCAGAACCCGTTCAACGTGCCCAGGTGGGCGAAGCTGCTGGCGGCCAACGACCCCGAGTCCTTCGCCAAGCCGACCTCGATCCCGCTGCTGATCATCCAGGGCGGCAACGACGAGCAGATCCCGGTGATCTCCACGCAACTCCTCCAGAACCACCTCTGTCAGATCGGTCAGCACACCGAACGATGGGTGTACTCGAGTCAGAGCCATGCCGGGGTCATCAAGCCGAGCTTCAATGACATGCTGCACTGGATCGGCGATCGGTTCGGTAAGAAGTTCAGGTCGGCCGACCCCTACGTGCCGACGGCAGACGGCAGCACGACCATCGCCATCGCCCAGCGGACCTGCTGACGGGGGTCGGGTCCGGGATGTCCCCGTGGAGGCACCACCGGTTCAGTCCGAACCGCCGGCACCACGCAGGAGATCGCTGACGGCACCGCGGAGCATGCCGCCGATCGCATCGGAGGGGACCTCGGCGAACACGTCGCCGGCCAGGATGAGGCCTCCCATCACCGCGCCGAACGCACACGACAGGCGCACCCGGAACTCGAGGGCGATCTCCGGATTGGAGAGGGCCTGGCGAAATCGCATCTGGAGATCCTCATGGTCGGCGTCGTGCCGCTCGCGGTGCAGTTCTTCGATGGCGGCCTGATTGCGCTCGTGGAGAATGAACAGGGCGCGGTGCTGCAACATCTGATCGATGAGCCGGTCGAGTAGCAGTGCCCAGAGCTCGGGCGACGCCTCACTCTCGCTGATCGAGCTCAGGGCCTCGCGTCCGAAGTCGTGCAAACGCAGGTGGAGCGCCATCAGGATGTCTTCCTTGCTGGCGAAGTGGTAGTAGATCGCCGCCTTGGAGTAGCCGAGCTGTTCGGCGATCTGGCGGAGTGAGGTCTTGTCGTATCCCTGGGTGGTGAAGAGCTCGAGGGCGATGTCGAGGATCCGCTCCCGGGTGCCCAGGGGCTCGACCCCGCCGGGTCCGGTCGGGTCGGCCTCAACGGCTGTGGGATGCGGTGCAGGCACGGTCACACTCTGATTCTACTTGACAACCGGTAAGTTGCCTCCTTACCATACGGCAAGTAACTCTTGCACGCCAACGACCCCGTGGGGAACCGATGCCGACCACCAGTGCCATTCACGCAGAGGGCCTCACCAAGCGGTACGGCGAGACCACCGCCCTCGCCGGAATCGACCTCGACGTCGCCCCGGGCTCCATTCTCGGCGTGCTCGGCCCCAACGGCGCGGGCAAGACCACGGCGGTTCGGATCCTCACCACGCTCGCCACCCCTGACGCCGGTCGGGCGACGGTGGCCGGCTACGACGTGGTCACGGAAGGGGCCCAGGTCCGGCGCAACATCGGCGCCGCCGCCCAGGACGCCACGCTGGACGACGCACTGTCCGGTCGCCAGAACCTCGTCATGATCGGCGAGCTCAGCGGCCTCCGCCGCCCGTCGGCCCGGACGCGCGCCACCGAGCTCCTCGCCCACTTCGATCTGACCGACGCGTCCGACCGGATCGTGAAGGGGTACTCGGGCGGCATGAGGCGGCGACTGGATCTGGCCGCCAGCGTCGTCACCAGACCGCCGGTGCTGTTCCTCGATGAGCCGACGACCGGACTCGACCCGACCAGCCGGCTCCGCATGTGGGACGTGATCCGCCAACTGGTCTCGGACGGCGCCACCCTGCTCCTCACCACCCAGTATCTCGATGAGGCCGACACCCTCGCCGACCGGATCGTGGTGATCGACCACGGCCGGGTCATCGCCGAGGGAACGTCACAGCAACTGAAGCAGTCGACAGGTGGGGCGCGCCTCGCGGTCACGCTGACCATGGCCGATGCCGGAGCGGTGACCGCCCTCGAGCCGTTGGTCAGCGGCGACGTGCATGTCAGCGACGACGGTCGACGACTCCAGGCCCCGGTGACCAGCCGGGCGGGCCTCGGCACCGAGGCGGTACGGGCCCTCGACGCCGCCGGCATCAGTGTCGACGACGTCGCGGTGTACCCGCCATCCCTCGACGACGTGTTCTTCGAGTTGACCGGTCGGCCCACCACCCCGGTCTCCGAGTCCCAGGCGGTGCCGGCATGACCATCGTCGCCCGACTCCAGCCGGCGATCGCGCCGCCGCACGCCCAGCGGGGACTGTCCGGGCGGTTGCACGACGTGGTGGTCTTCACCCGCCGGAATCTGGTGCACGTGCGCCGTGAGCCGGCCCAGCTGTCCGACGTGACCATCCAGCCGGTCCTGTTCACGATCCTGTTCATCTACGTGTTCGGCTCGGGCGTACCGATCCAGGGTGGGACCTACAAGGACTTTGCCCTGGCCGGTCTGCTCACCTTGAATCTCACCACCTCGGCCATGGGCACCGCCGTGGGACTGAGCACCGACATGACCACCGGGGTGATCGACCGATTCCGGACCCTCCCGATCTGGCGGGCCGCCGTCCTCGTCGGCCGGACGATGTCCGACCTGCTCGCCGCCATCGTGTGCGTGATCATTGTTGCCCTCACCGGGCTCGTGATCGGGTGGCGGCCCGACGCCTCCGCCCTCTCCATCGTGGGGGGCTTCGGTGTGGCACTCCTCTTCAGCTTCGCCCTGTCGTGGGGCTGTGCCTGCCTGGGCCTCGTCTCGAAGGGCCCGGAGTCGGCACAGGGTGTGGGCTTGATCGTCCTCTTCCCCCTGGCATTCGTCTCCAACGCCATGGTGCCGACGACCGGCATGCCGCACTGGCTGCAACTCATCGCCGACTGGAATCCGGTCAGTGCCGTGACCGCCGCATGCCGCGACCTGTTCGGCAACCCGAACCCCTCGGGCAGCATCGACGTCTGGCCCATGCAACACCCCGTCGTTGCCGCGCTCGGTTGGTCGATCGTCCTTTTGGCCGTCTTTGCCCCTCTGGCCGTCTACCTCTTCCGGCAGCGCACGACCGAGTAGCCGGGCGTCGGGCGACCGGTGGCAGCCCGGCCGCGGTGACGTCCCCTTCCGATCGGTCACGCGCCGAGGAAGCGGCGGTAACGAGTAGCCGGTATGCGAAGGTGGTAGCCGATGCCCCGTCCCTCGATGTTCGAGTTCGCCGGTGGCGGGCCGGCGTTTTCGGCCCTCGCCGCGGCCCACCACCAACGGTGCCTGGACGACCCCGTACTGAACCATCCCTTCTCGCACCCCGGACACCCGGAGCATGTGGAGCGGCTCGCCTCCTACTGGGCCGAGGTGGTCGGCGGGCCTCCCCTCTTCTCCCAAACCTGCGGCGGCCGGTCGGCGATGCTCTTCATCCGTTCCGACACCGGTGCTGAGGACGAGCTCGGCGACCGC
>Ga0307372_10008449_pt1 | contig 14475 bp, 13 predicted proteins | sample OX1MG_FD_202533 | JGI IMG/M metagenome (GOLD analysis project Ga0307372, IMG submission 202533) | Soil microbial communities from Risofladan, Vaasa, Finland - OX-1 | ecosystem: Environmental > Terrestrial > Soil > Coastal area > Acid sulfate soil | place: Finland: Risofladan, Vaasa | collected...
ACGCCGCGTAGTTTCTTCGCCTTGAGCCCGAGCGCGTCGCCGACGCTCGGATCGTCGAGCACGAAGTCGTTGACCTTGGTGAAGCCCAGGTCCTGGTAGAACTTGATCGAGCGCTCCATGTTCCGGACGCAGATATTGACGTGAAATAGTCGCTGCAGCATTGGTCCACCTCAACCCCGATCTATCTCATCCGCGCAAATCTTCAACCCAAGCGGCGTTATCCGCCGGCGCGGATTCGCGTGGCCATCAGCTCGCCGATCATCACGGCGGTCAGATGCGTATTGGCGCGCACGATTTCCGGCATGATCGAGGCGTCGATCACGCGCAAGCCCTCGACGCCGATCACGTGGCAGGCCGGATCGACGACCGCGCGCGGATCGCTCGCCGCGCCCATCCGGCAGGTCCCGGCCGCATGCTGCACGTCGAAGCAATTGGCCATGATCCAGTCGTCGGTGGGAATCGCGGAGGCGCCCGGCCGCGGGTCGTTGTCGGCGATCGTGCGGCCCAGGCCGACCGCGTCGGCGATCGCGCGGATCGCCGGCTGCGCGCCAATTTCGATCAGCCGTCGCGCGGCGTCGCGCATCCGGATCAGATCGCGCGCGTCGGAGAGCATGCGAAAGCGAACTTCCGGATCGATCCGCGGGTCGGCCGAAGTGATCCGCACGGTGCCCCGCGAAAAGCTCTGGTAGACCGCCGCCCAGATATGCCCGTGCGCCAACGCTTCGGGCTTCGCGCCAAGCAGATTGTAGGCGATGAAGATCATGTCGTTGGCGCCGGTCCCCGCGACGCCCGAGCTGTAGCGCACGCAGCAATTGGTATGGCGCGAGCCGAGTCCGGCGGCGCGGGCTTCGGGTTTCAGCGCAAGTGACAGCGACATTTGCGGATGGTCGAGCAGGTTGTCGCCCGCCGGGGCATCGACTCGCACCGCGATGCCGAGTGCGGCGAGATCGCGCGCCGGGCCGATCCCCGAGCGCATCAGGATAGTCGGCGAATGAATCGCGCCGGCGCTCAAAATTATTTCGCGCCCCGCGATGTGCCGCCAATGCTCGTCGATGCGCACGCGCACGCCACGCGCGCGCGTCCCCGTGAACTCGATACGATCGACCAGCGCATCGCCGCGGATTGTCAGATTCGGCCGGCCGCGCGCCGCTTCGAGATAGGCGTCGTTGGTCGACACGCGCACGCCGCCGCGGCTGTTGATCGCGTAGGGCGAGACGCCGGTCGCGCCGGGCGCGTTGTGATCGTCGGCCCATCCGTAGCCCAGCGCGAGCGCCGCGTCGGCCACCGCGCGATCGACCGCGCCCCAACTCGTCCGCGGCGCGCGGTAGATCGGAATGGGTCCGCCGCGCCCGTGGTATGGGCGATCGCCATACGCCTCGTCGTCCTCGAGCCTGATGAACGCGGGGAGCACTTCGGCCGCCGACCAGCCGGCGCATCCGGCCGCCGACCAGCGATCGAAATCGTCGAGCGGCGGGCGGATCGCGATCTGTCCGTTGATCGACGAACTGCCGCCCACGCCGCGCCCGCGCCAGTACGGGATCGGACGTTGCACCTCGGTGCGCCAGGCCTTGAGCGACGGCCATTGATAGCGCGGGTCGCCCAGGATGATCGGTCCGGGATTCGCGATGCGCATCGCCCACGGCGCTTCGTGCGATCGAAAATCCGGGCCCGCCTCGAGCAGCAGGATCGATCGCGCGGGATCCTCCGAGAGCCGCGCGGCGAGCGCTGCGCCGGATGAACCGCCGCCGACGATTATGTGGTCGTAGCCGCCATCATTCATGGGATCGCCAGGCCGTCGATAACCTGCTCCATCGCGATACCGCGCGAGCCCTTCACCAGGATCACGTCGCCGGGGCGCGCGAGGCGGCGCACGATTGCGGCGGCCGCCGCACTGTCGATCGCGGTTTCAATCGCGGTCGCGGGCGCCGCAATCGCGCGCCCGGCGGCGAGTGCCGCCGTCATCTCGGGGCCGACGACGACCGCCGCGTCGGGCCGTGCGGCGAGCAGATCGTGGATTGCCGCGGCGTGCATCTCGGCCGCAAGCGTGCCCAGCTCGAGCATATCGCCGAGCGCCACGATGAGCCGCGCGTGCAGTCCGTCGGCGGTTTCGCGCGCGGCCTCAAGCGCGACACGGACCGAACGCGGATTGGCGTTGTAGGTGTCATCGATCACGATCAGCTCGTGCACCTCGCGCGTGGCCAGACGGCCGGCGACCGGTTCGACCGCCGCCAGCGCCCGGGCGATCGTCGCCAGGTCGATCCGCGTGAGCGGACATCCATCATGCGCCGCAATCACCGCGGCAAGCGCGGCGGTGGTGTTCATCGCCGAGGCCGCGCCGAGCAGGCCGAGCATCACTTCGAGTCCCGGGGCGACGCCCTCGGCCGTCATCCCGCGCGCGAGCGCGATCGCGATCCGCTGGCGCCCCGGCGCGACCACGAGACGGCTCGCCAGCCTGACCTCGGCGTCCGCTCCGGCGCCGAACTTCACGGTCCGCATCCCCTGCGGCACGCGCGCGGTCAGCATCGTCTCGGCGACGCCGACCACGGCGATGCGCGCGGTGGCAAACAGCGCCGCCTCCTCGTCGGCGACGCCTTCGAGCGAGCCCAGCCCCTCGGTATGCTCGATGTCGGCGTTGAGCACCAGGGCCGCGTCGGGGGCGACGATCGCCGCCAGCCGGGCGATTTCGCCGCGCTGATTCGTGCCGCATTCGAGGATCGCCGCGCGATGGGCGTCGGTCAGCGTGAGGATCGTCATCGGCACGCCAATGAGATTGTTGAGATTGCCGGGCGTCGCGAGAACTTCGCCGTAGAGCGCGCGCGCGATCGCGGCGGTAAGTTCCTTGGTCGTGGTTTTGCCCGCCGCGCCGCCGATCGCGATCGTCGGCAGCGCATGATGCGCGCGCAGGCGTCCCAGATGGAAGCGGGCGAGGGCGCCCAGCGCGGCGAGCGTATCGTCGACCTCATAGCAGGGCAGGCCCGCATGCGCGCGTCCGCATTCGACGATCGCGGCGGCGGCGCCGCGGGCCGCCGCCGTGGCGAGAAATTCGTGGCCGTCGCGCACTCCGCGCAAGGCGACGAACAGCGCTCCCGGCGCGATCGATCGCGAATCGATGCTCACGCCCGTGACCGTCAGGTCGTGCGCCGTGGCCGGTTGGGCGCCGGTCGCGCGGATGATGTCGGCCGCGCTCAGGTGGCAGCGGTTCGATGGAATTGGCGTCGCCATGCGCGGGCGTCTCCTCCTTGCAATCGCCACAGCTTTAGCAGGTGCGGCTTGACAACGCCGCATCGGCGCATCAGCCTCGTGGCGTCCCGACGCCGCCTCGGCGCGGCGCGCGGGCGATGGAGGTACGGTGTGATGGCTTCGGCTGAGACGCCGCGGGTCGGCGTAATCATGGGCAGCAAGAGCGACTGGGAGTACATGGCGGCGGCCTCCGAAGTCCTGGGCGAACTTAAAGTATCGCACGAGATACGGATCCTGTCGGCCCATCGCACGCCCGACCTCACACTTGAATATTCGGCTGGCGCGGCGGCCCGCGGTCTGCGCGCGATTATCGCCGGCGCCGGCGGCGCGGCTCATCTGGCCGGCGTGGTCGCGGCCAAAACCCTCCTGCCCGTGATTGGCGTGCCGATGCCGACGACCAGCCTCAACGGGATGGATTCGCTGCTCGCGATCGTCCAGATGCCGAAAGGCGTGCCGGTGGCGACGATGGCGATCGGCAAGCCCGGCGCGGCCAACGCGGGCTTGTTCGCCGCCGCGATCATCGCACTGGAGGACGCCGATCTGGGCATGCGCCTGGCGAATTGGCGCGCGGCGCGGGTCAAGGAATTGCTCGAACAGAAATTGCCCTGACGATGCGGCGCGCCATCGTCGCACCACATGCCGGTTGCGCTGGCTCCAGCCACGGAATCTAATTGTCGATCATGTTGCGCGGACTCACCACTATCGGCCTGTTGGCGGCATTCGTACTTGCCGCCGTTCCCGCGCGGGCCCTCGAGATTCGCAAGGCCGGCAAAATCGACGTCCCGGCGGGCGCCGATCTCGTGCCCTTTTCGACCGACCCGACGATCGCCAACGTGCTCCGGCAGGATCTCGCGGTCCAGGGGCGCAGTGCCAGCGACAACGCGCAGGCGCCGCTCACGCTAACCGTCTCGGTCAACGAGCAGCCACTCAAGCCAGGCGTCTCGATGAGCGACCTCGCGCCCGGCGATCCTCAGGTCGCGGCGCTGATCCGGGCGGCCGGCGCGACACCTCCGCCGCTCGGCGACACCGGCACGGCCTTCGACGAGGTCGCGCTGGCCCGCGCTCGTGCGGAAAACGAGACGATGCCGCAGGCCGCTTCGCCGATGCAGCAGATACTCAGCCAGATTCAGAATCCCAACGCCGGGGTTCCCACCGCGCTCGATCCCGGCGGATGTGTGCCCGGCGTCGGCCCCTGTATGGACCCAGACGCGGCCCCCACACCGCGCCCGCAACCCGGCGCCGCCGGCTACACCGGCGACACGCAGCAATATCTGCAACAAGGGCATCAGGACATGCCGAACCAGGCGCAGACGCCTGACGATAACAATTTCGACAGCGTGATCGTCGCGCGGGTTTCGCTGAGCGGATCGCCCGACGAAATGACGATCGTCGCCGTGACCCATCCGGGCGAAGACGGGCGCGCGGCCAAGAAGCTAATCGCCGAGGAGATCGCCAACTCTGTGCTGCACTGAGCCGGCGCGGCCCGATCGCGGGCCTGTGCGCCGATGCGTCCTGCGCTAATCGCGATTGCGCGGCGCCGCTTTGCCGCCCGCGATTGGCGTCAGCCGCGGATCGGGGCGCGGCGCGTCGAGCGCGCGGATCGCGATAACGCCCATCGCGCTGTAGAGAATCGCGAAGCCGGCTTCGATCACGGTAATCCGCCAATCGGTCTGCCAGCGCATCAGCGCCAGGAACACCGATCCGACCACGACGAAAAACGTCAGGCGCGGGATGAACTGGCGCAACGGCGTAGCGGGATCCACGGAAGCGCGCGCGGCGAGGATCGCCCAGAGCATCGCGGTGGCGATCGCCAGCCCCAGGCAGACCAGTGCGCGCAAACCGTCACCGGCGCTGTTGCGCCATAGCGCGATCGCGAACAGCACGATCGTCGCCGGCGCGAAAAGGCGCGCGCGCCACGAGATTACCATCGTCCCGCCCGCCGGCTGATTGGTTCGCCACGCTTCATCGCGCCGCCAGTATCGGCCTGCGGCGGCGCTCTCCGCAAGCGCATCCGCACGCGTCACCTGCGACGGGCGATGCGCTCCGGCGATGGACAAGCGTCGCCGGCGATGGCACGCTCGCCCGCATTCGCGGATCGCGCCGCTCGGGCGGATCGATGGATCGATCGCACGACCGCCGCGGGCCGCAGCATGCGCATCATGGAGGTTACGATGTACCAGAGTTTCGAGTATTCGCTCGCCGACGGGATCGCGCTGGTCCGGCTCAACCGGCCCACCAAGCTCAATTCGATCGACGCCGCGATGGTCCGCGAGTTCGGCGAACTGGTCGCCGCGGTGCGCGCCGACAAGAGCGTGCGGGTGGTCGTCTTCACCGGCAACGGCCGCGCCTTTTGCGCCGGCGCCGACATCGCCAACCTCAACAGCATCAGCAACAGCGGCGACTTCATGGGCTTTATCGAGCAGGTCCAGATGGCCTTCAATGCGATCGAGGATCTCGACCGGCCGACCATCGCGGCGATCAACGGACTCGCCTTTGGCGGCGGCTGCGAACTGTCGCTGGTCTGCGATTTCCGCATCATGGCGGCCGAGGCGATGATCGGCGTGCCGGAAATCGCGATTGGCGTGCTGCCCGGCGCCGGCGGCACCCAGCGCCTGTCGAAGATGCTGCCGCCGGCGATCGCCAAGCGGATGATCTATCTCGGCGATCCCCTGACCAGCGCGCAGGCGCTGCACTTCGGCCTGGTCAACGAAGTCGTCCCCGCCGCCGCCGTACTCGACACCGCGATGGACTTCGCGCGCCGGCTCATCAAGATGCCGCCGCTGGCGATGCGTTGCGGCAAGCTGCTGGTCCACACCGGGATGAACGCCGACCTCAAAAGCGGTATCGAGGCCGAGCGCCAGGCGATGGGCTTCCTGTTCGGCACCGAGGACCGGGTCGAAGGGATGGGCGCGTTTCTGGCCAAGCGCCCGGCGGTCTTCAAGGGCCGCTGACGCCAGCCGCGCGGGTTCAGTCTGAGGCGTCGCCCAGCGCGGCGCGACGGTGATTGGAGTTCGCCTTGGGCCGCTTGCGCGCGTCAAAGCCCAATGCCGCCGCCACGCGCCGCAGGACGAAGTCGTGCCACGCCGCATCGCCAATCAGTTGCGGCTCGAGCGTGTCGAGGTGACTCAGGCCCATGATCGTCACCAGGAAAAATCGCGCGGAGAAATCGGCGTCGAGTGTGCCGTCGATTTCCCCGCCGGCCTGCGCCGCCGCGATACTGCGGCGGATCGCCTGGGCGGCCTCCTCGTTGACCTTGCCGAGCAGCTTCATCACGTCCCGCTCGCGGCTCCCCGCCGCATGAATCTCGAGCGAGAGCTGGCGAATCAGTTGATGCCCGGGGCTGGCGTAGCTCGCGGCAAATTCCGGCAGCTCCGACGCTTCGATCCTCGCCGGTTCGAGCATCCGTACGCTGGTCGGCAAGGTCTCCAGAGCGTAGCGAACCACTTCAATCAGTAACTGTGCCTTGCTCGCGAAATGGCGATAGATGGCGCCGGGCGTGATCCCGCTGCGTTTGGCGATCGCCGGCATCGAGGTATGCGCAAAGCCGAGCGTCGCAAACAAATGCGTCGCCGATCGGACGATGCGGTCGCGGGTCGAGGCCGGCGCGGCGCTCGCTTCCGCAACCCTTGCCCGGTTCGAGCGGGCGGGCTTATGCTTCGCGGCTCGCGTTTTCGTCGACGCTTTCTTCATTGGCTGTCAGAGTTTCGGAAACCCTGCGCCGATTCAAGCGCCTTTCGTGCCACGAGCATCTTCCACGCAGGCTCGCCGCAGACGCCGGATTTTCCGGACTGCCGCCGCCGGCGGCGCGATGGTCGCCTCCGTTTGACAAGTAAATGATCATTTACTAAATTCCGGCACATATTCCTCTGCGAGTAAATCGGCGGTTGTTGGAAGGGGACGCCAATGACGGGGGACATCATCGCTTTCCGCGGATACGATCCATCGTGCTCAGCCTTACGGCATTCGCACGCCAATCGCGTCCATCGCGTAACTCGAATTTCAGCGCCGGCGCGGCTAACGCCAAGCGCTTGCGTTTCCCGTATTTCCGTACGATACAATATTAGAAATTCTGTTGGAGAGTATTAGTTCTCGTAGCTTGGGAACAGGGCGCGGGGTTCGCTTAAATCTGGCTCCGGATCTTCCGGAAGAATATCGGGCGACACGCTAATTCATTTACGCGGTCGCGCCGCGGAGGGACACAAATGGCGGAATTCGACGTTGTCATCAGGGGTGGCATGGTCGTGGACGGCACTCGCCTGCCACGCTACCAGGCCGATGTCGGGATTAAGGACGGCAAAATTGCCAAAATCGGCAAGCTCAAGGCGAACAGCGGCAAGCGGGTAATCGATGCCACCGGGCAGATCGTCGCGCCCGGCTTCGTCGACCTGCATACCCATTACGACGCCCAGCTTTTCTGGGATCCCTACTGCTCGATCTCGAGCTGGCACGGCGTCACCTCGGTCGTGATCGGCAATTGCGGCTTCGGCTTCGCGCCGGTCAAGCCCGAAATGCGCGACCGTTCAATGCTCACGATGACCCGCACCGAGGCGATTCCGTATCCCTCGATGAAGGCCGGAATGCCGTGGGACTGGGTCACCTATCCCGAATTCCTCGACAGCATCGACCGCCGCCCCAAGGGCATCAACCTGCTGCCCTTCATGCCGCTGGCGCCGCTGCTGGTCTGGACGATGGGACTTGACGAGGCCAAAACCGGCCGCGTCCCGACCGCCAAGGAAATGACCGAGATGAAGCGGCTGCTCAACGAGGCGATGGACCACGGCGCCTGCGGATGGTCGGCGCAGCGCTTCGGCCAGAACAGCGTGCAGGCCGATTATGACGGCACGCCGATGGTCACCGATCTGATGGCGGATGAGACCGCGCTGGATTTCGCCAAGGTTCTCGGCGATCGCAACGAAGGCTTCATCCAGATGTCCTATATCCCCGACGCGAGCAAGTACGAGGGCGATATTCAGGACCATACCGAACATCATTTCGAGGAGCTCGCGCTGGCCGCCGGCCGGCCGATTCTGTACAACGCGATCGCCGTCAACGACGCGCATCCCGAGCGCTTCCGCCGCCAGCTTGAATGGATCGAGAGCTGCGTCAAACGCGGTATCCGGGTCTATGGCCAGGGCGCGACGATCGAGCTGGGCTTCGCCTTCAGCATGAAGGACTGGAACCTGTGGGACGACATGCCGGCCTGGCGTGAAGTCACCACCGGACCGATCGAAGACCGCCTGATGAAAATGTCCGACCCCGAGCGCCGGCCCGCCCTGCGCAAGGTCGAGCAGACCGGCCTCATCACCAATAACGTCGGCGATATCTTCGTGCTCGAATGCAAGCGTGAGGATCTGAAGAAGTACGAGAACCTGACGATCGGCGAAATCGCGCGGACCGAAAACAAGCATCCGGTCGACGTGATGCTCGATATCGCGACCGCCGACGCGCTCAACACCGACTTCTACACGCCGCCGCTCAACCAGCGCCTCGACCATATGAGCGAGATGATCCATTCGAGCGCGCAGGCCATTTTCGGCGTCTCGGATGGCGGTGCGCATACCAAGTTCTTCACCGGCGGCCGTTACCCGACCGAGACCTTGATCAAGTTCGTGCGCAACAACCCCGTGATGTCGCTCGAGGAGGCGCATTGGCGGCTCAGCGCGCAGCCGGCGATGTGCGCGGGATTCCGCAATCGCGGCACCTTGGTCGAGGGCGCGGCGGCCGACATCGTGGTCTACGATCTCGACAAGCTCAAGATCCTGCCGATGGAGATCGTCCACGACTTCCCGGGTGGCGAATGGCGGCGGGTGCAGCGCGCCGAGGGCTATCAGACCGTGATGGTCAACGGCCAGGTCGCAATCGAAAACGGCCACGAGACCGGTTCGATGGGCGGCAAGTTGCTCCGCCACGGCGTCTGATGAAGCGTACGAATAGTTGAACGCGAGAGGGGACCGGCATCTACTGGTCCCCTCTTTTTTGGTGGAAGACCGACTGTTGTGGCTCGTACACGACTTCGATGAATTCGTCCTGTGGATCGAGATTCTTCGCTGCGCTCAGAATGACGTAAGGACTCATTATTTTTGTCATTCTGAGCGAAGGTTGCTGAAGCGAATAATTCCTTCTGCCCGTATTTTTTCTAGATCGCTCGGCGGATTCAAATCCGCGCGCGTCGCGATCAACTCTTCGCCGGCAACGTATCGAACCACGGCGCGACCAGCCGCTCGTTGATCGAGTAGGGCAGGGCGTGGCCCCAATCGGGCAACTCCTCGTACGTCACGTTGTAGCCGAGCTGCGTCAGCAATTGGCAGGTCTGCCGCGTGAACGTCACCGGAAAGATATAGTCGTGCACGCCGTGGACGACGAAGATCGGCGTGTCCTTGCCGCGCCCCTCGCGCAGTATCGGATCGACCGCCAGATGCAGCGCGCCGGCTACCGGCGCGATCCCGCGAAACAATTCGTGATGCGCGAGGCCGAGAATATAGGTAAAGATGCCGCCGTCGGAGAGCCCGCTCAAATAGACGCGCGCCGGATCGATCGCGTACTCGCCTTTGATTTCGTCGAGCATCGCGAGCACCGACCGCGAGTCGCGGCTGCGGGTCTCCATTTCCCAGGTGTCGCCGAGGGATTTCGGCGACAGGATCGCGTAGCCGCGGCTGCGTGCCGGACGCAGCCACGTCCAGACGTACTCGGAGCCCTGCCCGTAGCCGCCGTGCAGCGCGACGATCAGCCCCAGCGGCCGCGCAGGCGAATAATCCTCCGGAATGTAGAGGGTGTAATCCGAGCGATTGTCGTTGCGCTTGCGCTGGATAAAGCCGGTCGGCGCGCCATCCGCCGCCGCTTTCGGCGCCACCGCACCGGCCATTAAAAAGTTCGCGTCGATTTGCGGCAGGCTCGCACGCAGTTCATATAGCGCGTACAGCCCCGTGCAGAAGGCGCGGCGGCTGTAGAGAAACGCCACCGTCCAGTCGCGGCTCGGCGCGGTCATGAAGAGATTGCAGGCCTTGCCCAGTTCGGTCAGCGCCGCACAAAAGCGCGCGTGGAACTCCGCCTGGTCGGGCGGCGGCACGCTCGGAATAAATTCGCGCTCGATTCGGCGAAAGGTGCCGCCCACCGCCGCGACCAGCGTGGCCTGGCTATCGGCAACCGCGCCGAAGCGCAGGTTCTCCTGCAGAGCCTCGAAGGCGCGAATAAATTCCGCAACCTCGCGATCGATCGTTGCGACCGTCGCGGCGTATTCTTCGTCATGTGCCATCGGCGTTCCCTTTATGGGGTCGGGCGTCTCTTCGCGTGCGCAGCATAATCGATTGCGCGCGGCTGACCAAAACCGAGCGCTTGACAACTTTGACGAGGCTCCATATAAAACAAGCAAGCGTTTGTTTTAGACCGGAACGCGGCGGCGGCGATTAATCCCGCAAGCCAACGGTACTGAACTGATCTCAGGAGGCTTCAATGGGCGAAACCGAGCATCGCGTACAAAGCGAATTCGAAACCCTCTACCAGCGTGACTATTCCGTGCAGGCGCCCGATATGCGCCGGCTGTACGAGAATGCCAAGCGCGACCAGTGGAACGTCTCGCGCGATATCGACTGGACGCAGCCGGTTGACCTCGACCAGGGAATTTTCGCCGACGGCCTGATCGACGGCTTCGGCAGTGCTCTGTACGAGAAGCTCGACCCGGCGAAAAAGCGCGAGCTCAACGTCGAATTTTCCTGCTGGCGGCTGTCGCAGTTGCTGCACGGTGAAGAGGGCGCGATGCTCGCCTGCAGCCAGCTCGTCGATATGGTGCCGACCAACGACGCGAAATTCTTCCAGGCCACCCAGGTGGTTGACGAGGCGCGCCACGCCGAGGTGCTGAGCCGCTACCTGACCGAAAAGTGCGGCGGCCGTATCTACCCGATGAGCGCGAACATCAAGCACCTGTTTGACTACCTGCTCGGCCAGGGCAAATGGTTCATCAAGACCGCGGGCCTGCAGTTGGTCGCCGAGACCTTTGCGGTCGGGCTGTTCCGGATGCTCGCCGAGACCTCGCAGGATCCCCTGCTCAAGAACATCAGCAAGCGGATCCTGCTCGACGAGTCGCGCCACATGGGCTTTTCGGTGATCGGCCTGCCCGACATGATCGCCAGCCTGAGTCCGAGCGACATGCACGAGCTCGAGGATTTTACCGCCGAAGCGTGCCGGCTGGTGCTGCGCGGCCAGTTCCCGCGCGAGGCGTTCGAGAAGGTCGGCTTCAACGCGTCGGAGATCGAGGAGATCAAGAAGCTTCGCGTCGAGAGCGCCAAGAGCAGCGACTACATTTACTTCCGCCAGATCTTCCGGCGCGAGATGTACACGCAGGTGGTCGCGAACATGAAGAAGGTCGGCATGATGACCGAGCGCACGGCGGCCAACCTGCGCAAGCTCGGTATCGACCCGTCGATCGACGGACGCACCGCCAACCTTGAGAGCCAACTCGCCAACTGAGGCTGACCGTATTCTGATCAGCGCGCGCGGCGTCTTCGTCGATGAGCGGCGCCTCGCGTGCTGGTAATACCTGTGGAAGATGAAACGCTGATCGATCGGCGCGGGAGAAGCTGACCGACCGATGCCTGCGAGTTCGACCGCCACCCCGATCCGCGCTCCGCGCCAGGATAACCGCCGCGTCCAGTTACTGGATGCGGCGGCGCGCCTTTTCCGCGAGCGCGGTTTCCACGCCACCTCGATGCGCGATATCGCCAAGGCGGTTGGGATGCTGTCGGGGTCGATTTACTACCACTTCGATTCCAAGGAAGAGATGCTGCTCGCGGTCTATGAAGAGGGCGAGCGGCGGGTGGCCGAAGCGGTCGACGCGGCGGTTGCCCTGGAGACCGATCCGTGGGCCCGGCTCGAGGCGGCGTCGGCGGCCCATCTGCGCGTCCTCATCGCGCATCGCGACTACACCCAGGTGATGATCCGCACGCTGCCGCAGGAGGCGGGCGCGGTCGGCCCGCGCATCCGCGATTTGCGCCGCGATTACGAGTCGCGCTTCCGCCGCCTGATTGATGACCTCGCGCTGCCGCCCGAGATCGATCGCCACTACCTGCGTCTCCTGCTGTTCGGCGCGCTCAACTGGTCGCAGGTCTGGTTCCATTCGGGCGGCGACTCGCCCGAGACCGTGGCGCGCCGCTTCCTTGATACGCTGCGCCGTCAGCTCGAGGTTCCGGCGCCCCAGCGCTGAGCGCGCCGCGCGATCGGCGCTGGGGCGCTCAGCGTGCGGATTATTTTTTCGCGGCGTCGGCCGAGGGCGTTTCGACCGGGCCGCCGGCCTCCTTCCACGCGCGGAAGCCGCCCTCGATATGGCATACCGGATCGAGGCCCATCCGCTGCACGGTCTGCGCGGCCAGCGCCGAGCGCAACCCGCCCGCGCAGAAGAACACAAACTTCTTGCCCGAGCCGAAGATCTCTTTGTAGTACGGACTCTCGGGATCGACCCAGAACTCGAGCATCCCGCGCGGCGCATGGAGCGCGCCGGGCACGCGGCCGTCACGCGTCAGCTCGCGGATATCGCGCAGGTCGACGATTACGGCGTTGGGGTCGTCCTTGAGTTTGATCGCTTGCTGTGCCGAGATCGTTTCGATTTCGGCATTGGCTTCGGCGACCATCTGCTTGATGCCTCTGGTGATTTTCGCGGCCATCGTAAGGCTCCTGTTTTGAATAGTGCTGCGGTTCGGTCTATCACCTAGCTCGCCGCGAACGGGTCTCGGGATTCTTCGCTTCGCTCAGAATGACGGCGAGCGCGTGCGGTTCGCTCAGAATTCTATTGTCAGCGTCCCGTGTAGTGCGGCTTGCGCTTTTCCAGGAAGGCGCGCGGACCCTCGCGGGCGTCCTCGGACGAAAAGACCTCGCGCGCGATTTCGTTTTCGATCTTGAACCCTTCGCTCAGCGGACGCCCGACGCAGCGCAGCACCGCCTCCTTGATCTTGCGCACGGCGAGCGGGCCGTTAGCCGCGATCGTCGCGGCCAGCTCTTCCGCTTTCGCCATCACCTGCGCCGCCGGCACGACGTAGTTGATCAGGCCCAGCCGCAGCGCCTCGGCCGCGCTGATTCGATTGCCGGTCAGCAGGATTTCCATCGCATTGCAAAACGGCATCTGGCGCGGCAGGCGCGGAATCGATCCGCCGGCCGGTATCAGCGCCCATTTTACCTCCTGCAGGCCGAAGCTCGCATGCTCGGCGGCGACGCGCAGATCGGTCGCCTGCATCAGCTCCATCCCGCCCGCGATACAAAACCCGTTGACCGCCGCGATGATCGGTTTGAAGACGTCGTACTCGCGCAGCAGGGACATCCCGATATAGCGTTTGTTGGCGACCAGCTTGTGGTCCCATTCGTCCTCCGGCTGGCGCGCGCCGGTGGTCAGCGGAATCAGGCGGCCTAAATCGGCGCCCGCGCAAAACGCCTTGTCGCCCGCCCCGGTGACGATCACGGTGCGGATCTCGTCGTCGGCGTTGACTCGCTCCCACGCTTCCGACAGCTCGACCACCAACTCCGGATTCATCGAGTTATGCACCTGCGGGCGGTTGAGCGTCATGCGGGCGATATGGTCGCGGACTTCAAACAGCAATGCGGGCATGGTCGAAACTCCGGGCGTGTGCGTTCACTGATCTCCGCCTGACTGCTAGCGAACTCGGAGTGGCCTTGCAATCGAGCGCCCGGCCACGCGCCGGCGAAGCGCCGCGTGCGCCTTCGCCAGCGCGGCGATTTCGATTCTCAAAAATTTGCCTTTCGCGCTATAGTGCGCTCGCGACATTCGATCCCGCGCGAAGCCGCGCGGACGCGGCGTTGGAGGTTCAGGCGCGATGGCGGAAAAAGTCCTGCACACGGCGATGTGCGACATTTTCGGAATCAAGTATCCGATCATGCTGGCTGGGATGGGCGGGGCGTCGACGCCCGAATTGGCGGCCGCGGTCTCCAATGCCGGCGGCCTCGGCGTGCTGGGCGCGGCGGCCTGCGGTCCGGATCAGTTGCGCGAATGGATCAAGCGCACGCGCAGCCTGACCGACCAGCCATTTGGCGTCGACACGCTGTTGCCGTCGACCGTGCCGTCGTCGGGCAGCGCGCAGAAGTTCAAAGCCGAATTGCCGCAGGCGCACGTCGACTTCGCCAAGGAGTTCAAGCGCCGCCACGGGCTGCCGGATATCGACCCCAACCGCAGGCGCGGGCGCGCGATGGCGTTCTCGCGCGACTTCTTCAACCAGCAGATCCAGGTCGTGCTCGACG
>Ga0307372_10008450_pt1 | contig 14474 bp, 11 predicted proteins | sample OX1MG_FD_202533 | JGI IMG/M metagenome (GOLD analysis project Ga0307372, IMG submission 202533) | Soil microbial communities from Risofladan, Vaasa, Finland - OX-1 | ecosystem: Environmental > Terrestrial > Soil > Coastal area > Acid sulfate soil | place: Finland: Risofladan, Vaasa | collected...
GCCTCTCCAGATTCACTTTGCCCGTCAGGAGAGCCAGAGGCGTCCGCCAGTCGGAACTTTCCTTGATTGACGTGCGACTCGCCGTGTGATCCGCGGGCACGTAATACCAGACGTTCTTGCCGTCCACCAGGAACAGCTTCCGTTCCGGCGAATTGTAGTCCCAGCGCATGCGCCCGGGCCGCGAGAAATAAACCTTGCCGCTTTCCGCGCGTATTCCGGCGCCGCCTGACCTGTACGTTTCCAGAAATATCGCCGACATCGTTTTCGTGTGGTGGTAATGCGCCTCGAGCGCGCGCGCAACTCCCTGTGCGGTTCTGGTCTGGGTATTTGGAGACGGCAAGAAGGCAATGCTTACGAGGAACGTCGTCAGGAGCATGGTCTAAGTGTAACAAGAATTGAGGCGGAGCCGGAGCCACTCCACAGAACCACGGATACTACAATGACGGCAGTGCGTCGCAGGCGGCGGGGCTAGCGATTGCTGCACCGGTTATGTCGTAATGAATCACGCCCGGCAGGTCGCTGCAAAAGCTGCGAACCGCGGAAACTCCCGGGCTGGCCGGAACCGCGGTGGCAAGGTAGGCATAGAAGCCCGGAGCGCTGCAGTTGGACGGCTTCTGCGCAATCGTCGCCCCTACTCCCGTGTAAGAAAATGTATACCCGTTTGATTGATGCGGAGCCGTCGTGATGTTGGAATCCAAAAGCACCGCCTGATCGCACGTAGCGGCAACCGCAATTCCGCCGAGCGCGGCCAGAGTGGGGGGATAGCCGTTTCCCCATGTACTGCTGTAGGCAGTTGCGGCCGTCGTCATCGCTCGCAGATCTTCCACACCGGCTGCTTCATGGGCGGCGATCCGCGAACGAAGCAAATTCGGAATTGCTATCGCGGCAATGATCAGAATGATGGCGATCACGAGGAGCAGTTCGATCAGGGAAAACCCACGTAATTTTTTTGTGAGTTGCGATCCTGTTTCTCGGGTTGTTGGTCGCGTGATCATGATTTTTCTCTTTCCAGCTTGCTCCTTAATCCTTGTCCTAAGATTTGCTGCTTCTAATCTCGAAAAAAAGGGGAGGAAGTATGAACTTCCTCCCCTTTAGGGCGAACCGGTTTACTGCAAGGCTAGCGTGAATCCGTCGGCGGCGCATGAAACTCCGCCAGCGGTGTTGATAGCTCCAGTTGGGTCGAACATGATTGCGCCCGCCTGGTCATCACAGAACGAACGCTGTCCGGTCGTTCCGACAGTGATCGGAGAGGCCACAACGCTAAACGTATTGTCGTTAATGGTAAGGCCACAACCGTTCGTCGGCACCGTGGTCGGGCTAGATGCAGCGTAAGAGAACTTGTAGCCTGACTTTATCGGGACCGCGATGTTGAACGTCGGGTCAAGCAACTGCGAACCGGTACAGGTAGCTGCGACGCCGGCTACGCCGCTGAGATCCTGTATGGTCGGCGCAAAGCCCGAATCATACGTGGACGCATACGTCACGTTTGCGGTAACGATTGTACGGACCGAACCAACGGCAGACGCTTCGTTCGCGGCCATCTTCGAACGGAGCAGGTTCGGAATTGCAATCGCCGCGATGATCAAGATGATCGCCACGACGATCAAAAGTTCAATTAACGAGAAACCCTTCTGTTTCCTGTTCATGTGTTCTCCTTGAGTGATTTCTAAGCCTGCCAAAAATCTCTTTGAACTGCTTGGCGGCGTGCCGTAGTGAAACAGTGCAAGCGTGGTTCCAGTACCACAACGAAACACTCTGCCGTCGCGTTAACTGCATATCACACTGATAATAAGCAGCTTAGATTCACATTATTAGCTTCGAGATGCCAGCTTGCTCTGGCGCGGAGCTGGCGGAGAGCGGAAAATGACAAAAAACGTCATCGACGAGCGCCGATTCACGTCCGGCTTCGCTGCCCAAGCTAATCTTTTCAATGGGACTTAAGAAGCCAATCGAGTGGACAAGACACGAGAGCCGGAGGCTGTGCAATTGTGCCCGGAAAACCGAGGTGGGGATGACAAATATGATGAGATCAGCGAGGAAGTTGCTTGTGCGGCTAGGATTCGGTACAAGCTCTGGGGGGCCTATTGTACAGGGGTATCAGTGGGCCCAGCGGCACCAGAGGGATTAAATCGGATCACTCCAGTCGCATCGACGAAGAAATGGCGCGTCCCAGTTATGTTCGAAGCTACCGGATCCGCTTTGAGAGTATACGCGTCAATTGTTCCTCCGGCGCTCACCGGGCCTGCGACGTACGTATATACGTAGCCGGACTTCGTGCCAGCCACCAGGATATTGTCGAGCAGGCCGGCCGCGTTTGCGTTGACTGGTCCCACCGGAGGCGTCGCCATTTTGGCGAGATTTGCGGCATATCCAATTCCGTAAGTAGTTGAATAGATTACATTCGATGTAGTGATTGTACGGGTATTTTCGATTGCGGCGGCTTCGTTCGCGGCTATCTTCGATCGAAGGAAGCTCGGGATCGCGATTCCTGCGATAATCAAGATGATGGCGACTACGATCAAAAGCTCAATCAGCGAAAAACCGGAGAGCCGCGCGGACCCCTTCCTTGTCTGCCAGTCTTGTCGAATGCGAGACATGTACGTCATCTTTTCTCCGTGTGTCCCCAGCTAGTGCTGCTTCTAAAACGCATCAAGAAAAAAGGGGAGGAATTTCTTCCTCCCCGCTTGGTTGGAGTCGTTTATTTATTGGAGTGCCGTAAGTAACTGGCAGGCAGCCTGGCTTGCGATTGCTCCGCCAGCCGGGTCGTAGCGGATTACGCCGGATTCGTCCGTGCAAAACGAGCGCTGCCCGGACTGACCAAGCGCCACCGGAACGGCCGTGGCGACGAATGATACGTTAGGAGCGGCTACTGTCCCTACCGCTGCTGGTATCGGCGTTGCAATGGTGTAGCCGGACTTGGTGCCCGCCGCCAGGAGCTGATCAATCAGGCATGCAGTGGCGGCAGCCGCCGTACAAGGAGCGGCGCCCCCGAGGTTAGCCAGGGGCGTATAGCCAGTGCCATACGTCGTGCTATACGACACTTCGGCTGTCGTAATCGTGCGGAGCGAGCCGACGGCTGACGCTTCGTTCGCCGCCATCTTCGCGCGCAACAGGTTCGGAATTGCAATCGCCGCGATGATCAAAATGATCGCTACGACGATTAAAAGCTCGATCAATGAAAAGCCCTTCTGTTTGGTCCTGACTCTCATTTGCTCTCCTTGGAATTTTTCAAGCCTTCCAGAATCTCTTCGACTTCTGGTGGCGTTGCCACAGTGACTAAGGGCACGCGGTTGGCCCAATATCGCGCAGGAAAATCGCGGCGATTCGATGACGTAATGTCTATTGACAGCTAGTGTTGAGGGGCAGTTTCACAGCGAAACAGATGCAGGGTCGAAATTGACGACGCAAAGTAACTTAATGTGTCGCGAAGAGACGCCCACAAACGCCCGCGTTGCATAGTGAAACATACGGACGCAACCGCAAACGCACTGCTAAGACGATTGGGTTCACTCCGATGGGCAGATCGCTGAAGGTCTCGTGACGATATAGCGCGAATTTTACGTTTCGTCGCGGAACAATTTGCCGCCGAAAAACGTCACGATGATTCAGGATGGAGCACTAAATCCCGTACTTTTTGGCGTAGTGGCGGAACGAACGATAGGTCATTTTGAGGAGTTGAGCGGCTTTGGTGCGCACGCCGCCAGCACATTCGAGCGCGCCCAGCAGATACGCTCGCTCGAGCTCTGCGACGTGTTTTTCAAGGTCAATACCACCTTCAGGAATCAGCCGCGGCGAGCGTTCGGGCAATTGACGTTCTGTAAAGTGGTTCTGATAGTACATCGTGATTCTTTCGGGAAGCCCTTCGGGCGAAATTTTCTTTCCTGTTTCGAGGGCCACGGCGCGCTCGATTGTATTTTCAAGTTCGCGCACATTGCCTGGCCACTCGTAGGCCTCCAGGCGCTCCATGGCCTTGGGCTCGATGCCTTCGATGCGTTTGCCCGTCATGTCGCGGAAGCGTTCGAGAAAATGACGCGTAAGCAGCGGAATGTCTTCGCGTCGCTCGCGGAGCGCAGGGAGATGAATGGGGATCACGCTCAAGCGGTAGTACAAGTCTTCGCGAAAGCGCCCCTCGGCGATTTCCTTTTCCAGGTCGCGATTCGTCGCGGTGATCACGCGCACCTCGACATCCCGTTCTTCGTTGCTTCCGATTGGCCGCAGCTTCCCTTCCTGCAGAACGCGATACAACTTCACCTGCATCGTCGGACTCATGTTGCCAATTTCGTCCATGAACAGCGTGCCGCCATCGGCAGCTTGAAACAGGCCCGCGCGATTCTCATTCGCCCCCGTGAAGGCGCCTTTCATGTAGCCAAACAGCTCGGATTCGAGCAGGGTCTCGGGAAACGCTCCGCAGTTGATGGTGATGAATGGCGCATCCTTGCGCGCGCTGTTTTCGTGAATTGCTCGCGCGACCAGCTCTTTGCCGGTCCCGCTCTCGCCCGTGATCAGCACGCGGCTCGATTGCGGCGCTATCGTCTGGATCAAATCGAAAATCGCGCGCATTTTAGGGCTTGTTCCGATGATGTGATCAAGGCCTGTTAATCTCCGGATCTCGCGGCGAAGGATTCCCGCTTCCTTCTTCAACTTCAGGTTCTCCGCCACTTGCTTGACGGCCGGCTTCAATTCATCGAGAAGTTTGTCGCCTTTGATTACGTAGCGATCAGCGCCAAAATTGACCGCATCAATTGCCGTTCCCAGCGTTGGCACGCCCGTGATTAAAATAAACACGGCGCTAGGCGAGACTTCTTTGGCGTATTGGAGCAACTCGACACCGGTCATGTCTGGCATACGAATGTCGGAAATAACAATGTCGTAGATTTGCGACTCCAGACGGCGCTTCGCAGCCTCGCCGCTTGCGGCGATATCGACGCGGTGCCCTTCCTTGCGAAAGGTGATCTCGAGCAATTCGCAGATGGAGCGTTCGTCATCCACGATGAGTAGTTGCGCCATTTCACGTCACTCCCGTTCCGCGGAAGCCATATGCGTCTCACCGTTCTCGTGCTGCTTTTCTCCCGCAAAGCGAGTGGCGCCGCGGCGTGGCAGCTCAATCACGAATATGGATCCTTGAGCCGGCGCCGATTCCACGCGAATATGACCCTCGTGTGCCTGCACGATCTGGTAGACGATCGCCAAGCCAAGACCCGTACCCTGCGGGAATCCTGATTGAAACGGCTCGAACAGCTTGCCCGCCTGGCGCGCGTCCATCCCTATACCTGTGTCGCGAATTCCAATGCGAACCCAATCGGCATCCGCATCGAGCCTGACGGTCAACGTGCCGTTATCCGGCATCGCTCGGAGGGCGTTGTTGCAAAGGTTCCAAAACACCTGCTTGATGCGGTCGCGATCCACGCGCGCGCGCGCGTTCGACGCAGCGAATTGCCGCTCGATTCGATATTTTCCGGTTGCCCCCTGCTCCCGCTCAATCAGCATCAAAGTCTCGTCGATCAAGGCGGCAATGTCCGTATCCGAAAACGAATATTGTTTGTCCCGCGAATAATCCAGGAAGTCGGTGATGATCTGGTTCAGCCGCTCGGACTCGCGGCTCACAATTTGCACCAGCCTTTTATCGTCTTCGTCAAGAGGAGCGAGGCGGGCCAATTCTTTCAGCGCGCCAGTCATTGCCGTCAGGGGCTGGCGGATTTCGTGCGCGATCCCCGCGGAAAGACGTCCCACCGCGGCCATTCGCTCCTTGGTTGCCACTTCATGTTCCAGGCGCTTTAATTCGGTCAAATCCTGAAAACTGAAAACGTATCCGCTAATTTGATTCTGGCCTGAGCGCAGTGGGGCTACAGACACACCTAAAAATTTCCGCTCGCCGGTCGGCGTATGGAACTCAGTTTCTTTCCTCGAGGCCAAGAAACCCGTTCCCGTATCCGCGTCCGTCAACCAGAAGCCGGGCAGAACCTCACGAATCTGCTTGCCTTCGAAAGCAGCAGGAGAAATTCCTGTGATCTCTCCGCCGGCGCGATTCACCAGCAGAATCCGTCCTTCGAGGTCGGTGGTGATTAATCCGCCACGCATGGAGTGAATGATGTCTTCATTGAAGGCCTGCAGATCCCTCAACTCCTCGCGCTTTTCTTCGAGCTCAACGCCTTTGCTGCGCAACATATGTGCGAGCAAACTCCCCAGATAAGCCACTGCAAAAAACGCGAGTAGATTGCTCAGGACCTTGAATTCGAGCACGCGCGGCGTGGGTGTGCTCAGCGACGTACTTGGTATTACGTCGTATTGAACCAGTTCGACGAGCGCCCCAAGAAGCGCGAACGCTCCTCCCGCCACGAGAAAAACTCCTCGTCGAGGAAGCATGACGCAAGCCATCAGGACGACGACGACATACAGCGAAATGAAATAGCTTTCGTGTCCGCCGGTCGAGTACACCAGGCCAGTGACCAGAAGCAAATCGCCGATAATCTGCAGCGGCGCATGCCAGTGCGCCTGCGGTATCCAGCGAAACAGAATGACGTAGCAAATGGCGAGGATGTACCAGAGAAGAATTACAGGGACAAAATATTTTGCTGTCAGCGGCAGCGGGGTGAGTTGGCTAACGGCCAGCACCACTGCCAAAAGGAAAGTGATGACGAGGAAGCGGACTCGTCCCAGCCAGCTAAGCCATTCACTGGTGTTTTGTGTGAGATCCATTGCCGATTGTTCCTGTGGGGGCTAGCCCCAAGGAATGGGAACGCCTTCCGCACCCCCGTGGAAAACAGCCCGCGCGGCTTTCGGTGCTACCATGCGGTGCGAAAGCCGCGCCGCGTAAAACATCTGAACACCTTTTCTTGTTGCTCGCCGAATTTCTTTAGGCGCCGTTTGCCAGCTTGCCGATCAGCGAGAACAAAGGCAGGTACATCGAAATGACAACGCCGCCGACCACCACACCTAGAAATACGATCATCACCGGTTCGAGCAACGTGAGCAAATCCTTCACGGCAGCGTCGACTTCATCTTCGTAGAAATCGGCGATCTTCTGCAACATGGTGTCCATTGCGCCGGTTTGTTCGCCGACCGCAATCATCTGCGTCACCATGCCCGGGAAAACATCCGTCTCTTTCAGTGGTTCAACCAATGAACGGCCCGCTTCGACCGCCTTACGTGTTTTTTGGATGGCGCGCTCCACAATCGCGTTGCCGGACGTCCTCGCAGTGATGTCCAATGCTTCCAGAATCGGAACACCGCTGGAGATTAATGTCCCCAACGTACGCGTGAACCGCGCGACCGCAATTTTCCGGAGAATCATGCCGAGAATCGGCATCTTAAGCAAGGTTGCGTCAATGGCGTATCTTCCCTGCGGTGTTCCGTACCACACCTTCAATGAAATCACCGCCGCAATAAAGAATGCCAGGATCAGGAATCCAAACCAGCTTCCAATAAATCGGCTCAAGCCGATCACAATGCGCGTCGGAAGCGGCAAGTCCGCTCCCAATCCCGCGAACAGCGTCACGAAGATTGGAACGACCTTCCACAACAGCAGAACGACTACGGAACTCGCGATGCCGAGCACTGAAATAGGATAGATCAACGCCGACTTCACCGCTCGCGTCAGTTTGACGTTTTGCTCGATGTACGTCGAAAGCCGCTGCAAAATCGTATCCAAAATACCGCCCGTCTCGCCCGCCTCCACCATGTTGTGGTAAAGAGGGTCGAAGACTTTGTCGTATTGCTTCATCGAAGACGATAGCGTCGCACCGCCCTCGACCGATCCACGAACGCCGGTCAATATCTTCTGGAATGTCTTATTCTCTTGCTGATTGGCAAGAATCTCCAGACATTGCACGAGAGGCAAGCCGGCATCGATCATTACCGAGAATTGCCGCGTGAAAATGGCGAGTTCCTTTGCTTTCACGCCGCCGCCGAAGGTCGGAAACGCAAACTCCTTGCCTTTTTCCGACACTTTACTGACGTTGATTTGCTCTCGCCGTAGCAGTGTCTGCAGCTCCGTCTTGTTCGTGGCAGTGCGTTCTCCCGTGACCTTCGTCCCGCCCCGATTAACCCCTGTATATGTAAAGACTGGCATATTCCTTACCTCCTATTCCTTTTCCATGTCCGCTGTTAGCGGCGTACGGGGGATTTCCCCGTAGCCACTGGCGATTGCACGTTGCGGTTGATCAAGTCTTGCAACTCGTCCGGATTCGATGAGCGCAAAAGCGCCGTTTCCATGCTGACAGCCTTCTGGAAATACGCGTTTGCGAGTGATTGGTTAAATGTCTGCATGCCCGTTTGTCCCGTGCCCGTTTGCATAGCCGAATAAATCTGGTGGATTTTGTCTTCGCGAATCAGGTTTCGGATCGCGGAGGTCGGAATCAGGATTTCCATGATCATTGCGCGTCCGCGCCCGTCAATGCGCGGCAGCAGCGATTGGCAGAGAATCCCTTCCAGCACCATCGATAGTTGTGCGCGCACCTGAGGTTGCTGGTGCGCGGGGAACACGTCCACGATACGATTGATGGTCGAAAGCGCGGAATTCGTGTGCAACGTTGCGAAGGTCAAGTGGCCCGTCTCTGCGATTCGCAGCGCGGACTCGATGGTTTCCAGATCGCGCATTTCGCCGATGAGCACCACGTCCGGGTCTTCGCGCAACGCGGCTCGCAGCGAATTCGCAAAAGAATGCGTATCCGAGTGCACTTCGCGCTGGTTTACCAGGCATTTCTTGTGGTTGTGGAGAAACTCAATCGGATCCTCAATCGTAATCATGTGCTCTTCACGCTCGTTATTGATCTTGTCGAGCATGGCCGCGAGCGTGGTGGACTTGCCCGAGCCAGTGGGTCCCGTCACAAGCACCAGCCCGCGCGGCTTATCGCAGAGCGTCTTTACCACCGCCGGAAGACCGAGTGCTTCGAATGACTTGATCTCCCACGGAATTGTCCTGAACACAGCCGCGACGGCGCCCCGTTGATGGAAAATGTTTCCGCGGAACCGCGCCAGACTTTTCAATCCAAACGAAAAGTCCAACTCGAGATTTTCCTCGAGCCGGTGTTTCTGCGCGTCTGTCAGCACGCTATAGGCAAGCGCCTTCGTGTCCGCCGCCGTCAACGGTGGCATATCCAGTGGCCGCAAATGCCCGTTTACGCGGATGCGCGGGGCGCTGTTCGTTGACAGGTGCAAGTCGCTGCCGCCCATTTCGATCATCTTCTTCAGTAGTTCACTTAGCGAAATACTCGACATCTTCCACCCCTTCGTCTAAAGCACCGTCTCGCGTATTACCTCTTCCATCGTCGTCTGTCCCGAAGCAATCTTGATCAAGCCGCTGCGACGCAACGTAATCATTCCGTTGTCCAGAGCCTTCTTCCGCAACTCCAATGCGGAAGCGCCCACCAGGATTAATTCCTTCAATTCGTCATTGATTTCCATGACTTCGTACAAGCCCACACGGCCCTTGTAGCCTGTGTTGTTGCATGTCCCACATCCCCGCCCGTGATATACCGTCGTCGTCTTCGCTTCTTCGGGCGTATACCCGGCGTCGATAAGCGCCTGTGGCGTGATGGTCATGGGCTCTTTACATTGCGAACAGACTCGCCGCACCAAGCGCTGCGCGCAAATCAAATTCACCGAAGTCGCCACTAGAAATGGCTCAATGCCCATATTCATCAAGCGGCTGATGGTCGAAGGAGCGTCATTCGTGTGCAGCGTCGAAAGCACCAGGTGGCCCGTAAGCGCGGCCTTCACGGCGATTTCCGCCGTCTCGAAGTCGCGGATTTCGCCGACTAGGATGATGTTGGGGTCCTGCCGCAGGAATGCGCGCAGCGCCGAGGCGAAGTTCAGCCCAATCTGTTCCTTCATCTGCACCTGGTTGATACCTGCCAATTGGAATTCAACCGGGTCTTCGGCCGTCATGATGTTCGTGTCCATGGTGTTGAGCCGGGCCACGGAGGAATACAACGTGTTCGTCTTGCCCGAACCCGTGGGTCCGGTCACGAGCACCATTCCATACGGCCGCAGGATGGCTTTCGCGAATTTATCGAGCGATTCCTGCTCGAACCCAAGCTTGGTCATATCCAGGCGCAGGTTTTCCTTGTCCAACAATCGCATGACGATCTTTTCGCCGAAGAGGGTAGGGACCGTCGACACACGGAAATCCAGTTCCTTCTTCTTTCCATCCTTGATGTACTTGATCATGATGCGCCCGTCTTGCGGCAGGCGCTTTTCGCTGATGTCCAGCTTGGACATGATCTTGATGCGGCTGGTGATTGCGTCTTTCAACTTCATTGGCGGCGACATTACGTTCTGCAAAATGCCGTCAATGCGGAAGCGCACGCGATATTCCTTCTCGTAAGGCTCCACGTGAATGTCGCTCGCACCGCGCTTCACGGCGTCCGTGAGTATCAGGTTAACCAGCTTGATGATCGGCGCTTCTTCAGCCGCCTTCTCGAGCGAGGCCAGGTCCATATCGGCCTCTTCCTGCGTCAACTCGAGAGCCGCGTCTTCGCCCGCAAGATCCTTCATCACTTTGTCGAGCTCTTCGACGCTCTCCGCCGCACCGTAAAATTTGCCAATCGCCTCGGAAATCGCCGATTCCGACGCCACCACCGGCTCCACGTTGAACCCAGTCATGAACTTGATATCGTCCATGGCGAATACGTTCGTCGGATCCGTCATCGCTATCGTCAGTGTGGAACCCACGCGTGACAACGGCACAATCTGGTATCGCACTGCTGTTTCTTGGGGAATCAGTTTGATGACCAACGGATCGACTTCGTAGAATTTCAGGTTTATGGAAGGTACGCCGTACTGGCGCGAAAGAACGGCGGTGATATCTTCGTCGCTGACCAGCCCCAATTTCACCAGGCAAGTGCCGAGCCGTCCGCCTTCCCTCTTCTGATAGTCGAGCGCCTGCTTAAGCTGATCGGAAGAGATCAGACTGTCTCGAACCAGAATTTCACCAAGACGCGACGACATTCACAGCACTCCCATTCGCGGACTGCTCGGAGTCCAAAGGTTAGCACGCAGCCAAGTAGGAATCAGATGTCCCCTTTCGGGTCGTTCTGTAACAGCCACTGTACGCACGTACAGGTTGCGCAAACCTTTTCGGTCCATTCCTTGACTTGCCATTTTTTGCTGGTTATCTTGGCTGCAGATGTCCCAAGAAGCGATAATCGCCGCAGATTTTCAGCGGAGGGAAACCCCAAGGCGCACTGGAACTGCGCCTCCTGCTACTACCCCATTGAGCTCATATTACCACACTCTCTACGAAAGCCTCGGGCCACAATCGTGGTGGCCGGCGAAAGCGCCATTCGAGGTGATTGTTGGAGCGATCCTCACCCAGAGCACCAATTGGACGAACGTCGAGCGCGCCATTGCGAATTTGCGTCGCGAACATCTTCTATCACCGCAGGCGATGGAGCGCGTTTCTCCGTCGCATCTCGCGTCTTTGATTCGCTCTTCGGGCTACTTTCGGCAAAAAGCAAAGAAGTTGAAGGCCTTCGTCCGTTTTCTGCGCGATGAATATTCAGGTTCGCTGAGACGGATGTTTCAAACGCCCACGGCCGAGCTTCGCAAAAAGCTTTTGGGCGTTCATGGCATCGGACCGGAGACTGCTGATTCGATTCTCCTCTACGCCGGGGCCAAGGAAATCTTCGTCGTGGACGCCTATACGAAGCGAATCCTCTCTCGTCACGGCTGGGTGGGGGATAAAGCTACCTACGAGGAAACGCGCACACTCGTCGAGTCTCATCTTCCGCGGGACGTATCGCGCTACAATGAGTTTCATGCGTTGCTCGTTAACGTTGGCAAGAACTGGTGCCGCCCGCGCGACCCGCGCTGCTCGGAGTGTCCGCTGGGACCATTTCTCGAGGCGCCGCGATGAGTAAACGAAGGTGGGCGCGTCATCTATGGCTGGCTTTCGGCGGCCTGGGGCTCTCGGTACTTGCCGCGATCATCTTCACCCTCGGCTCGCTCAATGCTCCCGTTCACCCGCAGAGCAGCAGCGAACTCGCCATTCTGTTTTCCCTGACTGTGTTTACGTTCATCGTGTTTCTGGTTTTCCTGTTCATCCTTATACGCAGTGTCGTTCGTCTCTGGATCGAACATCGCGCTGGGATTCTCGGCTCACGCTTCAAGACAAAAATGGTGCTGGGCGCGATGGGCGTTTCGCTGCTGCCCGTCGTGTTTCTGTTTTTCTTCAGCTACGCGCTCGTCAATCGCACGATGGATATTTGGTTTCCCAAGCCGCTGGAAATCGCCAATGAGCAAAGCCAGGCCCTGATCGGCGAAATGAGCAAGAAGGAACACGAACGCCTCGACACTCTCGCGCAGGATGTTGTCGCGTGGCTTTCCGGCCCCGGCCGCAAGCGGGATCTGCGACACTACGCCACTCGTTCCGATTCTGAATTCGATATCGTGTGGACTACGAACAAAAACGGCACCGAGACGGCAAGCGCGCCCGCCTTTGCGCCCGGAACGCCTTTTCACGAAGTGCAAAACCTTCCTAATGGCACAGACGTGTGGGAGATTGGCCATAAACTCTACCTCGCGGGCCGTGTGCCGTACCAAGGCGGATGGCTTATGGTTGGTCGCGGCATCCCTGACGATTTCGTCACGCGGCTCAGCCGAATTCAGACCGAGATGCAAACGTACTCGTCGCAGTATCAGCACCTGCGTTTCTTTAAAAACGAGATTCTCCTCGGTCTCCTGCTGATTACATTGCTGCTGCTTTACGCCACGACGTGGGTTGCGCTGTTTCTGTCCAAACGCATCACCGTCCCAATTCAGGCGCTCGCGAAAGCCACGCAGCAAGTCGCCCGCGGCAACCTGGACTACCGCATCACCACGCGGGCGCATGATGAATTGGGTTCCTTGGTTGGCTCTTTCAACCAGATGGCCGCGCAACTGGGCGAATCGCGCAAGCAAATTGACGATTTTACGAATAGCCTCCAGCAGGCCCTCGAGGAAATCGAGCGCCGCCGCAAGCTGATGGAAACGATTCTTGAAAATATTCCCACCGGCGTTCTGTCGCTTGACGCAAACGGTAAGGTCAATCGCATCAATTCAGCCGCCGCTACAATGTTCGGCGAGCGCGCCGCTTCGGCCAATTCTCTTGCCGAACTTCTTGGAGAAGACGCGGGCCGCCGCGTGTTCGACCTGATGCGGCGCTCGCTCCGTATGGGCGTTGCCACGCAGGAACTCGAGGTCTCGAGCGCCGGCCGTCTTCATCACGCCGCCGTCACCGTCAGTTCGTTGGGATCAGGCCGCAACAATCCGGGATTCGTGGTTGTCATTGACGACGTCACGGAGCTTCTTCGCGCGCAAAAGGCCGCTGCGTGGCAGGAAGTCGCGCAGCGCATCGCGCACGAAATCAAGAATCCGCTCACGCCGATTCAGCTTTCCGCCCAACGCCTGCTCCGGCATCTGGCGCGCTCTTCGCCTTCCCGCCGCCGCGAAGATCGCTCCGAATGGCCGCAACTTGTTTCCGAATGCGCGCATTTGATCGAGCGCGAAGTCGAAACACTCGAATCGCTGGTTAACGAATTTTCACAGTTCGCCCGCTTCCCAGCTGCGCGCCTTGCTCCCGCGGACATGAACTCGATCGTTTCGGATGCCCTGGACGTATTTCACGGCCGCCTTGAAGGCATTCCCTTGCACCGTGAACTCACGCCGAATTTGCCAATCGTAAAAGCGGACGCGGAACTGCTCCGCCGTGTTGTCGTAAATCTGATCGACAATGCCGCTGAAGCGCTTGAAGGCGCGACGCTTCGCTCCATCACAGTCACCACGCGTGCCGCCGGGCAGGGCGATGCTATCGAAATCGAAGTCGCCGACACAGGCCACGGCATTTCGCCCGAGGATAAAGACAAACTTTTCCTCCCTCATTTCTCCACAAAAGATCGCGGGACCGGCCTTGGTCTCGCGATTGCCAGCCGCATTGTCAGTGAACATCACGGCACATTGCGCGTCGAGGATAATCGACCCTCAGGCTCGCGATTCCTGATTCGGCTCCCTGCCGCCGAAGTCGCCGCGCCGCAACCGAGCACGCAATCCTGAAACACTGATTCGAATGCCCTCCTCCATCCTCATCGTCGACGACGAAAGCGGCATCCGCCAGTCGCTCTCCGCGCTTCTTCGTGATGAAGGCTATGACGTCACGGCGGTCAGCTCCGGCGAGGAATGCCTCGAAGCTGTTGAGCAGCGCGCCTTCGACCTTATCCTCCTCGACATCTGGCTTCCGGGTATCGATGGCTTAGCAACCCTGGAACGCCTCAACGAACGCGACGGTGCGCCGATGGTCGTGATGATCTCCGGCCACGGGAAAATTGAAACCGCGGTTCGCGCCACCAAGCTCGGCGCATTCGACTTCATCGAAAAACCTCTTTCACTCGATAAGACCGTGCTCGCCGTTAAAAATGCCCTCGATTATTTGCGTCTCGAAAAGGAAAATCGCCGGCTGCGCGCCGAACTCGAACAGCGTTACCAAATCCTTGGCGACAGCG
>Ga0307372_10008453_pt1 | contig 14467 bp, 15 predicted proteins | sample OX1MG_FD_202533 | JGI IMG/M metagenome (GOLD analysis project Ga0307372, IMG submission 202533) | Soil microbial communities from Risofladan, Vaasa, Finland - OX-1 | ecosystem: Environmental > Terrestrial > Soil > Coastal area > Acid sulfate soil | place: Finland: Risofladan, Vaasa | collected...
GTCACCATCAGCACCGTCACCGCCATCACCACCGTCACCGCCGTCGTCGCCATCACCGCCGTCGCCGTCGCGCAACCGATCGACGAACGCTTTCAGCTCGTCGCGCGTGAACTTGCCTGCCGCCTGGCGCTGCGTGAAGCCCATCGGTCCCCGCGCGTCGCGAAAGTCACGGTGACCAGCAGCTTCCAGAAGTTCGAGCAGCTCCTTCACCTGCCTCGGGGAGGCGGGCGGACCGGGCTGCTGACCGAATGCCATGGCGTTCAGTCTCGCCCACACCACGCGAGCCTGCCGGCAACCGGCCCCGGTTCGCGGCCCTCGCCGCGAGACCGGTCGCTCGACGTGTCGCCCCACCGTGCACACTGCGCGTCGCGGCTCAACAGAATCCCGTGTTCGTCCGTTATCCGCGTAGTTGGGAAACGTCGCTCGATGAGTCGGATCAGGGCAGAGTAATGGTCACGCCGCACGACGAGAGCAGGGCGAGCTGGCTGCTCGTGCTCGCCCCGGCCGTCGCCGTCGCGCTCGCGTGCTTTGTGACGACCGGGGGCACGGCGGAGCGCCTCACCCTCCTCTACGTCTTGCCGATCGGGCTCGCCGCCTCCCGCTCCGGACGGCGTGCCGGCGTCGCGGCGGCGGTCATGGGTCTTGCGCTCAGCGGAGTGTGGGCTGCCACCTCGCACGCGCAGCTCGGCGCCGTCGGCTGGCTGACACAGGCATCGGCCTTCCTCGTGGCCGGTGCGGTCGTCGGATCGCCCACCGGCGAGCGTCGATCACCGGGGGCGGCGGACACGCGGTGGTTCGAGATGTCGAACGACATGCTCGTCGAGGCGAGCCTCGACGGCTACTTCACGCGGTTGAGCGAGCGGTGGGAGACATGCCTCGGATGGACGCGCGAGGAGCTGATGTCCCGGCCGTTCCGGGAGTTCATCCATCCCGACGACCTCGCGTCGACGATGTCCATCGCAGGATCCCTCGACGCTCGCCCCGGCGAGGTCGTGAACTTCGAGAACCGGTACCAGGCCAAGGACGGCTCCTGGCGGTGGCTCTTGTGGTGTGCGCGTTCGGACGAGCACCGCAAGTACGCCGTCGCCCGAGACATATCGGACAGAAAGCGGCTCGAGCAGGAGCGGCTGGAGCTCCTCGGTCGCGTCGAGGCGATGGCGAGGACCGATGCTCTCACGGGCCTGCCGAACCGACGGTCGTGGGACGAGGAGGTGGGCCACGCGATCGCCCGGGCCCGCCGCCACGGGAGCCCGCTCGCGCTCGCGATGCTCGACCTCGACCACTTCAAGTCGTTCAACGACACGTTCGGCCACGCTGCGGGCGATGCACTTCTCGCGAACGCCGCGTCGGCGTGGCATCGGATCCTCCGCACCACGGACTTCCTCGCCCGCTACGGCGGGGAGGAGTTCGCCCTGCTCCTGCCGGGCTGCGCACGCGACGAGTCGATCACGTTGCTCGAGCGGCTGCGCGCGTCGACCCCCCAGGACCAGACGTGCTCGGTAGGTATCGCCTACTGGGACCCCTCCGAGCCGGCGGAAACGCTCGTCGCGAGAGCCGACGCCGCGCTCTACGAGGCGAAGGGCCGCGGCCGCGACCGTGTCGTGGCATCGCGGTAGGCCGGGATCCGGGTCAGAGGAGTGCGGCGGATGCTCGCGGGCGGTCCCCGGGCATGACGGATCCGGAGGCGAGCCCCGCGACCTCCACGTCATGGCCCGCGCCCGATACCCCGGGTAGCATCTCCGCCGGCACGGCGGGAGAGGCGAAGGGACCCGGAGGGCGGGAGACGGGCACCATGGGGACGACACTGGGGCTCGAGGGGTACCGCTCGCTGTACGAGCACTGCCCCGACGGCGTCTTCTTCACTGCGCCCGACGGGCGCGTCCTTGCAGCGAACCGCGCCGCATGCGAGGTGCTCCGCCTCACCGAGGACGAGATCTGCGCTCGCGGCCGCCAGGGTCTTGCAGATTCGGCCGACGGACGCTGGAGCGCGCTCCTCCACGAGCGGCACCGGGCGGGGCGGGTCGTCGGCGTCGCTCGGATGATCCGGGGAGACGGCGTGCCCGTGGAGATCGAGATGGCCGCGCAGATCTTCACCGACGCGCACGGCGAGCAGCGCACCTGCACCGTCGTCCGTGACGTCACCGAGCGCGTGCACATGGAGCGCCTGCTCGTCCAGATGAGCGAGGAGCTGCGCGAGCTCGCGCTAAGCGACGAGCTGACGGGTCTGCGAAATCGTCGCGGGCTCGTGAACGCGGGCTCTCACCTGCTCGAGCTCGCGGACCGAGAGGGCCGACCTGCACGCCTCCTTCTCCTCGACGTCGACAACATGAAAGAGCTCAACGACGATCTCGGTCACACCGCCGGCGACAGCGCGCTGCGCGCCGTCGCGCTCGCCCTCACCGCGGCACTTCGCCGCGCGGACCTCGTCGCGCGCATCGGAGGCGACGAGTTCGTCGCCCTCACGCTCGGCCTCGACGCGCCCGAGTGCGGCGCGGTCGAGGAGCGGATCCGCGAGCGCTTGCGGTCCGCGGCGACGGTCGCGGAGGTCGGTCGCACGGTCGAGGTGTCCGTCGGCTGGGCAGCGCGCCCGGTGCTCGCGACGTCCACGGTCGAGGACCTCCTCGCCGGTGCCGACAGCGTCATGTACGAGGTGAAGGCCCAGAAAGCGGGCCGCCGCGTCCGGTAGGCGCCGCGACGGCGATCGCGCGCCGCGGAGGTAACCCTCAGGGGATGCGCGCGTCGTGGTGCAGCGCCGCAGCTCGCCGCTCGTCGTCGCTGAGCTGCGATACCCGAGCGGGTGCCACGAAGCTCCAGTGCCGACCCACCGGGCAGCGCTGGAACCTCCACCAGCCGAACCGCACGGCCTTGAGCGACGCGCCCGGGATCCACCACGTCGTGAAGAGGTGGCCGCTGCGGCACCGGACCACGGTGTCGGCCGCAAGCACCGACCCCCGCCGGCGCACGACCGCGACCGTTTCGGCGCCCACGAGCGCGGCGGCCGCCAGGATCCCTGCGCGGCGGGTCGTGGGTCTCATCGGCGTGCCTCCTTGCCCGGACCTGCTCGCGCCGTCCGGCGTGCCCTTACTACTAGCACCAATGTGAACACTAGCAGTGTTGCGAACGTGGGTGGCCTTGCCGCCATGGCACGCGCGGACCTCCTCGCCAACCCGGTCCCCCGGCGAATCGTCCAGGGCTTCTTGGGGGACCGGGCACTCACCGCCACTGAGAGCGCTGGCGAGCTCGGCGACGTCCCGGCAGGGAGCATCTGCGGCAACGTTGCGCTTCTCACGAAGGTCGGCGTGCTCCGGATCGTCGCCACGCGGCGCGTGCGCGGGGCGGTCGAGCGCACGGACGCACTGCGCCTCGCGGCAGCTCAGCTCCATCGCGCCGACATCGAGACGGTGGCCACCGAGGAGCACCGCCACGCCTTCATGGCCTTCGTCGCCGGACTCCTCGCGGACCTCGACCGGTACCGCGCCACGGGCACCTCCAACCCGGCCCGGCCCGGGACGGCGCCGGCTCCCGCCCGCCAGGACGCCGGCCCACCCGATGGGGAGGTCCGTGCACCCCCGATGCCGCTGATGCTGTGGCGCGGGCGCTATCGCGCACATCGATCTACCTCCCCTGTAGGGTGGCCCGATGGCTCGACCGCGGCTCTACGAGGAGCCACGCGCCGCGGACGCCCGTGACGTCTCGGTCAACCACCTCGCGACGAACACCATCCGCGAGCTGCTCGACTGCTTGGTGACGTGCGGCGCCGGCTCCCCGAGCGCACCAACGGCCACAGAGGCCGTGTCGTGACCGCCGAGCCCGTCGCACAGGCGCGCCCGGAACGCCTTCGCCGGTCCACCTCCACGGCCCGATTCGGCTCCTCCCGACGCGAGAGCCACGATGCCTCCGCCTTCTACGAGCGGTTCGTCCCGCCGGAGATCTCGAGCGAGAGCGTCGTCGACCATCCCACGGTGCGCGACCAGATGTTCCGCCAAGACGCCCGCGACATGTCGCGCGTCTCGACGAACTCGACTGCGCTCGTCGTCACCTCGCCTCCCTACTTCGCGGGCAAGGCCTACGAAGAGAGCCTTGGCGAGAACGGTGTTCCAGGCAGCTACTTCGAGTACCTCGAGATGCTGCGCGACGTGTTCGAGGAGTGCAAGCGCGTCCTCGAGCCGGGCGGTCGGATCGCCGTCAACGTGGCGAACCTCGGCCGCCGTCCGTACCGCTCGCTCGCGGGCGACGTGACCCAGATCCTCCAAGATCTCGGCCTGCTCCTTCGTGGCGAGGTCGTGTGGTGGAAGGGCCGCGCGGCCGGCGGTTCGTGCGCATGGGGGACGTTCCAACGCCCGAGCAACCCTGTGCTTCGCGACGTCACCGAACGCATCGTCATCGCGTCGAAAGGACGCTTCGACCGAGCCATGAAGCCGGACGAGCGTGCGAGGCGGGGCTTCCCCTCCTCTGCGACGATCTCTCGCGACGAGTTCCTCGAGGCGACGACGGACCTCTGGGAGATCCCGCCCGAGAGCGCGACCCGGGTGGGCCACCCGGCTCCGTTCCCCGTCGCGCTGCCGCGACGCCTGATCGACCTGTACACCTACGAGGGCGATCTCGTCCTCGACCCGTTCATGGGATCCGGGACGACAGCCGTCGCGGCAGTCCGCACGAGGCGCAGCTACATCGGGTTCGAGACCGACTCGTCCTACATCCGGCAGGCGAAGCGCCGCGTCGCCGAGGAGATCGCGAGGCTGGATCTTCTCGACAACAAGGACGAGACCTCCTTCAGGGTGCACCTGCCTGCCGTGGCGCGCCGGTCCGGCGATCCGGATGGGGGGGACGTCCAGGCCCGCGCGATCCGCGAGGGTCGCCAGGCGAAGGAGATCGCCGGCATCGTGTTGCACGCGTGTGGCTTCGCCGAAATACAGCAGGACGTGAAGCTGCCCCGGCTCGGGATCGAGCTCGGCTTCATCGCGACCGACGCTTCAGGAGCCAGGTGGGCCTTCGACGTCTCCGGAACGTTCACGTCGTCGCGGACGGGCCTTCGCCGCACCGACGTGCTGTGGAAAGCACTCGGGAGAGCCGCCGTCGTGCACGAGGGCGGGGGAGACCTCGCCCTCGTGATCCTCACGACCGACGCCCCGGAGAAGGGCAGCGCCGGACATACGGCACTCGCGGCGGTGACAGGGCCCGGCAAGATCGTCTACGACCTCGTTGAGCTACTCGACCCCGATGGCCAGGCACGCCTGCGCCGGTACGCGCTCGGGATGGCCGAGCGGTAGTTGCCCTCTGACAAGACGTTCGTCACCGAGCTCGCGACGGCGCTCGGGATGGTCGGCGGAGGCGGCGTCGACGAGGTCATCGCGGCGCGGCCGGAGCAGTTCGTGAACGCGAGCGCACGGGATTGGGAGCGGCTCGCCGAGCTTCGGGATCGAGGGGATCTCGCGCCGGAGTTCCTCGGGAGCTACTTGAACGGGCAGGCCTTCCTCCACTCGTCCGATGCGCTCCGGGGGCGCACGCCGCGCGTCATCGAGTGGACCGGTGGACGCCGACCGCCGGGCGACGAGGTCGTCCCGGCGGACCTGCGTGTCGATCACGTCTACCTCGTAAGCTGCAAGTACGTGAGCCGGATCCTGCACAATCCGAGCCCCGCCCGGCTCGCGACCGGCCTACTCAGCCATGCGCCCGTCGACGACCTCACTGACTGGTTCCACCGGACGGCGCCGGTCGAGTACCAGGCGCTCTACGACTCCTGCCGCGCCGCCGTCGGCGACGCTTCGCTCCCCGAGCGGGTAGCGGACCTGACGACGGCCCAGCGCCGCGCGCTCGCGGCCGCGCTCCACGCGAAATGGCCCGCCGGTGCGGCCGCGGCATACGCGGAGATGTGCGCGACCGTGGCCGGCAGGACCGCGGCCGAGTGGAGGAGCCGGGTGAGCGAGCGCAACGCCGAGCTGATGCTGTGGCGGCTGTTGCGGATCGGCTCGACGCCGTACTTCGTCCTCGGCTCGAGCGCGAGCGGCGTCACGCGGCTTCGCATCGACACGCCGTGGGACTGGCGGCAACACTTCGTCCTGCGCGACCTCGCGATCGCTGCCCACGCCGGCGGTCAGGCGCTCGTCAGCTGGTCGGCCCGCTACCGCGATCGCTCGACCGGCGAACCGGGCACCGTTGACGGCCACGTCGAGATTCGCTGGAGCCATGGACGCTTCGGCCAGCCGCCCGAGGCGAAGGTCTATCTCGACTCACCGATCGCCGCCGTTCCGGGATATCACGAGATCTGACGACACGCGGCGAGCGCGCCGACGCGACGCCGGCGCTGCTCGCAACAGGCTCACACCCTCGCCATGTTCGCGAAGCGCGCGTAGTTCCCCACGAACGCAAGGTCGACCGAACCGGTCGGGCCGTTGCGGTGCTTCGCGACGATGATCTCCGCTGAGCCCTGGTCCGAGGACTCGTGGTTGTACACCTCGTCGCGGTAGATGAACATCACGACATCTGCGTCCTGCTCGATCGCCCCGCTCTCGCGCAGGTCCGCGAGCATCGGCCGCTTGTCCGCGCGGCTCTCAAGCCCGCGAGAGAGCTGGCTCAAGGCGACGACGGGGATCTCGAGCTCGCGAGCGAGGATCTTCAGACCTCGGCTGATCTCAGAGATCTCGACCTGGCGGTTCTCGGCATTGTTGCGACCGGTCATGAGCTGCAGGTAGTCGACGACGACGAGCCCGAGACCGTCACGCGCCTTCATCCGGCGCGCCTTGGCCCGGATGTCCATGACGGTGACGTTCGGGTTGTCGTCGATGAAGAGGGGGGCGTTGCCGAGGCGGCCGATCGCGTGGCTGATCTTCGACCAGTCGTTCTCGACGAGCCGACCGTTGCGCATGCGAGACGCATCGACTCGCGCCTCGGCACATAGGACGCGCTGGGCGATCTCGAGGTGGCTCATCTCGAGCGAGAAGAAGAGCGCCGGTGTGCCCTGGAGCGCGGCGTGAGACGCCATGCCGAGCGCGAACGCCGTCTTGCCCATCGAGGGGCGCGCGCCGACGACGACGAGGTTGGAGGGCTGGAGTCCGGCAAGCAGCTCGTCGAGGTCGTGATAGCCCGTCGGGACCCCGGTGATCGACTCGTCGCGGCCGTAGAGCTCCTCGAGGCGGTCGAGGCTCCGGCTGAGAAGGTCCTGCAGGGGTGCGATCGTGTCCGTCGTGCGCCGCTGGGCGACGTCGAACACGAGCGTCTCCGCACGATCGACCGCCTCGGTGACGTCCTCGGGCAACCCATAGCCGATCTCTGCGATCTCCTGGGCGACGCCGATGAGCCTGCGGAGCAGGGCGTGCTCCTCGACGATGCGCGCGTACCGGCCCGCGCTCGAGATCGCCGGCGTGTTCGACTGGAGCCCGACGAGAGCGGCCGTGCCACCGACGTCGTCGAGCACTCCCGCTCGGCGCAGCTCCTCGGCGACGGTCACCGCGTCGGCCGGCTCGCCCTTCGCGTAGAGAGAGGTGATCGCAGCGAACACCTGCCCGTGCGATGGGCGGTAGAAGTCCCCTGCCGAGCACCGCTCGAGGGCGATGGCCGTCGCGTCGCGGGAGAGGAGCATCGCGCCGAGCAGCGACTCCTCGGCTTCGATGCTGTGGGGGGGGATCCGCGACACGCCAGCCGGCGCCGGAGCGTCATGTGACCGGGAGCGGCGGCGGGACTCGTCGAGTGGCTGGAGCATGGCGGCACTCACCCTGCACCTACCGACCCGGGGAACGATAGGGCAACTTCTAGGGGATATCTGCCCCCGGCCTGTGCATGAACCGGGGACGACGGGAGCCGACCTGTGGGTAGCCACCTCGACCGCTGGTCACCCACGGCGCTGGCGGTGTCCACGGATGGCACACCTGACGGATCCACGGGCGGAGCGTACGCACGGGGGTGTGACAGTGCGTCGCGCGTCAGCCGTCCGGAGGCGCGACATCGCGTCGCCTCGACGAGTGCGGCCGCACCGGGTGCCGGCGAACGCCGGCGCCTGGGTTGCAGGATCAGCCCGGAACGACCTCGACGGTCAGCCGGAACTCGACCTCGGGGTGGAGCCGCACGCCGATCTCGTGGGTGCCGAGCGACTTCAGGGGCTCGTGGTCGAGGAACTTGTGGCGGTCGATCTCGAGGCCGGACTGGGCGAGCACCGCGTTGACGACATCGGTAGGCGTCACCGAGCCGAACAGCCGACCCTCGCGCCCGGCTCGCGCCGGGATCGCGATGACCATCGGCACGAGCTTTTGCGCGACGGCCTCTGCACCTTCGCGGTCGCGCGCGTCCCGCAGGTCACGCGAGCGCCGCATTGCCGCCGCCTGGCCGTTGACGCCCTCGGTCGCCGCGATCGCCTTCCCGGTCGGCACGAGGAAGTTGCGAGCGTGGCCGTCCGCGACGTCGACGATGTCTCCACGCTTGCCGATGCCGCTCACGTCGGCACGCAGTACGACCTTCACTCGCTCGCTCCGATCTCCTCGACGCCTGCGTCGGCGACGGACACGAGCTCGCCCGCGTCCGCGCCGGCGGCCGCGAGGTCACCGGCACTCGCTCCTGCGGGACTGCCGCCCGAGCGCGGGAAGGGTGCGCCGCCGCCGCGCCCACCCTCGCGGCCTCCGCGGCCGCCGCCACGGCCGCCCGGCCGCTCCGTGGTCGTCCGCTGCGTGTACGGCAGCATCGCAAGCTCTCGCGACGTCTTGATCGCAACGGCGACCGCGCGCTGGTGCTGCGCACAGTTGCCCGAGACTCGCCGCGCGCGGATCTTGCCGCGGTCGGACATGAACTTGCGGAGCAGGTTCACGTCCTTGTAGTCGACGTAGCTGATGTTGTCCTTGCAGAAGATGCAGACCTTCTTCTTCGTGCGCCGACCGTTGTCCTTCGGGGCGCGCCGCGTAGAGCGGTCTCTGTCGTTGCTCCGTGCCATCTAGAAAGGCTCCTCGTCCTCGCCGGAGTACCCGGCGTCCGCCGCAGCGCGTGGGGCTCGCGGGGGCGGCGCGGCCCCGCCTCCGGGGCCGTCGCCGGCCGGCCCCCTCCGCTCGTTCTTCACGACCTGCGCCGTCGCCCAGCGCAGGCTCGGCCCGAGCTCGTCGGCGATGACCTCGATACGCGACCGCTTGTCACCATCTGGCGTCTCCCAGCTGCGCTGCTCGAGGCGGCCCGTCACGATGATGCGCGACCCTCGCGTCACGCTCTCGCTCACGTTCTCGGCCATCTCCCGCCAGCAGACCACGTCGAAGAAGGACGTCGCCTCCTCCCACTCCTGGGTCTGGCGGTTCTGCCAGCGACGGTTGACCGCGAGGCCGAAGCTCGCGGTCGCCTGGCCGCTCGGGGTGAAGCGCAGCTCGGGGTCGCGCGTGACGTTGCCTACGAGGGTCACCGTGTTGCCGTTGGACATGTCGCTGTCTCCGTTTCGACTGTTGTTAGCCCGCCTGGGCCGCCGGGGGGGCGTCGGCGACCGGTGGCGGCGTCGCGGGGCCGCGCCTGCGGCCGGCGACGTGCTCGGGCTGACGGATGACCCGGTGACGAAGTACTGCGTCGTTCAGGGCGAGGGTCCGGTCGACCTCGGCCACCACCTCGGGCTCGGTGACCACCTCGATGAAGACGTAGTAGCCCTCGGTGCGGTGGTTCAGCTCGTAGGCGAAGGTCCGTCGGCCCCAGCGGTCGACATGTCCCGGTGTGCCACCTTCGGCACGGACATGGTTGACCACCCGGTCGATGGTCTCGCGGATGACACCCTCGTCGAGGGTGGCGTCGAAGATGACTGCGATCTCGTAGGGCCGCAAGGCGGCATACCTCCTCCGGACCCGGCACCGTGTGGTGCTCGGGACCCCGGTCGAGCCGGGGCAGGGGCGTGTGTGACCGAGCCATGGTAGCCGACGGCTGCGATACCTCCTACAGCAGCGCTGCAGGACACCGGACCTCGCGGTGGCGGCGACCAGGATCTTGGACGCGGGGTGTGACAGCGCGCCCCCGCCCGGTCACCCGGTCCGGCCGGGCCCGGGGGCTCAGCCGCCTGGGGAGGCGAGCGAACCCCGGAGCGCGGCGGACGCGTGGTAGGTCTCGCGATCCTCTGGGAACGAGCCCGACCTGACGTCGGCCGCGTAACCCGCCACGGCGGAACGCGCCACGGACGCGAGGTCGGCGTAACGGCGGACGAACTTCGGCGCCGGCCGCGCCGACAGCCCGAGCACGTCGTGCAGGACGAGCACCTGGCCGTCGCATCCCGGGCCGGCGCCGATCCCGATGGTCGGGACGTCGACCGTCGCGGTCACCGCGTCGGCGACCGCGTCCGGGACACCTTCGATGACGAGCGCGAAGCAGCCCGCGGCCGCGAGCGCCTTCGCGTCGAGCACGAGCTCGGCCGCGGCCTCGGCGTCGCGTGCCTGGACCTTGAGGCCGCCGAACGCGTGGACCGACTGGGGCGTGAGCCCGAGGTGGCCCATCACGGGGATCTCCGCATCGAGGATGGCCTGCACGGCCGGGAGCCTGCGCCTCCCGCCCTCGAGCTTCACCGCGTCGGCGCCCGCGCGCACGAGCAGGGCCGCGTTGCGCAGGGCCTCGCTCGCGCCGAGGTGGTAGCTCATCCACGGCAGGTCCGCGACGACGAGCGCACGTGGCCGGGCGCGGGCGACCGCGGCGACATGGTGGGCCATCTGCTCCGGACCGACCTGCAGCGTGTCCTCGAAGCCGAGCACGTTGTCCGCGACCGAATCGCCGACGAGGATCGCGTCCACCCCCGCGTCGTCGACGATGCGGGCGAATGGCGTGTCGTACGCAGTGATCATGACCACGGGATCTCGCCCGTCGCGGCGCTTTCGTGCGGCGATCGAGGGCGCGGTGACCCTCTGACGGTCCTCGTGCGTCGTCATGGCACCCCTCCTACCGTCCAGCGCCACGCGGCTGCCAGCGGCACCACGACACTACCGTCCGGCGCGCTCCAGAGCCACGTCGCGGGACCCGGCCTGCTACCCGCGTGCCGGACGGGGCCGGCGCCGGGCGACCTGCGCGTTGAACATCCGGAGGAGGTGGTTCCAGCGGCAGCTCGTGCACACCTCGACGATGTAGAACGCGACCTCGTCCTTGGTGCGCGCCATCGTCTGGAGCTCGGCGTTCGACGCGAGCGGCCGCCCGCTCGGGGGAAGTCGCGGTCCGAACGCGAACGAGACGTGGACGAGCGTCGTGTCCTCGCAGATCGGGCAGGCGACGTCGGTCGCCCGGCCGAGGTTCTGAGCGACGCGCATCAGCTCGGGCTGCGCGTCGCAGATGTCGAGGCGCGAGAGCCGCCCGCGCTGGTACTCCCGCACCGCCGAGTCGCGCTGGAGCCGGTACTCGACCTGGGCGAGGCCGGTCGGCAGGCCTGCCCCCGGGGAGGACTGTGAGCCGGTCCGCACGGCGCAAGGCTACCGGACCGCCCCGGCGCACCGGCACCGCTCGCGCGTCGCGCCGGTGGCACGCGACAGCACACGTCACGCCCGCGCGGCGAGCGCCACGGGTGTGACGATCCGCGCGGAGCTCATTTGTCGCACGACCGACATATCGACTCGATACATCTACGTGTTAGAGTTGGCACGTGCTCGAGCTCGCCGTACTCGGACTCTTGAAGCAACGGCCCATGCACGGTTACGACCTCCGCAAGCGTCTCCGCGACGACTTCGGGCCCATGGCAAACCTCTCGTTCGGCTCGCTCTACCCTGCGCTCGCCCGCCTCGAGGCGGGCGGGGCCGTCCGGGCGGTGGACGCGGGAGCGGGCGTTCGCGCCCGACGCGCCGTGGGCGCCGAGCAGCCGCTGCTCCCGATGACGGGCTCGCTCACCGGAGAGCGCGCCGCGCTCGTCGCGCGCCGTGCGACCGCGAAGGCCGCAGCCGCGCTCGGCGGCCGCAGCACCCGCTCACGCAAGGTCTACGAGATCACGCCCGAGGGCGAGCTCATGTTCGAGCAGCTCCTCGAAGCGCCGGAGCCTCGTGGAGAGGAAGCCCGGAGCTTCTCGCTACGGCTCGCCTTCGCGCAGCACCTCAGCCCCGCGGCGCGGATCCGCCTGCTCGAGCGGCGGCGCATGCAGCTCTCCGACCGCCTCCAGCTCGCCCGCCGCCCGGCGGGGACCCGCGAGCACGCCGCGGGGAGCTACGAGCTCGCGATCGCCGAGCACGCTCGAGAGACGGTGGAGAACGACCTCATGTGGATCGAGCGGCTGCTCGCGGCCGAGCGCACGTCCCTCGAGGAATCCACGCACGAGCGGCACGCAGACGCGGCTGCTCGGCTCGCGCCGAGCACGGCGGCACAGGGATCCACAGACAGCACGGACGGAAGGATCGTTTCATGACGGGTCGGGCAAGCAGGATCAAGGTCGCCATCGCCGGCGTCGGCAACTGCGCGTGCGCGCTCGTCCAGGGCGTGGGGTACTACCGAGACGCCGACCCGACCGAGACGGTTCCGGGGCTGATGCACGTAGTGCTCGGCGGCTACCACGTCGGCGACATCGACTTCGTCGCGGCATTCGACGTCGACGCCGACAAGGTCGGTCTCGACCTCGGCAAGGCGATCTTCGCCGGCCAGAACAACACGATCCGCTTCGCAGACGTCCCCGATCTCGGGGTCACGGTCCAGCGCGGGCCGACGTTCGACGGCCTTGGAAAGTACTACAGGGAGGTCGTCGAAGAGTCCCCGGCTCCCGCCGTCGACGTCGCCGAGGCGCTTCGTTCGAGCGGGGCGGAGGTGCTCGTCGCCTACCTCCCTGTCGGCTCGGAGCACGCCCAGAAGCACTACGCCGCGGCAGCGCTCGAGGCCGGCGTCGCGTTCGTCAATGCGATCCCCGTGTTCATCGCGAGCGACCCGGAGTGGGCGAAGCGCTTCACCGACGCCGGGGTCCCGATCATCGGGGACGACATCAAGAGCCAGGTAGGCGCCACGATCGTGCACCGTGTTCTCGCCCGGCTCTTCGAGGACCGCGGCACCGTGCTCGACCGCACCTACCAGCTCAACGTCGGCGGCAACATGGACTTCAAGAACATGCTCGAGCGCGAACGGCTCGAGTCGAAGAAGATCTCGAAGACGCAGGCGGTCACGAGCCAGATCGACCGCGGCATCGCGGCCGAGTCCGTCCACATCGGACCCTCCGACCACGTCGCATGGCTCGAGGACCGCAAGTGGGCCTACATCCGCCTCGAGGGGAGGAACTTCGGCGACGTCCCGCTCAACGTCGAGCTCAAGCTCGAGGTGTGGGACTCCCCGAACTCCGCAGGCGTGATCATCGACGCCGTCCGCTGCGCTCGCCTCGGCCTCGACCGTGGCATCGGTGGGCCGCTTCTCGGGCCGTCCGCCTACTTCATGAAATCCCCACCCGTCCAGTACCGGGACGAGGACGCCCACAACATGATCGAGGAGTTCTCGGCAGGAACCTGACCCGGGGGACGCCCCGCAGGGTCATGTGGGGTGCTGCCCGCTCCACCACTGGTCGAGGCGTCGGCGAATCTCCGCCTCGCCGAGGAGACCCTCGTCGAGCCGGATCTCGAGGAGGTGCGCGAGGGCGCGTCCGACGTCGGGGCCGGGACCGATGCCGAGCTGCGCCATGACCTCGGCGCCGTCGAGCTCGGGCCGGATCGCGTCGATCGCCTCCCGCTCCTGGAGCGCCGCGAGCCGCCGCTCGAGCTCGTCCATGCGGCGCCCGAGCGCCTCGGCCTTCTGGCGGTTGCGGGTCGTGCAGTCCGCACGGGTGAGCTCGTTCAGCCGTCCGAGCAGCGGGCCGGCGTCGCGCGCGTACCTTCGCATCGCGGAGTCCGTCCAGCCGAGCTGGTAGGTGTGGAAGCGAAGGTGGAGCTCGACGAGCCGGGCGACGTCCGCGATCTCGGCGCTCGGGTAGCGGAGCGCCTCCATCCTCGTCCTCGCCATGCGCGCGCCGACGACATCGTGGTGATGGAAGCTCACCCCGTCGGCGCCGAAGGCCCGGGTGCGCGGCTTGCCGATGTCGTGGAGCAGCGCGGCGAGGCGGAGGGTGAGGTCGGGCCGGGTCTTGCAGACGACCGCGACCGTATGGGCGAGGACGTCCTTGTGACGGTGGACCGGATCCTGCTCGAGCTCGAGCGCCGTGAGCTCCGGGAGGAACTGCTGCGCGAGTCCCGTGCGCACGACGAACCAGAGGCCTGCCTCCGGATCGGGGAGGCAGAGGAGCTTGTCGAGCTCGTCCCGGACCCGCTCGGCAGAGACGATCTCGAGCCGAGGAGCAAGACGCACCACCGCCGTGACGAGATCGGGGGTGGGCTCGAGCCCGTAGCCCGAGACGAACCTCGCAGCGCGCAGCATGCGCAGCGGGTCGTCGCCGAAGGATTCCGCGGGATCGAGCGGGGTCCGGAGCGCCTTCGCCGCGAGGTCCGCGACCCCGCCGTAGGGGTCGACCAGTTCGAGCTCGGGGAGCGAGAGCGCCATCGCGTTCACGGTGAAGTCGCGGCGGGAGAGGTCGGCGACGACGTCGTCGCCGAAG
>Ga0307372_10008454_pt1 | contig 14466 bp, 11 predicted proteins | sample OX1MG_FD_202533 | JGI IMG/M metagenome (GOLD analysis project Ga0307372, IMG submission 202533) | Soil microbial communities from Risofladan, Vaasa, Finland - OX-1 | ecosystem: Environmental > Terrestrial > Soil > Coastal area > Acid sulfate soil | place: Finland: Risofladan, Vaasa | collected...
CCGGCCGCGACGAGGCGCTGGCCCGGGCGGCCGGGGCGCTCGCGCAGACCGGGCGCGCGATCGGGATCGGATCGCCGCGCGCGTCGCTCGAGGCGAACTTCGCGCTGCGGGCGCTCGTCGGCGCCGATCGGTTCTCGACGGGCCTGGCCGACGCCGACCAGCGGCTCGCTGCGCTGATGCTCGACGTCCTGCGGGACGGGCCGGCCCCCCCGGCATCGCTGCGCGACGCCGAGCAGGCCGACGCCGTCCTGATCCTCGGCGAGGACGTGACGAACGTGGCGCCGCGCCTGGCGCTCAGCCTGCGCCAGGCCGTCCGGCAGCAGCCGCTCCGCCGCGCCGACGCGCTGAAGATTCCACGCTGGCTCGATCATGCGGTCCGCGAAGCGGTGCAGGAGGACCGCGGCCCGCTGTTCATCGCGACACCTGAGGCGACGAAGCTGGACGACATCGCCGCCGCCGCGCTGCGCGCCGCGCCGGACGATGTCGCCCGCCTCGGCCTGGCCGTCGCGCACGCGCTCGACGGGGCCGCGCCCCTCGTGCACGGCCTCCCGCCCGAGCGGACGGCGCTGGCGGCCCGGATCGCCGACGCGCTCCGCGCCGCCGCGCGCCCGCTGGTCGTCGCCGGCCCGTCGTGCCACAACGACAGCGTGATTCAGGCGGCCGCCAACGTCGCGCGGGCCCTGCACGCGATCGGCCGGCCCGCGCGCCTCGCGTTCACCACCCCCGAATGCAACACGCTCGGCGTCGCCCTGCTCGGCGGCCGGTCGATCGAGGCGGTCGCCCGGGCGCTGGACGAGGCCCCCACGACGGTGATCGTCCTGGAGAACGATCTGTTCCGGCGGGCGCCGGCGGCGCGGGTCGCCGCGATGCTGGACCGGGCGGCGCACGTGGTCGTCCTCGACACCCTCTCGAACGCCACCACCGCCCGGGCCGACGTCCTGCTGCCGGCCGGCAGCTTCGCCGAGAGCGACGGCACGTTCGTGAGCAGCGAGGGCCGGGCGCAGCGCGCTTTCCAGGCCATCGTTCCGGAGGGTGACATCCGTGAGAGCTGGCGCTGGCTGCAGGAGCTGCGGCCGGATGCCGGCGCGCGCTGGCGGACGCTGGACGAGGTGACCGCCGCGCTCGCGGCCGACGCGACCTTCGCCCGGCTGCCCGCGGTCGCGCCGGACGCCGCCTTCCGGATGGCCGGCGCGAAGATCCCGCGGTCGCCGCACCGGTACAGCGGCCGCACGGCGATGCACGCGGACGTGAATGTCAGCGAGGCGGCGCCGCCCGACGATCCCGATTCGGCGCTGGCGTTTTCGATGGAAGGCAGTCCGGCCCAGCCGCCGGCCGCGCTCACGCCGTTCTTCTGGTCGCCCGGCTGGAATTCGATCCAGTCGGTCAACAAGTTCCAGCAGGAGATCGGCGGACCGCTGCGCGGCGGCGATCCGGGGCTCCGGCTGATCGAGCCGCCGCCGGCCGCGCGCGGCGGGTACTTCGTGACCGTGCCGCCGGCGTTCGGCCCGCGCCCGGACGAATGGCTGCTGGTACCGCTCTACCGCATCTTCGGGTCGGAGGAGCTGAGCGCCGAGGCGCCCGGTCCGGCGGAGCTGGCGCCGGTCCCGGCGCTCCGGCTGCATCCGTCCGACGCGGACCGGCTGCACCTGGCCGCCGGCGACGTCGTGCACGTGACCGGCGACGGAATGGCGCTCGACCTCCCGGTCGCGCCGGCCCTCGACCTGCCGGCCGGGCTGGCCGGCCTCGTCATCACCGGCGCACTCACCCCCGGACTCGCGCAGCCGGCGTGGGTCAGGCTGTCGCGCATGGCATCATGACGCCCCTGTGGTACCCGATCGCGGTCGTCGCCGGGGTGCTGATCGTCGTCCTCAGCGTGGCGGCGAATCTCATCTGGCTCGAGCGGCGCCTGCTCGCGCTCTGGCAGGACCGGTACGGCCCGAACCGGGTCGGGCCCTTCGGCCTGTTCCAGGTGCTGGCCGACACGGTCAAGCTGTTCTTCAAGGAGGACTGGGTCCCGCCGTTCGCCGACCGGGCCGTCTTCGTCCTGGCGCCGGCGATCGTCATGGTGACGGTGCTGATGGCGTTCGCGGTCGTGCCGTTCGCGCCGCACCTCGTCGTGGCCGATCTCAACGTCGGCCTGCTGTTCTTCCTGGCGATGTCGTCGCTCGGCGTCTACAGCGTGGTGCTCGGCGGCTGGGCGTCGAACAACAAGTACGCGCTGCTCGGCGGCATGCGCGCCGCGGCCCAGATGCTCAGCTACGAGGTGTTCATGGGACTGTCGATCATGGGGACGGTCGTGCTCGCCGGATCGTTCAACCTGGCGGGCATCGTCGGCGCCCAGCGGCACCTGTGGTTCGTGGTGCCCCAGTTCCCCGGCTTCGTGCTGTTCCTGATCGCCGGGCTCGCGGAGACCCGCCGGCTGCCGTTCGACCTGCCGGAAGCCGAGAGCGAGCTCGTCGCCGGCTTCCATTCGGAGTACTCCGGCATGAAGTTCGGCATGTTCTTCGTCGGCGAGTATCTCGGCGTCGTCCTGATCTCGGCGATGATCACCGTGCTGTTCTTCGGCGGCTGGCTCGGCCCGTGGCTGCCGCCGGTCGTCTGGTTCGCGATCAAGACGTTCGCGTTCATCTGTTTCTTCATCCTGATGCGGGCGGCGATGCCCCGCCCCCGCTTCGACCAGCTCATGACCGCCGGCTGGAAGGTGCTGCTGCCGATCGCCCTCGCCAATCTGGTCGTGGCCGGCGGGATCGTCGTGGCGCTGCACCGGTGAGCGGCCGGGGACCGACATGCTGAGCCTGATCCGCACCACCTGGGACGTGTTCCTGCATGCGTTCAGGAAGCGCGTGACCGTGCAGTATCCGGAGGAGAAGAATTATCTGGCGCCGCGGTACCGCGGCCGGATCATCCTCTCGTCCGATCCCGACGGCGGCGAGCGGTGCGTGGCCTGCTACCTGTGCGCCGTCGCCTGCCCCGTCGCCTGCATCGCGCTCCAGGCGACCGAGGACGAGCACGGCCGCCGGTATCCCGAGTTCTTCCGGATCAATTTCTCGCGCTGCATCTACTGCGGCATGTGCGAGGAGGCGTGTCCGACCTACGCGATTCAGCTCACGCCGGACGTGGAGATGGGGGAGTACGACCGCCAGCACATGGTGTACGAGAAGCACGACCTGCTGATCCACGGGCCGGGCAAGTATCCCGGCTACAACTTCTGGAAGGTCGCCGGCGTCGCCATCGCGGGCAAGGACAAGGGCGCGTCGGAGCACGAGGCGCCGCCGACCGACGTGCGCAGCCTGCTGCCGTAGGATCCGGGGAGTCTGCATGAACGTCGCCTTCAACATCGCCGGCGGCATCGCCGTGGTGGCCACGCTGCTGGCCATCACCCGGTCGAACGCCGTCCACGCCCTGCTGTACCTGGTCGTGTCGCTGCTCGCCGTCGCCCTCGATTTCCTCCTGCTGGGCGCCGCGTTCGTGGCCGCGCTCGAGGTCATCATCTACGCCGGCGCCATCGTCGTGCTGTTCGTCTTCGTCGTGATGATGCTCAACCTCGGCCCGGAGGCCGAGGCCGTCGAGCAGCGCTGGCTCACGCCCCGCCTCTGGCTCGGCCCCACGATCCTGGCGGGCCTGCTGATCCTCGAGATCGACTACCTGCTGACGCACTCCGGATTGACGGCGTTCGCCGGCTCGGCGGCCGCCGGGCCGCACGAGGTCGGCCTGACGCTCTTCGGGCCGTACCTGATCGGCGTCGAGCTGGCGTCCATGCTGCTGCTCGCCGGCCTCGTCGGCGCCTACCACGTCGGCCGGCAGGTGACTGCTGCCAAGGAGGGACGCGATGGCGTCGGTTCCGCTCACTGACGCGCTGCTGCTGGCCGGCATCCTGTTCGTACTCGGCATGGCCGGCCTGCTGGCCCGCCGGAACATCCTGCTCATGCTCGTCTCGATCGAGGTGATGCTGAACGCCGCCGGCTTCGCCTTCGTGGCCGCCGGCGCGCGCTGGGGACAGGCGGACGGCCAGGCGATGTTCGTGTTCATCCTGACGATGGCCGCCGCCGAAGTGTCCGTCGGACTGGCGATCGTGCTGCGGCTGTACCGGCGATACGGGCAGCTCGACGCCGACCTCGCGAGCGGGATGAAAGGCTGACATGCTGCACCTGCTCTGGCTGATTCCGGCGGCGCCGTTCGCCGGCTTCGTCGTCCTCGCGCTGGCCGGCCGCCGCCTGAGCCCGCGCGGCGTCGCGTCGGTCGGCATCGGGTCGATCGCCGTGTCGGCCGTCGTGTCGCTGCTGATCGGCGCCGCCTTCCTGTCCGCGCCGCCGGCCGGCTATGCCTGGACGCAGGCGCTGTGGACGTGGATCGACGTCGGCCGCTTCCGGCCGCAGATCGCCTTCTACCTCGATCCGCTGTCGCTCGTGATGACCGTCGTCGTCACGTTCGTCAGCCTGCTGATTCACGTGTACTCCGCCGAGTTCATGGCGGGCGACGAGGGGTACGGCCGGTTCTTCGCCTACATGAACCTGTTCGTCGCCTCGATGGTCGTGCTGCTGCTGGCCGACAATCTGCTGCTGCTCTACGCCGGCTGGGAAGGCGTCGGCCTGTGCAGCTACCTGCTGATCGGCTTCTGGTACCGCGACCCGGTGAACGGCCGGGCCGCGCGCAAGGCGTTCATCGTCACCCGCGTGGGCGACACGGCGATGGCCGTCGGCCTGTTCCTGCTGTTCCACGAGCTCGGCACGCTGCAGATCCAGCCGCTGATGCAGCAGGCGGCCGCGCAGTGGGGGGCGGGCTCGCCGTACGCCGTCGCGGCGGCGCTGCTCCTGCTGGGCGGCGCGGTCGGCAAGTCGGCGCAGCTCCCGCTGCAGACCTGGCTGCCCGACGCCATGGCCGGCCCGACGCCCACGAGCGCCCTCATCCACGCCGCGACGATGGTCACGGCCGGCGTCTACCTCATCGCCCGGACCCACGTGCTGTTCGCCCTTGCGCCGGTCGCCCAGCACACGGTGGCCGTCATCGGCCTCGTGACGCTGCTGATGGCGGGGTTCAGCGCCCTGACGCAGCACGACATCAAGCGCGTGCTCGCGTACTCGACCATCAGCCAGATCGGGTACATGTTTCTGGCGCTCGGCGTGGGCGCCTGGGCGGCGGCGATCTTCCACTTCATGACCCACGCCTTCTTCAAGGCGCTGCTGTTCCTCGCGGCCGGCATCGTCATCGAAGCGCTGCACGACGAGCACGACATGTTCAGGATGGGCGGGCTCCGGCGCGAGCTGCCGGTGGCGTTCTGGGCGTTCGTCATCGGCGGATCGTCGCTCGCCGGCCTGCCGCTCGTCACCGCCGGCTTCTACAGCAAGGACCTGATCGTCTGGAGCGCGTGGAGCGCGCCCGGCGGCAGCCCGCTGCTCTGGATCGGCGCGGTCATCGGGGTCCTGCTGACCGCGATGTACACGTTCCGCCTGATCTTCCTCGTCTTCTTCGGCGAGGCGCACAGCCACGTCGAACGCCGGCCCGGGCTCCGGATGACCGTGCCGGTGCTCACGCTGATCGCCCTGTCGGTCGTCGGCGGCTTCGTGGACACGCCGCCCGGACTCGGCCACGTCACGCTGTTCACGCGGTTCGTGCAGCACGCCCTGCCCGCCGTGCCCCGGGCCGCGTCCGGCGCCGGAGGCCTGACCGAGACCTCCTCGATGCTGATCGCGGCCGCGGCGTTCGCGCTCGGCCTGTGGCTCGCGTTCGAACTGTTCCTGCGCCGCCGGCGCTCCGCCGAGGCGCTCACCGCGACGACGGCCGGGCGGGCGATCCATGCGCTGTGGGCGTCGGACTGGGGCATGGACTGGCTGTACGACCGGCTGTTCGTGCGTCCGGTCGTCTGGTTCGCGCGGGTCAACCGCCGCGACGTCGTCGATCTGCCGTTCCTGGGCGCGGCGCTGCTGACCCGCGGCGCCTGGGCTGCGCTGAGCCGATCCCAGACCGGACGCGTCCGCTGGTACGCCGCCGCCGTCATGACCGGCACGATTCTCCTGGTGGCCGTGGTGCTGTTCCTATGATCCTGCTCTGGCTGGTCCTGATTCCGCTGCTGGGCGGCGTCGCCGCGTGGACGGCGGCGCAGCGCCGCCCGCTGGCGGCCCGCTGGATCGCGCTCGCGGCGATCGCGCTCGATTTCGGGCTCGCGCTGCTGATCTGGATCGGCCACGCCGGCCGGGTCGGCCTCGCGTCGCAGGGCGGCTGGCTCGTCGAGTTCGACCACGCGTGGCTGCCGGCGTTCGGCATCCGGTTTCATCTCGCGCTCGACGGCCTCAGCCTGCTGATGGTCCTGCTCACGTGCTTCCTCGGCGTGATGGCCGTGCTCGCCTCCTGGACCGAGATCCAGGACCGCGTCGGCTTCTTCCATTTCAACCTGCTCTGGATCCTGTCCGGCATCCTGGCCGTCTTCCTCGCCGTCGACCTGTTCCTGTTCTATTTCGCGTGGGAGCTGATGCTCGTCCCGATGTACTTCCTCATCGCAATCTGGGGACACGAGCACCGGGTGTACGCGGCCATCAAGTTCTTCCTGTTCACCCAGCTCAGCGGCCTGCTGATGCTGGTCGCCATCCTCGCGCTCTACGTCGTCCATCACGAGGTCACCGGGGTCTACACGTTCGAGTACGGGGCGCTGCTGCACACGCCGATGCCGGACGGCACGGCGATGCTGATCATGCTCGGCTTCTTCGTCGCGTTCGCCGTGAAGCTGCCCATGTTCCCGCTGCACACCTGGCTGCCGGACGCCCACACGGAAGCCCCGACCGCCGGCAGCGTCATCCTGGCCGGCCTGCTGCTGAAGACCGGCGCGTACGGGCTCATCCGCTTCGTCATCCCGCTGTTCCCGCACGCCGCCATGAGCTTTTCGCCGATCGCCATGACCCTCGGCGCGATCGGCATCCTCTACGGCGCCGTCCTTGCGTTCGGCCAGACCGACCTGAAGCGGCTCGTCGCCTATACGAGCGTGAGCCACCTCGGCTTCGTCCTGCTCGGCATCTTCTCGTGGAACGGGCTCGCCCTGCAGGGGGCCGTGCTCACGATGATCTGCCACGGCATCAGCACCGGCGCCCTGTTCATCATCGCCGGCGCGCTGCAGGAGCGGATGCACACGCGCGCGATCGACCGCATGGGCGGCCTGTGGGCCACCGTGCCGCGCCTGAGCGGCGCCGCGCTCTTCTTCGCCCTCGCCTCGCTCGGCCTGCCCGGCCTCGGTGATTTCGTGGGCGAGTTCCTCGTGCTGCTCGGCACCTACCAGGTGAGCATCGCCCTGGCGGCCGTGGCGGTCGTCGGCATCCTCGGGGCCACCTTCTACGCCCTGCGCCTGGTGCAGCGGGTGTTCCACGGCCCGAACCCCCACGGGTGGTCGCTCGCCGACCTCGCGCCCCGCGAGCTGGTCATGATGGGCCTGATGATGGCCTCGCTCGTGTGGCTCGGCCTGTATCCCCGTCCCGTCATCGAGACCTTCGCGCCGGCCATGACCCACCTGGAGGAGGTCGTGATGCCAGTGGTGCCCCCGGAGGGCCGGCCATGACGACCGGCGATCTGATCGCCCTGCTGCCGCTGGTCCTGGTCGGCCTCACCGCGGTGACGGTCATGCTGTCGATCGCCGTCCGCAGGCGCCACGGGCTCGCCGCCGGCGTCGCGGCAGGCGGCCTCGCGGCCGCGTTCGCGTCCCTGTGGCCGGCCGCGGCGTACGTGCCCCGCCAGATCACGCCGCTGGTGGTCGTCGATCCGTTCGGCCTGTTCTTCATCGGCCTGATCGTCGCCGCCACCTTCGCGGTCGTGATCCTGTCGCACGGCTATCTGGCGCGGCAGGCGGAGCCGCCCGAAGAGCTGTACGTCCTGCTGCCGACCGCCGCGCTCGGCGCCGCCGCCATCGTGGTGAGCAGCCATTTCATCTCGTTCTTTCTCGGGCTCGAGGTGCTGAGCGTCGCGCTCTACGGCCTCATCGCGTACCTCACGACACGCGAGCGGTCCATCGAAGCCGGCTTCAAGTACCTCGTCCTCGCCGCCAGCTCGGCCGCCGTCATGCTGTTCGGCCTCGCGCTGATCTATGCCCGGCTGGGAACGATGGAGTTCGGCCGGATGACGGCGCTGCTGACCACCCGCGCCGACTTCTACGACCCGCTCCTGCTCGGCGGGCTCGTGCTCGTGCTGACCGGCCTCGGGTTCAAGCTGGCCGTCGTGCCGTTTCACATGTGGACGCCGGACGTCTACGAAGGGGCCCCGGCGCCGGTCGCGGCGTTCGTGGCGACCGTGTCCAAGGGCGCCGTCCTGGGCCTGATGGTGCGCTACTTCCGCGAATCGCCGGCGGGCGGCGGGCCGGTCTTCCTCGTCTTCACCATCGTCGCCGTGGCGTCGATGTTCGCCGGCAACCTGCTCGCGCTGCTCCAGAACAACGTCAAGCGGATCCTCGGCTACTCCTCCATCGCCCACCTCGGCTACATCCTCGTCGCCTTCCAGGCGGGCGGCGCCATGGGCGCGCAGGCGGTCACGTTCTACCTCGTGGCGTACTTCGTCACGATGCTCGGGGCGTTCGGTGTGGTGTCGGTGATGTCGGACGGCACGCGGGATGCCGATCGGCTGGACGACTACCGCGGCCTGTTCTGGCAGCGGCCGCTGCTGGCCGGCGTGTTCACCGCGATGCTGCTGTCGCTGGCCGGCATCCCGCTGACCGCCGGCTTCCTCGGCAAGTTCTATATCGTCGCGGCCGGCGCCTCGTCCGGCACCTGGGGACTCCTCATGGTGCTGGTCGTGACCAGCACCATCGGCCTCTTCTATTACCTGCGCATCGTCGTCGCGCTGTACGCGACCGGCCGCGCCGGCGCCCCGGACGCCGCCCGCCCCAGGGCCGTGCCAGCCGGCTCCGGTCTCGTCCTCGCCGCGCTCACCGTGCTGTTGATCTGGCTGGGCGTCTATCCGGTCGCGCTACTGGCCGCCATCAAGACGATCTTCGTCGGTCTGATCTGATCGCTCATCCGATCGCGCCGTCCGTCAGGACGGCGCGCACGCTCCGGACGAGCGCATCGAGCGTGAAGGGCTTCTGCAGGAACGGCGCCGCCTCGTCGCCCTGCCGGGGCACCATGGTCTGATCGACGTAGCCGGACATGAACAGCGCCCGCAGGTCCGGATGCCGTTCCCGGATGATCTCGGCGAGCGCGGCGCCGCTCATCCCCGGCATCACCATGTCCGTGAGCAGCAGATCGAGCGACGCCTCGCGCTGGCCGAGCAGGACGAGCGCCTTTTCCGCATTCTCCGCTTCCAGCACGTCGTAGCCCTCGCGCTGCAGGATCTCCCGGACCAGCTCGCGGACGGCCGTTTCATCCTCGACGACGAGTATCGTGTGCCGGTCGGGCGCCTCGCCCGCGGCGGGCGCCCTCCGCGGCCGCGTGCCGTGCGGCTGGCCAGGCTCGCCCTCGCTCCGGGCGGCCTCGTCCGCCAGACCCGCCGCCCCCGGTCTGCCCAGCGCCCGCCCCAGACCGGCGATCAGCCGGCGCACCACCTGCCGGTCCTCGGTCGTGTAAGGGTGTGTGCCGCGATCGCGAAGCAGGCTCACCGCGCCCGCAGGCATGGCCTCGCCAGGCACCGGAAGAATGAGCAGGCTTTGGACGCCGGAATGTTTCAGGTAGAGGTCGCCCCCGCGAGGCGCGAAGCGCTGAAGGTGCTCCCGCTCCGCCACCGGCACGAACAGCGCCTGGCCGCTGCGAACGACCTCGGCCGGCAGGCTGCGGGCCACCTCTGCCGGCGTGCCGGTCAGCCATGATGCCAGCAGCGCCGTGGCTTCGGCCCGCCGGTGGTGCAGCGACGCAAGGTGCAGCACACCCGCGTCGTCCACCAGATGGAGCACGCAGGCGTCACCGATCGACATCGCCACGCGGAGCGTGAAAGCTACAAGGACTTTCTCGTCGGGCACGCGTCACCGCCGTGGTCCACACGCCGGTGTCGCCCGGTCAGGGAGGACCGCTGTGGCAAGCATATCGCATCGCCGTCCCGCGAGCCCGGGCCAGGTCAGCTGTGGGACTTCTCGCGGATGTTGAGGTCGTACAGGATGATCGCAATCACAATCGCCAGCCCGGCGCCGATCAACCCCCCGGTCACGATGATGAGCAGACCCGTCCATCCGAATGTCCACATAGGACACCTCCCGTCCTCCAAGGTGCAAGACAGATTCCAGTCTCCACTGCTGAAAACAGGCCGGAAAAGAGGACAGCCGTGCCAGCAACTGCCGAGCATTGCGAGTTTTTCCCTTTGGGGACGGGTTATGTCTCTGATTGTGTTTCTGAGTCTCTCCGGGCGATGTCTCTGGCACTCAAACGACAAAGGGGCGGCCGAAGCCGCCCCTCTGTCGTTTCTTCCCCGTTCAGCAGGACCCGGTCTCGGGTCCTTCGCGCCGGCTCAGTGAATCTGGTTGCCGGCTGTGATGGCGGCGTGCAGCGCCTGCTCGCCGGTCGTCGCCTGCTGCGCAAGCGCCGTGTACACCGCGTCTTCCGCCGCGGTCGGCTTCCCGTAGGTGAGATCGAGATCGGCCGAGAGGTACGCCAGGTAGCTGCGCAGCTTCGTCGGGTGCAGCAGGCTCCCCTCGCTCGACTGAATCTTCATCTGCACGACGCCGTCGATCGCGTGATCGAGACTGGCGATCGCCTCGCCGGCCTGCGCCTTGGTCACCTTCCCGTGGGCGACCTCCGCCTGGAGCCGGTCGCGCACGGCCATGGCCTCGTTGATGGTCCGGTCGAGCGAGTCCAGCGACTGACTGATCTTGAGCTGGAGCGCGAGCCGCGCCGCCAGATCGGCCGCCGTCGCGTGCAGCCGCGGATCGAGCGAGACGGTGAACGACCGCTCGGTCTTGTGGCCCCCGTAGTCGAGCACCACGTGGTAGGTGCCGGGCACCACCACCGGGCCGTCGACCTCGTCCGGCAGGCCGCCGGCCGCGGCCGGCGGGTAGAAGCCCTTGACCTCGGTCGCGTCCGGATAGCGGAGATTCCACAGCAGGCTGTTCATGCCGGGCGTGACCGCGGTGAGCCGCTCTTCCGCGGCCTGGCGACGCTCCGCCGGCGTGGCGTTCGCTTCGCTGGGCGCGCGGCCGCCCGGCTTCAGGTGCAGCGCGAAGCGGCGCACCACCTGCCCCTCGGCGTTCGTGAATTCGAGCGACACCGGCGTCTTGCCGTCGTAGTCGGCCGGCAGGTGGAAGAAGACGGTCGCCCCGAACGCCGGATTCTTGCCCGCGTCCGGTGCGCCGAACCCGCCGCTGCCGTAGGCATGGGACAGCCACGCCGTCTGCGGCGCGAACAACGCCGTCCCGTCCGCCCCGACCGCCGGCGCCTTCGTCAGCTGTTCGAGCAGCGCGATATTGTCCAGCACCCAGAACGAGCGGCCGTGCGTCGCCACGACCACGTCACCCTGGCGCGTGTTGATGGCGATGTCGCGCATCTGCACGTGCGGCAGGTTCAGGCCCAGCGGCTGCCACTGCGCGCCGCCGTCGAGGCTCACGAACACCGTGCTCATCGTGCCGGCGAACAGCAGGTTCTCGTCGCGCGGATCCTGCCGGACCACGAAGACGTACCCGTCGGCCGGCAGCCCGCTCGTCATCGGCGTCCAGGTCTTGCCGTAGTCGGTGGTCTTGAACACGTAGGGATGGAAGTCATCCCACATGTAGCGGCTCGCGGTCAGATACGCGGTTCCCTGCGCGACGTGCGACGGCTCGATCGACGTGATATCGGCCCACTCGGGCAACCCCGTCGGCGTCACCGCCTGCCAATGCTGGCCGCCGTCCGTCGTCACGTGCACGAGGCCGTCGTCCGAGCCGGCCCAGATGAGCTGGCCGTCGAGCGGCGACACCGCGATCGACGACAGGCACGGATAGATTTCCGCGCCGGACTGGTCGAGGTCGACCGGCCCGCCGCTCGGCGCCTCCGTGCTCGGATCGTTGCGCGTGAGATCCGGGCTGATCGTCTGCCAGGTCTGGCCGTAGTCGTCGCTCTTCAGCACGTACTGCGAGCCGAGCAGCAGCTCCTTCGGGTTCGCCGCCGAGAACAGGATCGGATGCGTCCACGCGAAGCGGTACTTGAGATCACGCGACGCCGCGCCTTCCTGGTACTGCGGCCACGGGCTGACTTCCTGGTACTCCCCCGTCGTCCGGTTGTAGCGCAGGAAGATGCTGAAGTAGCCGCTGCCGTAGTTGATCGTCGGATCGCCCGGCTGCGGCACCGAGAACGTGCTCTCGCCGTAGGCGACGCGCTCCCAGTCGGCCAGCGGGATGCTGCCGCCCGGCGATGCGCTCGGCCCCTCGAAGGAGCCCTCGTCCTGCTGCGCGCCGAAGACATGGAACGGGAAGCTGTCGTCCAGATTGACGTGATAGAACTGGCCGGTCGGCTGATTGTGCTCGGTGCTCCAGGTCATGCCGCCGTCGGTCGAGACGGTCGCGCCGCCGTCGTTGCCTTCCAGCAGGATCTTCGTGTCGGCCGGGTTGATCCAGACGATGTGGTTGTCGCCGTGCGGGGTATGGAGCTCGGTGAACGTCTTCCCGCCGTCGTGCGAGACCCACAGCGCATCCACGTTCGGCACGTAGACGGTGTTCGGATCCTTGGGATCGGCGTAGATGCCCATGTAGTAGAAGGCGCGCTGGCGGAGCTTCCACTCGCTGTTGACGCGCTTCCAGGTGGCGCCGCCGTCGTCGGAGCGGAACACGCCGCCTTCCTTCGCCTGCATGATCGTGTAGACGACGTTCGGCTGGCTCGCTGCGATCGTCACGCCGAGGCGCCCGAGCACCCCCTCCGGCAGCCCGGGATGATGGGTGATGTTCGTCCAGTGCGCGCCGCCGTCCGTGGTCTTGTAGAGGCCGCTGCCCGGGCCGCCGCTCGTCAGGCTCCAGGCGTTCCGGCTCGCCTGCCACATCGCGGCGTAGAGGACGCCGGGATTCGCCGGATCCATCACCACGTCGATCGCGCCGGTGTCGTCGTTCACGAACAGGACCTTCGTCCAGGTCTTCCCGCCGTCGGTCGACTTGAACACGCCGCGCTCGGCATTGGGCTTGAAGACGTGTCCCAAGGACGACGCATAGACGATGTCGGCGTTCCGCGGATCGACGGCGATGGCGCTGATAGTGTGGGTGTCGCGGAGTCCCGCGTACTGCCAGGTCCTGCCCGCGTCGGTCGACTTGTACATCCCGTCACCGGTGATGAAGGTGCCGCGGATGTCGCTCTCGCCGGTCCCCACGTAAATCACGTTGGCATTCGAGGGCGCCACGGCAATGGCGCCGATGCTGTCGCTCGAGCCGCCGAGCTTGCCGTCCGTGAGGTTGGTCCAGCGGATGCCATAGTCCGTGCTCTTCCAGACGCCGCCGTCCACGCCCCCCATGTAGAACAGATTCGGGTTGCTGTTGACGCCGGCGACCGCCACCACGCGGCCGCCGATGTACGGGCCGATGCTGCGCCACTGCAGTCTGCTCATCAGCGTCTGCTGCGGGCTCGCCTGGGCGCCGAGCGCGGCCGGCATGATGAGCGCCGCACTCAGCGCGGCGAGCACGACGAAGGGAAACGATCTCAGATAATCCACAACACGTTTCATCGCAGAGGCTCCTTGAGTGGGCACTGCAGCTTTCGGCGTGACGGCCGGACGACGGGCAGGCGCCGACGTCACACGGATCGGGGACACGTCGACCGACGAGCGGGCGGTCCGCGGGCAACGGACGACGCGTCACCCGAACGTGTCGGGGGCCGCGCGCGCCGCGGGGAATTGCTCGTATCGGAGTATTTCCGATCCGCGCGTGAACCTCAATGTGTTTGCGCGCGCCCGCTGAGCTGGCCAGCTGAGCCGGGCCGTGCGCCGATCGTCAGGAGTCTTCCTTCTCGTGCTGCGGGACCGCGTATTCGAAGGTATAGAAATGCTGTCCGTGGGTGACTTCGATCGTCATGGTGCCGGTCAGCCCGGTCAGCTCGCCCGTGCCGGAATCGGGCACGACGGCGATCGTCAGCCGCGGCGCGCCGCGATTCATCGAGGCGCTGTGCTGCAGCACGAACGTCCCGCGGCGGCCGCCCAGCGTGCCGCTCACCCGTTCGATCGCGACGTACCCGGCCGAGCCCTTGACGTTCGTGCCGGCTGAGAGCATTTCACCTTCGCTCGTCGCGTCCAGCGCGCCGTGGAACTGCTTGTCGATCGACATCCGGCCGAGCGTCGACTCGGCGTTGTCGTGCGCCAGCGGCAGCGGCGTCAGTTTCACGTCGAAAGCGCCGTGGGCGCGTCCGGTCACACGGGCCTCCTTGCCGGCATCGTGGCGATGGCGCACGGCCGGGCTGGATGTCGCCGCATCCTAGCACGTCTCCGCAGCGTTTCGATCGGGCACGATCGAACGGCTCAGAACCTTGCGGGAACGCAATGAAACGGGCACAATCCCGCGCAGGAGGACGCGATGCCCTCGACCCTCTCCGGATGTCTGGCGCGGCTGACCGGCGTCCGCCAGGA
>Ga0307372_10008456_pt1 | contig 14464 bp, 10 predicted proteins | sample OX1MG_FD_202533 | JGI IMG/M metagenome (GOLD analysis project Ga0307372, IMG submission 202533) | Soil microbial communities from Risofladan, Vaasa, Finland - OX-1 | ecosystem: Environmental > Terrestrial > Soil > Coastal area > Acid sulfate soil | place: Finland: Risofladan, Vaasa | collected...
GGACCGGAGCGCCTGCAACACATTATTGAAAAGACCCAAGAGTATCAGGCGGTGCACCCGCGGAAGCCGAGACGCCGCCGTCGGAAAACGAATACTATAAAGCACTAACTGTACGATGTACTAGCCGCTCCGGGTGGGTCAGAGAGGGTCCGAGGCACGCATTTTCCCGGGCCGGCGCTTCCACCAGAAGTACGGTCTCGCCATCCACTTCAACATTCGAAGCCGGTGCTTATACCAATAAGAACTCCAATCCTGCGGAGCGAGGTAAAGCGTATCGCCGGGCTGCACAACAAGGCTGACTTCAATGTTCGGCGCAAGGTCGATCGGGATCTTGTTCCTGCGGCAGGCTTCATATACATGACGGAAGACGGTCACCATGTCTTCATAACGCGGTGGCGGCCATCGTTCCATGTCGGAGCCGACGGTGGGGCGAAAGACACAGACGGTTGGAAAAGCTCCAACACCGGTAATGTAATCAATGGCTTTGAGGGTATCGTGCAACGGTTCCACTCCGGCGATGATCTCCCCAGAGCATGTGCCCTTCCCCAATTTGTCAGTCGTATACTCCAAGGCGCGAAAGAAGGCCTCTTGTCCTACCAGCCTGGCTTTTCCAGGACAAAACTTCGCGAAATAGTCAGGGTTCTGAAACTCATAACAGAAGCTGAAATGGTCAACGCCGAGGTCGATTAGCCGGTCGTATTTCCACAAATCGCGCGTTGGCATCAACTGCACACCCACCAAGCATCCTACCCGCGACTTGACGGCTTCGACGTAGGGCGCCGCTATATCGAGATCACGATGCGTCTGGTAACCTGAATTAAAATGGATGAAGGTTGCGCCGGATTCCTTTTTGGCGGCGCGCACCACTTCAACGACGTCCTCGATGCTTTTTTGCGCCGCCTCATTGACACCCACGTTGAGGCCCGTGGTGCAGAACTTACAGTTCATGCGCGGAACGTGATGCCACAACCCGCAAGCGTTGGAAAGGTAAATGCCGAGGTATGTGCCCTGAAGCGCACCGACTTGATCCATGCGTGTTCCGCGCGAGGTGAGCCGCCGGTACCAAACTGGCTCCGGAGGCACTCGGACTGGATAACGAAAGCCTTGCCGTTGATCCACTATGAAAGTTCCCTGCCAGTCGCCAAGCAGCCGGTAACACGACCGAAGAGCAAAGCTCTCTACGATGGGAACATTGACCCAGATGTTTTTGAGTTCGCCAGGAATAATCAACTCCAGCCCGCTGCCCAGCCCGGCGCGCTTCCGCGAGACGGGCCGTCCATCCTTTTCGAGTTGAGCCGGGGAGGTAACACGAAGGCCTTTGCACAGCAAATCGATTTCGAGCTCGCAGGGATTGAGCGGAACGCGGGGCACCAACTCCTCGTTCAGTGATTCGGCGAGAGCGGAAGGCACGCCACATTCCTGGCTACGGCTGAGCATGAGAAAAACCCTCAAGTCTGGACACTTTGATTGGAGCACCTCTCGGATGCGCTCGCCATAGCAGATTTGTCCTCCTGAATGGTAGGTTTGTCCCATTGACCGGACGCCGTAGCGCCCATAGATTTTGACTGGGGTTCTTCGGGGCTGATCGCGGATCACAGCGTTGCGTCCATCGTTGATCAAAAGGTTGAAAATGGTGTATTTGCATTATTGACCCGTGCGGCGAATGGTGTTCTGATACCCAGGCGATGTTGCGCCCATGGCAAGGACGGGCAGGGTTATGGACTTGAGTCTCGCAGATTACATCGATGAGGTGTCGCGGGAGCTAAGCGAACGGGTGGAGTATCAACGGCAGGTTCTCCTCCAAATAGTTGGGGACCGCCAGCCCGCGGGCAAGCCTCTCGGTTATTGCGTTTTGGTTGATTGTGGCCCGCGACGCAAGTATCGCGCGGCGGTGCAGGAAACAATTCGGGTGCTGGAGGAAACGCGGAGTGCCTTCAAATCCCGCCAGCTTGAGGAACTTCGCAAACGGCTCCAAGGATTGCTGGCTGAAGATGCGGCCAGAACTCTTTAGATTCGGGATCTTTTTTAAGCAAGCCAGCTTTAGAAATGTCTGACGGCTCCAATCTTGGATTGGGGAAGTGCGGGCGTAACAAGGACTGTTGCTGCCTGACGGGGCAGTGGAAATCCTGGTTATGCCCGTTTTTTTGTTTTCTGGCGTCTTCGGTGGCTGCCGGCGAGCGGCCTCCGTGAAAGCTGCGGGCGTGTTCAACCTGTTGTCAGGATGAATTGTTAGGTGCACATCGGCCGCCTTCCCGAGCAAGACCACAAACGACACCACAAATATGATGCTGGCAGGTTAACCATGGAATACCTAAATGCCGATTGCCTCAATGGAATCTCCTCCGGGCCGTTTCACACACAGCGCCCTTATCCGTGGATCAGCATAGAAAACACGCTGACGAGGGATGGTTTCCAGCTTCTCCGTGAGAGTCTTCCCGACGTTTCGCTTTTTGAGCGGAAAGTAGGGATTAAGCGTTCGCACGGGCAATGCAGCCATAACCGCTACATCCTGCATTACCGCCCAGACCTGAAGCTGGCGGAACCGTGGAGGGAATTTATCGCTGAGATTCATAGCGAAATCTATGAATCTTTTCTCCGCCGGATGTGTGGCCTGCAGCGTGATGAGCAATTCGTTCTCACCTTGGAATGGTACTACGCCTGGCAAGGCTGCTCCGTCTCGCCGCACTGCGACGCCCAGCGCAAACTGGGCACGCACATCTTCTACTTCAATACGGCAGAGGATTGGGACGCGCGCTGGGGCGGCGAGATTCTCATTCTCGATGACGGAGGCCGCTTCAGGGCTCATTCGGCGCCGGATTTCGACCAGCTTCGCGTCGCAGCGGCTTTGGATGCAGTGGGCAACGAAAGCCTGCTTTTCCAGCGCACTCCCCATTCCTGGCACGGCGTGCGACCGCTGGAGTGCCCGCCGGACGCTTTGCGAAAGCTGTTCATTGTTACTATTAACATTCCTACGTTTCAAGTCTGGTGGCGACGCTTACGCGGGAAGGATGCGGATGGCTATCCCATGAAGGCTTGCTGAGGTAAAGTCGCCAGACCGCATGCAGCGAAGCACTTTTTTTAGATTTCCGGGAACGGTCTCCAGGAGGCCCTGAATCATGAAGCGCACCGAATTGGCGGTTGAAAACACTGACCTCAACCCGCCATCCCACAAGCCCATCTCCAAGAAGGCTATCCATTCACCACAGGTTCTGAACGAGGCGTATGATTACCCCCAACCCTCCTCCTTTTCGCGAGGATTAAGGCTGGACATCAGGGGAATCGTCTTTTTGTTGATCTCCGGCACGGCCAGCGTGGACGAACACGGGCAGACAGCCCACCCGGGCGATTTCCGCAGCCAGGCGTGGCGGACCTACCATAACCTTACGACTTTGCTTGAGGCCGAGGGAGTCACGTGGCACGACGTGGTGCGGACCACTTGCTATCTCCGCGATATCGAGCGCGATTACGCAGCCTTTAACGAGATTCGGACTCAGTTCTTCAAGGAGCAGGAACTCGATCCCCTGCCCGCTTCGACCGGCATCCAGGCGATTCTTTGCCGGCCCGATCTGTTGATCGAAATCGAGGTGATGGCGATTTTCGAGTCGGCGGGCTAAATCGCTGACGGATGGCGCAGGCCTCGTTTTGTGATGTCCGTGAATTCGCGAATTAGCAGTAGAGAGTGCTTGAGTGTATTCTGGTTCGGTGGGAAATAGACGGGTTCCGTTTTTTGTAACTTTGTCATCCGCCCTTCGTGGGAGGAGTCTATCGTCCGATCACGTTGAGGAAAAGAGTTCGGGGCGCGGACGCAGAAGAAAGCTCGTACGCCCCCACATCCTTATCTCGATCAGTCTGCCAGGTTGGCGCACGGCGTCTTCACGGAGTGGATCATCGGAGGGAATAGGTAAATGGATCAAAATGGAGATTCAGCTTCTCCGGTTCGCCATGCTTTTCTAACGGAGCACGGCATCCTCGGCTTCGGTGTGGTCGGAGGAGTTTTACTTTTCCTGACGATCACGGGGCTCTGGATCTGGCTGTTGCCCTTCAGCGTCTCGGCGCAAATGGCGGTACTGCTGCATACGGCGTTCGGATTGCTCTTAGTGATTCCTTTGGCTTTTTGGCAGCTCAGCCACTGGCTGGCAACTCGTAAGGCGCGCTGGCGTTTCAGGAAGTTTTGCGCCTATGCCGGGTTTTGGAGCATCGCCGTCACCACCCTCAGCGGCATCGTGGTGAGCTGGGAGGCGGTTTTTTCACTGAATATCAGCCACTTCTGGGACCGCACGCACCTGTGGAGCGGGCTGGCCGCTATACCCTTCCTGGCAGTCCATGTCTGGCCGGGGGCCAAGACGATCGTGATCCACGAGGACCTACACGAGCCTGCGGGCACGCCCGTGAACCTCTCGCCGGGACGCCGCAGAATGTGGGTCTTGGCGGGAGGGACAACCGGGGCACTGCTGGTTATCCTAGGCGTTGTGGCCGCTGTTTACCGCGCTCCCGAATACACTCACTATAAGCTGCCGGCGGGATACAAGATGCCCTACGGGAAGGACCCGTTCGCCCCCAGCATGACCACGACGGAGAGCGGCGGGCCGGTGGCGCCGGAGTTGCTTGCCGGGTCGAAATCCTGCGGCGCAGCGGGCTGCCATACGGGAATTTATCAGGAGTGGCGAGCCAGCGCGCATCGCTGGGCCTCCGAGGATATATTCTTCCAGGCCATCCAGGGCGCGATGATCAAGGAGGCCGGAGCGCCTGCGACGCGCTACTGTGCCGGTTGCCATGATCCCGTGTCGCTGCTTTCGGCGTACAAAAATGCGAGCGCCAGCATCGAGGCGCCCGGCTTCAAGGAAGGCGATTCCTGCATTGCCTGTCACGCGATGCGGCGCGTGGACGTGCAGGGGAACGGAAACTACGTGTGGGGACCTCCGAAGCCTTATTTGTTCGAACACCGGCAGGCCGGGTACGCATTGGCAGTCGCACACTTCCTGATTCGCGCCTATCCCCGACAGCACGACAAGGACTACGACCTTGCGCTCGCGAAGAAGCCGGAGTCGTGCGCTTCCTGCCACAAGCAGTTCATTGACAAACAGATCAATCACGTCGGCTGGGTGCAGCTCCAGAACCAGTACGACGACTGGAGGATGGGCAAGTGGAATACAAGCCCGGACCCGGCCCACCGCCTGCGTTGCCAGCAGTGCCACATGTATTACGTCACCGCTTCGAACCCAGCGATGGCTGATCCTTATGACCGCCTCGTGGGTCTCGGACTCAAGCACCGGAACCACTGGTTTGCCGCCGCCAATCAGGTGATACCTGAAACCATTCATTCGCCCGACGCTGCCGCGCAGACCGAACGGGTCGTTCAATGGCTGAAAGGTGAAAAGTATATTCCGGAGATTGCGAGCATCTGGCCGAAAGGCCCGGTGATCCCGATCAAGGTCGTTGCGGCGGAGCCGTTCCGTCCGGGCTCGCCCGCCGAGTTCCGCGTCGTCCTCTCGAACAACAAGGCCGGGCACAGCTTTCCCACCGGACCACTCGATTTGATTCGCGCCTGGGTCGAAGTGAAGGTCAGCGACTCCACGGGGCGCGTCCTCTTCCATTCGGGCGAACTCACGGCGCAAGGCCACGTCGAGCCGGGCACCTTCGTCCTGAAAGCTGTCGGCGTCAACCCGCAGGGGCAGGAAATCACCCGCCACGACCTTTGGCATTACATCGGCGCGCAATGGAAACGCGCGATTTTCCCCGGCTACTCCGACATGTACGAATACAAATTCAACGTGCCGCGCAACGCTCCAACCCCGCTGACCATCACGGCGCGATTGCGTTACCGCAAGGCGAACCAGTACTTCATGGACTTCTCATTCCCCGGCAAGCGGCTTGAGACACCCATCACGAACCTCTCTTCGGACCGCGTGGAGGTTTCCCTTGCCGCGGGGCACGGGGCCAAGAAGGCGCAGACGGCATCCGCGGCCCGAAGCCGCGGCGCGAGTTCGCGCCGGCCTGGGGCAGGGCGATGACGCGGCGAGACATTCTGCGCTCGGGGGTGGGAGTTCTGATTGGCGGCTTTGCCGCGGGGTGCTCCAGGAAGGCCTCCCGTAAAGAGCAGCAGGTATTTAACAGCCAGGCGCGTACCCTACCCGTAAACCATCCGCATGTCATCTTCACGGATGTTACGAAGGAAGCAGGTATTGACTTCGTTCACTCTTCGGGAGCGCGAACTCACCAGCTTCCCGAAGATATGGGTTCGGGCGCCGCCTGGGGAGACTTTGATAACGATGGCTTTCCCGATCTCTATCTCGTCAATCAGCCGGGCCCGTGGGGCCAGCCAGTGGGTCCTGATTCCCCAACCAGCCGTCTTTATCACAACAATGGTGACGGGACCTTCACGGACGTGACCGACCGGGCTGGTGTGGCCAATCGTGGCGGGTTCGGCATGGGCGCGGCTTGGGGTGACTATGACAACGACGGCTTTCTGGATCTTTACGTCACCAACTACGGCCGTTCAGTTTTATATCACAACAATGGCAACGGCACTTTTACTGACGTTACGGACCGCGCTGGGGTGGCCAATAACCGCTGGGGCATGACGGCGGTCTGGTTCGATTACGACAACGACGGCTATTTGGACCTGTACGTCCCCAATTACTTCGACTACAACCTAAAGGGAGTACCCGCCGGCGCAACCTCCCAGGAATATGGGATTGACGTGCCGTTTACGCTCAACCCCGCCTCCTTTAATCCGGTTCCCAACCGCCTCTATCACAACAATCGCGACGGCACGTTTACAGACGTTGCGGTGCGCCTCGGAGTATCGGATCCTTCAGGGCGGAGCCTGACGGCTGCCTTTGCCGACTTCACCCTCAACGGCTTGCAGGATATTTACGTGGGAAATGATATATCGAGCAATCAGTTATACCAGAATCTTGGCCGCGGCCACTTCCGGAATGCGAGCGCTTCTTCGTGGACTGAAGAATACCGGGGAACCATGGGGATCGCTATTGGCGACTTCGATGGAGACGGGGACGAAGACATGTTCCTCAGCCATTGGACCGCGCAGGGCGATGCGCTCTACCAAAACCTCTGGCTCGAGCAGAAAGGGCGCCGAAAGCTTCACTTCGAAGACGCCGCGGATATGTACGGGTGCGGCGCCATCTCCTACTCGGTGGCCGGATGGGGAACCTTCTTTTTCGATTTTGATAATGACGGCTGGCTGGATTTACTGGTGGTGAACGGCTCGACGTTCGAAAATAAATCCGACCCTACCAAGCTCATTCCCGAGCGGCCGTTCCTTCTGTGGTCGAAGGGACAGGACGGCTTCTATGATCTGGCCCGGTCTGGAGCCGCGGGCCAAGCCCTTCAGACGCTGACCAACGGGCGTGGCGCCGCTTACGCGGATTACGACCGGGACGGGGACCTGGATGTGGTCATTACCACAAATCATGGCCGCGCCATGCTGCTGCGAAACGACGGGGGTAACCGCAACCATTGGCTGGCTATTCACTTGGTGGGCACGCACAGCAACCGGCAAGGCATCGGGGCTCGGCTGATTCTTGAAGCCGGTGGCCATCGCTATTGCCGCGAATACGGCGTGCAGGGCTCGTATCTTTCTTATTCTGTTCCGGAGGCTTGGTTCGGTCTCGGCCAAACCAGCCAGATTGAATCGCTCACCATCACCTGGCCTAGCGATACCCGGCAGGTGTTCCGCAACCTTCCCATTGATCGAACTCTGACCATCACAGAAAACGACACGGGCTGGAAAGAAGGACCCTCTTTACCCGCCCGGCCGCAGGCTCCCACGCATTGACCAGTACAAGGGGACGGTGGATTAGCCATTTACGCAATTCATCTTTTTCTCGACTCACAATGCCCTTTCAAGGAGGCTTAACGCATTAACAACATGGCGTGAGCAAGCAAGGCCTTTATAAGGGTTTGGATTTATGACGCAGGCTGTGATGGGTCTTCAGTCCCGGCAAGAGATGGAAATCGTCCAGATGAGTAACCAAGAAGAGAGAAGGGAATGATGATGACCCCCCCCGAAGAATCGCTGCGCTCTGTTGGAAAGGAATCCTTCGACTCAAAGCGAGCCGGTGTTTGCGCCTCGCCCCGGCCCAGGGTGTTACTGACAAGTGTGTGCCGGCCGATGGGTGCCAAATACGGTGACGCGTCGAGCGTGGGTTACGAACTGCTCCACGAACAGGTCACACGGGCGCAAGGCATCTTCAGCCCCCGAGCTACACACCTCACCTTTGGACTTGATTACATCGCGCTTAACCTGGATTCACCGGCCGTCGTTCTTCATTACCCCTCTCGCCGGGAATTGGTAGGTGAACTCCGAAAAAATCCCGACTTTGTCGGAGTGTCATTCACTCTTTCAACTTTCCACAAGGTGAAGGAGATCGTGGCCTTAATCCGCGAGCACGCGCCCAGCGCCAAGGTGGTGCTAGGGGGTTACGGGACTGTTTTGGACGATCAAACCCTTGCGCCGCTTTCGGATCACATCTGCCGTGGCGAAGGGGTGCAGTTCTTTCGCCGGTTGCTGGGCGAGCCGGAGCGCTCGATGCCCTACGAGCACCCGATGGTGGTGAGCAGGCTCCGCGTCTTTTCTATCCCGGTCAGCCGCACGGGCATGATCTTTGCTGGATTGGGTTGCCCCCACGGCTGCGATTTCTGCTGCACGTCTCATTTTTTCAAACGGCGGCATATCCGGCTTTTGCCGACGGGTGATGACGTCATGCAGGTGATCGAGCGATACCACGAGATCGATCCGAAGATGAGCTTCACCATTATCGACGAGGATTTTCTCGTCAACCGCGAGCGCGCGGCCCGATTGAGGGAACTGGTTCTGGAAAGAGGAAAGCCCATTTCCATTTTTGCCTTTGCTACCGTCAAGGCCCTGAGCCGCTTGACGCCCCAGGAACTGCTGGAGACCGGTATCGATGGCGTTTGGGTGGGGTTTGAAGGCAAACGATCAGGCTTCGCCAAGCAGCAAGGCCGGCCCGTCGAAGAACTCATACCGGACTTGCAGTCTCACGGCATCTCTGTCCTCACGTCCATGATTGTGGGCTTTGACTACCAGACGCCGGACATCATCCGTCAGGAACTGGCCGGATTGATCGCACTGAAGCCCACCTTGACGCAGTTTCTCATTTATGGGCCGACCCCCGGCACGCCTTTTTTCGCGCGTGTCGAGAAGGAAGGCCGGTTGCGAAAGGACCTTGCCAGCAATCGGAACGAGTATTATCGCCGCTGCGACGGCTTCACCGCCATGGTCGAGCACCCCACAATGGCCAGCACAGAAATTGAGGGGTTGCAGCGGGAGTGCTTCGAAACGGACTTCCGCCTTTTAGGACCGTCCATCGTAAGATCAGTGAACGTCTGGTTCCAGGGCTGGAAGAAATACCGCGATTCAACTTCAGCCTACTTGCGTGCCAAAGCGGACCGGTGGGCGGAAGAAATCCGCAGGGCGTATCCCATCTTCCCGGTTGCCCAAAAACAAGCGCCGAACGCCGGCGCCATTGCGCAACTGAGGCAGGAGATCGAGAGTCTTCTCGGCCCTCCCACCCTTGGGCGCCGGTTCCTCGCGGCACTTTCGCCAGTCGCGGCAGCCTGGACGCGGTTCACCCTGAACCATGACCGCTTTCAGCATCCATCTCTCAATCGCCGCACCTATCACAATTCGTTGTGGGCGCTTCCGACGGCTGAATTCGGGGCTCTGCACGTAAGAATCGAGCGCGCTCTGGCAGGCGTGAGGGTGGGATTGGAAGGCACGTTGGACACGGCCAGCGCCCGGTGGCTGGCGGCGGGCATCCTGAGTCAGTTACGAGGTAACAACGCTTGCCTGCAAATCGTGGTCGCCGAAGGGACACAAGCCGAGCCATTTTCCCTGGGAATTTTTGGGAGGGCGCTGGGGCGCTACCGTGACCGCATCTCCGTGGCACTACCTCCCGCCCCTCAAGCCTGGGCCATCCTGCAGAAATGGCTGGTCGTGCTCCATGAGCCAGCATAGCTTGATGGGACTTGGTGCAAGACTCAACGGTTTCAAATGGATTTCCGCCCCATGCCAGGAGCCGGCGAAGACCGGTGCTGGCTCACTGGAGGCTCAACCTATGTGCTCAAATGAAAAATGCCTTGGCAACGTTGGTCCCGGGATGTTCCAGTGTTGCCGGCCTTATCCGTGGCTTAGTTTGTGCGGCTTTCTGACCAACGATGGAATCCACCGCCTTGTGAAGACTCTGCCCGATATCACTCTTTTTGAACACCCGTCTGGGCAGCAACGCGCGTACGGGTAGACAAGCCAAGCCCGTTGCGCCCTCCAGGTCCGGCCTGACCTTGCGGTCGCTTAGCCGTGGAAGGACTTCGTTTCGGAATTGCAGAGTGAGGCTTGCTGGTCATTTCTCCGCGAGCGGTTTGCACTACCACACGGGAAGCGATTGCCGCTCACCTTTCACTGGCACGATGCCACACCTTTGGGCGGTTGGCCGATGTGAATCGATTTTATCATGATTAGCAGAGAGACATTTTCGCGAGCAGGATGTCCGGAGAACCTGCCCATGCGCCTTTCGTTGGTGATAGGTATCTTCATGCTCTGTACAAAGGTCCTTGCCTATTACCTGACCGGTTCTGCGGCAGTCCTCTCGGATGCTTCTGAATCGGTGGTCCACGTCTTTGCGGTTTCCTTTGCCGCTTACAGCCTGCGCTTGAGTTGGAAACCTCCCGACCAGAGCCACCATTATGGTCATGACAAGATTGCCTTCTTCTCGGCGGGTCTCGAAGGCCTTTTGATTATTCTGGCGGCTGCTTACGTGATCTCCGTATCAGTTCACAAGTGGATTGCCGGAGCCAAACCCGACAATTTAGGGAAGGGTGCTGCGCTAATCCTGGCCGCCGGCGTCATTAACGCTGTGTTGGGGGGCTATCTTCTGAAGGCGGGCAGAAAGTACCACTCTCTAATTCTGGAAGCTGATGGCAGGCATGTATTAACTGATTGCTGGACGAGCCTTGGGGTGATCGCAGGACTTGGTTTAACACACCTGACAGGCTGGGCAGACTGGGATCCATTGGTTGCCATCCTCATTGCTCTCAATATCGTGTGGTCAGGCCAAAAGCTGATTCGCCGGTCGATTGGCGGGTTAATGGACGAAGCCGATCCCGCGACCGAGTCACAGCTCACACGATTACTGGTTCAAATCACCTCCGAGGATCAGATCGGTTTTCACGCACTGCGATGCCGTAATGCAGGCAATACAGTTTGGATCGAATTCCATCTCCTCTTTCACAAGGGGATTGCTCTGGAATCCGCTCACGCTGTGGCCACAAGGATTGAGGAGAAGATTCAACAAGCAATGGGAGCTCGTGTGGAGATCATCAGCCATCTTGAGATTCTGGAGGATCACGACCTGACCCACACCCATCCCCACCCCAAGGAATTTGTCCCCTAACCCCAATACTGTTCAGTTAGGATGAACCTCGTGATTTTGATGGCATGGTCGTCGCGTTCCCCCTCACCCCGGCCCTCTCCCCGCAAGCGGGAGAGGGGGAACCGCGCAGCGGTGGGTGAGGGGATATGGTTCACCAGTGTGCATCATTCTCGAACGGGCCTTGAGTGAACAGCATTGGGGCTAAGGCTAATGTTGTTCACTGGGGGCCCTATGCCCCTCGGAACCCGATTTCCACGCGCCCTGTAGGGGCGGGCCTTGTGCCCGCCCGTGGGCGACCACAAGGGTCGCCCCTACAAGATGTTCCCTTATCTGAACAGTATTGGGGCTAAGGCGCTGCTGCTTTTTAGGCAGATATGGCGATGTGGACCGCACCATGGCGAGATATTCCTCCAGCAAGGCGCTGGGCGCTCGTCTGGCCCCGTGAGCACGGTGCATGGGGAATCCTGCTCGTGTCGTTGCTGACCGGGGCAGCGGTGGGAGCGTCGTCAGCACCAATCCTCGCTCGCGAGGGTTGGCTGCTGACGGCCGCAGTGGCCGTGTTTTGCGCGCACACACCCATCGAGAACGTACTTTCCCCTGATTCGCCCTTCCGCCCGCGCACCACCTCCGAACTGCACTGGGTGACTTTTTTCGCAGTTGCCTTCAGTGCGATTGGAGGTGTTGGGCTGGGCGTGGTCGCAGACCGGGCGCCTGTTGGTTTCTATGTCGTGGGGCTGGTGACGGCTGGCATTTTGGGAGTTCAAGGAGTGCTCAAGCGGAGGGGGCGCCCTATGCGGCTTCTGGCACAGCTCACGGGTGCGCTCGGGCTGGCCGCGACGGCTGCGATGGCTTGTTGCGTAGCCTCGGGCCGGACGGATCGATTAGCCTTGATTCTATGGGCAGCCAATTGGCTCTTTGCAACCAACCAAATCCTCTATGTGCAACTCCGCATCCACGAGTCCCGCGCGGGCAACGCCAAGAAGAAGCTTGTTGGCAAAAGGTTCTTTCTGGGAAGCGAAATTTTGACGGCCGCCGGTCTAGGGGCGTTCTGGCGAATCGGTTTGATTCCGGCTGGGTCGCTGATTGCGTTCGTGCCGGCGCTGATGCGCGGAGCAATCTTGCCCATTCTCCCTGATGGCCGGCCTCTCGAGATCCGGCGCCTGGGTAAGGGGGAGTTAGCGCATGCGTTGATCTTTGCGGCGCTTCTGATCCTCTCTTTCAAAATAGGGTTCTGAACCACTGTCGTTTGGATGCTACCTTCTCAGGCCGGCGCGGCAAGCGCATGATGTCAACGGAAGTGCGGCCTGAATGCTCTCGCTCACGGGGGCATCCTCATGGTTTGGAGTGGGAAGGCAGAAACCACAATACGCTTGACGGGGGCGCGCGGCTAGTTTACTATCTGGTAAATATTTTAGCAGATTCGCCCCAGAAACCTGGGTTGATCTGGAAAGATAGGATGACATAAATTGTCCATCGAGACCATACCGGAATTGGATGCCAGGATCGAGGACCACGGGGTTTTGGCCAGCCCTAGCATACGAGAGGTTGCTGACCGATGCGATGGCTGGAGACGGCCAACTTTTCGTGCGCCGGCATGCAGTGGAAGCGGCTTGGTCTATTGTCGGGCCAATCCTCGACAAGGCCACGCCGATTCAAGACGACGCCCCGGGTTTCGGGAGCGGGTAGAATTGCGTAGAGGCGTCAACCACGATGACTAACCCTCAAACCGGCAGCGATCCGCTCTGGTACAAAGATGCCGTCCTTTACGAGGTCCACGTCCGGGCCTTCTTCGATAGCGACGGCGATGGCATTGGTGACTTTCGCGGACTTGCGCAGAAGCTTGACTACCTCCAGGACTTGGGGGTCACTACCCTGTGGCTCCTGCCCTTCTATCCGTCTCCACTGAAAGACGACGGATATGATATTTCCGGCTACACCGATGTCCATCCGTCATATGGCACCCTGGACGACTTTAAACTGTTCCTCGACGAGGCGCACCGGCGGGGAATGCGGGTGCTGACCGAGCTTGTGGTCAACCATACTTCGGACCAGCACCCCTGGTTCCAGGAAGCGCGCCGTTCCCAGAACAATCCGCGGCGCGATTGGTACGTCTGGAGCTCCACCCAGGAGCGATACCGCCAGGCCAGTATCATCTTCACCGATACGGAACTCTCCAACTGGGCCTGGGACCCGATCTCCAAATCCTATTATTGGCACCGGTTTTTTAGCCATCAACCCGATTTGAATTACGATAATCCAGCCGTCCTGGAGGAAGTCTGGAACATCATGAAGTTCTGGCTTGACATGGGGGTTGACGCCTTCCGGCTCGATGCGGTGCCTTACCTGGTGGAGCGCGAAAACACCTCCTGTGAGAACCTTCCGGAAACTCACGCGGTTCTGAAGCATTTGCGAAAACGAATGGATGAGAACTATCCGGGCAGACTTCTTCTGGCTGAAGCCAATCAATGGCCGGAAGATGCGGTTGCCTATTTCGGGTCAGGCGACGAATGCCAGATGGCATTCCATTTCCCTCTGATGCCGAGAATGTTCATGGCCGTAATGCTGGAAGACCGCAAGCCCATCATGGACATCCTGCAGCGAACTCCCGCCATCCCGGAGAATTGCCAATGGGGCATGTTTCTGCGCAATCATGACGAATTGACGCTGGCGATGGTCACGGAAGAGGAACGCGACTATCTGTATGACGAATACGCTAAAGAGAAACGCACGCGGCTTAATTTGGGCATCCGCCGGCGCCTCGCCCCCTTGCTCGAAAATGACCGCCGGCGCGTCGAGCTTATGAACGGCATCCTCATGTCACTGCCGGGAAGCCCCATCATTTACTACGGGGATGAGATTGGGATGGGTGATAACGTTTACGTGGGCGACCGCAATGGTGTCCGCACACCCATGCAGTGGTCTGGTGGCTGGAATGCCGGCTTTTCCAATGCCGACCCCGAACAGCTTTACCTGCCAGTGATCTCGAATCCCGTTTACGGCTACCAGACCGTGAACGTGGAATCGCAAAGAAGGTTTCCTCATTCCATCCTTTC
>Ga0307372_10008457_pt1 | contig 14463 bp, 17 predicted proteins | sample OX1MG_FD_202533 | JGI IMG/M metagenome (GOLD analysis project Ga0307372, IMG submission 202533) | Soil microbial communities from Risofladan, Vaasa, Finland - OX-1 | ecosystem: Environmental > Terrestrial > Soil > Coastal area > Acid sulfate soil | place: Finland: Risofladan, Vaasa | collected...
GTCTTGGGGCGTCTTGACCCTCGGGACGCCGGGCCCGAAGACCGCGATCGAGCTGGGCCAGTAGACCCGCTTCACCCCCAGTTCCCTCGACAGCTCGAGGATGTTCTGGAGACCCCTCATATTGACGTCCCAAGCTACCTGCGGGTTCTTCTCCCCCGCAGCAGAGAGTATGGCCGCGAGGTGGTAGATCGTGGTCACGCCCCAGGTCCCGATGGCCTCCTGTAGCTTCCGGATCTCCGTCACATCGACCTGCTCGTTGGGGCCTGACGGGAGCACCTTCTCCACCGCCTTCAGAAGTATGTCGGTCGCGATGACGTTCTCCTCGCCATGCTTCTCGCGGAGGGCGACGACGAGCTCGGAGCCGATCTGGCCTGCGGCTCCCGTCACCAAAATCTTGCCCATGAATTCTCGCGCTTTTTCCGCGTTCGCTACATAAGGGTTTTCTGCCATCGTTGGTACTCCTGACGCTGCCGCGCCGCCTCCCATCTTGGGGTATGCCTCGCACGGCAGGTTCGTCTAATCCGACGGATAGATGCGATCCCGCATAGGCGCTGGTCAGGAACGCAGCTGACCGAGGTCCAAATCCTATGGATTAGCGGCTGAGGCGTGCTCGCCGAGGCTCTCCCCTATCGCGCTCGCGAGTTCGTCCAGCGAGAACGGCTTCTGAAGGAATGTCATCCCCGCTGAAATCGCTTCCTGTTTGACCGAGTCATCCGCCGTCGACATGATTATCTTGATGCCTGGTCTATTTCTGAGGATCCTCTTGGCAGCCTCTAATCCGTTCATCTTCGGCATCCGGTAGTCCATTAGGATCACGTCCGGAGCCGCTTCGTCGCCATATAGCACCTGGTTGACTATTTCGTCGCCGTCGTTTGCCGTCAGCGCCGCGTATCCTAGATGCTCCAGGACGACGGAGTAGGTTGTCAGAAGTTCAAAGTCGTCGTCCACTATCGCGACCCGCTTGGGAGGTTCCGGGTCGACCTCCGGCCTTCCAGCGGCCCTGACTGCGTTCCCGACCACCCGCCTTCTCGCCTTGTCCTTGTCTCCGTTTCCCTCGCCCTCCGGCAGCCCCTGGGCGCTCGCGCAGATACGACCGGACCGCGCAGAAGGTTCCCGGCAAAGAAGGATTAGGATGGTCTTTGAAGCCATATTTCCACCACTGTTCCCTCCGAATAACGGCCCGACACCCTGTCCTTGATCATCACATTTCCGGCATACCTTTCGACGACGAGAGCTCGGACAATTGACAGTCCCAACCCGCTTCCTATTGCGCTGTCGAGATACCTTCTGAACGCTTTCTCCTTCAGCTCGTCAGGGACGCCGACTCCGTGGTCTGTCACTATAATCTTCCAGTAATGCCGCTTCGTCGCCCTTGCGGAACCGTTCATCTCTTCCCCATCCTTGTCAAGTTTTTCCACTTGGACGTCGATAGACACCCCGTTACCTTTCGTGTACCTTACGGAGTTTGAGAAGATGTTCACGAAAGCCTCGTCCAGAAGCTCGTCGCAGATGGCTTGGGCTTCCAGACCGTCAGAAGAGTATGAGTATTCTATGTTTCTGTCGGGGTTGGCATGCCTAACCAGAGCGAGGGACCTATCCAAGGACTCCTTTACGTTGATTGGACGTAGCTGCACGTTTTCTTCGGAGGTGATCTTGCCTAGCTTCTTCGCTCGCTCGATGAGCGACGTCGAGCCTTCGATGGCGCTCGTCATCATTTTGAGCAACTTCTCCCGCCGTGGCCCATCGGGTTCGACCTCCAGCAGGTCGCTGTTGAACCTTATAATTTGATTGTAGTTCCTGATGTCGTGTGTGAGGACATCCTGTAGCAACTGCGCCTGCTTCCTGCTGCGCTCTTCCTTCTCTCGGAGCTCCGTCTCGCCCCAAAGCGCTTCGAAGACCGAGACAAGTCCCGCGATCGTCGGCTTGCTGGTGCTGTAGATGTTGGTGGAGACCGCCTGCTCTGTCGTCTCTGCTTCGGAATTCGAGTACTGCGTGATGAACATCCTGCGCCTGTCGTAGATGAGGATGCTCACGTTGATCGACTTGTCCATGCTCCGCCAGGTGGCGTTTGGAAGGAGCTCGGTGAGCGACCTGTCGACGGTCGGCGCGAGGATTCTGATGGGGAATCCCAGCCTTCGCTGCCTGTCGGCAAGGCTCTGGAACGATTCCTTGTTCCTCAAGATCGTCTTCTCTGACGCCAGAATCATTAATGTCTCTTCGCTACACTCTTCCGTCATTTTCTTTCCGAGCTCGTAGACCCTCTTCAGGTCATCGATGACCAACGTGGCCTCAGGTTCGACTCCTTCCTCCAATTGTCTGATCCTCGCGTCGGCGGGCGTAGCGCTCTTCCACATGACCTGGAAGATCTGGTCAGCCTGAGATATCACGTCCTGCCGGGTGCTCCAGACCACCTCTCTAGGAATGGAAGCCCCTGAGGACGCCTGCTCTTCCACGGCCGAAAGCGGAGCAGCGAGGTATTCGTCCTTCGAAAGCGCGAAACTCACCTTGTTTCCTTCCAGATGCCTTACCTCGACGCCCGCCTCTGCCAGGGCCTTGTAGTAGCTCACGTTCTCCTCTTGCAAATCTGCGACAAGCTGGAACTTGAGGCCCGGGTTCCGCACGAACATCTGCCGCGTGTAGGCGATTGCCGGTTCGGTTTCGTTCGGAATTTTGTTGTCGGCGAGAGCGGCTAGATAGGATGAAGCGATTGCTCTCTCGATGAAGGCATAGGCTAACGTCTCCACGTTCTTCTCGCCCTTGACCACCTTAGTCTCGCCGGCACTCTCAGGCGGGGCGTCTGTGCTGCTCTTGCCGCTGAGCCGTTGGTCTACGCCATCCAAGGTGGAGTTGGAAAAGGCGCGCGCGTCTAGCCATAAAAACTGTTATGATACATTGTACCTGTTCGGAGACTTAGTAGGGGAGCTTCCTACCAATTTCCTCTGCTATGGGAGCTTGGTCCTACCCTGGTCGATCTGCTGCCTGTCTGCCCGTGCTCAAGGCCCGCCCGGCGCGGAAGGTTCGCGATGCCCTTCTTCAACCGAGCTTTCACTACGAAACTGGCGGACGCGGGTCGGAGCTTCTGATCCGGACTCCATCTCAGGCGTGGCGGGATACTTTGGCGGCGGGTGGTCGGCGAATTGCGGGCTGTGCGGCAGGTCGACTTCTTCAAAGAAATCGATTTGCGTCAGTCTGTCGACCAGCTTCAACAGCCTCAGGAACTGCCTGGGAAGGAACACCGGGCCGGAGGTCGAGTGTATCGAATACCCGTCCCGGATCCTGAGCAGGAACAGGGGGACGGCCACCGTCAGCGGGATGACCATGATGAGCAGCAGCAACCACTCTCCCGCGGCAAGAGGGATCAGGCTCCCGAGATACGAGTGAATGGGCGGAGCGAGCAGCCCCACAAACAGCAGCAATGCGGCTCCGAAGCCCGCCGCGAGAATATCCCACGAGAACCTCTTGTGTCTGGTGATCCTCGAGATGCCGTCAAGAGGGACTGAGATTGTCTCCCCTCCATCGTGGTCGTCCTTGACCAGGAGCCTCCTGTCGGTGACGATCACCTTCAGCTTCCCGCATATCATCGCCTCTAGTGCCTGCTCGTCGTTGGCCATGCTGCGCCTAAGCCTATCGTCGTCCGAGCGCTCCATGGCCAAGCCCTCAAGGCGCTTCGCGAGGGTGTGGGTCAGCCTTGTCATCGAGAACCCTCTGGTGCTGTGGATTGCGTTCCTGCAGAGCCTCTTTCGAAGGGGGTCGTCGTCCACGAGCCTCAGCACCGCGTCAGCCGCCCCGACGATGTCGTCTGGCCCTTGGAGGACGATTCCGTTTTCTCCGTCCTTCACCACCCACTGCTGTCCGCCCGCTCCCGAGCTCACCACCGGGACCCCGTTGGACATGAATTCCAGCTGCGTTATCCCCAGCGCTTCCGAACGGCTCATGATGAGATTGATGCTCGTCGCCTTTATGAGCGCGGATTTTTCGATTTCAGAGATTGAGCCCAGGACGGAGACGTTCGGAAGCTCGCCCGCCCTCTCTCTTACCTTCCTTCCGTATTCTCCTTGTTCCATGCCCGCGATCACGAAATGTATGTCCGCCCTCTGGACCAATCGCCTTGCGACCTCCAAGACGTTGAGGGTGTTCTTCCTTTCCTCCACCGTCCCAAGAGACGTGACAAGCTTCGTCGCGGGGAGGACTCCGAGCTTGGCGACCAGCCTAGCAGGGTCGCCCACGAGGCCGGTCAGCTCCTCGATTCCGCCGGGAAAGAGGAAGCACCTGTCTTCGGCCGCCCCCCTGTCCTTCATTGCCTCCTTCTCAAAGGGTGAGACGGCAAGGATTAGGTCTGCCTCCCTCACTATCAGCGACAGGCTGGTCTGGTTCCAGGCTTCCCTGAACGACCTCTCGACGATTCCGTATCTCTCGGGACTCGCCTCTTGGAAGTGGCTCATGTGGCAGAATATCGGGGTCAGCTTGGGTACGCCGTCGCGCGACATATTCCTCCTCCATTCGACGAACTTGAGGATCTCCTCGGGGCCGTTCCACAGCGTCGAATGCGTGATGAGGACGTTTAGCTTGAAGTTGTCCACTATCTTGGCGACCGTGTCTATGAAGTCGATGAGGGAGGCTCGCCTGGGCGGCCAGGAGGTCGGCGCGCTCCCCACCCGGATTATGGGTATTCCGAGGCTCTCGTCGAAGGTGTACACGTAACCCGCGTGCATAGCCAGCTCCTCGTCAGAAATTGCGGGCTTCTCGTCGTGATACGGGCTCGTGATCAGGAAGGCGTCGTAGTTCTGCGCCCTGAACTCCTTGACCATCCTCTGCGCCACGAGCTCCTGCCCCTTGGTGAGGCTGGTCTGATACATGACGACACCAATTCTGAGCAAGGCGACTCACTTCCTGGCGCGTCGGGGGAGGCCGGGATCGAACGTCGTGTCTCTATGGTGGAAAGCCTTGAGGAAGGGCCTTAGGTAGAGGGCGATGGAGGCCATCAAGGTCGCAGCGACTGTCTCGAAGAATGCCAAAAGCAGCCTGATTACATAGCGTCGCATCTTTGGCCGAGATGCATACCGTTTGCAGCTCATTTGGATTACGAAGATGAATTGAGAGAAAGTTTGCATGGAAATTTAGTTCAACAATCTTCCATGCCAGGTCGATACCAACATCCAAAGGCGATTGCAGCTGGGTCCTGACCCGGGTGAATGTGGCGCCATAACTGGACCTTCTGACACTGGCCAGTCGGCCTCTCATGAGTTGGTAGAATCCACCATGAAACCGAATCAGAAAACTGTGAGAACCGCTATTGAGGCGAACGCGTCAAGTCACCTCTGAGATTCATGTACACATTTGGGTTCGCGATTCCGTCCACGGCTGAAGGGGTACTGGTACTGGCCATCACGCTGGTGGTGCTATGGATCGTGGTGTCGGTTCCAGTCTTTGTCGCCGGCGAGTTGATGACGGACGGGAAGGCGGACTTTGGGATGGCAATGGGCGCGACCCTTGGCGGAGCCGTCATGTACGTCCTCGTCCTATGGGCGGGGACATTCATACTCACGCCGATTCTTGGGGCCTCGGCGCTGGCGGTCTCCTTCGTCCTCGCACTATTAGTATGGCTAGCGGTATACCGCGCCTCGTTCGAGACGGGTTGGCTGCAGGCTGTAGGGATAGTGGCCGTCAGCTGGCTTGTTCTGTTCGTCATGGACGTGATACTCACGTCGCTCTTCGGGGTCTCATTTCCGAAGTTCTACCCATTCTAGGGATGAGGTCGTCGCCAGTCAGGATGAAGCGTTCCCGTTCAGGATTGCGTCGACCCTGAGTTTCGTGGACGAGTTGGTGCCGACGCGTCTCCGGAATGAGGCGAGCCGGTTCGTGCTCGCGCTCCGGAGCGACTCAGCGACGTGGATGGCCTGGACGAGCGCCTCGCCATCCGCGAACGAAGCCGCGAGCTTGTCGCAACTCATCTCGTGTTTGAGATAATGATCGGAGCCGACGGTGGAGAGTGCCGCGACGGCGCCAATGAACCCCAGCACCGAGGCGAACATCAGGGCAACGATGGAGCCCGTCCCCACGACCACCGCCAATGCGAACAGCACTGAGACCGCAACCGCGGGAATTACGAGCCGCCTCGCTCTCTCGCTTCGGTCTCCCAAGACATGACCGAACTCGTGCGCCGCCACCGCCAGCCTTTGGCCTTCGGTCAGGCTCGAGTAGTATCGCGCACCGAACAAGAGCCTATTTCCGAAAGTGAGCGCTGCGATGTTGGTCTTCGTGAGGAAGTATCTCTCCCCGCCGTTGCTGCTCAGGTGCCCCGAGACGCTCATGCTCTCCGCGAGCGAGTCCAGTTCCGACGACTTGAAGGCCCTGGCCCCCAGGAAAACTCTCAGGTACAGACCGCCCGCGTCCACGAAGAATCCCTTCGACCCAGGCGGCGCCGGTAGATTTAGCTTGTGGAGGGACCCTTCACACGGAGGCAGTGGCGCATTCCTGCACCGTCGCACCTCTTGTGGTGCGGATCAACTCTATTTTTGGGGTCAGGGAGTCGGAGCGATCGCCCCGGCAGGCCCTGCCGCCTGGTCGGCATTTGGAGGGATCGACTGCTTGCCCCGAGAGCTGTTAGGACCGTGTGCCCGCATGTGCCTGCTCATGTGGATGAAGCGGTATGTGTCACCGCAAGCATGACACGCGTAGTGATATCCCAAGTCGAACTTTCCGCCGCAAAAGCGGCAGGCGGACTCAGGGTTCGTCCCTGTTTCTCTTGACGCGCCGAGGGTCATCGTCTTTCCCCTCATCAAATCGGAGGCGCCGACGTCTCTAATGCGGGAGACCTTCGCTTGGTCTTGTAAAATCTGGTACTCGTCCTGCCCGGGCGGAACGGGCTTCATGAGGTTCTTCTCGGCGTCCGTTTCGGTCACGTCGAACCGAACGACTTTGCCGTCGAACCCCTTGACCAGGCACTTCGTGAGGTAGAATCGGGTCATCCCTTTTCGTTGACCTTCAGTCATCACCCATCCCGACCCTATCTGCTTTATTTCTCCTAGACTCGCGTCGTCCACGGCCTTCGCCTCGTGCTTCACCGGCTGCTCCCAACGATAGGTCGGTACGCCTTGCATGTCGAGCATGAGGCTCGCGAATTATTTACGGTTGACTAGCTTTCCTCGCGAAGAATCCATCACTCAGGATATCAATGCCGACCTCGTGTATGGTCTTCGACGGCAGTTGAGTAGTCAACCGGACGCTGAGTCGGAAGTGATTTGGCGAGGCCATCCATGGATAACGCCTGCGCTCGCAGGACTCGCGATTGAGGCGGTTGCGCTCGCGATCGTCCTCTCGTGGGTCGAGTTCGCGACGGGCATCACCTTCAAAGCCGTCGGCTCGGTGCCGTTGCTTGTGGTGACCTACGGTCTGGTCCTCTTGCTGTGGCTTGTCGGCTCCTTTAGACTGGCCCTGGTCCGCGCGTCAAGCCACTACGTCCTCAGGGGGTCCAGCCTCGAAATCCAACACGGGATTCTCAGTCGGAGGATCTTCACCGTGTCTGCTGCTGGCTTCTCCGACCTCCAAGTGATAAAGACCTTGTGGGGCAGGATCCTCAACACGGGGACCGTGATGATAGAGACCGATAGTGACAGGGACCTGAGACTGAGGATGGTCCACGACCCAATCAAAGTATCCATCAAGATAAGGCAGGTAATGACGGTCCCGGTGGTAAGGGTCTCAACCCATGAGCCTATGCCTGTGAAGGGCACCGGCAAGTAATGCAGCCCTTTCATCGTGCGAGTGGGTAGCCCGCCTACATGTCGCCGTGAGAGACTAAAGAACAAGTACATTGTATGAGATTCTTAAGATTCAGCGTCGAATCTAGGATTGAATCTCTCTTGTCACAGGATAATGGGTATCCTGAGCGTGAAGGCTCTCCGGTCATAGAGGAGGAACTCGAGGGATACGAGTACGCCGCCGACGTCAGAGCGTGGGAGACATTCAGCAACATCCTGAGGCGATACGGCATAGCTCTTCACGAAGGGGGCGGCAGGAGGGTGACCTTCAGCTCGAAAAAACGCCTTGACTTGAAAGGGATGAAGGAAAAGGGGCTGCTTCGGTCATACGCTGTAGCCAACGTGAAAAGAGTCAAAGAGCTCCTCGAAGTAGGCTAACCAGGGCCATTCGCGTCGCCGGTCTTTCTTAGATATTGCTGAACTTTGACCAGTCAGGGGCCGCTAAAGGGAGGTGCGACGCCCGAGCCATGGGGGCAGCTTCGTCTTCAGTTCATGGACGAGCCTCTTCGTCTTAGCTATAATGTCGGGATTGACTGAGACTGGGTCGATTCTCAGTCGATCAGATACTCGGCAAGTCTGGAAAGACAGACGGCGCGTGGCCGCAGATCGAGACCGTTTCCCCTTCTCGTGAGAGGCCTCGACCAACATCTTGGCGTCGTCCACGTCCATCTGTCGAGCAGCTCCTCTATCTTTTCTTGATCTGCATTGGACCTCAAGAACGCATTGTATCTGTGTGGGGGTTATGACGAGCGGTTCTGGGAGGCCCTCTTTGCACATCTCGCCGAGATTTGCGTCCTTCCCGCCGACCAATTCGACATCGTCTTTCGAGATTTAGACGAGGAGCCTCGCAAGCCTGTTAGGGCGCGCGCACGATTCCTGTCAAGAGTCGTCCAATTCCGTTCACGCGGACTCCTCAACCCTTGGCTTTGAGCCGACGTTCAAGCCGTTTATCTTGTCTACCAGCTCTCGTATCCCGATCGGCTTCTGGATGACCTCGCGTACATTCAGCTTGGTGAAGAGCTTGTTGACTTCCTTCATGAGGTCAACAAAACCCGTCAGAAAGACCACCTGGACCCCGTTGTCTCTTTTTTTCATTTCGTAGACCATCTCGAAGCCATTCATTCTCGGCATTTTGATGTCGCTGATTATCAGATCGTAGTTGCCTGGTTGGAAACTTGCCAGAGCCTCGACGGGGTCGTAGAAAACGTCCACCCCAAACCCGTTCTTCTCCAACCCTGCCTTCAGGGCATTTGCAACGTCATGTTCGTCATCCACGATGAGGAGCCTTAACAAAGCGTTCGACCACAACCCTGAGCGATTACATATAGCCCTCATGATACATTGTTCCTGACTCGGTGAGGCGCCTTTCACATGCCTCATCAGAGACATTTTGCCGCGATGGTTGTTGCCGTAGCCAACGTCCTTGTCTTAACTAGGACGCTTCACTGCAAGAGCAGGAACTGGCTATCTGACCGCAGCCGTTGCAAACACGGAAGGGGCCCTCCAAGTGGGTGCCCTTGCCGCATCTTCCGCAAATCCCGCTCATCTGCAAGGTGGTCATTCCGTTGCCGATTGCTCCCCCATACTTATCGTGAATGCTTGAATGTTAAGGCATGATGGCCTCATCATGGTTACGGCGCCGTGCTGGGAAGACGAGCGGCAACGCACGCGACCGCGGAGTCTGCACGACCACGAACTCGGTAGCAAATTTAGGCGCACGAATAATGGAATGTTCCTGGTGACCGGACATTTTCTCTTATGGGGAGCGACAAAGCATGGTGGTGCAGGCTATACTCTAATCCAAGAAGGCCTCAAAAATGGATGGGTGCTTATGCAGTCGAAACAGAAGGGAGCCCAGCCCGCGTTATTTTCCCTCATGGAAATCGTGACAACCTCCGATTGGCTAACCATCAGAAGGGCTCATGCACTCATATCTCTTTCACCAAGTGCGCTTTGCATTTTACAGAATCGAAGTTGGGGAGGTAATCTCAAATCGATTCTATTGGGATGGGACTGGAGTTCTTCTAGAGGCCCCATCAGCACGGCGGGAATTGATTCGTATGGGCATATCAAAGTGATCGGCAACCTGAAATTCGGAACGAGGGCGTGCCAAAACATCTCTACGAGCACCCAGTCTTCGTATCCTCCCCGGGCCGCAAAAGTGCCAGCTATCTCTCCACAATGATGAGATCTCGTTTTCCATTCTTTCTTGCTAGCTGGCTGATGGCCTGTAGCCTCTCGCTGACAGAGTCTGTTATCGCGCCGACGTGATCCTGCCCAAGCAGCTCGTCTTGCGCCTCGGTCGAAGCGCCTGACGTCAGGAGCGCCCTTCAGGCCGTTGTCTTCGGCTTGCTAAGGCGCCTTTGCGGAAATGTGTTCGGGCGTCCGAGACTGATCAGGTCGTGACTGAATCCTTGGCGGTCGTGGGCTTCGTGAAGTCGAGCGGGAGGGTGAACTCGAAGATGGCGCCGCCACTTCCGTAATCCCCCCTGTTCTTTGCGCTTATCTTCCCGCCGTGCGCCTCCACGATGCCCTTGCAGATGAAGAGCCCGAGGCCTGTCCCCCCCTGCGATCGTGCCCCGAACTTTGTGAACAGCACCTGAAACATGGCCGGGTCGATCCCAGGTCCGTCGTCGCGAACCTGTACGACGGCCTCTCCTTCGACTCGTCGGATCGAGACTACGATCTCGCCCTTGCTCGTGAACTTTATCGCGTTGTCCAAGAGGTTGGACACCACCTGGGCGATCCTCTCCCTATCGGCTGAGACGATCACCTCCTCGAAGGAGGGCTCTAGCTTGAGGTCGATCATTTTTGTCACGCGCTTCTCGCTGATAATCTCCTCCATGAAGGCGTTCAGCTCGAACACCTCCCTCCTCAAGCCGAGGGTCTTGCTGTCTATCCTCGCTACGTTGAGGATGTTCTCGGCCAGGCGCTGCAGCCTCAGCGCGTTGCGTTTGATCGCTTCGACCTCCTGTGATGGTCCGCCCATGTTGAACTCGAGTATCTCAGCGTAGGCCAAGATAGGCATGATCGGAGTGCGCAGTTCGTGAGCTGCGACGTTGATGAACTCTGATTGCTGAATGAGTTGCTTTTGGGCCAAGATAATCAGCTCCGAGACGGACGCCTTCCTCCTCTTGTCAGCAGTCGAGCCGCTGATTGCAGGGTCGGCGATGGCCGCGAGGAGTTTCTGCTCGTCGATCGACTCCTCCCTCTGCATGTTGAGGAAGTCGGAGAGGGCCCCCAAGCTGCGGCTGACCCTCACGTGCACGTCCCTGCGGACTGACTCCTGCCCCAGGCGTCTCCTGACAAGCTCATGCCGCTTCTGGACATCATTGATGGTATAGTTGAGAGTCTGTGCGACCTCGAGGATGACCCTCTCCCTCTCCTTCTTGGTCTTCTCAAAGGTCGAGATTGCTTGACTGCGGAACGCCTCTATGCGCTTTCTGGCCTCCCTGACAGCGGTCAGGTTGCGCGCCTTGAACTCTTCGCGCGCTCTCTCTATGTCAGCGCTCATTTTTTGTCGCCCCGAGGCCTCCGGAGGAACGTGATTTCGACGACCGAGTTGTTCTCCGTAATCGATTTCACCTCGACGCTGGCGGGCGGGACCTTGCACGGGACGTCTCTTCGATGTACCCTGCCGGCCTTCGAGACCTCTATACGCAGGACGCCGTCTAAGAAGCGAGCGTGCACGTCCTCCTTCTTCACCCCGGGAAGCTCCACTACTACCTTGATGCCTTTGCTGTCGTCGAAGACGTCGACGAGGGGCTCCTGGGCGGCAGGCCGCACGGGCACGCTATCCGGGATGGCGCTTCTAATCGAGACGCTAGCGGTGACCTTGACGAGCTCGTCCCCGACGATCCTCCTGGCATTCACTTCCCTTCCGGCGTCGAGCTCCTTCACGGTCCATCCTAGCTGCACCCCCAGCTCGTTGAGCAGGTCGTCGATGTCCCAAATCAACCCGTTGTTCCTCCCGTTGAGAGCTTCCTCAGCTCTTCCAGAATCTCCGACTGCCGCCTACCGTATTCGTCCTCGTCGATGAGGCCGGTGCTGAAGTCGATGTCAAGCTGGACCACCTTGGACTTTAGCCACCTTCCGCGCTCACTATTCTCTGCCTCGTTTGCGATACGGTTGCACTCCTCTACGATTGCCTGGAACGTGATTTTCAGGATGAAATAGGTAGCTATCGTCCTTGCTCACCTCAGCAGAAGGAGTACGGTGCCCATGGGCCGCTGGAATGAACGAGGAGGCCCTTTTCCGCGAACTCCTTTCCTAGGCGCCCGGCTCGGGCTAAGAAAGCATCGCCATCCCCGCGCCTTACAAGATATGCCGCGTTGAGGACGATCTGCTCGTGCTCCGACTTTAGGATCGAGCTCTCTTGCGAGTTTCGTACCAGGTCGTCGTGTATCTCTCTGCTGAGCTCGTCCATCTTTCTGTAGGCTTCACTCCGGATGGCTTCGTTCATCTTCAGCTTCGTGAAATATGACTTGCCCTCACCGGCCTTCGCGAGGGATCGGCGCATCTTCACGACGTCGGGCGACGTCTGCTCGACGGCGCTCTTCACCTTCGCCAACCCAGCCTTGTTGAACAGGACTTTGACCCCGAACTCGTCCATGCCCTCTAGCTTCGTGAGTTTCCTTCGGTAATCCTCATAAGACTTCGTGAGGAGAGTCGTCACTCCGTCCTCCCTCTTGAATATCGTCCCGAACTTCACGGGGAGCGTAGTGCCTATCTTCCTCGAGGCTTCCACCATCCGCTGGTGTGCCAGTATGTTATCGATGCTCGCTTCTATCTCGGCGTAGGGGACCGGACTTACGACAGCTCCTATGTCCCTGTGGCCTATTACATGGGCCGGCTTCCCGAGCAACCCGACGTCCTCAAGTGTTATGTGTTCGGCGGAATCGACGATACAGTAGACGTATTTGCCATCAGTCAATGCCAATCGCCGGCCGGTCATCCAACCAACGCCTCTCCCCGTATATCGGGTAGAGCATCGCGAGGAGGTCGACTCCTATAAGGTCTACGTCTGAGACTGATATCTTGACCTGCCCCGCGACCACCGCTCCCCTGTCGATGAGGCGGTCTAGCACGTCGACCAGCGAGGCCTTCCCGCCAGTCTTGAGCAATGATCCTAGGGCGACGTCAAGGTCTTTTGAGCCCAGCCCCAGGCTCTTCGTCAGCTTTCCCATCTCCTGGCTGAGCTGCATGAAAGCGACCCCCATTCTCTCTATCTCCACCTCGGAGAGCGTCCCAGACTCCACCCTCCTCATCGCCTGTCTCTCGAGGACCTGCCTCACGACCTCCATCACGGTGAGCGTGAGCTTCGCGAGCCCCTGCTGCATCTTCTCGCCTCCCTCGCCGAGCTCTATCCTTTCGCCCTGCTTCCTCGTCGTTTTGGGCTTTTGGACCGCACGCTGCATTAGCGAATCACCTTGTAGTTCTTGGCGTCGGTCACGCGTCTGATGGGTCTTCTAGACTTGTGCTGCTCTTCCCAGGGAAGTCTCAGCCCATAGCGCTTCGCCGTCTCCAGCGAAGCGATCACCAGGTTGATCTTTACTGAGAGCAACTCGACGCTCCCGACGCTCACGGTGATGTCCCCATTTATCACGACCCCCTTCTCAAGGATGCGGTCTATGAGGTCTACGAGCGAAAGGTCCCTTCGACCCATCTGACTAAGGGACAATCTCGGCTCCCTCACGTTTCATCCTGCAATATCCGCACAGTCCGGAGTCCTTGAACCAGTGCTTATTGCAGAACCCCTCGATGTTCTCCTCACCCATGGTCTTCGAAAGATAGACCTTCGCGATGTCGAAGGGAGTCCCTCGGTGGCATTCTGGGCACCGTATGAAGACCCATCCCTTCTTCATCGCGTCTTCCATGCCGATTTTTTCGTATTTTCCGCAGACGAGACATATGGCCAACTGCAGCCATCCGTCCAGAATCTAGCGCGCGGGCACTTCGCTCAACGGAGCCGGAGTTCCGGGTGTTGCCGCGAGACCCAGGGCCTGTGCATAGCGCAGGAACGCGTCGATGCCTGCGATCACGATTCTCGCCCTAATCACCAGGATTTCGATTCCGACCAGTGCGACTGAAACGTTTGCGTCAATGACGATCCCCTTGTCAAGGACCCTGTCAATGAGGTCATAGATGTTAAGGAGAGGTCTATAGCCCATCTGAGCTTGGGACATGGTTACTCATCCATGCCAACCGTCGAAACGACTTAAATGTTGCTATGAATGATTGCTATGGAACAATCTTCTATTGAAGGCGAGGTATGGGAAACAGCAGGGTCAAACTCCGGTGCTCTTATCCGAGCCAACAATCATCCAGAGGGACTCACAAAGTAGATAATAGTTCCAGCCTCCTGATCTCCTTCGGAGGTCCGAGCAAGACAGGGCGAAGAGGATTTAACTCGTTCCGCCCTCTCTGTCCTTGTTACTGTTTGCCTTTTCTTTAGAGACGAGTTATGCATCGCACCTCTGCCAATCTTCGCTTTCGTTGCTCTACTGACTGCGACGGTGGTGGCGTCGATGATGTGGATCGAAGGGAAGTCAGCGGAGGATAAGTGAGCCAATTAAACTGAACTTTGGCAAGCTGTTCTAGCGCCAGTACCCTGACCTCTCGAGGGGCTTGGTCAGGAGGTCCAGGATCTTCCTGGCGTCCATGTCCTTGTGGGCCATCTTCACGACGAACCTGACCAGGGAGC
>Ga0307372_10008458_pt1 | contig 14462 bp, 15 predicted proteins | sample OX1MG_FD_202533 | JGI IMG/M metagenome (GOLD analysis project Ga0307372, IMG submission 202533) | Soil microbial communities from Risofladan, Vaasa, Finland - OX-1 | ecosystem: Environmental > Terrestrial > Soil > Coastal area > Acid sulfate soil | place: Finland: Risofladan, Vaasa | collected...
CTACAAGCAACGCTACCGCGACGAGCACCACCTCGCCCGCTACGACGAGGACACCATCGAGCGCCTCAACCTCGCCGCATGACCGAAACACCCGGAAATAACCCACCTCTTAAAAAGACGCACCCCCGGGACTGTGTGGTTTGTTGAAGGAGATATCCGCGATTGCTTCGGGCAGATAGATCATGAGATTCTCCTGAAGATACTGGCGGAAAAGATCTGCGACAATCGGTTTCTCCGGCTTATACGTAACATGCTCAGAGCCGGGTACCTTGAAGACTGGGTCTACCATGAAACGCTCAGCGGAACCCCGCAGGGCGGAATCGTATCACCCTTGCTCAGTAACATCTACCTTCACAAGCTCGATGAATATGCAGAACGGAGTCTTATCCCCCAGTACACGAGAGGAGGACGCCGGAAAGCCAGCCCTGAATACAGGAGAACGGCTGCCCGGCGGCGCGCATTCCTGAAAGAAGGCGACCGGGCAAGCGCCCGGAAACTCGGAAAGAAAATGCGCGTTCTTCCTTCCGGGGACCCGATGGATCCCGGATACCGGAGGCTATTCTACATCCGGTACGCAGACGATCATTTGCTGGGATTCATCGGCCCTAAGGCCGAGGCCGAGGAGATCAAGGCGAGCCTGGCCGCATTCCTGCGAGAGACCCTCGCCCTGGAAATGAATGCAGACAAGACGCTCATCACCCACGCCACCACCAGTGCGGCGCGGTTCCTCGGCTACGAAATCAGCGTCCTGAGGTCCAGCACGAAAATCACCAATGGCCGCAGGTCGGTCAACGGGAGGATCGCGCTGCGAGTACCCAGGGACGTGATCACGGCCAAGTGCGCCCGGTACCGGCGCCGGGGAAAACCCTGGCACCGGAGCGCCCTGCAGAACCTGCCCGACTACGACATCGTGGCAACCTACGGGGCTGAATACCGGGGAATCGTGGGCTACTACCTGCTTGCCCAGGACGTCTGGCGGCTGAACAGGCTGCGCTGGAACGCCGAGACGTCCATGCTCAAGACGCTGGGTGCCAAGCACAAGTCCTCCGTCACCAAGATGGCCGCTCGCTTCAAGGCGAAAACCATCACCGATGACGGCCCCCGGACGTGCTTCGAGGCCAGGCGCAGACGCGAAGGCAGGCCGGACCTGATAGCCCGTTTCGGAGGGATACCCCTTAAGCACGACCGGTACGCGGTCATCCGCGACCCCGTCCCGGTCCCGGTGGCCACGCCCCGCCGGGAGCTGATTCACCGGCTCCGCAGGCGGCGGTGCGAGCTGTGCGAGCAAGGGACAACGGTGGCAGTCCACCATGTCCCCGACCTTGCCAGCCTCGGCAAACCGGGCCCGGGCCAGCCCGCATGGGCCGCGCTCATGACGCGCATGCGGCGCAAGACTCTCATCGTCTGCGCCCGGTGTCACGGGCACATCCATGCGAGCCCAGTCGTGCCCGCGGCATAAGTCACTGGAGAGCCCAGTGCATCGAAAGATGCCCGCTGGGTTCGGAGGAAGGCTGCGCGGAAAAGGAACGTAACCATATAAAACGGATACGGGACCTCGCCGCGCAGCCCATCCTGTTCGGCCCGGACACCGTGTGCTTCGTGATGGACCCGACGAGGGCCGGGGCGGTCCTGGCCCGCCATGCCGGCATCGACGGGGAGACCGGGCAGCTCACCGCGGATGATGACGGCGGGCCGCGGCGGCTGGTGATCTCCAGCGACTTCTACGCTGTTTACCAGTCCGCCGGGAAGAAAGCGGACGGCCTGGTGAACCTTTTCTGCTGGGCGCACGTGAGACGGCACTTCGTCCGGGCCGGCGACGCGAACCCCGCCCAGCTGAAGTACTGGACGCAGGCGTGGCTCGGCCGGATCAAGGACCTGTACGCCGCCCACGACGAGCTCATGGCCGCCTGGCACGACGCCGCCGCGCCCGCCCCGCAGGACAGGACAGCCGCCACGACGCGGCTGGACAGGGCATACGCCGCCTGGGACGACGCGATCACCACGATCGACGAGGCGCGCGAGAAGCAGATGACCGCCCCCGGTCTGCAGCAGCCGGCGAAGAAGGCGCTCGCCACCCTGGACCGCGAATGGGACGGGCTCATCGCGCACCGGGACTACCCGATGATCGGCCTGGACAATAACGCAGCCGAGCGCCAGATCCGCGGCCCTGTCGTGACCAGGAAGAACGCCGGCGGCTCCCGGAACGGGGACACCGCCCGCAACGCCGCCGTCATCTGGACCGTCACCGCCACCGCCCAGATGGGCGGCCTCAACGTCCTCACCTGGCTTACCTCATACCTCGACGAATGCGGGCGCAACGGCGGCAAGCCGCTCGCCGGGCCGGCACTGGAACGCTTCCTGCCCTGGAACGCCAGCCCCGGGGATCTCCGCACCTGGGCACGGCCGCCACCCACCGGATAAGACCCGCACGAACAACGCCCGCACCGGCATGGCCACCACTGACCGCCACGCCGGCCCTCAGCATGGCCTCTCACAGGACTTCCGAATACTTACGCAGATGCTCCACCTGATCACGGAATCCGCCGACCCCCAGGTCCGTGCCCTCCGCATCGCCGCGGCGGCGCGCGCCGCAGCGCGGCCCCGGGGCCGCGCGTGACCACCGTCACCGCGCCCAGGGGCGGCGCGCCCGCGCCGGGCGCGTTCCCCGACTGGGGAAAAGCCGGCCGCGACGCCGGCGACGCCGTCCCGGACCAGGCTGTCGAGGCGCTGTGGCGTGCCCTCAACTACCTGTCCGCCGCCCAGCTGTACCTCACCGGCAGCAACCCGAGGCTGACCCGGCCCATCCGCCCCGCCGACGTCAAGGCGGAGCCGCGCGGCCACTGGGGCACCTGCCCGCCCCTCAGCTACATGCTCGCCTGCCTCGGGCCGCTGACCGCCCGCCGCCCGCCGGGCTCGGAGCTGCTGGTGGTCCACGGAGCTGGCCACGCCGTGGCCTCCGTGCTCGCGCACGCCTACCTCACGCAGTCCCTCCCGCTGGCCGGCGGCACCGGCTGGTCGATGCCACGCCTGCAGGAGCTGATCGGCACGTTCCCGGACCCCGGACGGCTCGGGTCAGAGATCACCCCGCTCATCCCGGGCATCCGGTCCGTGTCACAGGGCATGGCCCTCGACGCGCCGCACCGCCTCGCCGTCCCGCTCATCGGCGACGGCGAGCTGGAGACCGGGACAGCAGACGCGGCGTGGCTGGCCCGGCGCGCCCTCACCGGAACCGGCGACCACGGGGCAGTCCTGCCCGTGGTGCTGGCCAACGGGCTGCGGATGGGAGGCCCGTCCCTGATCGCCGGAATGACCGGCCACGAGAAGAACCGCTACTTCTCCGGACTCGGCTACATCCCGTTCATCTCCGACGGCGCCCGCCCCGGCGAGTTCCGCCGCGCGCTCACCCAGGCCCTCGCGGCGGTGCGGCCGCTCGGGGAACCCGGCCCGCAGCCGGTCGTGGTGCTGACCATGCCCAAGGGGCACACCGGCCCCGGGCAGGCCGGCAGCCGCCAGATCGCCGGAACCCCGGCCGTCCACAAGACCCCGCTGGCCGACCCCCGCCACGATCACGCCGAGCTCGCCGCCCTGGCAGAATGGCTCGCCTCCTACCGTCCAGCTGAACTGCTGACCGCCGAGGGACAGCCCTCGGCCCTGGTCCGCCAGGCACTCTCCTCTCTGCCCGCCCTGCCAGCGCCAGCCCCGCCGACGCCACCGGGCGGGCACCGACGCCCGGTACCGGACGTCAGTGCCGTGATCCGGGCACGCGCGCAGGAACCCGGGTTCCGGCTGTTCAGCCCCGACGAGGCATCCTCGAACCGGCTCCGCCTCGGCGACTCCGGCAGCACGCCGCCGTGGACGGCGGAGATCCTCAATGAGGAGATCGCCCACTGCTGGCTGCAGGGCTACACGGAGACCGGCCGGGACGCGCTCCTGGCCACCTACGAAGCCTTCGCGGCGGTCAACACCAGCCTGCTCGTCCAGCACCTCAAGCACCAGCGCCTGCGCCTCGCCGCCGGACGGCACGGCATGCCATCGGTCAACTACCTCATCACCTCCCTGGGCTGGCGCAACACCTACACCCACCAGAACCCCGGCCTCGCCGCGTCCATGCTGGAAACCGAGCACCCCGGCCTGCACGTCTACACCCCAGCCGACCCAGCCCGCGCCGCCGCCGTGCTGGACGCCATGCTCGCCAGCCGCGACCAGGTCAACCTCCTGATCTACGACAAGCACTCCGAGCAGGCGTTCCCTCCGCGCCCGGCCCGCGACGAGATCGCCCGCGGCGCCGCCGTCTGGCCCCGGTACTCCCAGGGGCACGGCAGCCCGGACCTGGTCCTCGCCTCCGCCGGCGACATCCCGGCCCGGCAGCTGACGCAGGCCGCGCTCGCGCTCCGGGCCACCCATCCGGGCGCCGTCATCCGCTACGTCCACGTCGGCGACCTCACGGTCCTCGGCCCGCGCCCGGCCTGGCCCTCAGGACTGCCCGTGGACGCCTTCGCCGGCCTCTTCGGGGACGGCTGCCCGGTGCTCCTCGCCGTGCCGATCCGCCCCGCCCCAGTCCGCGCGCTGATCGCCGCCCGCGGCCAGGCACACCGCGTCCGCGTCCTCGGCTGGGCCGACCCCGGGCGCCCGGCAAGCAGTGAAGCGCTCCTGTCCCTGGCAGGCCTGACCGTCCCCGGGCTCACGGCCGCAGCCGCCCTCCTCCTGGAAGGACACCGCCCATGAGCCTCCCGCCCCGCCCCCCGGCCCCGGAAGACCTCGCCGCGTTCCAGCGCGACGGCTACCTGATCCTCCGCGACGCCATCGACCCGCGCCTGCGGGCCTCAATGGCGAGGGCCGCGGAACGGCTCCTCGCTGAGGGCGGCACCGCGGGCCGTGACCGTAGCGCCGACGGAAAGGACGGCTACCGCGGCGTCGTCGCCATGGACGGCGCGGGGGTTGAGCGACAACGGAACGGCCATTGGCGTTAACGCGGCTCCGCGCGGCTTCTTAACGCCAATGGCCGTTCCGTTGTCGCTGGGCGCTGGCCGCCGGAATGCTTGTAACGATTTGATCGCTGTGGGTGATGTGGCGGTGTTCGCGGCCTTACGGTGCGGTCTGTGCCGGTGGAGTTCCTGACTGATGATGAAGCGGCGGCGTACGGCCGGTTCACAGGGCCGCAGGCGCAGGCGGACCTTGAGCGGGTGTTCTTCCTGGACGACGCGGACAGGCGGCGTGTCGGCCGGCACCGCGGGGAGCACATGAGGGCCGGGTTCGCGCTGCAGATGGTGACGGTGCGGTGGCTGGGGACGTTCCTGGAGGACCCGCTCGACGTGCCGACCGAGGTGCTGAACTTCGTGGCCGGCCAACTGGGCATGGCCGACCCGTCGCAGGTGAAGCAGTACACCGAGCGGGAGAAGACGCGGTTCGATCACCAGTGGGAGATCCGGCGGGCCTGCGGGTACCGGGAGTTCGCCGACGCCGAGGAGGAGTTCGCCGGGTGGGCGGCGGCACGGGCGCGGGCGTCCGGGGACGGCCCGAAGGCGATCTTCACCGACGGGCTGGCGTGGCTGCGGGAGCGGAACATCCTGCTGCCCGGGGTGACGAGGCTCGCGCGGCTGGTCGCGAGCGTCCGCGACGACACGACGCGCCGGCTGTGGGAGGAACTGGCCGCGCTCCCCGACCCGGTCCAGCGGCGCGCGCTGGACCGGCTGCTGGACGTCCCGCCGGGGTCTCGCCTGTCGGACCTGGAGCGGTGGCGCAAGGGCCCGGCGCCGCGCGGAAGCGGCCCGGCGCTCGTCAAATCCCTGGACCGGGTGTCCGAGATCGGCGGGCTCGGGCTGGCCAGGCTCGGCGCCGAGGCGCTGGTGCCGCCCCGGAGGCTTGCCGAGCTGGCCCGGTACGGGATGACCGCGTCCGCGTCGCTGATCCGCCGCCACTCCGACGCGCGCCGGGTGGCGACGCTGGTGGCCACGGCCCGGCACCTGGAGGCCAGGTCCATCGACGACGCCCTGGAGCTGCTGGACCTGCTGATGACTACCGAGCTGCTGGGCAGGGCGCAGAGGGAGTCGGACAGGGAGAACGCCCGCCGGCATCCCCGGATCGCCAGGGCGTCCTCGCGGCTGGCGGTCGCGGTGGAGGCACTGTTCGACTCCGACGGCTGGGGCGGGCCGGGCGAGGAGCCGCGGGTGTCGCAGGTGTGGGAGGCGATCGAGGCGGTCGTCTCGCGCGCCGAGCTGCGGGCGGCGCTGGCGCTGGTGAACGAGAGCGTGCCGCCGCCCGGCGGGCCGGACCCGGACGACTGGCGGGCCGCGCTGCCCGCCCGGTACCCGGCCGTGTCGGGGTTCCTGAAGATGCTCCCGGCCGTGATCGGCTTCGGGGCCAGCGCCGAGGGCACGCCGGTGCTGGCGGCGATGCGGGCGCTGCCCGACGTCCTGGCCTACCGCGGCCGCCTGCCCGCCCCGCTGATCCCCGGCCGCCTGATCGACGCCGGCGTGGTGAACGGCCCGTGGAGGCGGCTGGTTTTCGGCCATCCCGCGCACGAGGACGGCGCGGTGAGCCGGCACGCCTACGCCTTCTGCGTGCTCGAGCAGCTCTGGCGGCATCTCAAGCGCCGCGACATCTGGGCCGACGCCTCCACCAGGTGGCGCAACCCGCAGGCCCGCCTTCTGGAAGGCGACGCGTGGCAGGCGGTCCGCGCCGACGTCCTGACCACCCTCGGCCTGCCTGGTGACCCGGACGGCCTGCTGGCCGGGCACTCCCGGACGCTGGACGCCGCCTACCGGGAAGTCGGCGGGCGGCTGGCCGTCAACACCGAAGTCAGCATCGACGACGATGGGAAGATCCATCTGACCGGCGTCAAGGCCGTCGAGGAGCCGCCGTCGCTGGCGGACCTCCGCAGCCGCGCCACGGCCATGCTGCCGCGCGTCGACCTGCCGGAGGTGATCCTGGAGGTCATGTCGTGGGCGCCGGAACTCGGGGCGGCGTTCACCGCGGTCTCCGGCGGTCGGTCCCGGCTGGATGACCTGCCCACCTCGATCGCCGCGTGCCTGGCCGCCCACTCCATGAACGTCGGGTACCGGCCGATCGCCAAGAAGGGCGTCCCCGCGCTGGAGCGCTCCCGGCTGTCGCACGTCTTCCAGAACTATGTCCGCCCCGAGACCCTGGCGGGTGCGAACGCCCCGCTGGTCGCCCGGCAGGCCGGCCTTCCGCTCGCGCAGGCGTGGGGCGGCGGCCTGGTCGCGGCCGTGGACGGGATGCGGTTCGTCGTCCCGGTCCCGGCCGCGTTCGCCCGGCCCAACCGCAAGTACTTCGGGTCCAAGAGGGGAATGACCTGGCTCAACGCAGTAAACGACCGCGGCATGGGACGCGGCGCCAAGATCGTGTCGGGGACGGTGCGGGACTCCCTGCACATGATCGACGTCATCTTCGGCCTGGACGGCGGCGACCTCCCCGAGATCGTCGTCACCGACACCGGCTCCTACTCCGACGTGGTCTTCGGCCTCCTGGAGCTCCTCGGTATCTCCTACCGGCCCGCGCTCGCGGACCTGCCCGATCAGAAAGGCTGGCGGATCAGGGCCGTCGCCGACTACGGCCCCCTGAACACTTTCGCCCGGGGCAGGATCGACACGGCGAAGATCCGCAGGAACTGGGAGGACATCCTCCGGGTCGTCGCCTCGATCTACACCGGCACCGTCCGCGCCTACGACGTGGTCACCATGCTCCAGCGCGACGGCCACCCCACCGCGCTCGGCGAGGCGATCGCGATGTACGGGCGGATCTTCAAGTCCCTGCACATCCTCAGCTACATCGACACCGATGAGACCTACCGGCGCGACATCAAGGGCATCCGCAACCTGCAGGAGGGACGGCACGCCGTGGCCAGGAAGATCTGCCACGGCAGGAAGGGGGAGCTGTACCACCGGTACGAGCGCGGCCTGGAGAACCAGCTCGGCGCCCTCGGCCTGGTCCTGAACTGCGTCACGCTGTGGACGACCGTCTACCTGGACGCCGCCGTCCGCCAGCTGAAGGCCCAGGGCTGCCCGGTGCGGGACGAGGACATGGCCCGCCTGTCCCCGTTCGTCAGCAGCCACCTGGGCGTCCACGGCACTTACAGCTTCGTGCTCCCCGACCTGGCCCCCGGCGCCATCCGGGAACTCCGCGACCCCGACGCCGGTGACGAGGACAACGATTGACCGGCGCGAGCGGAGCGCACTCAGCCGGCGGCCGCCGCGGCGGCCTTCCCATCGTGCTCACGCAGCATGCGCAGCACGGTCGCCGGTGACGGGTGCTGGCCCTTCTTCTTGCCCGTGGCGATGACGAGACGACCGGCGATGTCGCGCAGGCTCAGCTCCTGGCCGCGGAGGTGGAGGGCGACGGCGAGCATGGCGTCATCGGTGACGGCGGCGCCGCCGATGGCCTTGCCGCGGGTGCGGGCCGACTCGTGGCCCTCCAGGGTGCGATCGCGGATGTACTCGCGCTCGCTCCCTGACAGCGCGGCGAGCACGGTGAACACGACGCCGGACGGGTCGTGTGAGCCCTGTAGCTCGCCGGTCAGGAACTCCAGCCCGATGCCGTCGGCGCGCAGCTGCTCGGCGAACGCCGCGAGCTCGATACCGCGGCCGAGCCGCTTGTGCTCGTGCACGACGATCGTGACCGCGGCCCCGGACGCGCGGATCTCCCGGGCGAGGGCGACGGCCTTGTCCAGCTCGGGCCGGGTGACCGCGCGGGTCGAGATCTTCTCGGAGAAGATCCGGGTGACGCCCGAGGCCCGCAGCGAGTCGGCCGGGGTGTCGAGCGACTGGCGGGCGGTGGAGGCGCGGGCGTACCCGATCCGCACGTGCCCGGCCGGCACCGTGCCGGCCGCCACCGGGCGGGGCAGCTCGGCCCAGGCCGAGCCGGGCTTGCGGACCGGCGGGACCGGGACGCTGAGGGCCTTCGCGAGATGGGGCACGAGCCGGAACCGGGCGGTGTGGTACTGGACGGCCACCTTGCCCTTGCCCGTCCGGCACGGTGACCCGGCGGGGGCCGCGCAGGAGGACATCGGGCAGTCGCTGGCCTCCACGCGCAGGAAGTCGTCGTCGCTCACCCGCAGATCGTTTCATGTAGGTGTTGCAATCGTCCGGCCGTATGCAACAACCAATGAAACGCGGTTGGCCCTGCCCGGCCCCTGGCGGGCGGGCTGCTTCATAGGTGACCACCTATGAAACGCCACTGTGTCATCCGCTGGCGGATGGCAGCCACTGACCGTTCCATTGTTGCTCAAGCCCCAGGGGCACCGCGAGAGCCCGGTCCCGGGCGCGGCGGGACCGGGCTCTCTCACGGATCCGCCCCTATCACATCAGGGGGCGGCGGAGGATGAAGTAGCCTGCCTGCTCTGCGAGGCTCATGTCCGGGGTCCAGCCGTCGAGCTGGAGCATGCGCCGGACCTTCCCGTCCAAGCCCTCGCGGCCGTCCGCGAAGGTGACACCTTGGTGGTGGCGAAACTGGACCGCCTCGCCCGGAAGCCCCCGGCCCGCCACGGCCGATCAAGTCGCGCTACCGCTAATTCCTCCGCGGTTCTTCCCCAGACCCCAAGATGGCGGTGTCGCTACCGGGCCGCCGCGCTTGCCTTCACCTTGCCGGAACCAGCATGGCAGAGGCGAGTCCTACAGCGTTACCGGGCGGCTGGAGAGAGACTCAAGAAGGCCGGCCGTCAGCGGATATCTCCATGTCGCGACGGCGACTGCCAGGTTCTCCCGCCAGATGAACCGCGCGGCGGCGAGATCGCTTCCTTCCCACGTGATGCGCGTGACCCGGGTGGCGTTTGAGGCGATGGTTATGACCTCTTGCCTCTCCTGGGCGGCCGAGGCTGCAGGGGCGGGCCGCTGGTAGGGCGCCGTCAGCGCCATGATGGTATTGCTCATGCAGGCGTCCCACGTATCAGACGGCGACCACGCGCGTTCGGCGGATGCCTGGCCGATGGCGAGGACAGGTTTGGACCCGTGTGTGGTGCGGTAGAGTCGGCCGATCATGTCAGGGTGCTTGTTGAGCCCTGACCGGAATGCTGTTTCGGCTGGGCCTTCCCAGTCTTGGGGCACGACGCATGTGCAGGGTCCGGGAGGGATGGGACGGCCGTGGCCGATCCCGCAGGCCCGCAGCAGTGCCTGGGCCTCACCAGCGATGCTGAATCTCATGGGCGGGTCTCCCCTTGCCTGAATCGCCTGGGAGCCAGGCCATCTAACTGAAATCTACTCCTGACAGCTGTTCGGCCGACCGGGATGGCGGCGCATGCGACAGTCTGGTTGTGGGGTCGGACATACCCGGGGCCGTTAGCGGTGCCGCGCTGCTGCTGCACAGGTGGCCGACAGAGATCGGCGCCGCCGGACCGGAGTGCTCCGGTCCGGCGGCGCCCTCGGCTATTGTCTACTCACCTCGCTGTCAGGAGACAGTTTCACACGCCGTCCCGTAGTTGTAGCCGCTCAGACCTTCAGTCTCGCCGCAGTACTTGCCGCCCTTCACGTTCTTATTCAAGTCTATTCGCGAATAGAGAACGTCGCCCGGCGCGATGTAGTAGAAAGCGCTGTGGAAGTAGACCGAGGGGCCGTCGATCACATTCTCCGCAGTGATGCCCGTCGACCTGACATATGCGCTTGTCGACATGTAGTTGACATAGAGGGTTATTCACATGATCATCTACTTCAAGTTGATCAAGGCTTGGCCAGCGGTGATGCGACGCGGACGGCCCGATGATCATGGTCGTGAATAAGCCTCATAGTACCCACTGCCATTGATGGCGAAGCAGGTCTGTACGTTGTTCCATAGGTTATTCCCCACGCAGCCGCTGGCAGACTGCGGGATCATGCCTGGCCCCGGCCGGGCGATCTCCACTTTGATGGTTCCCGCGGTCGTGGTAGTTGTGTATGTCGTGTCACCGTGAGAGTCCGTGCTCTTGACCGTGGACAGAATCTTGCCACCCCGCATGACGGCGTGACCCGAAGCATTCTTGTGCGGGGCGCTCTGCGGGGGCGTGGTCGCTGCGTTGGCGGGCAGTGTCATCGCTAAGGTGGCGAGGGCTGCCGCGGTGGTGAGGGCCGCCGTGGTGAGTGCTGCGGTCAGGGCTTTGCGCATGGGCCGTTCCTCCTTCTTCTGGTGTGCGCCGGGATGTCCCGGCGGCCACGGCCTTGCGCCGCAAGTGTCGTATAGGCGCGCGGAACGGTTCCAGTGACATAAGCGTGGGCTGGTAACACGGCTGTGACCCGGGCGTCGGCCACTCACCGTAACCGGGGGAAATGATCCAAACACCCACCTTGTGCACGCTTTGCCCCGCCTGCCACGATTCCTGAGCAGTGGGTGCGCCTCCCAGGGGATTGGAGGGATCGGGGTGGACGACGGGGCATTGGGAGCCCACGACGCGGCCGACGCGGCCGACGCGGCCAAGGCGGTCAGGGCGCTGAGCGGCAGGTGGACGGTGCCGGTGCTGGCCGCGCTGATGGGCGGGCCCATGCGCTACAGCGAGTTAAGCGCGGCCACCGGCGCCGCGGGCGCGCAGCTCAGCCGGGCGCTGCGCCAGCTGCGCACTTGCGGGCTGGTCGTACGGGTAGGCCATGGGGCTAGCGGCTATCAGCTCTCCGCCGCGGCGGCCGGCTTGGGTGAGCCGCTGCGGGCGCTGGCGGGGTGGTGGTTGCGGCAAAGCAAGAGCGGCAGGCCCGCCAGCCTGCCGCCTGGGGATCCCGCTCCGGGCCGGGCGTGCCCTGTCTGCGCCGCCGTGTTCGCCGTCCCCGCCCGCCAGCCGTCCAAGCGGTACTGCTCCGCCGCCTGCCGGGCGGCCGCGTGGCGGGAGCGCCAGTCCGTGCCCGCCTACCGAACATGGCGTCACCGAAAGTGACCGGAGACGGCGTTCACGGCGTTCGACCCGTTCAGCGCCGTTCGCCCCGGGGATGCCCGCGCAGGGCGAATTCTCGCGCCCGGTGCAGCTGGTCACACTGGCTGGGTGGTTAGGGCAGTATTCCAGGGCCGGAGACGAGGACGGTCTTGAGGATGGCGGTCCCGCTCAGCACGTGGCCGGCGGCGGAGCCCGCGGCCGGGGCGAGGATGAGTTGCTGACCCATCAGGTCGTATGTCTTCGGGTCGAGGACAAGCTGATCAATTTCGCCGCCTGCGGTTCGGGGCAAGGTGATCTGGAAGCCGATCCCATGGCGGCCCGCTACATCGACTGCGTGATAGTCGACTGCCATGCCTGGGATGTTGCCCAGGGCTCGGTACAGCTCGGCGGTCAGGGCTGGCGGCATCACGTAGGTGGTGAGCAGTTCTTTGATGATCTCGAAGTCGCGGACCGGTGCTGGCCCCCACCCGTCCAGGGGAAGGCTGGCAAGGTAGCGGTCGAGCGCAACCGGGTTGCTTGGCAGCGAGCTCAGGTCGGCGTAGCTTACCGGGATCTTCCCGGTAAGCCCGGATACCGCCTCGCCCTGCCCAGCAGGCAGTGCGACCGGCTGGCCGATTGACTGGCAGCCAGTGCCGGAACTGGACCCGGCGTGGCCGCACGGGAAGAACACCACCTTTCCCTTGGACAGGTATGCGGCCTTGGCCGAGTTGGCAGTGGTCCACACCTGGAACGTTCCCTCCGGCCCGGGGCCAACTGGCGTGTCTGACGACCTGGCCGTCTCCTGCCAGTACACCCACTGGCCGGGCTGCACGTTTGGCCGTGCTTCCGCAGCAACTGCGACGCGATAGGCCAGCTCCTTCACGACAGGATTGGCGGCGGCAGGACGGGCCGGCCCGCCGCCCTGGGCGGGCAGGGCCACGGTGACTGCAGCTGCCGTGGCTGCGGCGGCCAGGCCGGTCAGGGCGAGCTTCGGCCAGCTACCCGGCAGGCGCGGCCCCCTTGCGCGCTGGCTTCCCCAGCCAGCAGGACCACCCTCAAGCACCCGGGCGCGGGCCCGCGTCAACGTCACTTCATCGGGCGGCGCAACCACCGCACGGAATTCCTCCAGCAGGTTCATCTCATTCATTGCTCTGCTCCTGTCTCATCGTGGGGGTTCACATCGCCGAGTTCCTCTCGGAGTTTCCGGCGGGCCCTGGCCAGCCGGGACGACAACGTCCCAGGCGGCACGCCCAGCGCCTGCGCCGCTTCCTGGTACGAGAGCCCGTCGGCGAGCAGCAGCAATGCGTCCCGGTCCGCCACGGACAGCACCGCCAGCGCGCCTGCCAAACGGCGGTGCAGCGTCTGGGCGTCCGCCCGCCGGACTCCCTCATCCGCGACTGGCTCGGCGACCGGGTCAGCGGCCGGGTCGAGCCCGCTGCGGGCAATGGCGCGGAAGAACCGAACCTCATCCCGGCGGCGCCGGCTGACGAGCCGGGTCGCGATGCCATACAGCCAGGGCCGGGCGCTGGGCTGATCCGGGTCATAGCCGCCGCGCCGGCGGAACGCCACCAGGAAGGTCTCCGCGACGAGATCATCGGCTGCATCCCGGCCCAGCCGCCTCGCGATGTAGCCATGGATCGCTGCCGCGTGCCGGTCAAACACCGCCCCGAAACGCTCAGGAACCCGGCACGACTCCGCGATCAGCCGGCCGTCATCCGGCTGGCCCCGCTCAGTACCGGGCGGCTCGCGCGCGACACGCATGGCATGACTCATATCGGGCCTCCGTGGGTTTGCCATCATCCGTTATTGCCCGATCGCGCAACCCCTCGTCTCAGACCGGCCGACCTACTTGTCGGCCCGGGACAGCTTCAGGACTCCTGGGCTTGTCAGCATCATCGGGCAAGAAGAACCGTTCCAGGTCCGTTCGCCACGGTAAGGAGCGCGGCCGGGGCACGGCTGGGCGAATCCCGCCTGCGCCAGGCCCGCGGGCTCTACGCTCGGCGGCGTGAGCGGCGAGCGTGAGCAGAACTGGTACCCCATCGGCAGGGTTGGCTGGTTCACCCAGCACATCCGCGAGGGTATCGAGGTCACCGCCACGCAGCCCGCCCTGGCCCAGCCCGGCCGGCTTGATGACGCCACGGTGGCCCGGATCATCCAGGTGCACCAGGACCAGGCCGGCGACCTCGTGCTGTTCCAGAACCAGGCCGGCAGATGGAAAGCCGTGCCGGGGCTCACCCCGGCCCAGCGCACCGCCGTCCAGGAGTATGAGGCGGCGCTCGGCGAGCTGCGCCGGCTCAACGCCGAGGTGCTGGCCGCCGCCGAACGGCTCAAGCCGGCCACCATCGAGGCTCTGCTCGCCAAGTCCGACCTGGAACTAGGCATCGAGGCACTGCTCCGCGACTGGCCTGGAACGGGCTAGCCGCACTGTCCTGCTCGCCTGTGCAACGGGTGAGCATGCCGACCGTGACCACGCACGGCCAGGCCGCAGGCAGCCCGGCACCGCTGTCCGTTAGGCCGAACTTAGGACGCCTGAGGCCCCCCGAGGCCGCCGATCCCTAGCCTGACCTGCGGCTACACTCTCAGCTGTCCGGAAATTTGTAGCCAGTAAAATTTGGTGAATCTGCTGTGCCAGGCATGCCGG
>Ga0307372_10008459_pt1 | contig 14462 bp, 11 predicted proteins | sample OX1MG_FD_202533 | JGI IMG/M metagenome (GOLD analysis project Ga0307372, IMG submission 202533) | Soil microbial communities from Risofladan, Vaasa, Finland - OX-1 | ecosystem: Environmental > Terrestrial > Soil > Coastal area > Acid sulfate soil | place: Finland: Risofladan, Vaasa | collected...
ATCCCAGGCATCGGACTGCGCTGGAGTTACTCAAATGGGAGCCTTAACCCAACAGTCACGAGTCGCTAGCTACTTCTCGTCGCAAAAAGATTGACGAAAACAGCGGAAAGTGGGGCGCGCGCGGGCGGAGGGATGGAAAGTTCCTCCTCCGCTCGCGCGCATCCTGCCACCGAGGAATCGCCCCCTAGTTTCCGGTTACGCGACTATTCGGGCACAAGGTAGTCGGTCACTGATTGCCCTTTGACCGCACCTTTGTGTGCGACTTCCCGGTACAATGCGGCCATGCTCAAGAAAATCGCACTTGTAGCTTGCGTCTACTCGTTGGCGATGGTTTCCACTTTAAGTGCCACTGAAGCAACCGTCGATGAGTCGCTGCGGCTCGATGTTCTTCAGGCCGCTTTCCCAAAAACCACCATCTCGCTGGCGGTCGGACGCTCTATCGATGATTCATGGAATCCAAAAAGTGATTCTAAGGAATTCCTTTTTCCAGACGCCTTGGCAACCGAGAAGGTTTACCGGGTTGTTGGTCCCGTATCAGGCCCGACAGAACAGTGCGCTGCATCAGATGTAACGAGCGACAACTCGTCTTCGAAGATCCGAGAGGTTCGCTTTCAGGTATTTCCCTGGCCAGGAGCCGCTGATCGCAGCGCGCTCTTGGCTGTTTTTCAATACGAGTTTCGCGGAGCGAATCCGCCTCTATCGTGTCCGTCAATTGCCCGCATTTCACGTGTAACGAGGACTGATGGAAAATGGCGGGAAGCCGCCAGTGTTACCCTAGGTACGACGCATCACACGGCGATACAACGCGTCGAGCTGACGGATTTGGCCGGAGACCACGCTCAAGAATTGCTGATCGAGTCAGATTGGGGTGGCGCTGGAGTCTCCGGAACAAATCTGATTATATTCTCCCTGACCCACGCGCGGTTTGACCAGTGGCTCAATGTGCCGTCTCGCGTTTATCACTCCGCAGGTGGCGATAGCTTCGTACAAATGCTTGAACTACCCAGGACCAGACAAGAACATGCCAAACGCTTTTGTTTCCAAAAAATCACGTTCGCTAAGGAAGGCTTGTGGCTATCGCAACCTCTTAAAACGCAGTCTTGCTACCCACGGTTTACAGGCCAGTCAGCTAGAGAGCAACTGATAACGCCTGACAGATAACCCCGCCCATGTCGCCTCCCCAGTTCGTTCCACGAGACGTGATCCTTGGTTGAATAGTAGAGTCACAGTTGAAGGATTCTAATTATCCCCACCGGCGCTCTTTCTGGCAACGGTGAAGTTCCTCATAGGCCTGCGGGGAAATGGCGTACAACTCGGGCGCTTTTGGGGCGCCCGAGCCGAAGCAGTGCTAGAAAACCGTCGGGTAGAATCACGACAGCGACAGCGAAAAAGCTTGCTGTTCAGCGATTGCGAAGACCCCGTCGTAAAACTACCAACTAACTTGTCATGAGCCTATGGCAGAACAATCACCGTTCCCACCATGCCGTCCACATCGTGAAGGGCGCAGATGTAATGGTAAGTGCCCGGCTTGGTAAATTTGATTCGGAGACGAGTGGTTCCGGGGGCGGACTGCGCAAGAAAGGGACGATCCTGCGGTGCCGCCTGCAGGAAGCCGGAGCTCACGCTTTCCGTAGGTGAGCTGATCGTCGCCTGCAGCGCGCCATCGGGGCCGGGAGTGGCAGTCACTAGAGCCTGGGGATTCGCGGGCTCAGTGCCGAATGTGACCGTATGCGGCTCTGTCGGATCTGTGTTGATCCATTCCACAGTTTCTCCGGCATGGATTCGGATCGTTTCCGGCAGAAAACGGACAATCGCTACATACTGGCGTCCGCCGGCGGTAGCGGTAACCTCTCCCGTCATCAGGACGACATTTTCAGAAGGTGGGAAGTCGTTTACCTCTTCTCGAGGGTTATCCCTGTCGGCAAGCAGGTCGCCAGCCTCATCGGCAGCCTGCCGATTGTAGTCGAACTGACCATAGGGAAGCGATGCCGCGTAAAACGGGGCCGTGGCATCCGTGTTCTGGAGGACGTGAACAATTCCGGTCATGTCGGCATGGACCAGACATACCAATTTATAGTTTCCCGGCGTGGGGAATTTCACGGTGTAGGTGGCCCCATTCGTCATCGGACCACTGTTTACGCACGCCAGATTCGGCGAGACGCCAGCCCCGTCATACGATGACCCGCTGGGCTGCGCGGCGGCCTCCGGGTGTACGCCCTCACATCCGACCAGAGGCGGGGCGAAGGCGGCCCGGAGAAAAGTGGGCGGACCTGGCCACGCTCCAGAAGGGTCACCGTGTGATCTTCGTTCTTGGGAGAAAATCGAAACGTAATGCTGTCGCCGGCATAAATCCAGATCTCATTCGGCAAAAACGCATTGGCCTGTTTCGCCTCGTCGTGGCTCTCCGCCCCGACTTGCGCGTACCAGATTTTCTGAGCACTGGCGGCTGATGGAAACGCCAGAACTCCAGCGATTGCCGCCAAAGCAAAAACGACGGAATAGAACGTACCGATCAAAAGCTTTCCGCGAGATAACATTGCGAAGCCTCCTTGGAAGCGAAATGCGGAACGGACTCGGTTTCTGCGTTGAGCCTGATTTGTATCGAAGGAACCCGCGGATTGTATGGGGCGTCCTTGACGCTGTCAATTTGTATTGGCGTCGCAGCGCGCTTCGAGATGGTCCTCTCGGTGAAGGATCATGAAATGCGCCACCGGGGCCAGATGATGCTGATCGAGCGGATGGTGGGCATCGTGCCGCACCTCACCCGCGAGATGGAGGCGCGCTTCGCTGCGGCAACGGCGATAAAGTAAAGTAATGGCTTCGCCGCACGCGCGGGCGGAGGGAGATCCCTCCTCCCGGCTTCTCCCGTCCTCCGCGCATTTTTACCCTGCTTTACTCGGTCCAGGCCGCGCGAATGGGTTGGCCCACAAGCAACGCCGGGTCAGCGCCCTTCCGCGGAACAAATTTCTGCGGACGCCCGCCCCACACCTCCGCCGTGTAGAGGTTCCCGTCCTGATCCACGCCGAACTGATGTGTTCCCCACAGACCGCCCGGCTCGGGAGTCATCGTGCCCCAGCTATACAGGCGTTTTCCGTTGAGATCGTACTTGTATATCTTGAAGTTCCCGTGGCCGTCGGACATCCAGATGTGCTGGTCCGCGCTCATGTAGGTGTGGTAGGTAGCCGTGGGTCCGTCGCCGAGGTACCACTGGTTGAGGAACTTCCCATTCTCGTCGAATACCTGGATGCGCCGGTTGGATCGGTCGTTGACGTAGAGCCGGCGCTGATTGTCGATGACGATGCCGTGCACGGTGTTGAAGTAGCCTGGCCGCATCTCCTTGCCATTGTTCCCCATCTCGCCCCACGCCATCAGGAACTTGCCATTCTTGTCGAATTTCACCACGCGCGTTTCCTCGTAGCCGTCGGCGACGAAGAAGGTGCCGTCGGGCAGCCAGGCGATGTCGGTCTGGCGGCCGAAAGTCTCGCTGGGCGGCCCCGTCTTCCGCGTGAAGGACGGACGCCCGGTGTTGCCGGTCTTGACGGCGTTCCTCGGGGTCGTGGTGTTATACGTGCCGATCGTCTGTAGCAGTTTCTTCCCATCGTTGCTGAAGATCCGGATCACCTGGTGGCCGTCGTCGAAAGCCCACACCCGCTTTTCCGGATCATAAGGGCTGATGAAAATCTTGTGCACGCGGCCTTGGGACAGCACGTTCGGGTTTTCCGGCTTGAACAGCGAATCCCACTGGGTCCACTCCTCTTTCACATTCCCTTTGCTGTCGAATACCGTGATGATGTGTTTCCAGCGATAGTCCTTTCCTTCGACGCCCATGTACTCGTCAGTGGCTTCGCCCGGACTCGCGTAAGGCCCCACCGACGCGTTCCGCGCGTACATCCCTCTTCCCGGAACCTGCAAGTGCGTCTTGATGCCGTACTCGGTTTCGACCTCGACATATTGCGGCTTGAGGTTGCTTACATCGGGAAGTTCTCCGCGCATCGCCACGAAGATGCGATCCGGATTCTGGACGAAGATGCCCTGCACCGCGCCCCACGTCCAGCCCTTTTCTTCCGGAAACAACGTGGCCAGGGGTTTGGGCCAATTGGGGTCGACTCGATACGGGCCGTCAACCAGTTCGTCGCTCGGATTTGCTGGATCGGCCCACTCTCCCTCCTCCTGTGCCGCGGCCACCTTCCCGGGGCTCCAGAAGCTCGGCAACTTAGCCCCAAGTGCAGCGGAAGCCATCGCTCCAATAACAGTCCTTCGTCCCACTTTCATTTGCGTCCCTCCTCTGTTTGGTTTCGGATGCTTGTCCGGATTTCACGGATTATACCGATTCAAGCCAGGGCCCATTCCGTGCCACGCGCCGGTTCGCCGCTGCATTATAGTGCTAGCGCGAACGATTGCAAGCTCCCGATTAACGCGCTTCTTAGCAATTACGGGACGTATCCGATTATCAACTGACTGGGAGATAGGGATGCATTCACAATTATTTGCGTGCCCAACGGCAACCATTTTGGGACGCAACCCTTGCGATGCGCACGCGGTTCAGCAAATTGTCGTTTCTCCATCCGTCACACGCGTGCATGGCCGCGGCAACCGCGAAAAAGTAACGGCTTCGTCGCGGCAAGCGCGAAAAAGTAACGGCTTCGACGCGCGCGCGGGCAGAGGGAGATTCCCTCCCCGGCTCGCTTGCGTCCTGCCGTTCGGAAGCGCCCAGGTTTATGGCAGCCCAAATTAAACCAGGAATTAGCGTGCTGTGGGTGGTGTGGTGGAATCGCTGCGCGGCCCGCCGCGGGGGAGGAAGTGCCAGGAATTCTAATGCGTTCCCAAGCGGCGCTTCCGGGTTCCGTGATCCGAGAGCGCGCTTCCGGTGACGCCGCTCAGTTGAGATCGCGCGACAGCATCAGCTTCAGCGTCACTTTGTCGGCCCCGGCGGTCACGCCAAACCCAATGCCCGTTTCAACGTCCACGAGTTTGCTTTCGTGATCCATGACGGCCCAGACCTCGTGGAACTGTTCGTTGAGCGGCAAGAAATTGCGCAAGGGCCCGTCGTCGGAATACTCCTCGAAGGCAGCGGCCCATCTGTCATTGAAGTTATAAGCAACGCGCGTCGCTGGAACGAATTCGAGACCGCCGAATCCACCCCTGTAATCGGTATCCACAATCGGATTAAAGATGATGTCCACCGGATGCAGGTGCAGTCCCACGATGGGCCGAACCTCGGAGGTAATGATCCTGGACTCCCAATACGTGTAGTTGACGCTGAACTCGAAATTGACGCCGTAGAAGAACGTGTGATCGTGGGCGTGCGGCCGCACGAACAGTTCGCGTATCTTGAAGCCATTGAGCGACCCGCCGCGCCCCTTGGAGTAAAGGCTGTAGACCGGCAGATACAGCCCCTGCTCAAACCACGGGGTGACGCCGTACGCCCACTCGGTCGTGCCGTTGAAGGAGTCGTTGGGGATGATTCCGCCGGGGAAAACGGGAGTGATCCGTCCGATGGGGGTAAAGTTGGAGTGTACCATGAGGTTGAACTTACCCGGGCTCTCAATCGACGCGTCGTAGACTTGTATCTCGTCGGTTTGCGCGAAGGCCGCTTTCGGAACGGCTGCCAGAGCCGCCGCAAATAGTACCAATGCGAAAACGAAGGTTTTTGGAAGAGTGTTCACGGTTTGCTTGTGAGGGCTTTGCCGCCCTTGTTCGCTCCCATGTTTTTGAAGAGAGAGAGTATCCCAACCGGCACGATGGGCGCAAATGGTTCAGCAAGGGCTTAGCCCGTGGCCGCGCGGGGGTTGAGCGGTTCACATCGCTTCTCCACCCACAGTGTCCGATTCCCCAACGGCCGTCACTATAACGGATACATACGAGGGGCAATAATGAACTGGATGTGTTACCCCGTGGCGAACTCATTAATCCCAGGTATCAGACTGCGCTGGAGTTACTGAAATGTGAGTCTTGGCCCAACCGGCACGTGCGCTCGCTACTTTCCGTCGCAGAAAGCTTAACGAAAACTGCGGAAAGTGGGGCGATTGTGTGCTTGGGCGTTTCGGATTCGTGGTGGAGTGCCGGAACTGATCGTATATCGCCCGATCGCGCGCGAGCGGATGGAGATTCCCTCCTCCGCTCGCTTGCGTCCTGCTATCGAGGAAATGTCCTTTGTTTACGGTTATCCGACTTACCAGGAGTTGTGTCGTTTATGCGTTGCCGTGAAGGCGTGCTCGTCCGCACGAGACAGCGGGGATGTAGGAAAATGCTCGCAAAGGCAGTGCGGCGATCCTGCAAGTTCGTCCACTACTTCCGGCCCAACGACGTCTTCCGGCACAGGTTCGCCAACTACCCCAGATGGAACATACACAATTGCGATCGTTGCCTCAAGCAGCGGTGCATCGGCAAGCCTTCCGCTTACGCTGACGGTTCAATAGCCCCACCGCCGGAGCACGGTAGGAGCACAATAGCAGCCGAAACTCCTGAATCACGACGCCATGCACGGTATTGAAGTAGCCGGGACGCGTCCGATTAGCAAATGATCGGGAGTTCAGTACGCATGGAAAATGGTTAGAGTGGCCAAGGGATCCTCACCGGCTAATTCCCTTTTTTGCTGGTGGCTTCGGCGCCGGCTGGAACGGCTGCGGTACGTCCCTGCGGGAGGCGCCGTGCGAACTTCGCTCTGCCGCGCCCTATCTTGACGGAGGTTTTGAAAATCGTCCCCACGGAGAACATGCCACCCAATTTGTGCGAAGCCAGGGAGGCCAGCCCCATGGATGCGATACAGCCGCAGGAGGCGCAATCCGAATTGCCGCCAAACTGGCATGGCGTGACGATCGTCTTAAGATCCGCCGACAATACCTGGGTGGTGAGGGCGAAAACACAGTCCTCAGGGCTGCGTGGCGGCGAGTTGAATTGCCGGATCACGGCCGCCGACATGTCCAGCTTTGGATACTGCTTCCGCAATTGCATCATTTCCGTAATGGCCCGCTGCCGCTCGCCGGGGCTCAGGATTTCGGGCATCCGGTCTCCGATCTGAGGGGTGAACAGGCTGAACCATACCTTCTTGATCTCAGGGCGCGGCGTCCAGAATTCCAGAAATTCCGCCAAATATCCCGGCCGCTTCATCATTTGGCCGGTGATGGTGCAATGAATGGTGACATTCTGCGCGGCGATGTTTTTAAGGATCCGGGCGTAGGTTGCCGGCGCTCGCCGGACGTCATGCTCCGGTTGCAACCCATCGATGGACACCACGATGTGCAGGCGCGGCAAGTCCGCCCAGCCTCGCCCCAACGGCCGGAAGGCGCTGGTAACAATCTGGACGTGGATTCCACGGGCCAGCAGTTGGGGGATCAACAGTTCCAGTTCCCGGTAGCGGACCAGCGGGTCTCCCCCAACGATGGACAGGTGCAAAGGCTTCAGCCGGTCAACCACTTCAAGAACTCCATCCACGAGAGCCTGGCCCTTTCGATCGTTCAGATCGCGCAACGTCCGCCCGCCGCCCAGATGCGCGTCGTCGTATGCGTAGCAACCCGGACATCTCAAAGGGCATTCACGCGTGATTTCGATCGAAAGAGCGGGCTGTTCGCCTTTCAGTATCTTTCCCCAAGCTTGAACGATTTCAGAAGTGCGCACCTGTCACGGCCCTTTTCCGGCCGCTTGCGCGGCCTATCCATGCTCTAGTGGCCTGTCGCGGAGAAAGTGTTACGGCGGACGCCACACGCAAAAACCAAGAGCAACTGTACGAATGGCGGGTGCCAGCTATTTGGCCCATTCTTTTCCCGGAATCGCGCACTAACGAATTCACTGCGACAGGCCGCTAGTAATAGCCTCGCTGGAGAAATCGCGAGGTACGAAGTCTGCGTCAACGCACCACTGTTAACACACCACTGTTTCATTAGATGCTTCGTGGGCTGGGAAAAGCAGCCTTTCAGGAAAAACAGGGATGAGACGTGTCCGTGGCCTGCCTTACAAAGGCCGTGCCATAAGAAGATCCAGTCCTTTGGAAGACCCGCCCCAACCGCCACAACGTGGCTTGAAAGCAACGGGCCCATGCCAGCCGATCCAATGCATGGCTATTTGGGGCGGCGGCTGCATGAAGGTCAAGCGGGCAAATCACACTGGTCTGATTGCTCCCCGGCTTAACCGCGGGTGGATCGGGAAAGGTCTAAAGCTGAAACCCCCATTCCCTTCCCTCATCTATCGGGCAGTTTACTCCCAATCGGCGAAGCTGGATCGCCTGAATTCAGCGGCGGCGGGGCGGCCACCGTGCAAGGAAATGACGAGAGAGATTGACCGTTCAAAAAGCGGGCAATCGAAACCGTACTTCGCTCCGCTCAAAAACGACGAACAAAACGATTTTTTCGACAAGCTGCCGGGCTTAGCTCTTCTTCGACACCTCTTTGTAAATCACTTCGGTCAAGGTAGCAGCCGAAGGCGTGCCATTCGCGTTGGGCGGGCGCGGGCCGGTGGGCTCGCCAAAGGAGGTTTTGATTTCGTCGAGCGACTTACCCTGCGCGACCATGGCCTTGATCTTGTCGTACTTGCCCTGAATCAAATCGAGCTTCTTCTGGACGTCGGCCCTGGTCATCCGGTCGCCGTGGCCGGTCAAGTAGGTATCGGAATCGAGGGCAAGCATGCCCTTCACATTTGTTATCCATCCCGAGGCAGAGCCATGCTTTTCAAGGTGAATCGTGGTGTCGGGACGGTTGGTGACGAGCAGGTCGCCGCCGAAAACGATTTTCTGGTCGGGGAGGTACACGACGGTATCGCCGCTCGTATGCCCGGGCGCCCAGTGGTAGAGGCGGATATGCACGCCGTCGATGGTGAGATTATCCCTTTTGTCGTAGGTCTTCGTGGGAAGGCGATCCTGGGGCGCCGGGTTGCGGCTGCTCGCGGATTCTTCCATCTCTTTTTTGCAGTTCTCCTGCGCAATGATGGTGAGCCCCGAGGGGAAAGCGGCGAGTCCGTTGACGTGGTCGCCGTCGCTGTGCGTGACAATGGCCGTATTCACCTGTTCGGGAGTGATTTTGGCGATTTCGGCGATCACTTCTCTCTCCGAATCCAGCGTGGTTTTGGTGTCCACCACAATCACGCCGGGCGTGCCCACGATGATGCCGTCGTTCGAGCCGGCGCCGCCCCTTGCCCAGTAAACGTTGTCCGTGATCTTCATCACCGTAACGGGCGTTACCGTGACAGGCTGCTGTTGCTGCTGCGCCCGCGCCAGGCCGCCAAACGAAACGACCGCCGCAAGAGTTGCCGCCCCGAGAGCCAGTTTCCTGAGATTGTTCATGCGTTCCCTCATCGTTGTTATTTTTTCCCTGCCGGATGGCGGGACACCCGGACAGGCAAACTTATACAACGAATGGCAGTTCGAATGAACCAAATTGTTCTTCTTCGCGTCTGCCGTCTTAACATCTTGTTGGTTTACGCGAAATTCAATCGATCGGGCGCATGGGGGCCATCATCCCCGTTCACGGGCATAACCGTTCGCGGGTGACGGCAATTATTTACCGCATTTGTGATTTAAAAATCGGCAATATACCCGATAACCCAGCGGAAGATCATGGAGCAGAGTATAAGTTGTCTACGAGACGGATAAGCAAGTCTGGAACGACCGGACTGCGAGCACACACAACTTGAGGCCACACGCATGATGAAATTCGCGATTCCCACCGCGGCACTGTTTTTGCTCCTGGGAATGACCGCTTCCACCTACGCCATGCAAGAAAAGGAAAAGAGACAGGACCAGCATCAGCAGGAAGCGAAGCCCGCCCAGAAGGAAGCCAGGCCGGCACAGCAACACCCGCAACAGCAGTCCAAGATGCCTCAACGGCAGCGCGCGGAAAATGGAGCCAAGCCCGCGCAGCAGCAGCAACAGCACGCACAGCAGCAACAGCACGCACAGCAGCAACAGCACGCACAGCAGCAACAGCAACACCCACAGCAAGCCGAACGCACACAGCGGCAACAGACACCGGACAATCGCGCAGAGCGAGGTAACGACGGACGGCAGCAGGAGCGCGCGCAGCAGTCAAACCGCGAAAATGAAAACAGGGGCGGCCACGAGCATGGCCGTATTCCCGACGACCGTTACCGATCCAGTTTTGGCCGCGAGCACAGATTCCACGTCGATCGAGATGACTACCAGCACCGGCGCTTTCAGTATGGCGGTTACACGTTTGGGTTCATCGATCCCTGGCCGGTTGGCTGGGCATACTCGGACGATGTTTACGTCGAATATGTGGATGGCGGCTATTACATGTACGATCCGGTCCATCCCGGCTTGCGTATCTCGATCAGCATCCAATAGCGTTTTCTTGGCAATCCCTGACGCCTGGAAGGATCTCCGTCCAGGCGTCAGCTCAATTGAACCGTGCGGTCTGAAACCAGAAGCCATTCAGGCTCAGCGTCGACCGCCTGAGGGAAGCTTCTTAACCGGCTCGGAACGCTAATGCCTGAGCGACGCAGCGGCCGGAGAAGCGACCTCTTCTTATTCCCGAGCGGCCTCTCATCGGCGCGGCTTCCTTCGGAGTGAATTCCCTCAGTATCGTTTCTGTATCCATCGGCGGGTCGCCTGCGATTGCGCCATCCGCGAAAAAGTGGAGCCTTCCCCGCGCGGGAGGTTGGAGAGCCGCCGCGCAATGGACACAAGGAAGGCGCGCGCAGTGGCGCCAAATGGCCGAGCTGAATCGCACAGCGGACGGCGACAGAGGCGAAGTTCTATGACGAAGCCGGAGCGGTTTGGACCGGCAGTTTTGCGGCTTCCCATCCCACAATGCCGCCGGCAACTTCACCGACGCGGACAAACCCGGCGCGTTGCAACAAACTGGCGGCGATGGACGACCGGTAGCCGCCCGAGCAATAGACCAGCAGGGAGCGGTCTTTCGGGAGCTGATCCAGATTCTCCGCCAGATGATTGAGCGGGATGCTCAAGCTTCCGCTAATATATTTTTGCGCGCGCTCGATTGGCGTGCGGACGTCGATGACCAGCGGCGGCTGACTCGATGACAGAAGCTCCGCGACGAACGGTGCGCTCAGGCGCTCCGTCGCGATCGTCAGGTCCGGCCGCGATTTCAGGCTGTGCAATCCATCCTTCAAATATCCGGCCACGTGATCGAATCCGATCCGCCCGAGCCTGATGGTCGATTCGTTCTCCCGGCCCGGGTCCGCGATAATTACGATCGGATGATTTCGATCCAGCACCGTTCCAGCCCATGTGGCGTACTGGCCGCCGAGGCCGATGTTGATGCTGCCGGCCAGGTGCACCGCCGCAAATTCGACGGCATCGCGGGTATCGAGAATCTGCGCACCAGCCGCTTGTAATGCAAGCAGGCCGTCGAGCGCCATCGGACTGACGTGGTCCATCGTTTCATCCAGCGTGGGGCGTTCTTCGCTGTTCAGCACGGCATCGTAGGCGAAGTAGGCGGGAGCTTCCGGTTGATCGGCCGTCACCACCCGAATGAACGCTTCCTTGCTCATGGGCTGCAGCGCGTAGTTCGAGCGGCGCTGCTCTCCCATTGTGGATACCGTTTCCTTGCCGATAGCCTTCCCGCAGAGCGAGCCCGCGCCGTGAGCTGGATACACCAGGCTTTGGTCGGGGAGCGCCAGGAGCTTTGCGTGCAGCGAATCGAAGAGCATGCCGCCCAGATCGGTTGCCGACCAACCCAGCGCCACGCGCAGATCGGGACGCCCTACGTCGCCAATGAATAAAGTGTCTCCGGTGAGCACGGCATACGGTTGCGTATCACTGACGTTCCGGTCGTAAACAAGAATGGAAATCGACTCCGGAGTGTGACCCGGAGTTTCCAGCGTCTTCAGGCGCACGCGCCCGAATTCCAGGACGTCGCCATCGCGAAGCGGAGTAAAAGCGTACTTCGCTTTAGCGGCGGCGCCGAGATAAATGGCGGCGCCCGCACGATCGCGCAGCTCTAAATGGCCGGCGACGAAATCGGCGTGGAGATGTGTGAGGAATACGTGCTTGATCTTGAGGCCGTGTTCGGCGGCAAACGCAATATATTGGTCCGTGTCGCGCTGTGGGTCAACGACGGCGGCCACGCCTGTCGCCTCGTCTCCAATCAGGTAGGAAGCGTGCGCCAGGCACGGCAGATAGAATTGTTTGAAGATCATCGGCACCCTCGATTCCGGACCGTGCTCCCGGCCGGTCAAAAGATCTCTTCCCCGGCGACGCGTTCAGCTGAGATCGCGCGGCAGCATCAGCTTGAGCGTCAATTTGTCGGCCTCGGCGGTCAAGCCAAATCCTACGCCTATTTCAACATTCACGAACTTGCTTTCGTGGTCCATGACGGCCCAGACTTCGTGGAACTGGTCGTTGAGCGGCAGGAAATGGCGCAACGGCCCGTCGTCGGAATACTCCTCGAAGGCAGCCGCTCCCTCTTCATTTGGTTGAAGCGGGTGAAGCAGCCTCCACGGGGCCTCGCCTGATTGGGCTCACGAGATCGACCTGCCAGATCGGTCCGCCGCTATAGAACGGGCCTTCCATTCCAACGAAGGCGGGCGCTTCGTCGGCAAGAACCCACACGTGAGTGTCGGCGGGTAGTTTTCCCAAGAGATGAGTCACGATGCCTGTTACGCCGCCAATCTCGGTTTTCACGTCAAAGTCGATGGCCGTATGTTTGGATTTGCCCGTCGTGAATGCTTGCTTGTCTCGCGGGGTAATCAAAAGCTGGACGATTATCGGCTTTGGCGTGAAGCCCAGGTACGACACGGTCGTTTTCGGCGTGGTTGGCTGCACGTTCTTCAATAAGGTGAACAGCAGGCCGTTCGAAAGATCGGACGGCAGATCGAGCCGTTCCGTTATAACCTTCTGCTTTCCGTTATCCGTGTAATGAACGACGACGCGGCCCGTCGCGGTATCGATGGAGGTCTCCACGGAGCCTTTGAATGCCGGGCCCTTCTGAAGGAAGTGATCGCTCAGCAGGCGGAATACGCCGTGCTCCGAAAATACGGTTGTTTCGTCCTCGATCGAACCATCCTGGAAGTGAAATGTTATGCGATTGATAACGCGGTCGCCGTGAGCCACCTGGCGCAGCTCCCCATCGGCGATCTGGCGTCCGTCTTGCGTCCGCACCACGAAGAAGCCGTGAGTTAAGCCTTCCGCGTAACGAACGGTCACCGGCCCGCCCGCGGCCGCCGTTGGCTCGGATAACGCAGCGCAGGCCAGGAGGAGAATGGCGCAAAGAATCGGTGCTCGCAACGCCCTGCAAAGCGCCCGTTTCGTCATCGTGCGAGCGCTCTTTCGTTTATGTGGCGCCGGTTCGATCGGGAAATCCATCCCAGGCACTCAAGGTCACCCCGTTCATTGCCGGACAATACCATGCCGCGAGAGGCCCACGCTCTTTGGGCTGGAAATTAAGACAATAGCTTGCATCTGGCCCGCGAGCCATACATGGAACGATGTAACATCGCGGCGCTCATTGATGGATCGATGGATGGATCGATGGATCGCTTGCCGTGCCGGTGAATGGAGCATTGCGAATGCGCTGCCTCTTCGCGAAGACGCCGGGAAAAGAGAGATTCATCGCGCAGTGGGCGCGCGGGCATATCGTACCTCGGGCGAAGAGCGGCTCCGAATGACGCGCGGCATTCTTCAGCAGCCGCCAAAAGCCAATTACAGTGAATTTACGGGGCGAGCCACGGCACGGCAACCCAAGTGCTACCATGGGGACGGCCTTCAGCCATGAAGCACGACGCGCAAGACGCAGCCATTGATTTGCAGCCCCTCCCCATCTCATCGGCATTTCCCGGTTCTCGGCTTCGTGCGCGCGTGCAACACGCAGCCATGCCGTCGCATCTCCGTCGGAAGCCGGAGCTGGAATGATGCAAAGGGCGAGCATGCGCGGGGATGCGAACACGCGAGTCAAGAAGCTTCGATTTTTACCGGAGCAAGCGATGGGCCGCCGGACGCTCGCCATGATGCTGCTCGCGTTTACATGCGCGGCCACGTTACAGGCGCAGGATTCCGCAAAAGCGCTTGCGGAGGTTTCGCCGCCATCGTCCGATGCGGCGCTCGCGCGCGGACTCGCGACGGAGCCCTCCCCTGTTGAAACTCTCGCCTTGACCGTCCCCAAAGGCACTCCCTTGCAAGTGGTGCTGGATGCGGAGGTGCGCCTCAAGAAGGCCGGCCAGCCGATTCACGGACGCGTGGTCGAGCCCGTCTACGCATTTGACAAAGTGGTGATTCCGGCCGGGTCCGAAATGAACGGCCGGATTGCCAGAATCCATCCGGTCTCCGCGCTCGGCCGGACGGTCTCGGCCCTTGACGCCGATTTCAGCCCCGCGCGAAAGATCGACGTCGAATTCACCGAGGTGGTGCTTCCCGATGGAAAGCGCGTGCCGGTCGCGGCGACGGTAACTCCAGGTTCGGGCCAGGTGATTCAATTTGTTTCCGCCTCCGGCGATCCGAAGGGGAAGAAAGGGCTCAAGGACAAGGCGGCGGACAAAGAGCAAGAGGCCAAAAA
>Ga0307372_10008461_pt1 | contig 14456 bp, 15 predicted proteins | sample OX1MG_FD_202533 | JGI IMG/M metagenome (GOLD analysis project Ga0307372, IMG submission 202533) | Soil microbial communities from Risofladan, Vaasa, Finland - OX-1 | ecosystem: Environmental > Terrestrial > Soil > Coastal area > Acid sulfate soil | place: Finland: Risofladan, Vaasa | collected...
CCGAGCAGGATCGCGGCGGCTCCCAGGCCGCGGCCGGATTCCAGGATGCCGCGCAGCCGCTGCGTGGTGCCGGGGCCGCAGGTGGCGATCAGCGCGGCACCCGGCCCGGGGGGGCCGGCTGCGGAGGCGGTGGCCTGCGGGTCGTCGCCGGCGTCGAAGGCACCTGTGGTGCGTGCCTGGCGGAGGATGGCGGCTTCCATCTCATCGAGCGCCGCTTCCAGCGAGGCGGGGACCGACACGCCCGGGACCCCGGCCGCGTCCTCTCCGGGGAGCAGCCGGGCGGCGTCGGCGGCGGGGATGATGATCGCGGGCGGCATCCCGGCCTCGGCCGGCGGGGCCTCTGCCAGCAGGGCAGCGAGGATCGCGCGGGCCGCGGCGGGCGCGCCGGGACCGGTCAGGCCGAGCCCGCCGAGGGCGGCGATGTCGAGGGCAGCTTCGCTCGCTCCGCGGACGCCGAGCGGGATCGTGCCGGGTGCCCGCGCGGGCGGCGGGGAGGTGCCTGCTGTGGCGGGGCGCGTCCCTGCCTGGCCGGGGGGTTCCGGTCCGGGGGCGGGGCGGCTGCCGGGGACGCCTTCGCCGGGCTGGTCTGGTCCGGGACTGGTGTCGCCGTACGGGTCGAGGTAGGGATCGGCGGCGGGCGGGGTGCCGGTGCCCTGGGCGGGGTCTTCTGCCGGGGTGTCCGGGGGGGCGGGGCGGGCGGCGCGGCGCAGGGCGGTGATGACGGCGGGCAGCGGCGGCTCGCCCGGCTGCAGGCTGCCGGTCATGCTGGCCCGGGGGCGGTAGCGGCGGCGGCGCTGGATGCTGGCGAGGGTGAGCGCGGCAGCGACCATGAGCGCGACGGAGATCCCGATGAGCGCTCCTGACGGCAGGTGCACCGCTACCGGGCGGGGGTGCGGGTGCGCGCCGGGCGCGGCCGGGGACGGCGCGCCTCGGGAGCCCTCCCCCTGGTGTGTCCTGGATGGCGCCGGGGCGGGCGTGCGCGCCGGGGCGGGCCGCCTGGGGCGGTGGTGTCCGGGCCGGGCGGCCGGACCCTGGTGGCCGTCCTGTGACGGGAGCAGCAGGACCCAGCCGGGGTAGATGAGGCTGGGGTCGGTGAGGGTGCGGCCGTCCGGCTGCGGTTTGCCGGCGTTGAGGCGGAACAGCTCGTGCCAGTGCTCGCCGTTGCCGAGGAACCGGGCGGCGATGGCCCACAGGTCATCGCCTGGCACGACGCGGTAGACCCGGGGCCGGGTCGCGGGAGCGTCGCGGCTATCCGCGGCCTGCGGCGGCCTGGCCGCCCGGGCAGGTGCCGCAGCGGGTGCCGGCCGGCCCGGCATCAGCGGGCCTGCGACGGTGGTGCTGGCGGTCAGCGCTGCCTGCAGGGGCTGTGTGGAGCGCGGGGCGGCCTGCACGACCTGCAGTGAGGTCAGGACGGTGGCGCCGATGAGAGCGGCGGCGACCGCCTGGAAGGGGGCGATGACGGGCAGCCGGGGCGCGGGATGGCCCGCGACGGCGGCTGCCGCCTCGATGAGCACCGCGACGGCGGCCATGGCCCACAGCACCCAGACCGCGCAGGCCAGCCCTTTGATGATGGCGTCGTCGCTGAGCGGGCTGACCAGGAACGCCTGCAGCTGCGGCCAGGTGGGCAGGTGGGCGGGCACCGGCCAGCCGGTGAAGCGGACCAGCGCGTACGGCGGCCCGGCCAGCACGATGGCCATCGCGCCGAGCCCGGCGGCGGCGCGGCCCAGCCGCGGGAGGCGGCCAGGCGGGCGGGTCACGGGAGTTCCCCGTTAATGCCGAGCTCGGGGGTGGCGGTCGCGGTGGCATGCACGGTGATCGCGGACAGCCCGGCGGCGTCGAGGATCTGCATCGGCTGGACGATGGTCACCGTCACGGTGACCACGTTCCCGGTGACGCTGGCGGTGCCGGCGGCGCCGATGCCGGCAAGGTAGGCGCGGGCATCGGCGGCGGCCTGGCCCGGAGTGAGCACGAGCTTCCCGTCTTGCCGGTAGAGGGCGAGGTTGATGGCCTGGGCTCCGGCGCGGGCGGCTTCCTGCGCCTCGCCGAGGGCGCGCTCGCGGGCGGCCAGGGTCAGGCCGCCGTCCAGCACCAGCCCGGCGAGCAGGATCAGCGCGGCCATCATGACGACGACGAACGCCGTGATCTGCCCGGCGTCGCCGGAGGGACGGCGCCGGCGCGGCCGCGGGCAGCGGGGGGTCACGGCCCGGCCCCGCGGTAGACGTCGATGGGCGAGGTGAACCGGGCGGTGAGGGTCTGCGAGCCGGGGACGTGCAGCAGCGCGAGGCCGGCCAGTGACACGGTGCAGGTCACCTGCACGGTGACCTGCCCGCCAGGCCGGAACGCGGCGGTGTCCGGGCTGACGGCAAGCGGGTCGCAGGTGACGTGCTCGCTGGCCAGGGCGGCCTGCGCGGTGGCGGCCGCCTGGGCGGCGGCAGCAGCGGGGTCCCGGGCCAGGGACGCGGCGCGCGCTGCCTGCCTGGCGGCGCTGTCGACCTGCAGCCGCGCGTCGACCAGCCGGCCGGCGGCGACGATCAGCAGCATGACCACGATCAGCAGCGGCGTGATCAGGACCAGCTCGGCGGCGGCCGACCCGCTGTCCCTGCTGCGGGCGCGCAGCCGCGCGGCCGGGTGCACGGCGGCTACCCCGGCGCCGTGGCGGGCACGAACCGCTCGACAGGCCCGGTGACGGTGATGTGCACGGGGAACGTCAGCCCCGGCACCGGGAGCACTTCCTCGGCGGTGCCGGTGATCTGCACGGTGGCGGTGCCCGCGGTGCGGGTGACGGAGACATGCGGCGATAGCAGGACGGAGCTGCCGATCTGGCCGAGGACCTGCTGAGCGCGCTGCTGCCCGGCGGCGGCGCTGCCGCCCTGGACGCGGGCGGCGGCCAGGGCTTCCTCGGCGGTCGCCTGGGCGACCGAGGAAGCGTGCGCCCAGATCGCGAACTGCACGATCAGCAAGATCAGCAGCATGAGCAGCGGGACGGCGATGACCAGCTCGGCCGCCCCGGCTCCCCGGTCACCACGCCAGGGCCGGAAGTGACGGCGCATCCTGGGATGGCGGGATCGTGCCCGACCCGTGCCGGGCCGGGCCTCTTGCTTCCCGCGCCTGGTGCGCCGGCGCGGCGGTGACGGCCGGCGGGCGATAAAGCTCATCATCCCAGGTTCAGGGAGTTGGCCTTGGCGAGGACCTTGGCGGTGATGATGGCGATCGCGGCGATCGCCAGCGCTACCAGCAGGGCGATCACCACGACGGTCTCGGTGGTGTAGCCCGCCTCGCCGTCGCGGCGGGCCTGCGCCAGCCGGCCGCGCAGCAAGGCGGCGGCGAGGCGGAGATATCCCAGGAGAGCGGGCATAAGGTCCCCTTTTAATTGTGATCTAGAGGCCGGTAAGGACGTGGACGACAGCGGGGAAGCCGATCAGCAGGAGGAACCCTGCGAACAGGAGCACCAGGGGCAGGCTCATCCGCTCGGTGGCGGCCTGGGCGGTGGTCTCGGCGTCGGCGAGCTGGCGGTTGCGGATGGCGGCGGCCTTGGCTGTGAGGCTGGCCTTGACCTTGGCGCCTTCGGTCCCGGCCAGGGTGATGGACGCGGCCAGCTCGGTCAGCTCGCTGATGCCGAGCTCACCGCCGAGCTGGCCGAGGGCCTCCCAGGGCGGGCGGCGGGTCAGCCGGGCGGTTTCCAGCGCGCCGCGGATCTGGGTGAACGCCCAGCCGCGTCCGGTCGCCCCGGCGTAGGTGAGGGCGGCCTCGACGCCGGCGCCCGCGGCGATCGAGATGACCACCAGGTCCAGGAACGCGGCCAGGGCGTGGCGGGCGTCCCGGCGGCGGGCGGCGGCTTCCTGCCGGGCTGCCAGCGCCGGGACGGTGAACCCTGCCGCGCCCAGGGCGATGGCGCCGGCCGCCGGGAGCTGCCAGGCCACGATGACCCCGCCGGCGGCGAGCAGCCCGGCCAGGGCCGGGGCGAGCAGCAGCCCGGTGATCGCGGCGGTGGCTTGCTCGGCGAGCTGACGTTCGGGCGGCCGGCCGAGCAGGGCCAGGTCGCGGCGCAGGCCGCGGGTGGGCAGGCCCAGCCCGGCGAGCAGGGTGACGGCGGGGCGGCCCAGCCGGGCGGCCCAGCCTCCCTCCTCGGCGGTCACCAGCGGCGGGCGCGGCTCGCGGATGATGGCCTCCAGCGCCTCGGCCAGGCTGATCCGCCGCGGCGCCAGCCCGGCGGCGATGGCGATCAGGCCCAGGCCGGCGAAGGCGCCGAGCAGCAGCGCCCCGGTCACTGCCGGACCTCGTGCGGTGCGGTGCCGGGCAGGCCTCCGAGCCCGGTCAGGATCCTGGGGTTCTCGCCGAAGCCGGCGATCTTGTGCAGCCACCAGAACGCGGCGGCGAAGCAGCCGCCGACTGCCAGGAGCATCAGCTGCCCGGCCGGGCTGCCGTAGGGGGCCAGGAACGCGCGGCTAAACGCCAGCAGGCCCGCCGTCAGCGCCACGGTGACGGCGATGATGATCCGGGAGGCGGTGCGGACCCGGGCGCGGGCGGCGGTGATCCGCATCCGCATGGCGGCGTGCTGGCGGGCGGAATCAGCGAGGCTGGACAGCAGCTGGCCCAGGTCGCGGGCCTGCTGCTCGGCGGCCAGCAGCAGCGCGGCCACTACGAGGTCTGCGGCCGGGTCGGTGGCCTCGGCGGCGAAGGCCCGCAGCCCGTCGGGGAGCCGCTGTCCCTGGTGGATCCGGGCGGCCAGCGCGGTGACCTGCTCGCGGACCGGTTCCGGGGAGATCGGCGCGGTGGCCAGGATCGCCTGCTCTAGCCCGGCGGCGGCGGCCAGGGTGTCGCGTAGCTGCTCGGTCCACGACGCGATCCCCTCGATGCGCCGCACGGACTGGTCACCGGCGCGGTCGGGTCCGAGGGCGCGGGGCAGGAACCAGGCTGCCAGGCCGGCCAGCACGGTGCCCGCCGGCCAGCGGGTGATCGCCGCGGCCACGGCGGCGGCCAGCAGCGTGCCGCCGGCCCTGGGCATGGTGGCCTGGCGCCGGGCGCGGGCCAGCGCGTCCCGCCAGCGGGGGTCAGCCGGGACGGCGGGGCGGCGGCGCAGCGCGCAGAACACCAGGACCAGGCCCAGGCCGGCGCCTGCGCCGAGCAGGCCGGCCAGCGCCACGCTGCCGCCGGTCACCTGCCCGCCCCGTCCGGCTGGTACCCGGCCGCGGCCAGCTCTTCCATGGTGGCGGCCCGGACCGGCACCGAGGGAACCGCGCGGCGGTCCGGGCCGGGGGCATACACCTCATTCGACACGACCTGCCGCCCGTCGGCGTCGGTCACCTCCCGGATGCTGGAAATGCAGCGGCGGCCATGACGGTCCCAGTCGAGCTGGATGACGACATGGACCGCGCCGGCGATCAGCAGGTTGGTGTCCTCCAGGGACAGGTGCTCGGCGGACTGGGCGGCGTAGGAGGCGACCTTCATGAACGCGCCGCGCGAGGAGCTGGCGTGGATGGTGGTCATCGACCCGTCGTTGCCCTGGCTCATCGCGTTGAGCATCGGGACGACCTCGCTGCCGCGGACCTCGCCGACGATTACCCGGTCCGGGGTCATCCGCAGCGCCCACCGCACCAGCTCTGCGAGCGTGATCTCCCCTTCGCCCTCCACGTTCTTCTCCCGGGACTGCATCGCGACCACGTCCGGGTGGGCGCCGGTGTCCCAGTCCAGGCACAGCTCGAGGCTGTCCTCGATCGTGATCAGCCGCTCCCGCGGCGGGATCGCCGAGGCCAGCGCCCGCAGCAGCGTCGTCTTGCCGACCGCGGTGCCGCCGCTGACCAGGATGTTCTTACGGGCGCGGACCACGGCGGCCAGGAACGCGGCGAGCTGGGTGTCCAGGGTGCCGTTGGCGACCAGGCCAGCCAGGGAGGCGCTGGCGAGGCGGTCCCGGCGGATCGCCACGCACGGCCGGCCGGTCACGGCCATCACCGCGAACAGCCGCCCGCCGCCCGGCAGCGGCACGCTGACCCGGGGGGTGGCCCGGTCGAACCGGCGTTCCTCGTTCCCGGCCCGGGTAGCGATGGAGCGGATCAGGTCAGTCAGCTCGGCGTCGCTGCCCGCGATGGGCGCGGCGCGGACCCGCCGGCCCCCGGCATACTGCACGAACACCTCATCGCAGCCGTTGGCGTTGACCGATTCGACGTCGGGGTCATCCAGGAATGGCTGGAAGCCTCCAAGTCCGAAGATCGCGTCGAAGACCGACTGCCCGATCTGCCGCTCTATTTCGGCATCCAGCGGCGGGCGGGCGTCGGTCAGCGCGCGGGCGGCCTCGTCATCCAGGGCCTCGGCGATGAGGCGCCGGCCCAGCTCGGCGCGCCGCGCCGGGGTCAGCGGCTGCGCGCCCTCTGGCCCGGCGGCTTCCCGGGCCAGGCGGCGGGCGACGTCGCCGCGCAGCCGCCGGGTCAGCTCATGGTCCTGCCCGGTGCCGGGCTGCGGTGTCCGGCTATCGAGCTGTGTCACCTGCGGTCACCTCCGCTGGATGATGCACCGGGACCGGGGCGGGGCCGGGCGCGGCTGCCGGGGACGGCGGATGCTGCCCGGGTCCGGCGGCCAGGGCGGCGGCGAGGCTGGCCGCTGCCCGGGCCAGCGGCAGCCGCCGGATCTTGCCCAGTTCGCCGCGGCAGGCGACCAGGTCAGCGGCACCGCGCGGATCGGCGGGAATGCTGGCCTGCACCGGGATCGCGAGGGTGCCGGCGATTTCCTCGGCCGGGTAGATGGCCTCAGCGGGCCCGCGGCCGGCGTCGGGGGCCAGCAGCAGGGCCAGGCGCGCTCCGGCGCGGGACAGCCCGTCGGCCCGCAGCGCCAGGTGGGATAGCTCGCTGACCCGCGGGCGCACCATCAGCAGTGTCATGTCCGCCTGGGCGGCGATGGCGAGGGCCGGGGAGCCCGGGTCCAGGCGCCCGCAGTCGGCGATGACTGTCTCCGGCCCGGCGGCGAGAGAGGCGAAGATCGCGCCCGCGTTCCCGGCCAGGGCTGTCAGGCAGGCGGCCGACTGCTCCGCGCCGGCCGGGGCCATGACGAGGTTCAGGCCGCCGGCGAGTTCGCAGGCGTGGCGCCAGGCGAGGTCGCTGCTGTGGTCGTGCCGGGAGGCGGCGGCCAGGCCGGTCAGCCCGGGTGCCGGCGGCAGGCCCAGCCAGGGGCCGAGATCGCCGCCGGCCGGGTCTGCCTCGATGACCAGCCGCCGCTGCGCCGGCCATGCGGCGGCGAGCGCGAGGCAGGTGGTGGTCACGCCCGGGGATGCTTTCACCGAGGCCATTGCGATCAGCGGCATGCCGTCACCCTCCTGCCGGGATCGTCGCCAGGGCGATCTGCCCGGTCGCTGCCGCCGCGGCCACCTGCGGTACCGCGTTCTGGCTCAGCCGCAGTTCCACCACGGTGGTGCCCGAGGTGGCGTTCACGTCGACGCCGATAACAACTGCTTGGCCGATCGGCAGCGCCGGGGATGACGTGGCCTGGGAGGAGGAGACACCCGATGATGCGGCCGGGGTGGCGAGCACGTCGACGGTCTGCCCGGCGGACAGGTCCGGCGGGTACTGGCCGGCCTTGACCGCGACCCCCAGGTCGTCCTGCCCGGCTGCCGGGGCCGCCGCGCCGATATCCCCGGATGTCAGCAGGGCACCTGCCGGCAGCGGCCCGGCGGCCGGGCGGCCCAGCACGCTGGCCTCGGCAGCGGCGGGCACCAGGCTGACCGGGCCGCTCGCGCTGACCCGCACGACCTGCAGGTCGGCGGCGGTCAGCAGCTGCCCGGCGGCGACTGGGTGCACGACGGCCAGGACCGGCTTGCGGTTCCCGGCCTGCACCCAGCCGGCCGCGAAGACCAGCGCGCACACCGCAACCACCAGGACGCCGATCACGGCCAGTGCCCAGCTGCGGCGCCGTGGCTGCGGCGAGGCCGGCAGCGCGGCCCGGCCGCCGGCCGCTCTGCGGATCCCGGTGAGCGCCGTCATCACGCACCCCCGGCGGTGTTGACCGCCTGCGATTCAGCCACCCGCATGGCGGCTGCGGCGGCGGTGAACAGCGACGGCAGCGCCCCGCCGGCTCCGCCGGTTCCGGTCCAGGTGATGTCCCAGGTGATGGTGACCGTCACGTGGTAGGCCGCATGCGGCTGCCCGGCGCTGGAGCGGGTATAGGTATAGCCGCACGTCGGGGACGGTGACGCGGGATTGTCGCTCTTGGCGTATGGCGTGCCGGGGCTGTGGCAGGCGACCGTCTTGCCGTCGCCCATCCGCCAGGACGCCGAGACCGGGGTCGCGGTCGCGGTGACCGACTCGCCGGGGACCCGTGCTGTCTTCGCCTCCGGATGCCAGGCGGCCGGGGCGACCCACAGCCAGGTCGGCAATCGGGTCAGCTGGAGTGCGCCTGGCGCTGGGGACGAGCGGATCACCGGATCGGGCAGCCGCAGGTACCGCACCGCGAGCTGGGCCAGCACCGCCGGCGGCGGGGCGCCACGACCCGGCGGGCGGGCCACGCCGACCGGGCAGGCCACGGTCTGGGCCGTGATCGTGCAGCCGGCCGGGACGCAGCCGAACGCCTTGCTCATCGTGCCCGCGCACCCCCCGCCCGGGCCGGCGGCGGCCAGGGTGCCGCCGCCGGGACTGCCGGGGCCGCTGCTTCCGGGCGTGCCGGCCGTCACCGTGCAGCCGGGCGTGTAGCTCTGGCCGCACTGCGTGCCCCCGAACCCGCCGCCGGGCGGATTGCCTTTCGCGCTGGCCGGCACCTGCCACGAGCCGGTGACGATCACGGCGGCCACCATCACCACGGCCGCGCGCATGAGGGCGTGCGTCAGCATGTCCCCGCCCTTTCCACCACGAGATTGGTCACTTTCCACACGGAGCTGAACAGCCGCAGCTGGGCGTAGATGCGGTGCCGGCCGGCCGGGGCACCATGCGCCGGCCGCCCTGATGTCGTGTACTGCAGCCACCGTGAGTCATTCGCGCAGTCGGTCACCGCCGAGCTGTCCTGATTCCCGGCCGGGGTCAGGCCGGTGACCCGCGGGTGCAGGACCGGGGCGCCGTGCAGCACCACGCCGTGCTGATGGTTGTCATACAACGACCGGGTGAGGATCATCAGCGCGTCCCCGGCCGCGTACTGCGACAGGGCACCCGGCTGGTAGTCGGCAGTGCGTGCCGCGGTGGCGTATGCGTGCCACATGCCGGTGTAGGCGTCCAGGATCTGCGTCCGCGGATCACCCGGCACGGCCGAAGTGGCCGACGGTGCGCTGGGCACGGCGCTCTTTGCCGGAATCCTCGCTGTGCCCTGGCTGGAGCAGCCAGCCAGCACGGCCATGGCCAGCGCCGCCGCTCCCATCGCGGGAACCACTGATGCCATTCCTCGCATCGTGGCCGATGTCACCTCCGCCCTTCGCAGTCGCCGGGCGACGGTAATGCCACGAGCAATCCAGGGGCGCCCCAAGAAATACTTACGGCTTTGCCAGATCCCTGAGGCACACTGGATGGTTCCAGCACCACGTGATGCAACCGGCGGGTCATCTCCCATCGTCGAAGGGTCATGCGGCGGAGTTCAATAGAAAATTTCCTGCGCGCAACACCGGTGCGCGCAGAATCCGTGCGCATGACTACACGTGATCATGCGGCCACCGCGTGCTCACACCAGGTAAGCGGTTCTGGCACAGCAGTCGCATACGGGGACGGACATGGCAGGCGAGGTAACGCGGCGTAAGGAATTGCACGACTCCCTGAAAGCGGCCCGCGCCCGGGTTCAGCCCAAGGAACTTGGTCTCACGCCGCCTCGCAACCGGCGGAGCGGAGGTTTACACCAGGCCGACGTCGCCGCCGCCCTGAACGTGTCCCAGCGCTGGTACAACGGTTTCGAGAACGGCAGCACAGTCCCGGGCGACGACTTGCTTGACCAGCTTGCCAGGGTCCTGCGGCTGACCCACGCCGAGCGGGTGCACCTGTACCTGCTGGCCACCGGGCATGAGCCCGCCCCAGGCACCGTCGAGGCCCCCTACCACGGCGAGACGGTACTCAGCCGCCTTGTCCACTTTCTGGACGACCCCGACATCCCCGCGGTGGTCACCGACATCGCGTGGAACGTGCTCAGCTGGAACCGTGCCCTGTCCGCGTGGATCCCCGACCCGGGCAGCACGCCGCCCGCCGCCCGGAACGCCGTCCTGTGGACATTCGCCAGCGAGGTCGAGCGCGTCGTGGACGACATCCACAGCTTCCGCGAGGCGTTCATCGGACGGGTACACCTGGCGCTGGCCCGGCATCCGGGTGAGCCCCGCCTGGAGCACCTGGTCGCCCGGCTCCAGCGCATCCCGGACGCGAGCGAGCTATGGGACCGTCAGCACATCGCGGACTTCATCAGCAGCATCACCCCCGTGCGGCTGCGGCTCCCCGACTCCGGGACAACTGTGGACGCCGACCTGCTCAGCACGGAGTTCCCTGGCGAGTACCACCTGCTGATGCTCGTGCCCCGCAGCGGATGGCCAGCCCAGCCGCCTACCCGCAGCCGCCTCACCCTGCGCAGGAACAATGCCTCCAGGAACTAGTGGCCTCGCCCGTGACCACCGCTGCCCTGCCCGGCCAAGCACGGGGCCGGGAGCACGCGGCGGGTGCGGGCATCCCCCGCACCCGCCGGTTTCCCGGGCGTGATCGATGGCGCTGACGGCCTCCGTGGCGCTGAGCCCGCCGAAGATCTGCAGCCAGCGCTTCGCTTCCCGGTCGTCATAGATCTTCACGCTCATTCGCCGCTGCCTCCGTTGGTGCCCGTGGCGGGAAGGCACGCGAACCGGGCCGCCTCGCCCAGCGGACCCGGTGCCCGCAGTGCCCGGGGGCGTGTTAGGGGGTGCAGAGCTTGCGGAGCATGCAGACGGCGAGAGATGGCGTCCCGTTCGGCGTTGGCCCGCGGCCCGCGGGCCAGCCCCAGCGGCGGCGCGAAGGGCCGCGTCCAGGGAGCTGGAGCGGGCGTCGCTGCGCTCGGCGCGGATCATCTCCAGGCGGGGGCCAGCCGTGGTGTGCCCGGCCAGAATCTGATGAAGCGTTTGGCGCCACTGGGCAGGCAATGGGACCTGGAGGTGCTCGCCAACCTGCCGGCCGGAACCGAGCACCCCGGAGACCTGATCGAGGCCATTAACGCGCAAGCCACCGACGGCCGGCGGATCGGCTGGAAGTCCTGAACGACACGCTACGACGGCTGGAACGAAGCGGTTACGTCGCCAGCCAGGAGATGCCGAGCGTTCCGCGCGAGACACGGCACTGGCTGCGCCCGCCCGGGCACCTCCTGGTCTCCGCGCACGCTGCTCGACACCTGGTACGACGACCACGAGCCAGGTGATGACAGCCCCAGCGCGCCCTCCGGCAAGCAGACGCCAGGAAACCGGGACGACGGCAGCGGCACCGCACGCACCCCCCGCCCGCCTGCAGCCTGAACACCCGGGACCGCCCCCAGGGGTGGTGGCATCGGCAAGATGACCACGCGGGCGCTTGCGGCCGTCAGGCTTACGCGGTTCCCGCCACGATGATCTGCCAGATGGTCATCCGGGACGGGCGGGCAGGTGCCTATGCCGGGGAACTTACGGATCCTGGGGAGCAGCACGGCCGTTCGGCGCCAGCACCCGCCCGGCGGCGAGGACCCGGGTCTCCCGTGTCTGCGTTGAAGCCGCCATTATCATTATCACGGATAACTGATGCCCTGGGTACATAACCGCACGATGGCCCACACAACTTTCCCGTCATTGTCCTCACGGAAATACCAGCCCCACTGCTCGCTAATAGCTTCCACAAGCATTAGCCCCCTGCCGTTCTCGGCCTCGTCGCTTGTGTCCATTCGCACCAGTGGCTGCAGGCTGGCATCCCAGACAAGAATCAGGACCTGTGCCGAGTCAGACGCCAGCCACAGACGTACCGGGAAGGCATGCTTCATCGCCCTGGAGGCCTTAACGGCGTTCGTAACTAGCTCGGCGACCAGGAGTTCGGCGCCCTCGCCAAGGTTTCTGATATCCCATTCCCATAGCACTTGCCGGGTATGCAAGCGCGCGCATGGCACTGCGCCAGCGAGGGCACCGAGTTCGAGGAAATCCTGAAGCGGCCACTGACTATTCATGCCGTGTCTCCTCCGGGTCATGAAAGGAGGAATCCGTACTCCAGCCCGGCTCGCGGGCGGGTCGTCGTAGCTTCCTGGCACCGCGGTCGGCCCGGTTCCGGCCAGACCGGCGTAGCTGGTCGCGGCGGGAGGCCACACGGGCCTTGTCTTGCTGTCCATCTGATGCGCTCCCTACCGATTCCCGCGCGCCGGCCGGCGCGCGGGAATCGCAGCGGCCGGCTCACGCCCGGCCGCCGGGTGAGGAGCCGCAGCCCGTGTTGCCGGCATTTCCTGAGTCATCCGCTAAGCACTCCTTCACCGCACGGTTCAGCCCGGCGCTCTGCGCGGCCCGGCGGCCCCGGAAATGAAATAATTGCGTCACTCGGGAACGTTTACAAGCATTGGCGGAATCAGCCTCGAACAGCAGACGAGCCGGAGATCTTCAGGGCGAGCCTGTGACGCATATTGCCACCCGGGCGGTATCCGATTCTGCATGCCGATGACATATGCTGTGCTATTGAACGCCAGGAAAACGGAAAGAACGGAGACAGGCATGGCGCAGAAAGTACAGACCTTCTTTATCGACGACTTCGACGGTAGCGAAGCAGAGGGAACTGTCGTCTTCGGGCTGGACGGCACGCAATACGAGATTGACTTGAATACCAGCCACGCCAAGGAACTGCGGACGACCCTGGCCCGCTATATCGACGCCGGCAGGAAGGTCACCAGCGCCGCCCGGCGCGGACGCAAGATTCCTGCAGGTGGCATCAGCAACACGGAGGTACGCATCTGGGCCAAAGCGCATGACCTTGAGGTCAGGGACCGTGGCCGGGTCCCGGCTGACGTTATCGCCCAGTACCGGGCGGCAACAGGCAGGCAGGGCAGCCAGCCCTGACAGAACACTGGCCGCCCCGGCACCAGCAGGCCCGCGCCAGCTATCCCGCTCAAACGATCGGGGAAGCTGGCGCGGTCTTGCTGGTGCGTTGGAAGAACCAGTACCGTACCCCGGCGCCAGTATCTCCCTTGTTGGCTATGCCCCCGGGCTCTGGATCACGGCGACCGCAGTGGCGAAAAGGACGTCATCAGCGACGCTATCGCCTGCCCGGGTGCGCGCCGCGGCTTCCAGCCGGCTGGCGAGCCTGGCGCCACCCCACGCCCTGGCGTACTCACCCGCCGCCAGGAGGATCCCGCGGTCGCTGCGCAGCGTGCTGCCCAGATCATCCGCGCAGGAACGCAGGTACTCCCGCAGCAGGGCTGAGTCACTGCCTGCCTGCCCGCCGGCAGCCGCCAGCTGCGTGGCCATTGCCCCGCCGTAGCCGGGGTCATCAGCGGCCATCTGCAGGGTGATGCTAGTCATGATGTTCTGCAGCTTGCGGGTCTCGGCCTCGTGGTCGACCTCGGCGCCTGGCTGGTGCACCCTGACGTAACGGCTGATCACCTCATCCCATTCGGCCTGGTCACGTCCGCTGGCGAAGCTCCCGTCCGGGCGGGGCAGCAGGCCGCCGGTGTGCTGGTAGGCGTAGATCCACGCCGGGGAGATCCCGGCGGCTTCGAGCATCCCGACAGTCGCGGTCTCCAGGCCCAGCAGGGACACCGGCTGCGGATGGTCGGCGTCGGGGTCGAAGAACAGCGGATCGTCAGGCCCGGGCGGGCGGCCGAATTTCTCCTCAAACCGGCGGCGCTGAGCCTCCAGCGCCGCCGCCTGGTCACGGTCCATCCGGATGACCTTGCCATCACGAGTGATCACCTGCGTGTAGCCCAGCTCGAACGCCAGGCCGGTCAGCGCAGTCCCGGGCCAGCTGTGCCAGTGACGATCCCCGGCCCGGACCGGATCGGTGAACGCCGGGATGCCGAACAGATGACCCAGCGCCGTGCCCCGGTCCAGCCCGCGCTGCGGCGCGGTCAGCAGCACGTCAGTGACCGGGATCAGCGGAGAGTCCTCGCCCAGCCCCAGTGCCCACGCCACCGCCCGGTCTCCTGCCTGCGACAGCTCCTCGTACTCACCGGCCACCAGCCCGATATACAACGCGGGAAGCAGCACTGCCGCGTCACTGCGCGCATCCAGTCCAGCACCGCCCAGCAGGTGCAGTCCCTCCCGAAGCGCGTCCTCCGCCGTGCCGTCGTCCGGCAGCCCGGTCTCGGTGGCCGCCCACAGGCCGGCGACGCGGCCGGCAGCATCCGGTGGCGGGTCCGGGAACGTGGCATCAGGCGCCGGGCCGCAGGCGAGGCGGGCGGAGGCCAGCGCGGTGCCGGGCAGCAGGCTGCGAGGGATCTTGCGCTGGTCCAGGCCCGCCGCCTCCAGCCGTCCCGCCAGCAGCAGCATCAGCTCGCCCTCATCGACCGGAAGATCATGGTCGGCGCTGGCGGCGAGCACCTCCCGGACAAAGCGC
>Ga0307372_10008462_pt1 | contig 14456 bp, 18 predicted proteins | sample OX1MG_FD_202533 | JGI IMG/M metagenome (GOLD analysis project Ga0307372, IMG submission 202533) | Soil microbial communities from Risofladan, Vaasa, Finland - OX-1 | ecosystem: Environmental > Terrestrial > Soil > Coastal area > Acid sulfate soil | place: Finland: Risofladan, Vaasa | collected...
ACATGATCTGATTTCCATCCGAGCTAGGTTCGCGCCAAGGCAGAAATGGGGACCGCAGCCCCCGAAGGCGATTTGGGGATTCGGATCACGGCCGATATCGAAGTCATCGGGATCCTCGAAGACCTCTTCACCCCGATTGCCCATCGCGTGGCAAAAGGTCGCCTTCTCGGATCTTTGTCCCACTGAATTTCGACGTCACGCATGGCGGTTCTCCGAAAGTTCATCACCGGGGTGACGTAACGCAGCATCTCCTCGACGGCGCGGGGCAGTAACGTGCGATCGAGACGCTGGCGCTCCCATTGGTCGGGGTGTTGAAAGAACGCGTGCATCGCTCCTGAGATCAGATTGCGCGTCGTCTGGTTCCCGTCCACGGTCAAGACAAGAACTGCTCGAGCTCCGTGGCGCTGCTCACCGTCCACTTCGACGGTGGTGAGTGCGCTCATCAGATCTGCCTGCGGATCGATCCGCTTCTTGCCGAAGAGCTCGGGGGGAGTAGGCGTACAGGTCCATTGCTCAAAAGGCCGGGCAACGGCCACGAGCGGGCTACGACTCCGCTCCGCCTGCCTTGTGAGGCAGGATCGCCACCGACTTGGAGGGATCGTCAGGGTCGAGTATCACCCGGAGCCTGTTCTCGGCATCAGGGGGTTCGCCCGGAGCCTCGGCAGTGATCACCGGCTCGTTCGTGGTGGGCTCAAAGATCTCCTTGAGGCCCAACGCCACGCCAGTGGCGATTGCGCTAATGGCAGAGCGCCGCCGCCACGCATCAAACCGCCTGGACGGTAGCTCTTCAGGCCGCTCCATTGATGATCCTTCGTTGTCCCGTCCTGTTTCGATGAGCCCATGATCGCAGCCCGTCGGGGGGGTCGGGCGGCGCGAAATGTCATGGCCATTGCCCGAGAGGACCGCTGGCCTACCGTTCGCGTGCTCCAGCATTCCCCAGGTGCCAAGAAGAGCACACGTCACAGGCATAGGCGTGCAAGACCGTTCCCGATTCGATCTGGCGCACGTTTGCGGCCCGAAGTGCGTCCTGCTGCGAACGAAATGCCGCTTTTGGCGCGCCGTCTGCTCGCCAATGCGATCCGAGCCGCAAAGGCCGGGCTTCGCGGCGCCGAGGACCGGAGCCTCTCGTCGCGTCGTTCCGTCGGCTCATGCTTCCATTTTGCCGGAGTCGGTCACCTCTCGTGTCAGGGTGGGGATCCAGGCGCGTCAGCGCCGGGTTGAGACGCCAATAGGTGCCCCGACGCGCCATGATCCGACGGAGGGGGAAAAGGGGTCGAATCTGGCGCGCCGAGGCGCCTGAAGCCTACGAGGCTTGGCCTCAACTGACGAACGATGCACAGAACCTGCACTTCGCGCCGGTTGGCCGGGCGGCGTTGCAGCATGGGAGGGCGCTCCCAGCGGATTGTCCTTTTGCAAGCCGCAAGCGCCTTCGACGTTATTTTCGCTAACGGACTAGCAAATGGTGGTAGTAGATCTTGCCAAATATTGGGATTGGACGTAATCGTTTGCCTGGTTGCAATCGAATTCGCTTATACCGTTGCACTCTGTCAATATGGTTTCATGGCAAAAACGGTAATAGTCAAGCTGACCGACGATATCGATGGGGGAGACGCCGACGAGACGGTGTACTTCTCTCTCGACGGAAAATCCTATGAGATCGACGTCAATAGCCAAAACGCGAGCCGAGTGCGGGCGGCATTCGAGCCGTTCATTGCAAAAGGGAGGGCGAGCGGTAGTAGCCCGGTCCGCGCCCGGTCGGCACGTCCAAGTGGTGCCTCCAGCGAGAAAACCCTGTTCTCCCAACTGAGCAACGACGAGAAGACGCGCTTTCGGACGTGGGCCAATATGGCTACGGCGCGCCGAATCAGTGATAGTCGCGTAAACAGCTGGGTGGCTGCCGGTAAGCCATAGATTTTGATGGCTGGTCGTCTAGGAACAATCTCGTCGGTGCTCAGGCTTTATAGTGCGTTCCAGCCACGAGAAGCCACATTCACCGCTCTGCTCCGGGGCTCAACCGCAAGATCGATGATGGCGGGCTAGGCCAAGGTCAGCTGGCCAAATGTGTTGCACAGTCCCAGCGCCTCAATGAGCAGGAAGGCAGCGATGATGGCCACGACGATGGGCGTCCGCCAACGCCTCCCGCTGCGAGCCATCGCGGGAGGCATGTACCACTCCGGAAGCGCCAAGCCCGCGAACTGAGCCAGGTGCAGGCTGAGTGGAATCGCGTCGCTGCTGAGCGGGGCATCGGGGTCCGCGTCCATGGCCAGCCGAGTCAGCTCCTCATCACTGAGCGGGCCGTTCACGAAGGAAGCCTCCGCCGTCTCGGACTCTCCTTCAATCGGAGTTGGTGCGTCGAAGCACTGGTCAACGATCACGCAAGCTCCTCTTGCCGGTAGCGCTACGCCTCAGAGTACAGACGTCCACGCCCCGCCGTGGGTCGACCCGGTGGCGCCTCGAACGTCACGTTGCCTGACCTGCGGGAAAACAGGCCAGACATCGATCCGATCCTCACGTGCGCGCTTCTGCTCTCCACCCCCGAGGCATCGGGACATCGATCGAGAGGGCTCTCGTTCGTGCACGGGAGGCATCGGGAACGACAACGTTCCTACTGGGGCGGTCCCGACGACAACTGTGCGGAGGCGGAGTGCGACTGACCCGAGGAGTCCGTCCACCCGATCGTGACCTTGTCCCCCGGATGGAACGGCAGCAGCAGGTTCGTGAGCCCACTGGGCGACGCGACAGTTTGCCCGTTGAGGGAGGTGATGGTGTCGCCCTGGGCCAGCCCACTTTCCTGCGCGGGCGAGCTGGTCACGACGGAGCACACCAACGCTCCCGAAGAAGAGGCGTTGCCAGAGCCGGTCCCATTGCCGAAGTTGCCGCCGAAGCCCCCGCCGAAGCCCCCGCCCCCGTTACACGAGGTCTGTGCCACCTCGACGCCGAGGAAGGCCGTTGCACCAATGTGGACGTTCGAGGATGTCGATCCTGCCTCGATCTGCTTGGCGATCGAGATCGCTTCGTTGATCGGGATGGCGTAGCCCTGGTTGCCGGCGGACTGACCCGAGGATTGGAACGAGAATCCGGCGGAGGCTGCGGTGTCGACGCCGATGACCTCTCCGGCGCTGTTCACCAGCGATCCGCCCGAGTCGCCTGCCTGAATGTCCGCGTTCGTCTCGATGAGACCGGTGAGTTGCTCGGAGGATCCGTCGCCAGAATCGCTGGCTGTGATCGACTGATTCAAGGCCGTCACCGTCCCGCCGGCAGCGCTCGGAGTGCCGCCGGTCCCGCCGGCGTTGCCAATACCCACAACGTTCTCACCTACCGACACCTTGGAGGAGTCGCCGATGGTCGCCGTCTGGAGTCCCGAAGCGCCGTGCAGTTGGAGGACCGCAATATCCTTCGACCTGCTGTAGCCGACCACACTGGCCGAGTAGGTCTTGCCGTTTCCGACGTCGGTCACACTGATGGTGGTTGCTCCATCAATGACATGGTTATTGGTCAGGATCTCGCCGGAAGAGGTCAGCACGATACCCGTACCTGCGGCCTCCTCCTGCTGGAATCCCAGTGTCGTGTTGATGTCGACCAATCCGGGGTCCACCTTGTTCGCAATGGCAGAGACGTCGCCGGGGCCCGATGAACCCGACGAACCGGACGAACCTGACGAACCTGATCCGGAGAAGCCGGATCCGAACGGCGGGTTCGCCGAGCCTGAACCGTTGCTGGCGGATGACGAAGGGGGGACGGAGTTCGAGTTGGTCGTCCAGGCCACGTGGCCGAGGCCGACGCCTGCGGCGAGGGCAATGACTGCCGCGGCACCGATCAGGGCAGCGAGACGTTTGTGGTTGCCCGCTGGCCGCGGGGTTTCCGGAGGAGGCACGGGAGCCCAACCGGAGTATCCCGGATTGTGGGGAGGCCCTCCGTAGCCAGATTCCGAGGGCGACCCCAGCTGGGGGTTGCCGGCCAGCGCACCGAGGGCGTAGGAGCCGTAGGGGAGCCCGGCGGGTGGGATGGAGGTCGGGTCCGTAGTCGGAGAGGCGGCCGATGGAGTTTCGTGCGTGGCGTTGTGTGTGCTCTCGGGAAGCTGCACCGGAATCGGGGCGCCTACGGGTGGGAGCGGGATGGCCGCCCCCGCCGTCGTCACGCCCGCCGTCGGAATGGGAGGCGTGTCCTGCTCCGCAGCACCCGTTTCACCAGGCTGATCGAATTCTTGGTCCGTCATCGTGTCTCCTTCGGCCCCGGCCTCCGTATTGAGGACCCTGCCATGAAGGCATTGAAACCTACTGTTCTGTATGCCAGGTCAAGGAAAGGTATGAGAAGGATAAATGTTCACTGTGGCGGGTCGATCGCGGCACGCCGGGGACGTTCTTTCACTCGGGACGGAACACCACCTTTATAGCGTGTGAGTTCTCACGATCGATCGCCGTTTCGATCGCCTCGCGGTAGTCCTCCAGGGGGAACTCATGGGTGACCACCACACTTTCGGGGAGCAGCCCTGCGGCGAGGACATCGAGCGCACGGTCTACCGAATGACGGTCGGGGCCACCCGCCAACCCGGGCGCCGAGCCGGAATCGACGGAGTGGTCGATGGAGCCGATCAGGGCTGCCTCCTTGTACCAGACCGGAGTCAAGTCGACCTCGCTCACCCCGGCGGCACCCAGCAGCAGCACCGTTCCCCGGTGAGCCACGGCTCGTAGGGCCTCGGTGACCGACCTTGGGGCGCCGACCGCCTCCACGACATAGGGAAAGCCGCCCATCAACATGGTGTCTGCGCCCATCCCCACCTGGCGTACACCCATGATCTGCGCCAACTCTTCAAAGTGGCCGTTGCTGGCGTCGGTCAGCACCACGTGGTCAGCCCCACAGGCTTTCGCAGCATCCGCCTGGTGTTTGTGGCGAGCGAGAACGGTTACCGGGCAGCTGGGGAAAAGGCCTTTGACCGCCGCGACGGTGGCGAGGCCAATGATGCCGGCCCCAACGACGAGAACCGGGTCACCGTCATGTGGTGCCGCGCGAAGCAGGCCGTGAGAGGCGATCGAGACGGGCTCGTGCAGGCTGGCGCCGCGGTCGGTGACCGCATCGGGCAGGGGGTGCAGCATGGACGCGTGTGCAAGCACCTGTTCGCTCCACCCACCGCCAAGGTGTTCGGTGAATCCGAGGGTGCGACCTGAGCTCACGACTCCACTGTCGAGATTGAGACACGAGGAGGTCCAGCCTCGGGCGCAGGTCGCGCAGGGAGGATCGATCCCGCGCGCCGCGCAGGGAATGCAGGGATCGACGGCCACTCGCGTGCCCACCGGGTGCGGGCAGTCCGCTCCCGCCTCGATGATTCGGCCGGCGATCTCGTGCCCGAAAACGAAGGCGTGCCCTCCCAGCGAGTACAGCGTGGGTGACGGTCCAGTGTTGTGGGAGAAGAGATGGAGGTCGCTACCGCAAATACCGCCAGTCGCCACTGCGACGCGGGTCCACGCCTCGTTCGGCAGATCGGGTTCAGGCAGCTCGACAAGCGAGGCAGGGAAGGAAAGGTCGGACATGTCGAATTGGACGGCGCGCATGGCGGCAGCGTACGCGGTTTTTTGCCGCCGTTCACTCCAAGGCCTGCCGCCGAGGATCGGGGCGAAGCGGAGGAGCGTGGGGGGGAGGGGTCAGGACACCGCCGCATGTCGGCGGTCACCACGGCAGCGGGCCTTCATCGAGCGCGATGTAGGCAAGCCGGGTCTCCGTGTCCGCCTGCACGAGCGTTACCAGCCGTTCGGCTGCTTCGGCCGGGTCTCCGTCTGCATCGGCGACGGCCATGGCCGTCCGGAGGCGCCCGGGGTGGACCGCCCAGACGCGGACGGAGTCCCCCAATTCCGCGGCCATGCACACGCTCAGCATGTTCTGCGCTGCTTTGGTGATCCGGTAGGCGTAACTGCTGGAGAGATGCCGATACTCTCCCGAAGCTTGGCGGTTGAGTGAGGCCAGTCGGGAAGTGATATTTACGACCAGCGGGTGTGCGCCCAGCCTCAGGTTCGGCAGGAGAGCCCCCGACACGCGGGCGGGTCCCCACACGTTGACAGAAAAGCAATGCTCGAGTTCGTCTGCCGAGAGTGACGCCAAATTCGTCGCCGTGCCACCTACCCCCGCGTTGTTGACGAGCAAATCGACTGGACGATCACCAACCGTGGCCACCAGTCCGGCCAGGTCCGCGGAGGCCACGTCGCCCTGCACCTGGGTGAGGAAGGGAAGCTGGTCGAGCTCAACAGAGCGGGAGCGGGAGAGTGTGACCACGTCCCAGCCTCCTGCGGCGAGCGCCCGGGCGACCTCAAGCCCGAATCCCCTCGAGGCGCCGGTCACGACCGCCAGAGGTCTCGTGTCTGCAGGGGCGTCGCTCACGATGCTCGATATCCAGGAGCATTGAGCCCGAGGCGACGTTGCTCGACGATCAGGCAGCGATCCTCGACGTAGAGCAAGCCAGCGCGTACGGCAATGGAACGGGCTTCTTCCGACATGATCCCCAGTTGGAGCCACAGCGCGGTTGCGCCGACGTCGACCGCTTGACGTGCGATCTCCAGCGTGTCGGCCGAGGGGCGAAACACATCGACCAGCCCGATCTGCTCGGGTACCTCGGCCAGGGTGCGGTACACGGGTTCTCCCAGGATCGTTGCAGCGTGCGGGTTGACTGGGACGATGCGCCAACCGTGCATCTGCATGTGGGCCGGCACATAGTGCGCCGCCTTCGCCGGATCGTCGCTTGCACCTACGACGGTGATGGTGTCGTAGTTTCGCAGGATGTACTCGACGGTGGCGTCCGTGTCGTTCATCGCACCAGTCTAATTTCCCGGAGCGCATGTCCCAGCGGCTTGCATGGCAGAGTTGCGAATGACCGACGAATCGAGTTTCCGACTAGAAGTCACGCCGGTGCATCTCGGGCGAATGCCTGGTGATACTGCATCCCTTCACCGACCCTTGGGACACCTAGGTGGTGCACCCCTGCGGCGAGGAGCTTGTCCGGTGCCTCGAGGGGTCCATAACGCTCCTTCAGGAGATGGATAGGCCGTGTACGCAAAGTCGCCATCGAGAAGGGTGAGGGCGTCGTCAACTCGGCGGGTGTGTGGCACACCGCTGACGTCGCTGGTCCTGCGACGGCGCTGTTCATCACTGCGGGATTGGGCACCGAATTGCGTCCCCGCTGAGATCGTTCATCACGCCATCCGGCAGATCGACGTCACGTACCTGTCGCAGCGACTCCCGGTCGGCAACGTCGTGCTTCACCATCCGCGGCATGACGGACTCCGTCAGGCCGCAGATGGCGGTGTGCCCCTGATCAGAGGAACTTGGCCGGTAGAGTTCGCGTCATTCCCCTGACGCAAAGGACACGCAATGGTCGCTCTTGTTCTCGTCTTGACGTTCGTCGTCCTCCTCCTCGGAATACTGGTTGCGGGCCTGCTCAGAAGTCATGCCGATATCTTGAAAGCACTGCACGACCTCGGCGCGGGAGTGGGAGACCCTTCTGCGTCGGGACGCGACGCGCATGGACATCATGGGGGGGTTGATCCTTCTCCGCGCGCCGTCCACGTGCCGTTCACCTTGGGCCCGCCGCTCCCCGGAGAACGTGACTCCGCGTCGGCTCCCACTATCGCCGGCGTGACGCCCGGTGGCGACGCCCTGGCCATCACGGTCTCGGGCCATGACACTTTGACGCTCATTGCGTTCCTGTCGTCGGGCTGCTCCACCTGTGCAGGTTTTTGGGACGCGTTGCAGAGGCCGCAGGAGCTCGGCCTCCCTGAGGGAATTCGCCTGCTCGTCGTGACCAAAGGCCCTGAGCTCGAAAGCGCAGCGGAGGTGCGATCGAAGGCGCACGAGCGCCTGGAGATCATCATGTCGACGGACGCCTGGGGCGACTACGAGGTCCCGGGTTCTCCGTTCTTCGTCCTGGTCGACGGCGCATCGGCCCGGCGCATCGGCGAGGGGGTGGCAAACCACTTCAACCAAGTGGCTGAGTTGGTGCGGCGCGCCGTGGTCGACGTGCGACCATTCGGATTGGGCAGCCGGAGCAAGGGGTTTGCCGACGGCCTTGACGGCCCCGAGCGCGAGACAGCAAATGACGAAGAGCTGCTGGCAGTGGGGATCCATCCCGGCCATCGCAGCCTCTACCCCCGATCCCTGGCGGATGTCTTTCCGTCGGAGTCACCCACTCCGCAGGAGGACGACAGCGAGCCCTGGACCGCCGGTTCCATCGGGAAGGTCGGCTAGCAATGGCGATGCTGCGCGCCCACGGCCTCGCCGCGACGTTGCCCGAAGGTTTCGAGGGTCGCATCTTCGTGCGGCCTCATCTCGAAGGCGAGATCGCCCACCCGGTCGCGCACTTTGCCACGTTCCCGCTGCCGCAGGAGGTGGCTGATTTCGGCGGGGGCGCCGTCACATTGATGGGCCCGAATGACATCTTTGCCGTCCTCTTCGAGTACGGGCCCGAGAGTGTGGGGAAGGAGCTCTTCGCCCGGCAGGGGATGCAACGATCTCTGTCCGCCGGAGACTTCCGGCCTACGTTGCTCCGCCGCGGTCTCGGGGGGCAGTCGGGTACGCAATGGTTCTTCACCGAAGCAGGCCGCCCCTTCACGTTCTACGCGGTACTGGGTAGTCATGCTCGGCGGGGCGTTTTGGTGCCCCGAGTCAATTCCCTCCTTGCCGCGCTGTCGGTAAGCCCCCCACCACTGTCGCCGAACTCGGGGGCTGCACCGTGGAACTGATGGGCCCCTACCTGATCGGATGCACCCTTTTGGTCCTCGCCGGCGTGATGAAGGCGGCGCGACCCGATGACACCGCCCGGGCCCTCGTACGGTTGATGCCAACCCGATTTAGCGCTCTCTCCCAAGTTCGGCGCATGCGAACGACCGTCCGTATCGCTGCAACTCTCGAGGCCGGTCTCGGCGTGGTCGCCGCGGCCGTGCCGCGTTCGGCGTCGGCTGCGCTCGTTGCTGCCTCCTATGTCGTCTTCGCAGGCGTTGTGGCGTACGCCCGTTCTCGGGACGGTGCACTCGCGAGTTGCGGCTGCTTCGGTACTCCCGACACACCGGCAACGCTCGTCCACGTGGTGGTCGACCTCGCGCTGGCGATCACGGCGACTCTTGTAGCGACGGCTGCGCCGACGGATGGCACGATCATCACCGCTCTTGCTCACCAACCGTTTGATGGCGTACCCCTGTTGGTGGTCTCAGCCGTGGGCGCCTGGTTGACCTACCTGACCCTCACGATGCTCGCCGCTCTGCAGGCCGTCCGCAGGACGGTTGGCGTGGCCGGAGGGGCGGTGACGCACCGATGACCCTCTCGACGACGCTCGTCGAGCGAACATCGAGCTTTCTCGGCACGCGCCTCTCGCGTCGAGGCTTCATCAATCGGTCCGCCTTCGCCGGAAGTGCGGTCGTCATCGGCGCAGGGGTCGACCTTGCCCTGAGACCGGGGACGGCCTACGGAGCGATCTGTTCATGCGGCGATTCGGCGTGTGGGTGCGGCACCACGTGCTGCTCGGGCTTCACGGATTTCTGCTGTTCCGTGAATGGGGGGTACAACTATTGTCCGAGCAACACGGTGATGGGGGGTTGGTGGAAGGCAGACAATTCCTCGTTCTGCGGCGGCCCTCGTTATTACATGGACTGCAACGCAACCTGCACCTGCACCACCGGTTGTGGGAACGGTTTCAATTTCTGTGACACTCAGTGCGATGGGGTCAACTGTGGCTGTGGCCCCAATGGCTGCAGCTCGTACATGACCGGCTGCTTGCAGTTTCGCTACGGCCAATGCAATCAGGATGTCAGTTGTATGGGCCGGATCGTGTGCCGCGTGGTGGCGTGCGTCCCGCCTTGGGAGATCGACCCTACCTGCACGGCAGCAGTGGCGCTCGACAACAGTACGGCTGAGCAAAATGTCGCCTGTTGGACCACCGCTGTTCCTTCGCCCCCGTGCGGGTCTCCGGCTACGAACTGTCAGGTGGTCGGCATTGTCCCGAGTGCAGATGGTGCGGGATACGCCATCCTCACGTCGTTCGGAAAGCTCTTTGTGTATGGCGACTTTGCCGACGCTGGTGATCAGTCGACAACGGAGCTCGAGATGCCGATTGTGGGTATCTCCGCTCGCGTCGGTGGGGGCTATTACTTTGTCGCGGCTGACGGCGGCATCTTCACCTTCGGTGACGCCCAGTTCTACGGCTCAATGGGCGGGAAGATCCTGAACAAGCCGATCGTCGCGATGGCGTCGACCCCGACCGGCAAGGGCTATTGGTTGGTGGGCTCCGACGGCGGCATCTTCACCTTCGGTGACGCCCAGTTCTACGGCTCTGCCGCCTGAGAGAGGAGTCCCACCTATGACCGCTTGGATCATCGTGGCCACCGTTGTGGTCACCGTTGCCGCGGCCGTCCGTTCGACCTGGTCCCCCTGCGGTCTTTCGATGTTGGCCTCCATCACGCCTCTCAGCGAGGCGGGGCGTGGCCACCGATTCCGCGCAACTGCCGCGTGGTACGTCGTAGGCAGCATCCTCGGGGGTGCCAGCCTGGGGCTCTGCGTGGCGGCTGTGACCGTGGCGGTGGATGCAATCTCACTCACCTCGCGTGAGGCAATCCTCGTCGCGCTAGGAGCCAGTGCCGTGGCCGTGACGTCAGATGCGGGGTTGGGGGGCTTCCACCTTCCGGTTCATCACCGGCAGGTAAACGAGCGGTGGCTCGATCGCTTCCGTCCTTGGGTCTATGGGGCTGGGTTCGGATGGCAAATCGGCACGGGCCTTGCGACCTACATCATGACCGCAGCCGTCTATCTGATGATCGTGTTGGCCGCTCTTGTGAGAGAACCTGGGCTCGGAGTCGCCTTCGGCGTGCTCTTCGGTCTTGTGCGAGGACTGTCGGTGTGTCTCGGCCGCCATATCACGAGCGCAGAAGCGTTGAGGGAATTCCACCGGCGCTTCTTCGAATGGGGACCCAGGGTTGGTCGCATCACCGTTGCCGTCGAAGTCATGGCGATCGGACTTTTCGCCGTTCTGTTGTCACCATGGGCCGTTGTCTTTCTGGGGGCCGGCGCAATCCTCTGGGTCGTCGCCCGGACCCCACGGCGTGGATCGGTAGTGGCGAATGGATCCCGGCTGCGCAGGAGCGAGACAACCCCGAGCGGATCCATACTGCGCTCACACGGCCAACACGATGCCATGGGCGACACACCCTAAGAGGTCGACGCACGGTCAGGGCGCGAGGGCGTTCCAGACGATGGAAGATACAGAGTTGACCGTATCGATGCCGTAGTCCTCGGTTGCGTTGCCATCGGTGAGTACGGCGACGTAGTAGTCGCGTCCGTCCCCGACCACCCATCCAGCCGTGTTGATCTGCCAGCCGTTGATCACGGCGAACCCGTTCTTGAGTGCCACCGTGACGCCGGGTGGCACCCCACCGGTAGCTCCCCAGTCCTGAGCCGGGTTGATGTGTTCCATCAGATTGAGTACGTAATCCCGGGATGCATCAGTGAGCAGGCCATTGGGCTGGGCCAGGGTGCGGATCATCGCGAGGCGGTCGAGAGCCGTCGTCGTGGTGGTGCCCCAGATGCCATCGGTGGCCGGGGTCGTGGCGGTCATTCCTGCTGATCGTTCGAATGCTCCGACGGCCGCCGGGCCGAGCTGGCCCCAGAGAGCATCCGCCGCACTGTCGAGACTGTCCTCGATCATTGGCACGGCGAGGGCTTGCTCGGCTGGGGTGAGTGAGCGGCCGGCTGCCTGTGTCTGACCGAGGAGTGTGGCCAAAATGTCCACTTTCAGAGTGCTCGCAGTGTGCTCGATGACACCGGGTCGGAACTGCAGTACCTGCCCGGTGCGGATGTTCTGTACGGCCACCGTGACGTTGTCGTTGCGGGTGGCGACGTAGTGTGCGATGGCGGGAATCATCTCAGCGTCCGCATCGGGTCCATAGGCGACCCAGTAGCCGCCGGCACGAGCAGCCAGGCCAACGGCCGATGCTCCCTGGGTCGTCGTCCCGCCATCGGACCCCTCGAAGGTGGCATCGCCGAAGGTGAAGACCCCGCCGTCCGCGGCCACCAACCAGTAGCCGCCCCCGTCGGGTGTGGCCGCGATCCCGACGATGGGTGCATTGAGCGTGAGGTTGCCCAAGGACCCCTCGAAGGTGGCATCGCCGAAGGTGAAGACCCCGCCGTCCGCGGCCACCAACCAGTAGCCGCCCCCGTCGGGTGTGGCCGCGATCCCGACGATGGGTGCATTGAGCCCGGGGAGGGACGTGCCCGGTACCGCCGAAGAGGCCGCTCCAAAGGCCGTCACCGCATCTGGCCCAGCCGAGCCCGACTCAAGGTGTTTGGCGGGCGCGATCGTGGCGTGGGGCATGGCTGCGGCAACACCGGGGAGTTGCCATGACCCAGTGATGAGTGCACACAAGAGGATCCCGAGAGCAACGACCGCTGCTCCGGGTCGCAGGGAGAGAGTCGGCGATCGGTGCATTGTCAGACCATATCTGCGGCCATCGCCAAGGCCGAACCCGGGAACGCAGGGTCCCGCCACGGGCGATCTTGCACATGATCAACGTGATTAGGCTCACAGGCCAACGGATACATACGACTTGCCGACTGATGAGGTACCAATGACGAGCAGCGACCTCCTGATGGACGCCTTCGAGCGGATCCGCGACGCCGTGCACCCTGCGGTGAACGGCCTCACTCCAGAGGAACTGGCCTTCCGTCTCGACGCCGAGTCGAATTCCATCGCTTGGCTGATATGGCATCTGACCCGCATTCAAGACGACCACGTGGCGGATCTCGCAGGGGGCGAGCAGGTCTGGAGGGAAAGCGGGTGGGTCGAGCGGTTCGGTCTTCCTCTCGACATCGCCGACACCGGGTATGGGCACGGTCCCGATGAGTCGGGCAAGGTGGTCGCCGATGGCCCGCTCCTTCTTGGCTATTTCGAAGATGTGCACGATACGACGATGCGGTACCTCCGATCACTCGAGGAAACGGAACTCGCCCGGGTTATCGATGACAGCTGGGATCCGCCCGTCACGGTGAGCATCCGGTTGGTGAGTGTGATCGCCGATGATCTGCAGCACGTCGGTCAAGCCGCATATCTCCGCGGCATCCTTCAGCGACGCTGAGCGCCGGGGCGAATGATCGTTCCTGACGACAAGGATTGGACATGGGTCCTCCGTCGACCTTGTCCGGAATGTGGTTTCGATGCCGGCAGCTGCGTCGCTCAGACCGTTCCGAGTTTGCTGCGCGCCAACGCCGAGTCGTGGCGACAACTTCTCGAACGTGGGGCGATACGGCCCGGCCGTCGGGTTGACACGGCCTGGTCATCCCTTGAGTACGCCTGCCATGTCCGAGACGTCTACGCGCGGTACGCCGATCGAATTGAGGCGATGCTGAACGAGGAGGACCCTCTCTATCCGAATTGGGATCAAGACGCCTCGGCCGTTGCCGAGCGTTATGAGGAGCAGGATCCAGAGACCGTTGTGGGCAAACTCACTGTAAACGCCGAAGCGCTGGCAGGGCGGCTGGAACGCATTTCGGCTGCTGAATGGGAGCGTCCTGGGCGTCGCAGCGATGGCGCCTCATTCACCGTCAATTCGATCTCCCGGTACATGATCCACGACCCGATCCACCACGTGTGGGACGTGGATCACCTCCTTCTCTGAGCGGACCACGCCTGGTGTGACGCGGACTATGCAGATTCTGTTGCGGACTGTTCCATGAGGGCGGCCAGGCTCAATTTCCCGGTCGTAGACGTGTCCCGAACGCGCCATGCTCCGCGCTGCCGACGTTCCATTCGAGAAGAGCGTCAGGCGCGATCCTCGTCACGGTGTCATTCCTTCTGCTGGCTCGTTCGCCGAGAGGAAATGGTGCCAGGCAGCCGGATGCCCCGCCCCCTACCTTCAGCCCAGGTCTGCGCTGAACGCGGCCAAGCTGTTGGGGAAGTTCCCGTCGGTGATGGCGTCGACCTGGCCCGGGACATCGAAGTTGAAGTAGCTCTCATAGGTCACGTCGTTGGCCGGGGTGTGCATGAAGGCCAACATGTTGGCTATGTAGGAGGGGTCGTCGCCCAATCCGTGACCGTCGCCGCGGATGGCGAGCCCCCATTCGGGGAAGGCCAGGGGCTCACCTTTGCCCGTTGCGAAGCCATGGGCCAGGTTCAAGGCGGGGGCGAGGGTCTGGTTCCAGGCGTTGGCCGGGGTCTGGGGGCTGGCCCAGGACTGGTCGTAGGCGTCGAGGCCGATGACGTTGACATACGCGTTGCCCGGATAGGCCAGCGCCACGTTGTAGGGGGCGTCGTTGAAGGCCGCGACGTCGGGGTTCCACACGAAGGAGAAGTTGGCCCCCGGCACGGCCCGCATGGCGGTGACGATCTGGGCGAAGTAGGCGGCGTAGCTGGCCTCGGCCGCCGGCGTGGTGGCGCTCCAGGCGTACCAGCCCCCGTCGAACTCCCAGCCCAGGCGCAGATAGGCCGAGGACTC
>Ga0307372_10008463_pt1 | contig 14455 bp, 13 predicted proteins | sample OX1MG_FD_202533 | JGI IMG/M metagenome (GOLD analysis project Ga0307372, IMG submission 202533) | Soil microbial communities from Risofladan, Vaasa, Finland - OX-1 | ecosystem: Environmental > Terrestrial > Soil > Coastal area > Acid sulfate soil | place: Finland: Risofladan, Vaasa | collected...
CGGTACGGCGCGAGGGGCGCGGCGCCGTGGGCGGCATCGTCCACGACGCCTCGGCCAGCGGCGGCACGCTGTTCGTCGAGCCGCCGGCGGCCATCGAGTTCGGAAACCGGATGCGCGAGCTGGAAGCTGCCGAGGTCGAAGAGATCGAACGCATCCTCACCGAGCTGACCGAGCGGGTGCGCCCCCTGTACGAGCCCATGGTTGCTTCGCTCGACGCGCTCTCCGAACTCGACGGGCTGTTCGCGCGCGCCCGGTTCGCCGATGAATTCGACTGCGCCAGCGCCACGCTCGGCGCACCGGACGAAGGGTTCGACATCGCCCGTGGCCGGCATCCGCTGCTCGTGGCCCAGGGCATTCCCGTCGTCCCGTTCGACCTCAAGATGGAGCCCTCCGAGCGCACCCTGCTGGTGTCGGGCCCCAATACCGGTGGCAAGACCGTGCTGCTCAAAGCGCTGGGGCTCATCTCGGCGCTCGCGCAGTCGGGCATCCCCGCGCCGGTGGGACCGGCGTCGCGCATTCCCGTGGTGGACGACTTCTTCGCCGATGTCGGCGACGAGCAGTCCATCGAGGCCAGTCTCTCCACCTTCAGCGCGCACCTCAAGAACCTGGCCGAGATCATCCGTCAGGCCACGCCCGACTCCCTCGTCCTGATCGATGAGTTGGGCTCGGGAACGGACCCACAGGAGGGCGCGGCCTTGGGCTGGGCAATTCTCGAGTCCCTCACGCGGCGCGGCACGACGACCATTGCCACCACGCACCTGGGCACGCTCAAGGAACTGGCGGCGCACCAAGCCGGCGTGGTGAACGCCTCGCTCCAGTTCGACGCCGTGGCCCTCGCGCCGACGTATCGGCTGGTCAAAGGCGTGCCGGGACGGTCGTACGGGATCAGCATCGCGCGGCGGCTGGAGATGCCCGAGGCGATCGTCGAGCGGGCCGAGGAGCGGATTCCACAGAACGAACGCGACACGCGGGATCTGCTGGAACGGCTGGAGGCCCAGGAGAAGGAGCTGGCATCGCGGGAGGCCGAGTTGGAGGCCGTGCTCGAGGACGGCCGCCGCCGCATGGCGGACGTAGCCCGCCGCGAGCATGCCGTGCATGAGCGCGAACGCGAGGTGGAGCGCGCGGCGCGCCTCGAAGCCCGCCGCTATCTGCTCGATGCCCGCCACGACATTGAGCGGACGATCCACGAACTCAAGCGGTCGGGCGCCGACGCGATCGAAGAAGCGGGGAGGGAAGCGCGGCAGCGCGCCGAACGGCTGGCCGCCGACCATGCCGAAGCCTTGGCGGCGCTCGACGCGGCCGAGGCACGCGGGGCCGCCGAGCGGGCTCGGGGGCCGGCGGCCCCCGTGGCGCTCGCCCCGGGCGTGCGTGTGGCGGTGGGCACGTTGGGGGGCAAACCTGGGCGGATCGTGAACGTGCGCGGCGCCGAAGCCGTGGTGGCCGTGGGGTCGCTCAAACTCACCGTGCCGCTGGGTTCGCTGACCGCGACCGCCGAGCCGCAGCCCGGAGAAACGGCGGTCGCGTGGTCGGGTGACCTCCCCGAAGCGCACGCCCCGAGCGAGATTGATCTGCGTGGCCTGCGAGTGGACGAAGCGGAGAGCGTGGTGATGCAAGCGATCGATTCGGCGGTGCGCGCCGATCTGCGCATGCTTCGCATCATTCACGGCAAGGGCACCGGTGCCCTGCGCGAGCGCGTCTCGGAGATGCTCAAGAAGGATTCCCGTGTGAAGCAATTCCGACTGGGCGCCTGGAACGAGGGTGGCGCGGGCGTGACCGTGGCGGATCTGGCGTGATTCCGGACGACGTTGTGGAGCGTGTGGCCGACGCGGCCGACATCGTGCAGATCATCGGCGAGCACGTGAAGCTCAAGCGCGTGGGCCGCACGTGGCGCGGCCCCTGTCCCTTTCATCAGGGCACCCACCCCAACTTCTCCGTCACGCCGGGCGGCGGGTACCGCTGCTGGTCGTGCGGCGAGAAGGGCAGCGTGTTCACCTTCGTACAGAAGCGGCTCGGCATGGACTTCGTGGACGCCGTGAAATACGTGGGGCAGAAGGCGGGGATCGACGTGCAGGAGGTGTCACGGAAGCGCGAGGGCCCCGACGCGCGCGAGCCGCTGTGGGAGGCCAACGCCGCCGCCGCCGAGTACTTCCGGCGCATGTTGTGGGAAGGCGAGTCCGGCTTGGCAGCGCGCGAGTATCTGGCGCAACGCGAGGTGAACCAGGAGCAGGCCGACCGGTTCATGCTCGGATTCGCGCCACGCGAGATCGGCCTCATGCGGGCGCACCTGCAGACGCTGGGCTTCGACGACGAACGCCAGTTGCTGGCCGGGTTGCTCGTGAAGCGGGACGAGACGGAGGAGCCGCGGCCGCGGTTCCGTGGACGGCTCATGTTCCCGATCCTCGACGCGCAGGGCCGCGTGGTGGCGTTCGGTGGGCGGCTGATCGGGTCCGGCGAGCCCAAGTATCTCAATTCCGGGGAATCGCCCACGTTCATCAAGGGGCGCACGCTGTATGGCCTGTCGTGGGCCAAGAACGCCATCCGGCGTAGCGACCGCGCGATCCTGGTGGAGGGCTACTTCGACTGCGTGCGGTTGATGATGGCGGGGGTGGATGATGTGGTGGCGCCGCTCGGCACCGCGCTCGCCGAGCCGCAGGCCGAGCTGCTGCGGCGCTACACCCGCAACGTATACCTGCTGTACGACAGCGACACGGCGGGGCTCAAAGCCACCTTCCGCGCCGGCGACGAATTGCTGCGCCTCGGCATGTCGGTGCAGGTCGTCACGCTGCCGGAGGGGGAGGATCCCGACAGCTTCGTGCGCGCGCACGGCAAGGAGAAGCTCGAGGAACACCTCGCGCAGGCGATCGACGTGTTCGAGCGGAAGATCCAACTGCTCGACCGCGGCGGATGGTTCGGCGATCTGAGGCGCAAGCGTCAGGCGCTGGACCGGCTGCTGCCCACGCTCCGCGCGGTGACCGATCCGATCACCCGTGACCTGTATATCGCGCGGACGGCCGAGGCCGCGGGGGTGAGCCGGGACCTCCTCGAGCGCGAGATTGGACACGGTCCGGAGCCGGTGCGGGGGGGCGGGGGACCGCCGGACGCGCCGCCCGAGTATTACGAAGAGAGCGCCCCGGAAGTGCCGCGGCGTGCGGTGCGCCGTGACCCGCGGCGCACGCCCGGGGTTAGGACTGAATGGGAGCTGGTGCGTGTGATGTTGCAGCAGCCGACGTATGTTGAGACGGTGGCGGAACGCGTGGGACCGCAGGAATTCCGCGATCCGGCGCTGCGCGCGATCTACGCGCGGATGGCCGCCGCGGCGACCGAACGTTCCACGGAGCAGCTGGCGGCGGGGCTCGACGACGACGCGACCGCCGTATTGGAGCAGTTGCTCGAACAAGGCGGTGGCGACGAAGACGTCGAGCGTACGGTGAAGGATTGTCTTGCAGCGCTGCAGTTGGAACGGCTGCAGGACGCGCTGCGGGAGATCGATCGCCAGCTTCCGCTGGCCACGGGCGCTGAGCAGGACGCGCTCATGGTGCGCAAGCAGCAGTTGACGGACGAGTGGCGCTCTTTGGGCGGGCGCGGCTGGAAATCGTTCGGTAGACCACGCCCGTGACCAGGGAGAACGGTACGTGCATCAGGATGTGGTGATCTTATTGGAGGTCCAGCAGCAGGACGCGGCCATCTTCCAACTCGAAGACCGGCTGGCAGCGCTGGCGCCGCGGCTGGCGGCGCTGGAAGCCGACACGCAGCGTGCCGAGCACGCGCTGGCCGAAGTCCGTGCCGGCATCGAGGCCGAGGAGAAGCGGCAACGCGACGCACAGTTCCGGATCGATCAGCACCGGGAGTTGTTGAAGCGGCATGAGCAGGTGCTCAACACGGTGACCTCGCCGCGCGAGGCGGCGGCCGCGGTGGCGCAGACGGAACAGGCGCGCCGCATGCTGGCCGACGACGAGCAGGAAATGGCGTCGATCCACTCGCGCGTCGCGGAACTGCGGTCGCACGCTGCGGAGCGCGAGAAGGACGTGGAAGCCACGCGCGCCGCCCAGGCGGGGGCACGGGAGACGCTCGCCGCCGAACGTGGAGAAATCGAGCGGGCGGTGGCGGCTGCGCACGCGGAACGCGATGCGCGTTCCGCAAACGTCTCGCGCTCGCTCCTTACGCGGTACGACCGGATCCAGAAGCGACAGCGGTCGGTGGCCCTGTACGCGCTGCGGGGGCAGTCGTGCGGCAACTGCGACACGATCATCCCCATGCAGCGGCGGAACGTGATGGTGGGCTCGGGCACGCCGGAGGTCTGCGAAGGGTGCGGAGTGCTCCTGTACGCAGGCGAATGATGGTTGTTGAGGTGGGCTGCCGGACATAGCTTTCGCGCGTGACCGTCCCTGAAATCCGGCTGCGGAGCCGCACCCGGTGGGTGATGGCGGCGGAGCCCGACGCGCACGCCGTTGCCGAACTGGCCGCCGCCCTGCACCTGCCCGAGACGGTGTGCCGGTTGATGGTCGGCCGTGGGCACGCCGACCCGGAGCAGGCCAAGCGCTTCCTGCGGCCGCGGCTGGAGCACCTCCACGAGCCCTCCACGCTGCTCGACCTGGACCGCGCCGTGGAGCGCCTGAGCCACGCCATCCGCGGCGGCGAGGTGGTGCTCATCCACGGCGACTACGACGTGGACGGCATGTGCTCCACGACGATCCTGCTCAAGACGCTGCGCGCGTTGGGCGCCAACGCCGTGCCGTTCATTCCGCAACGGCTGCGCGACGGGTACGACCTCACCGACGCCGGAGTGCGGGCCGCGCAGGAGCACGGCGCGCGCGTCGTGGTCACCTGCGACTGCGGCACGAGCGCGCACGAGCCGGTACGTCGCCTCACGGCCGCCGGCGTGGATGTGATCATCACCGACCACCACCTGCCGGGCGGGCCGCTTCCCGACGCGTTCGCGATCATCAACCCCCAACGGCCTGGCTGCCCGTCGCCGGACAAGGACCTGGCCGCCGTGGGCGTTGCGTTCAAGCTCGCGCTGGCCCTCGTGCGCGCCTTCGGCGGCAACGAGCAGGCGGTGTACGAGATGCTCGACCTCGTGGCGCTCGCCACGGTGGCCGACATCGCCCCGCTGCGCGGCGAGAATCGCGTGTTCGTACGGTACGGGCTGCGGTTGCTCGCCGAGACGCGGAACGTCGGGCTGCGGGCCCTGATCCGCGCGGCGGGGCTCGACCGCAAGGCCATGACGGCCGGGCGCGTCGGCTTCATCCTCGCGCCGCGGCTCAACGCGGTGGGGCGGCTCGACCGTGCCATGCGCGGGGTCGAGTTGCTCACCACCGACGACGAATCCCGCGCCAACGCGTTGGCGCGCGAGTTCGAGGAGTTGAACGCCCGCCGCCAGGACCTGGACCGCCGCACGCTCGACGACGCGCGGCGCATGGCCGAGGGGCTGGACCTCGACCGCACGTACGGCCTCGTACTCGCCGGTGAGGGCTGGCACGCCGGCGTGATCGGGATCGTGGCCTCCCGGCTGGTGGAGGAGTTCGGGCGTCCCACGATCCTCATTGCGCTCGAGGGCGACGAGGGGAAGGGGTCGGGGCGCTCGATTTCATCGTTCGACCTGCACGGCGGCATCAGCCGCTGCCGCGACCTGCTCATCCGCTTCGGGGGGCACCGCGCGGCGGCCGGTGTGACCATCGCGCGGCACCAGGTTGCCGCGTTCGCCGAGCGGTTCAACGCGGTGGCGCTCGAGACGCTCACGGCCGACGATCTCGTGCCCGAATTGCGCACCGATCTGGAACTGCCCTTCGACGCGGCCACGGAGGATCTGGAATCGCTGCTCCGGCACTTGGAACCGTGCGGCGTTGGAAACCCGTCGCCCGTTCTCGTTTCGCGCGGTGTGACGTTGGGCGCCCCGCCCAGGGCGATCGGCAAGGACGGCCTCCGCCTGGTGCTGCAAGGGGGCGGACACACGCTCACGGCGATTGGTTGGGGGATGGCGGGCCGTCGTAGCGAGCTGGACCTGGGCCGGCCCATCGATGTGGCGTTCCGGCTCGAACGCGACGAATGGAACGGGGAATCGCGGCTGCAAGCCCGGCTGGCCGACTTCCGGGGCTGACCATGCGCATCGTGGGTGGAAGATGGCGTGGACGCCGCATCAAGCCGCCGGCAGACGATCGGGTGCGTCCCACCGCCGATCGCGTGCGCGAAGCGTGGATGAGCATCGTGTCGCCCTGGCTTCCCGATGCGCGCGTGCTCGATCTGTATGCCGGCTCGGGTGCGCTCGGGCTGGAGGCCCTGTCGCGTGGCGCGGCCGAGGCGCACCTGGTGGAGATTTTGCCGTCCTCGCTGCGGTGCATGGCGGACAATGCCGCAACACTGGGGGCGGGCGGCGCGGCCGTGATCCATCGCGGCGATGCGCTGCGATTCGCGCAGGGACTGGAGGCGCACGCCTACGACGTCGCGTTCGCCGATCCGCCGTATGGGCAGGGGTTGGCCACCCGGCTCGCGGAAGCCTGGCTGGCGGTGCCCTTTGCCGACATCCTAGGCGTGGAGCATCGCCGGGATGAGCATCTCCCGGGTGACGGCGAGCGGCGGGTCTACGGCGACACGGTGATCACGATCTTTCGCGTGGAATAGCGGTGGGCGGCGCGCGCGGCGGGTGCTATCATTAGCGGAGCGTGCCGGCGGAGGTTGAAGCGCCGCCGGCGGGAGCAGGCCGCGAGGACTCTCACGCCCCGAATGCCATGACGCGCACTGCCATCTACGCCGGAAGTTTCGACCCGATCACGCGCGGACACGAAGACCTGATGCTGCGCAGCCTCGGTTTCGTGGACCGGTTGGTCGTGGCCGTGACCACCAACGTGGCCAAGCAGCCCCTCTTTCCGGTGGCCGAGCGCGTGCAGTTGATCACGGCCGCAGTGGGCAACGAAGCGCGGATCGACGTGCGCGCATTCACCGGGCTGCTGGTGGATTTCGCCCGGCAGGTGGGCGCCACCCTGTTCATCCGCGGCCTGCGCGCGGTGAGCGATTTCGAATATGAGTATCAGATGGCACTCATGAACCGCCACCTGTCGCCCAATCTCGAGACGGTCTTCATGGTCCCGTCGCTCGATACGACCTACATCAGCGCGAGCCTGGTGCGCGAGGTGGCCAGGTTCGGAGGCGATCTGAGCGGCCTGGTGCATCCGGTGGTGGCCGAGGCCCTGCGCCGGAAGTTCGCTCCGGCATGAGCTTCCTGGCCGACGTCCGCGCGCGCGCCGCGGCGCTCCACCGACGCGTGATCTTTCCGGAGACGGCCGACGCGCGGACGCTCGAGGCGGTGCGGGCGCTCAAGGCGCAGGCCGTGGTGGTGCCGCTCGCGGTGCTGGATCCGGCGGCGCCCGCATCGCACGCCGCGGTGCGCGCCCTCGGCGTCGAGGTGGTCGATCCGTCCGCGGACGCGCGGGTGGACCAGATCGCGCACCTGCTGTACGCGGCGCGCCACGAAAAGGGGATGACGGAGGGCGAGGCCGCGCGGCTGGCCACCACGCCGCTGTACTTCGCCGACGGGTTGGTGCGGTTGGGTGCGGCCGACGCGTGCGTGGCCGGCGTGTGCCACACCACGGCCGACGTGCTGCGCGCGTCGCTGGCCCTGCTCGGTCCCGCCCCCGGTGTGCACACCGTGTCGAGCGCGTTCTACATGGTCGTCCCGCCGTTTCGCGGCACGGAGAACGACGAGGTGCTCACGTTCACTGACTGCGCGGTGATTCCGTATCCCACGGTCGACCAGTTGGTCGACATCGCGATCGCTGCGGCGCGCGACCGGCGGCGCATCGTGGGGGACGAGCCCGTGGTGGCGTTCCTGTCGTTCAGCACCTACGGCAGTGCCGGCGGTCCGAGCGTGGAGCTCGTCCGCCACGCCGTTCGGCTGACCCGGGCGTGCGCGCCGGACCTGGCGATCGACGGCGAGATGCAGGCCGATGCGGCGCTCATCGCGTCGGTGGCGGCCCGCAAGGTGCCCGGGAGCGTGGTGGGTGGGCGGGCCAACGTGCTCGTGTTCCCCTCGCTCGACGCCGGGAACATCGCCTACAAGTTGGTGCAACGCCTGGCCGACGCCACCGCGGTCGGGCCGATCGTGCAGGGACTCAAGCGGCCGTGCAGCGACCTTTCGCGCGGCGCGACGAGTGACGACATATTCCACGTGGCGGCAGTGACCGCCCTTCAGGCACACGACGGTGCGGCCACCGCCGCGCCGGCCCCCGAGGAGAACAAGGCATGAGCTTCACCATCACCAAGCAGGGCGACATTTCCATCGTCGAGATCGACGGCCAGTTGATCGTCGGCAACCGGCAGGAACTCAAGCAGAAGATGCTCGACGCGCTCGAGCACGGAGCACGCAAGCTGCTCGTCGACTTCACCAAGACCGGGTACATCGACAGCTCGGGACTCGGCGTGCTCGTCTCGCTCTCCAAGAAGATCCGCGAGCAGGGCGGGGAACTGCGGCTGGCCGCGCTCAACGAGGACCTGCGGACGCTGTTCGAACTGACCAAACTCGACACGCTGTTCCAGATCTCCGATAGCCGCGAGCAGGCGCTCGCGAGCTTCTGATCCACCAATCGAGTCGACGCTGACGCGAGGGTGAGCTCCATGCCTGGGCCGCGGGACCAGTTCCCGGAGGCGCGTATTCTCGAGTTCGAGATTCCGAGCGACGTGCGGTTCATCGAGCGCGTGGTCGAGGCCGTGCGCGCCGAGTGCCGGACGATGTGCTACACCGAGCGGCATGTCGCGCTCAACGTGCCGGTGGCGCTCACCGAGGCGCTCTCCAACGCCATCCTGCGCGGCAATGGCGAGCGCCGCGACCGGTCGGTGCTCATCCGGGCGCATGTCGGCGATGTGCGGTTGATCATGGAGGTGACGGACGAGGGCCAGGGGTTCGACCTCGATGCGTGTCTGATGGACCCGACCACCCCCGAGCGGCTGCTCAGCGAGGATGGCCGCGGCCTGTACCTCATGCTCAAGCTCATGGACCACGTAGAGCGTGTGCAGGCCCAACGGGGCAACCTCGTGCGCATGATCCTCAACCGCGCCTCATGAGCGATCTCACCTCGGTGCTCTCGGCGTTCAAAGAAGCGACGCGCTGCGAGGCGGCCGTGTGGGTCGAGCCGCGCGGCGGCGGACCGCCGCGCTGCGAGGCAGCCACCTATCGCGCTCCACCCCCCGAGCGATGGACGGGGCCGTCGGAGGGCGCGCAACGCGTCTCCACCCCGGACGGCCCCGCCCTCATCGCCACCGTGCCCGGGCCCCGGCACGCGTGGCTGCTCCTGGGGCCCAGTCCATCCAGCCGCGCCGCCCTCGAGACGCACCTCCGCTTCCTCCTCCCCGTCGTCTCGCACTTCCTCCAAGCGTCCCTCGAAGTAGAACACGCCGCAACCGAACTCGCCGACCGGTACGAGGAGATCAACCTCCTCTATACGATCGGAGAGATCCTCGGTCGTACGGTGGCGTTGGAGGAGGCGGCCCACACGATCCTCACCGAGATCTCCGAAACGGTGGGCGCCCGGCGCGCCAGCGTGCTCGTGTTCGACGAACCGTCGCGCGAACTCCGCGTGGTCGCCGCCCTTGGGGCACGCCCCGCGGCGCTGCCCTCCATTTCCGCCGATGACGAGTGCAGCGTTACGGCCCGCGTCTTCCGCACCATGCACCCGGAGATCGTCGAAGCCGCCGAATCACCGTGCCCGCAGGAGCGCGATCACCGCGACGGCGCCATGATGTCGGTGCCGATCCTCTGGAGCACGCCCCGCGGCGCCCAGGCGCTGGGGGTGGTCAATCTCTCGGGTCGGCGGAACGGCGAGCCGTTCTCCGCCGGCGATCAGAAGCTCATCGCCGCCATCGCCACCCAGATCGGCACAGCCATCCAGAACGCCCGCTTGGTGCGCCATTCCGTCGCCCAACAGCGGCTGTCGCACGAGATGCAGATGGCGCACGACCTGCAGATGAAACTGCTCCCCAGCGGGGCTGAACTGGCGGCCGACGCCGACGCCGCGGCGCGCGTGGTGCCGGCGGAAAGCGTGGGCGGCGACTTCTACAATTTCTTCCGGCTGGGCCGCGGTCGCGTGGGCGCGCTGCTCGGTGACGTGTCGGGCCACGGCTACCAGGCGGCACTCATCATGGCGCTCGTCATGAGCGCCTCGGCCATCCACTCCAAGACCACCGCTGATCCGGGTGAGACGCTCAATGCGCTGCTCGCGTCGTTGCGCGAAGAACTGACGGCCACCGAGATGTTCCTGTCGGCATTCTACGCCGTGATCGATCGCAGCAACGGCACGCTCCGCTACGCCAACGCCGGTCACCCGTCGGCGTTTCTCGTGCACGGCGACGGGTCGAGTGAACGACTGTCGGCGCTCGACCCGCCGCTCGGCCTCGGCGCCGAATCGCCCCACTCCGGCAAGCGCAAGTGGGACGCTAACGGCGACCTCCTGCTGCTGTTCACCGACGGCGTGAGCGACGCGCGCAATCGCGAGGGCGAGCGGTTCGGCGAGCGGCGCGTGCTCGACGTGGTCAGACGCCACTGCTCCGAAACGTCGTCGGCGATCGTCGAGCGCGTGTTCCAGGCGGTGGACGAGTTCCTGCGCGGCGCGCGGTTCCGCGACGACCTCACGGTCGTCGTGGTGCGGAGCTGACGGCCGCGCAGTGGCCGCCGGCCCTCCACGCCGTGACCGCGCCGGCTTCCCACCCGTTCGGAAGAGCCTCGGCCAACACTTCCTGAACGACACTCGCGCGCTCGCGCGCATCGTCGACGCGCTGCAGCTCACGGGCGTCGAGACCGTGCTCGAAATCGGCCCCGGCCGGGGGGCGCTCACGGAGCGGCTGGTGCCCCACGCCCGCCGCCTGGTGCTCATCGAGTACGACCGCGCGCTCGCCGATCTGCTGCGGCAACGGTACGCCGCCGTGCCAACGGTGGAGGTGGTCGAGGCGGACGTGCTGTCCACCGATCTCGGCGCGCTGGCCGGCGGACCGTACGTGTTGGTGGGGAACGTGCCCTATTACATCACGACGCCCATTCTCTTCCACGCCCTGGAGCGTCCACGACCCGAGCGCGCCGTGTACCTGGTGCAGCGCGAGGTGGCCGACCGGCTGGCCGCCGCGCCGGGGTCGCGGGTGTACGGCGCGCTGTCGGTGAACGTCCAGGCGGTGGCGATTCCGGAATTCATCGCCGCCGTACCGGCGGGGGCGTTCAGGCCGCCCCCAAAGGTGGAGAGCGCCATTGTCCGCATCGTGCCGCGGGAACCGCCGGCCGTGACCGCCGACGAGGAGACGCGCTTCCGCAAGCTGGTGCAGGAGGTGTTCGGCATGCGGCGCAAGCAGATGCGCCGCATCGTCCGCTCGGTGGCGGCGCTCGACGCCGAGGGCGCCGAGGCCGTGCTGCGCGCGGCCGGCATCGATCCCGAAGCGCGGCCCGAAACACTCAGTCCCGACGCCTTCGCGGCGCTGCTGCGGGCGCTGCGCCGCTAGTCGCGGTTGGTGAGCGCGAACGAGAGTCCTTCCAGCTCCATCGCCATGTTCACCGTCTTCACCGTGACGTCGGCGGGCACTTGCAGCTGAACCGGCGCGAAGTTGAGGATGGCCTTGACCCCGGCGTGCACCAGTCGGTTGGCGACCTTCTGCGCCACCTGCTCGGGGACGGTCAGCACCGCGATATCCGGGTGGTCGCGATGAACGTCGCGTTCGAGATGCGACCCGTCGCGCACCGTCACCCCCTCGAGGTCGGTGCCGATCGTCGCGGGATCGGTGTCGTACGCGGCGACGATTTGAAAGCCCCGCTGCCGGAACCCGTGGTGGCGGGCCAGGGCGGCGCCGATCTTCCCCGCGCCGACGATGATCACCTTCCACTCGCGGCCGAGACCGAGGATCTCTCGCAGCCGGCCGGCCAGTTCTGGCACCGAATACCCGAGTCCCCGCTTGCCGAACGAGCCGAAGAACGAGAGGTCCTTCCGGACCTGCGCGGAGGTCGTACCGCCCCGCTTGGCCAGTTCGTCGCTCGAAATGGTAGTCAGGCCGCGCCCCTCGAAGTCTTCGAGGAACCGGAGGTAGGCCGATAGCCTGCGAACTGTAGAATCCGCAATGCGTTTCACGGTATCCGAGGGCTTGTGAATTCATTCACAAGATAAGCGTGGGGTCGGCCAGGCACCAGCCGCCGGATCGGGACGCCGCAAGCCCGTGCGCGCGGGACGGTCGAGTGGCCGCAGCCGCGATTAACTTTGAGCATGCCCGTACACGTGACCTCTGAGATCGGCGCGCTCCGCGAAGTGCTGGTGCATACCCCGGGGCGCGAACTCCTCGCGGTGACTCCCAGCACCCGGGAGGACTACCTCTACGACGACATCATCGATGCCGACGCGGCGCAACGCGAGCACCGGCGGTTCATCGCCCTCCTGGAACGGTTTGGCACGGTCCATCAGGTGAGTGACCTGCTCGAGCAGGTGCTCGCGGTCCCGACGGCCCGCGAACAGCTCATGCGTGCTGCCATGGATATCGTGCCCTTGGAGCCGCTGGCCCGCGACATCGCGGCGCTCGATCCGGCTGCCGTGACCCGCATGCTGATCGAGGGCCGCGAAGACGAGGCCGGCCCGCTCGCCAAGGCCCTCAACGAGCCCGGCTATACGCTGCCCCCGCTGCCGAATCTGTTCTTCACCCGCGACAGCGCCATGGTGACGGGCGACCACGTGCTCGTCGGGTCCATGCGGTACGGGGTCCGATGGTCCGAAGAACTGATCATGAAATCGCTGTTCACGCACCATCCGGCGCTCGGCAATGCCGGCATCCTGTTCGACGGGGCCAGCGAACGGCGCACCAACCATACGTTGGAGGGCGGGGATGTCCATCCCCTCCGGCGCGACCTCGTGGTGATCGGATTCAGCGAGCGGTCGAGCCCGGCGGCCATCGACCAGCTCGCGTCGCTGTTCTTCGCACAGACACCCGTCACGGACATCATCGTCGTGGTCATGCCAAAGCAACAAACGGCGATCCACCTCGACATGATCTTCACGCAGGTGGACCGCGAACTGTGCGTGGTGTTTCCGCCGCACTTCGTGGGTTCGGAACGGTTGAGCGTGCTCCACTGGCGCAAGGGCGCGGCGCAGCTGCGCGAGATGCCCAACATGTTCGCCGCGCTCAAGGAGTGCGGCATGCCCATGGAGCCCATCTTCTGCGGGGGCACGCGCCGCACTGCACAGGAGCGCGAGCAGTGGGCGTCGGGGTGCAACTTCGTGGCGGTGCGCCCGGGCGTCGTCATCTCCTACCAGCGCAATGACATCACGCTCCGCGAGATGGAACGCATGGGCTTCCAGACCGTCTCGGCGGTGTCGTACCTCACCGGGCAGACGTCGATCGGCGATGGCGACCGCGCGACGATCGTGTTCGAGGGGTCGGAACTGGTGCGGGCGGGCGGCGGCCCGCGGTGCATGACGTGCCCGGTTGTGCGGGACGACCCGTGGGCGTGATCGGGCCGACCCGCCGGCTGGCGCGGCTCTCCTACGTGGTGGTGGACGTCGAGACCACCGGCACGTCGCACGGCCGCGGCGACCGCATCACCGAGATCGCGGCCGTCGTGGTGAAGAACGGTCGCGTCGGCCGGTCGTTCCACACGCTGATCAATCCCGAACGCTCGATCCCACGGTATATCACGCAGCTCACGGGTATCTCGTGGGCCATGGTCAAGGACGCCCCGCGGTTCGGCGATGTGAGCGACACGATCCGCGACCTGCTCGGCAGCCACGTCTTCGTGGCTCACAACGTGCCGTTCGACTGGGGCTTCGTGAACATGGAAATGGACCGCGCTGGCACCCCGCTGCTGGAGAATCCGCAGCTGTGCACCGTGCGGCTGGCGCGCCGCCTACTCTCGCACCTCCCGCGGCGGTCGCTGGATCACGTCACGGCACACTACGGCATCACCATCCAAGCCCGGCACCGTGCGCTTGGCGACGCCCTGGCCACGGCCCAGGTGCTCGCCCACCTGCTGGACGACGCGTTCGCGCGCGGCTGCGACACGTGGGCCGACCTCGACCGTCTGCTGCACCCGGCGGCACCATCGCGGCGCCGCTGGTCGGCCCTGCCGCGCTCCGCCACCGACGACCGCACGGCGTGACCATGGAACCGTCGATCGAACACCGCACGATCGGGAAGTGGAAGGTCCATGCCATTCAGGCCGGCGGCCAGAAGTTGGACGGCGGCTCGATGTTCGGCGTGGTGCCCAAGCCGCTCTGGGAGCGGCGCATCCCGGCCGACGAACGGAACCGCATCCAGCTCGGCATGCGATGCCTGCTCGTGGAACACGAGCGCGGCCTTGTGCTCATCGACAACGGGTTGGGGAACAAGGAATCGGCCAAGTTCCACGAGATCTACGGGGTGGAGAACGCGGGCGCGGAGGGGCGCACCTGGCTGGATGACGCGCTCCGGCAACTCCGCGTGTCGCCCGACGACGTGATGACGGTGATCG
>Ga0307372_10008465_pt1 | contig 14452 bp, 17 predicted proteins | sample OX1MG_FD_202533 | JGI IMG/M metagenome (GOLD analysis project Ga0307372, IMG submission 202533) | Soil microbial communities from Risofladan, Vaasa, Finland - OX-1 | ecosystem: Environmental > Terrestrial > Soil > Coastal area > Acid sulfate soil | place: Finland: Risofladan, Vaasa | collected...
AAAAACACAATGCCCCCCGTTTATTCGTAAAAACCTGACACCAAGCAAAATCCTCTAAAACATAATGTGATAAAGCTACACATGGTGTGGAATTGACACATTGACGGTTAGGGGAGGGCGGAATCATTACAATGTCAAGTTCTTGAGAGGGTACGGATTTTCAATCAGTGTAAAAGATTCAAAGATTGTATTGAAGAACTGTTATGATCAATTCAAAGAGCCTGAAGTTGAAGAATGGTATGTGAATAATATGCCATATGAAAAGATAGTCATGTCAGGAAAAGGATACATCTCAACTGAGGCACTAGGCTTACTTTCTGCACATAGTAGGAATCTAATTCTAGTTGATACATATGGAAGAGCTACAACTTATCTAAATCCAGTAACTGAATCCCTAACAAATACAAGATACAGAATTGGTCAATATGATACATTCAGAGATGAGGTCAAGAGTGGATACCTATCAAGGCAGATTCTAAAGGCAAAACTTCAATCCCAGATAGACTTTCTAAAATCTACAAACAAGGCAGAATTGAATCAAGGAATATCGCAGATTCAATCTATATACAATATGATTAGTCAAAACTCGTCTTTGTTATCATTAGAGAATAGTTCTTCAAAGATTTACTTTAGAGAGTTTAGAAAATTGATTCCTGAGAAATACGAATTTTATTCCAGAAATCAATCCTTCATTAGACAAGGAAAAAATCATTCAACCGATTTGATTAATGCCCTTTTGAATTATGGCTATGCTGTTTTAGCTGGTGAGATTTCTAAATTTATCAACGGAATAGGCTTGGATACTTACTATGGATTTTATCACAAGACACATTCAGGTTTTCAACCGTTGGTCTATGACATGATAGAACCGTTTAGATGGTTAGTAGATTATTCAGTTTGGAAATTAACTGAGGCACATACAAAGGGCATGAGGATAGACAAGGAAGATTATGCACGGACTAGAGAGGGAAATATCGTAATGGATTACAGTTTGATAAAACGATTCTTGGAATTGTTAGAAAGGTCATTCAAGAAAGAAAGAAGGTATGATTTCAAGCATGGAATGAAAACCTCTGATGGTTTGAAATTATGCCAAGAGATTACTATATCCAAGATAGCAGTAACTAATCTTGCAGATTTCTGTGTTGGAAAAAGTAATAACTTTGCAATTTGACAGAATGACATGGAAAAGATAATTCCTCTTGTATTATCATGTGTAATTGTTTTAGCAGTTTTTGGAGGTTCGATGATGTCAAATCATTATACAGAGGCAGGAGTATGTGAAGGAGTTGTAGATCCTGTAAGCGGGGTTTGCTACGAGTCTCCACATTATGCACCTTATGCATCTCATACATCTCATTCACCGACAGACACTTGGACAAAAACAGATTTTACTCTGATTCACAACCCAATGATTTGCCTTTTTGAGCCTACTCCTACTGAAGAATTTCCCATTTTAAATTCACAGGCACGTGAAATTACACAAGATGCAATTTCTGATTGGGATAACAAAATGCAAGTTTCTTTACATGCAAAGGGTTGGCGTATTTTCAGCGGCATAATTCCGTATGACAATCCTGAAATTTTAAAATCATTGAGTTGTGATATTACTATTTCTTTTGAACCTTCTCCTCCGTCTTCATCTGATATGGAAAAAGGTCTTGTCGGAGAAACTAGTTATGATTTTAATCACCATTTAGCACAGATTGTAATCTATTATCGTGGGCTTGAGAACAACGTCTTATCGACTAACATACTTTCAAATCAAGACATCGGTATTACAATAAGACATGAACTAGGTCATGCATTTGGATTAGGTCATTACATTGGAGGCGATAGCTCCTCGATAATGTCACCAACCGTGCAAGGAGGTTATTACGGCATAACAGATTCTGACATATATGAACTACAATCTCTTTATGGTGCTGACGGGTTTAACAGCCCAATTAAATCACAACCTCCAGAGACTAAACAACAAATTTCAATTTCCACTGACAAGCAAATTTACTATTATGGAGACCATGTAATCATTACCATCGATGTCGCAAAAGTAACTGGCGCAAACGCAACCCTTACCTTAGTAACAAGAGGTTCACAAACTGAACCTGCCCCAATCCCCGTAATAATATCCGAATTACATGGAACTATTACATCATTGGCATTAGACGAAACAAATTCTCCAACAGGAACTGTTGATGCTACTCTGTCTTATGATGGTCAAACGGCTTCTACCTCATTTCAAATAGATGGGCAATCGCAGTCAAGTGTAATATCTCAAGATACCACACAACCTGAAACGCCTCACAGCAATCAACTGGAAAAATTCATGGTCACTCAACAACTTAAGAATGGACCACTATCCCATCATGCTTTTAGGACATTGTTTTTCTCACTCAATACGGATGGGTTCATCCACATAGATGACGGACACAAATTTCAAGGATATGTGGTAAAGCCAGACTGGCTGGATAAGGACGTGCAGTATTGGGCAGATGGCTCGATTTCAGATGAGGAATTTGCCTCATCATTACAATATTTGTTTGACAATAACATATTACGATTATAGGTAATTTTTGGCAGCTTGTAGAGTTTTGCATTGGTAAGAAACCTACTTTTGAGATTTAGGTGTTTGATTGTAGCCAATTTTGATATCATTAGACTTGAATAATTTAATAAACTCAATTTCTTTCTTGATTACTTCTTGCTTTGTTGCGTTTTCAGATTCCCAGATGATTTCTTTTCGTATAGTAAAATCACGCCTTTGTTCTCTTGTAAAGTCCTTTTCAATTAATGAACTATCTGCACTTCCAAAATAATTTATGCTGTCGGTAAGGTCGCTTCCAATGTAGATCTTGCCGTTAGGATATGTTATTTTGTAGATTATTTTCACGTATTATCCCTAGAAGACTAAATGTCTTGTAATGGTTCAATTGGCAGCATTGTTCTTTTTTTCTTTTTTTTATTGAAACTGTATACGTTGATAATCATGAATATACCTATTATATGAATGGGAAAAATTAAAGCCATAACGACTGCTAAACCATATCCTTTATCATTACGCTGACAAAATTCTATACACTGACAATTATTAGCATGGCAGTCTGTTGAACCACGTACAAAACCGCCTACAAAACCACCTTTACTATGCAGTGTTCTATGATGCCCACACATACAGTAATTTTCTGGTCGAATTTTTTCCATTCTATCATGAGTGATTTCATTTTTAGTAAGCCTCATTCTAAAACTGTCAAAAATTCCCAATATTAGATATCCATGATTCTTTCAGATAAGTATAATCATTCATCTTTGGATTCTTCCTCACGGGTTAAATCTCATAGACATTATTAGTGATTTGATATTTTTATGCGTCAATTTGACTGGTTCATCAAAATTGATCTGAGTCATTTGTTCTTTCAGATTGTCTGCTAATTGACCCATTCTTTTACCACTTTTTCCTTTTACTGCCTTTTCCCCATGTCTTAAAATGGCATACAGTATTTGTGCGTAATACAGTCTATCAAATGAATAACCGATAATCATTTTCTTTCCTTTGAATTGAGCCATTGTTTTTTCATATTGTTCTAGGGTTACGGAATTTTTGTGATTATCCAATGTCTCTTTTGTCTGATACGCCATTTTTTCAATAAGAAATCTCCCAAGTCATTTATCGGTATGCCGAACATAGTTAGGAATTTAGGAATATCTTCTATCGGGATCAGATATTTCTTTCCTTCTTTTTCGTTCATCTAATGAAGCTCATAAATTCTGCATGGAACAAAGTCTTAAAGATTGAGAATCTACTTTTAAGATCTAAACAACTACTCGCTACTGTGATTCAAAATTGATGATCTAGTTGATTGTAATACTGGTAAGATTGATGTGATGTTCTATGATTCTGAAGATATCGCGCAACAAAGTAATGTGTAACTGAATTTATTTTTTTAACTTCGTACATAAAATCAATGAATTTGTACTGAACAATGTTTTTATCTTTATCTCTAAAATTGAATTTTTGATTCTCAAACCACCAATCATCATGAGCTAACGCATTTCTTATATCAATATTGAATAAATTCTGAAATTTTGTTCTAAACGTTTTATCTTGTATATTTTTAGCTAACTCACTAACCAAATAACCGTATTCATAAAAAGTCTTTTTCCTATCTTTGAAAATCTTATCTTTATCAAGAATTGACAAAAGAAATTGTTTCAATCCTTCAGATTGCGCCAAAGATAGTTGCGTCAAGAGCATTGAATAAACCCATAGGATATCATCTCCTGAAAATTGGTATTTCTCAATATCAGTTGTAAAATCATTCCAGCCACCTTTGATCAAATTCTGTATCTTTTTGATAATTGTTAGAGTTTTTTCATTTCTGTCTAAAATTTTCTCAGAAATGTCATCATATGGTTTTTCATTTATCAGGTTCATAGTATGCCAATAATTTAGGACTACACTCGTTACCTCATCAATTTCCCCATAATTCACTTTCATGTGTTAAAAGGATGATTGCCAAATGATAACTTTATTCATTTTATACTTGAGACATCTACTACATTGTCAAGAAGAAGACGGGACAAGTTTTGGCTTTAACATGTCTATCATTATTGGAAAGTTGTGTGGAATAGACTCGTACATTCTTTTGTCGTTAATGTCTTTCATATCTAAAATCCAGAAACGTTTGTGGTCTGCATTAAAATTAATCTTCTTCTCATAAGGCTCAAACTTGTTTATTTTGTCAATACGACCTTTCCTAATTGAATCAATCAGTGTATTTGGTTTTTTGCCTTTCAAGATCATGTATTGTTTTCCTACGGGAATTTCAATCTCTGATAATTCAATTTTTTTTCCACCTTCTTTCATAAATCCCCTGGATTTTATGAGCATATTGTTAGACAGCATGATGCCATTTTGTATTATTACAACATTGTCATCTTCTGTCGATTCTTTGTAAGAAAATTCTCCCAACAATTTGGAATTTAAATCAAGTTTTCTCTTTGTCAAAATTGCATCTGTTGCAACACTGATGATATCAGATTCTAGATTATACTTTTGAATTGTCTGGTACATTTTTGCTCTAGTAATTGCAGGAATTGATGATGCCATAACTGGAGTAAAGTAATTTCCATAAGGCAGTCTTCTCTTTCCACTTTCAGAAAACTTGCCCCACATTGAATTTGGAATTAATTTTAATGGCAATTGTCTTGGATCGTTTTTCTCTTTTAGCTCAAGTCGTTTTTGATACATCTCTTCAATGAGTTCTTTGAATGGAAATTGAGGACTGGAATCAAAATACTGCCATGAATCTAAAATGGAATAATGTTCTGGATGGTTGTATGCTTGCAGTTCGGCAAGTGCGACAAATGTCTGAAACTTGCCAGTAGGTCTAATCGGGTTATGATTAGTCAACCGCATGGCAAAGGGCGGAATGTACGTCTCTGCTGGAATGTCGCATTCTATATGGAAAAATCCCAATAATGCACTCTTGTCTAGGTATCTCAGTTGTTCCCATTTTCCACATCTCAAGTTTGGTATGCTTCTCAGGGCAGAAGGATAGGCGTTATTGATGTCATACTGGTATGTCTTTTCAAAATAGCCACGTTTTAGCAGTTCAAACCACCCTGCACTATAGGCACGCCATGCAATGACTTGTACATCAAAAGGAATTTCATGAAAATAAGGAACTGGAAAATTATATTTTGTCATGAATTTTTCTGCCAGATATCCAACACTATGCCACTTCATAGGATAAAATTTTGCAACAATGAAGATCAGTTGTATGAAATGCTCTGAAAGTTCTTTTGTGTACTGGCAGTCTAAAATACAGTAATGTCTGATGCGCTTAAGATTTCGCCTATATTCTCTTTTTGTAAACTCGCTAGTCGCAGATTTTGTCTGAAGATACTGCGGATCAAAAGGCTTGCGAATATTGTTTGCATATGTATCTGCAAGTTTTGCATGGTCATAGTACTGGCACATGTCAAAAAATAATGCACTGTGATGCCCTTTTTTAATATCCAACTGCTTCTTTTGAAAGTATGTTATGGTATAGCCCCTGTACTCAAACTCTAAACGACCTTTGTTCAGATATTGTGTCAAACGGTCTCCTAATAATTTCAAAATACCTCTAGCATCAAATTCTAAATTCCAAAAGAAATTCCAAGAGCCTTGATATCGTTTTGAAAATAAAAATTCTAGGACAGTATCAATGTTGATATTGTCAATGTAATTTCCTTCCGAGTCTGCCAAGAGAAACATGTCTCCCTCCTTGTCAGTCTCTGAATCAAGTGCGTAAGTTGTTCTAAGTTTTGGGATGCGTAATATTTCACCTGTTTTGGAATCCTTGATCTTTTCTACAGAATCAGCAAGCCTTCTGTCTTGGAATTTTTTATATCGTAAGTGTGCAAGTTCCAAGGCATTTGAGATTGGAATTAGTTCTGCCATGTCAATGACTCAATGGTGACAAGTTTTGCCACACTACATCTGGGATTTGACGGTCTGCATTGTTTTTGCGTTTCTTTGTAAATTCACGCCTGATTTCTAACTTGGATAAGTTAAGACCTGTGACTTTAGATGCCTTGAATGCAAGATTTATCATGCTCCAATAACTTTTCGCCTTGCCTCTGACTCGCTGATATCCTACAATACGTGCAGGAGTCATGAACGGTTTTGGAGATGTTTGTATGGGTATGATTTCTGCCTTTTTTCTCTCAGCCTTGTCTATTTTTGCAAGTTCGTTGTTGAGTCGTGTTTTCAGAGCTCTGACTTCTTTGATGTTTGGCAAGTCGTTGAGTGCTTCAAGTTTCTTTATGATAGTATCCTTGTCTAGTTTTTTCATCTATAACACTCCACATTACACGGTTTGGTCTTGACAGAAATTCCAAAAGCATTGTAAATGAGTTCGATAATTTTTTGTTCTGGAGTTTTATTTTCTTCTTTACATTTCTCTAGAAATTTCTCCCATTTCTTTTCATCTTTGACTGTAAAAATAACACGCGCACTTTCTATGTCTGGGTCTTCTATAACCTCTGTAATTTCGATCATGTCGTCTAATTCTTTGCATTTTGAAAGCCAAGTCATTGTAAAATCTCCTTTCCTTGACGGACAAATGCACAGAATCTGCAAACAATTTTGTTATCTAATTTTGTGAAACTATGCTCACCACTTTCTGTATTGATGCAGATTTCATCAAGATCATTTGTTAAGAATTTCTCTGGAAAAGTTGAATCTATAGCATCCAGTATTTTTTTACCATATGGAGTAAGGAAGTATAGTTTGGTAACACGATCGGTATTGATGACACCATATTTTCGGAATTGTTTGACGTAATACTTCAAGGCAGTTCTGCTAATTTGTAAACATTGCAAGCATTGAGTAAATGACATTGAGTGAAGAGATGACAATAATCTTAGTATTGCATATCCATTTTGTGTCATACAAGGTCTAAAAACAGAAATCAGGACTGACATTAGGATCGTTTCTCCCTGACAACGTCGATAATCTCTTGTACAAATTTGGGCTCAATCCATTCATAATCCCCAAATTCTAGAAATCCACTTGTCAGTACTTGGACAAGATATCGGTATTGACTGGCGTCTAGTTTAGAAATATCTATGAGGCTGTTTTCGTCATATTGAGCAATTTTGTGCTCAATTTCAGCCTTGACGTAATCAAGTGCGGTTTTATACGGTTTATGCCCTTTTACAGAAGCCAAGGCGGACCAGTATCATGGTCCGCGTTTGCAATGCCTCTGCGGTGGTTGGTCTTTGCCAACAAATTCAATTTCCAAAGATTACTTTGGGCTAGAAGGATAATCATAACGCTAGTACACAATCTCCATAACGAAGTAGAGGATGATTTCCAATGTGGGTTACATCCTTTAGTATTGGTATGCCAGTTTTTGATTCCAGAAATTTTCCTATTTTTATTATAGTGTAAGGATTCTCATTAGGGTCGATATGCTCCATAAGTTTTTTAAATTCTGAAATATCTGCATTATTGCGAACTTGATTTACAAACTGTTTGAAATAATCATTTTTGTATTTGACAGGATTTGATTTTTGTTTCAAGTGACATAACACACAAATAGATTCATCTTGACTTTGGATACACTCATCTTCAAATGATTTATTACACAAAAGACACCAGCCAAAACTGGATAAAGATTTTTGTAAAGTTGTTTGGTTAGACAGATTTCATTGCCTCCAACTCAAGTATTTTATTTTGATACATCATTGTTTACCAAGCATTATTACGAGTCAACCGAATATAAACTTCTTGCTTAATTTGGAAAATAAAAAATGGAATTGGCTGACTCAAATTGTGGTAAACAATGCGCACTCAAAATGCCTATCGGCATATTACTCAAGTTGCGGCTTGTCAGCACAATTCCAACATTATAACATTACAAACTATATTTTAAGCGTTCAAGTGCATATCAATAGTCCTTCTCACTAGTTCCCATTGGATCTTCTTTATGACCACTAACAACCATTGGATGAGATTCTGCAATTTTTTTATTCTCTTCTTCTCTGAGTTTTTCTTCCAAGGCTTTGGATTTCATTTCTTCTATTTGGCTAACAATTTTGATTGCATCTTGTTCAAGTTGAGCAATTGGTTCTTTCAAAATTTCAAGCATTGTTTGTTCGGTTTCAGTAGCATAGACTTTGAGTGTCCTATGTACTGCCCTGTCTAAAAAAATCCTAAATGGTTTCTTGTTTTTACGGTCTGGGATTGCGCGCATTCGCTATAATTATAGGCACAAGTTATTAATAAATTATAGGTTTATTATTAATAATTAATACATTGCTTTCTAATTATTAATAATCAGTATTTTGACATGAAAAAATTAGATTTTCAATTTTGAGAATTTTTCAATTCTCTTTCTAATATATATCTCGCCCCTCGCACAAATATGTCCGTATTCACACATACATAGACACTGACAATCATCACCATTTTACAAATAATGCCAGACATATTCTAAACAACATAAAAAAGAGAAGGGAAGTAGAAATTCAGAATGCTTTGATAGCTAGTCCTTTGTGACCGTTTGGATACTTTCGCTCTACTATTTCCATTTCACATGCACCATGTTGTTTTATGGCATCTGTGATCTTGTCACCTACTTTGCCTTTTAGCTGACCAATTACAACTGCTGAGGTTGTAGAAAACTTTCCAGACTTTGTGTCAAAGTTTACAGCCTGTTTGAAGTTCTGATCTGGCACATCAGTGATCTTAAAACCTGTTAGAACATATGTCCCAACAACGAGTCTGTTTCTTTCTGACTTGTCTTTTGGATAGTCTTGTGACATCAGGTCAGTCAGTTTTGGAATATTTGTCATTGTGTAAATATTACACAATGGGTAAAATTAACACATATAGGACTAACAAATAGTCCTATTGTTAAAGATTAATTCAAGTTTAACAACTCTTAGAAAGTTTATTCTTCAGAATTAATTTTCCTTGTTTCAATGAATGTAAACAATCCTATTTCTTCATCACGATATATTTCAAAATTTTTTCAACTGCTAATATATATGCAGATATACGGAATTAATTCTATTTTTCCATGTAGTATAAGCGCACATATGGTGTATGCAATTTAACAAAAGTCTTCTGTAATGTACACTTTGTCATCCGAGGATATTGCGACACCAATTCCCTCACGATCAAATATTGATGTAAGTATGTTTTCTCTATGACCTGTGCTGTGCATCCATCCTTGTACTGTGGAACTGGCTATTGCATCCATATCATTCCAATCATGGCTTATAATTACACCGTTCATGGTTTCATACGAGTTGTACAAATTATTTTGGTAAATATTTTCAGCCAAGCCATTCATGTAATATCCATTGGGCAAATCCTTGTGACAGTGATATCCTGCTGACAATGCTCTTGCAGTAGGATCAGCTCCTTCAGGTGTATTATGTTCAAAATAGTTCCTAGCAGCCATGTCTTGACTGTGTGCCCTAGCTATCAGATTCAGTTGAGGATCAAAAGATAATACAATTAGGCTATTTTGTGTCCTTTGTGAGTTGATTAAATCATGAATTTTATTCTCTAAGACTGGAATATTGATGACGGGTTTTGAATCCAATGGACTGGGAGTTTCTGGAACTTGTATGGTGGGAATTGTCACCTTTGGAATTGTAATTTTTGGAAGTGTTACCTTTGGAAAAATACTAGGCGGAGAAGTAGGAGTGGTACTTGGATTTTGTGGTGTAAGAGATGGTGATGTACCTAATTGAAAATGATAGAGCGTATTACTTCCCTGAGAATTTGGAAATTGAACAATGCAGGAATTTTTGTCAATTGTCAAAGTCACGTCTTTTTGTATTTCTGAACCTATTGAAGGGTTTGAGATACATTGTACTAAATCATGATTTGGACAAGCAATCCTAATTCCACCTGCTCCATTTGATGCCATGAGGCAGTTTGACAAAACAACTGGACTGTTGTCACTAGTTGTTGAGAGATTAGTTTGTCCTTGTGGTGTTTCGGAAGGGGTTTGTGATGGTTTTGTCCCTATAAAATTTGGAATACTGATCTGTGGAAGTTGTGGAACTCCATTAACCAAGATGTACAGAACTGCAACTAACAGTACAACGAAAATAATTGTAATTTTTAATGCTCTTGATTTGCCCCGTCCATAGTATCTTTTACCTGAATGTCTCCTAACACCGTGGTATCGATTATCACGTTTGCCATTCTTCCAGTTACGCCAGTCATCTTCATCCATTTTTATTCTAACTGTGTGTATAATGATGTACTATGTATTCATCTTTCTTAGCATAGGTTGAGTTCATACTCGATTAGTATAGAATTGAAAATTATAGTTTTCTACCCATCTAGTGTTTTAAAACTACGTCCAGTCTCTATCAACGAAATTATTTTCTCAAGGCTTAATGGGGCATACTGAACAAGCTCAGCTGAGACATTTATCGTCTTATTTTTCTGGTTGATCAAGGGATATTCTTTCAAATGGTTATTGTGTTTATCACCATGTACTATCCATCCATCATAACCAAGAGGTCTGTACGGATCATGACGAAGTAAGAACTTGTAATTTTTGTACTCTATCCCATATCCGTTATGTATCACAGTAGCCCTTGAAATGTTATCAGAGTCATGATTTCCACGAATAAAGAAGATTTCACCACTAAGATTGCCAAGCCAGTAATCTATTGGACGCCTATTTCGTCCATAGGACATATCACCAAGAAAGTAGATGGTATCATTTTCGTCAACGGTCTTGTTCCAGTTGTCAAGCAGTTTTCTATTCATATGCTGAGTGTTTTCAAAAGGTCTGTTACAGTATCGAATTATGTTGCCATGATCAAAATGTGGGTCACTGAACACGTAGATTTTTTCTTTATCCGTAACATTCTCAAATTCGATTTCTGATACCTCTCGTATTTTGTTGAATTTATCCATTGTTTTATCGAATGTTTTTTCATCCAGTGCTTCATCACGGCTCAAAAGTTTTTCAAGTATCAGATCGTATTCACAGAGAATTTTCCTGTGTTCGTTTAGGATAGTGGCTCTTAAAAGATACTGATTCATGTGGGGTATTTTCCAGCTTTGTAAATATCTCCAGATGCGTTCAAATTTTCTTTCGATATCGTTCATGACAAGTGTGATATGATAAACAAAAACAGGGTCAAGATCAATGTCCTTTAGTGTACAAAACGGTTTCAATCTCTTTACTATGTCTAATCTGAGATTTTCAAGTTCTCCCGAAGGTAATACCCCTACATAGATTACAGGTTTTGGAAAGCTACCCATTCCGTCTAGCTTGAATCTAACCAACTTGTACTGCTTGCAGGCTTCTACGACTTGCTTTACCAGTTGCTTTTCATCATCTGTTTCTAATTCGCCAACAAGTGTAATGTGCGGTGGTTTTTTGTCTTTTTCTAAATTAAAATTTTTTTCAATACTACTTCGTAATTTTATTATAGTGTATTTTGCATATCCTGAAAGTCTAAACTCAATTAGGTAACTCTTCTTTCTACGAGAATGTTCTTTTTTCTTGAATAAGTCAAAAATTCCCATTTGCTGTTATACAGTTCTTTATTTTCAATCTTGTAAAGTTTTGTGAAATGAGATCTTGTTTATTAATATTAAAAAGAGTGGTAAAGTCTGAATTACTCTAGAGCCCCAGTATCCAGTGATAGAGACAGTGATAAGAAAAAGGAATCTAAAATCTCGATTCCAACAAGGCTGACAGTCATTCCCATAGTAGCTTTGTCGCTTTCTTTTGTATTACCTGCAATACTGTTTGTAGTGGCATATGTGATTTGGAATATACTTTTTTATTTTTTGGCTAGTGTCTTTATAATTTCAATAATTTACAGAGCATTTGCAAAAGAGAAGGGCGTTGTATTAAGAGAATCTCAAGACAAAAATCTCTTTCAACTGGTCACATCCGTATCTCAGGATTTAGGAGTAAGAATGCCCGATAAAATAATTCTAACTCCGTATAGCAGTATTGGAGTAGGTGGACTGTTTAGAAGAACACTGTCAATAGGTGTTGCAACCTTGAACTCTTTGACAACACTTGAACTATACTCAATTCTTTTCCATGAATTTGCACATTACAGAGGGCGTGATAACATCATAGGCTCGACATTGATGAGACTTACATATGCATTTCGAGATACTGTATCTGTTGCAGGACATATTCCAACCATATTTGGACTGATTCTTTGGATTCCTTTAGCACTATTTTATTACATGTTTGCCGCCGCAACCTTGCTTTATTCAAGACAAAGGGAATATCTGGCAGATTGGTTTGCCGCATATTTTGTAGGTGGCAAAGTTTTTGGAAATGCATTAGACCGATATGTGAAAGCATCTCATTTGTTTGATATTCAAGCAAAACCTATAATGCAATATCATCTATCACGAAGACGGATTCCGATAAATATCTATGAAGAGACTAATACACTAATAGTTGATTTCGATGATCAAACAAAACATAAGATAGAAAACGACCTACGAGAAATATATGAAAAAACATCTCTATTGTCTACTCACCCTGCAACAAAAATTAGAATTGAAAAGCTTGGAAACATGGAAGGCATCCTAAAATCTTTACCCGCTGGATACTGTTCAGACTTATTCGATAATTTCAAGAACTATGAAGAACAACTGACTAGAATGCTTTTCTTGAAATGAATAATTCTATTACAATTACTGCATTACTGGCTGTTGTTCTAGCAATTTTTATGAGTTCTATGATTTCAAATCAACACATAGAAGCAATCGACAATTATGAGAATATAGGATTTAGACTAATTCACAACCCTTTGATTTGCATAGTTGATCCTGCACCTGCACGGGCCTTTCCTGATTTGAGTATTCAATTACCTCAACAGGCAGAGAACATGATAAAGACTTGGAAAGATGGACTCCAAATGGGCGCATCGGCAAAGGCTTGGAATATGTCTTCCGTCAGAATCCCGTACAATGATTCTACTATCTTGAACTCATTTAATTGTGACATTACAATTAATTTCGAGCCCACCGCATATCCCCACGCAGAAACGTTACAGCCTGTTGGACGGACGACGTATGATTTTACTCATCACACTGCAAAAATTGTAATAGGATATCTTGGGATAATTACTGAAGTACACACAAAATTAGACGATGCCCGAATCCATATTTTTTATTGGACAGTTCCACTTCGCTATGATACCGATCACTTGGCAGACAAGTCCGTAATTGATGGTGAATTATACACTGAGTTAGGACACGCTTTTGGATTCAGTGGAAATTTGACTTCGAGAGAACCTTACGGGGTAAATGGATTTAACAGTCCAATTCAGTCACAATCATCATCTGTTTCCCAACCGATAGTTCCTTCGCAATCTTCTCAACCAAAACCCACCATACTAATTCCTGCCAAAGTAAAGTCAAACGCAAACGATTGGTCAAATGATAATAATGGAAATGAGAAGTTTGTCCAAGTATTACGTTGGTTAGATTTTGAAAATGCTATAAAATTACAGCAAACAAGTCAGAGTTCAGATTGGCAAACAGTCATTCCAAGTTGGATAAAGAAAGATACAAAATTATGGATTAACGGAGATATGACTGATAAGGATTATTTCTCCGCGTTACAATATCTAATTGATAATAAAATAATTACCTTAAACCCGTACGATTAACCCATTTCCAACAAGTCAACATCTCAGTTAACTTCTAGATGAACTCACAATTTCTCGCTTGAGAGGGGGCTTTCCCTTGACCGTCATTGTGTTAATTCAACACCATGTGTAACTTTCCCACATTATGTTTTAGCGATTTTGCTTGGCGTCAGGTTTTTACGAATAAACGGGGGGCATTGTGTTTTTGTCGACAGCGAGTAAAAATGGTTTACCCCCGATTTGTTCGTGGGAATGTGCTGTTGTCGTAAAACTTTAGAACTTAGTTAAGATCTAA
>Ga0307372_10008466_pt1 | contig 14452 bp, 9 predicted proteins | sample OX1MG_FD_202533 | JGI IMG/M metagenome (GOLD analysis project Ga0307372, IMG submission 202533) | Soil microbial communities from Risofladan, Vaasa, Finland - OX-1 | ecosystem: Environmental > Terrestrial > Soil > Coastal area > Acid sulfate soil | place: Finland: Risofladan, Vaasa | collected...
GGCCATGCAGAGGAGCTGCTGCTGGCCCCCCGAGAGCATGAACGGAGTCCCGCCGAGGCGGTCCCGCACGGCCTCCCACAGGCCCACATCCCTGAGCAGCCCCTCGGTTCGCGCCTTCACCTCGCCCCGCGCCCAGAGCCCGTGGATGCGTGCCCCCAGGGAGACGTTCTCCGCGATGCTCTGGGGAAACGGGTTGGGCCGCTGAAACAGCATCCCCATTCTCCGGCGCAGGTCGCGGACGTCGGTGCCGCGAGCGTAGATGTTGCTCCCCTCCAGCCGGATGCTCCCCTCGAGGTGAAATCCGGGCCGCTGGTCGTGGAGCCGGTTGAGCGTCCGCAGGAGAGTGGTCTTGCCACAGCCGGTGGGCCCGATCAGGGCGGTGACCTTGCCTCGGGAGATACGCGCCGAGATCCCCTTCAGGACCTCTGTGGCCCCGAAACTGACCCGCAGGTCGTCAAGAGCGACGGCTGCCTCTCCGACCGCCGCGAAAGCGCCCTCAGGCGGCACCGCTCTGCCCTCCATAAGCATGGCGCCAGCATATGGGCGCCTTACTAAGAGGCGGTTATGCAAAAGCTATGGGGCGGTTAAGGCCTCCCCGTCGGGGCGGCCAAGCCGCCGCCAGGCTGGGCTCAGTCCGACAGCTGGCGGAATGCCAGACAGGCGTTGTGGCCGCCGAACCCGAAGGAGTTGTTGAGCACCAGCCGCGGGTGCACCAGCCGCGATCCCTCGGTGACGTAGTCGAGATCGCACTCGGGATCCGGCGTCTCGTAGTTGATGGTCGGAGGCACCCGGCCGTCCACGATCGCCATCACCGAGAAGACCGATTCGATGGCTCCCGCCGCTCCCAGGCTGTGCCCCGTCATCGACTTGGTGGAGGAGACCGGGATCCGCAGCGCCCGCTCTCCCAGCACACCCTTGATGGCGGCGGTCTCAGCAGCATCGTTGAGGGGAGTTGAGGTGCCGTGGGCGTTGATGTAGTCAACATCCGCCGCGGTGGCCCCGGCCTTCTCCAGCGCCCTTTGCATCGCGCGGCGGGCGCCCCGCCCCGTCGGCTCCGGCGCGGTCAGGTGATAGGCGTCGGCGCTGGCGCCGTAGCCGGCCACCTCGGCCAGGATGGGAGCCCCCCGCCGAAGGGCTCGTTGATACTCCTCCAGCACCAGAATCCCGCATGCCTCAGCCACCACGAAGCCGTCTCGGCCGGCATCGAAGGGCCGGCTGGCGTGCTCTGGATCATGGTTGCGCTGGGAGAGCGCTCGCATCGAGCTGAAGGCGCCCACCGCCAGGGGGGTGATGGTCGCCTCGCTGCCCCCAGCGATGCAGGCGACGGCGTCACCTCGGCGGATGATTTCCGCAGCCTCGCCGATGGCGTGGGCACCGCTGGCACAGGCCGAGACCAGGCCGAAGTTTGGCCCGCTGGCGCCGAAGCGCATGGCGATCTCCCCCGCGGCGATATCCACCATGATCATCGGAACCGTGAAGGGGCTGAGACGCCGGGGCCCCTTCTCGGCCAGGGTCAGGGTGGCCTCCTCCATGACCTTGAGACCACCGATACCGGAGCCAACGATCACCCCCACCTCGTCACGGTTGGAGTCGTCGACCACCAGGCCTGACTGCCCCATGGCCTCGCTGGTGGCCGCCAGCGCGAACTGGGTGAAGCGAGCGGTTCGACTCACCTGTTTGCGGTCGATGAAGTCGGTGGGTTCAAAGTCGAGGACCTCACCGGCCATCTGCGAGCCGAAGGGGGAGGGATCGAAGGATGTGATCCGGGCAATCCCGTTACGGCCGGCGCACAGCGCCTCCCAGCTGGCCCGCACCCCAACTCCAACCGGGGTCACGGCGCCCATCCCGGTGATGACCACTCGGCGCGACCGCCCCTCGTCTGAACCGCTCAACCCCGCTCCTCCTCCCCGGTGCCTGCCTCGTTCAAGGCCGAGCCCAGATGCTTTGCCGAACGCGAACCGGCACCCGCGGGATCATCGATCCCGATCGCCGTCGACCCCCAGCGGAGCAGCATCCCGCCCCAGGTGAGTCCAGCGCCGAAGGCTACCAGACAGATCAGATCCCCGGTTTGGCAGCGGCCCTGGTCAGCCGCCTCGGCCAGAGCCAGGGGGACCGAGGCCGAGGAGGTGTTGCCCAGCCGCTCCAGATTCCCGGCGAAGCGATCCAGCGGCAGCTCCAGGCGCCCGGCGGCGGTCGCCAGAATCCGGGAATTCGCCTGATGCGGGACGACCATGGTGATCTGGTCCGGACTGGTGCCCACGGCCTCCGCCAAGCGGACCACGACCTGCTCCAGGATCTTGGTGCTGAACCGGAACACTTCACGTCCGTTCATGGTCACCACTCGCCCCAGCGCCCGCGGCGAGGCGGTGTACTCGGGCATTCCCGGGGGTTGGGGACTGGCCCGGAACGGCAAGGTCCCCAAGGCCAAAGCGCCTCGGCCGTCGGCGCCCAGGTCGATGGCGACCAGCTCACTGCCGCTCACCTCCGGTCCGCCGACCAGGAAAGCTCCGGCGCCATCCCCGAAGAGGACGGCCGTGGACCGATCCGACCAGTCGACCAGGCGGCTGAAGATCTCGGCCGCAACCACCAGCACTCGCCGGCTCAGCCCGGTATGGATCAGTGCCTGGGCCAGAGCCAACCCGTAGATCGCTCCGGAGCAAGCGGCCTGGACATCGAACGCCGGACCATGGGGGCAGCCCAGGTCCGCCTGGAGGCGACACGCGAGGGAGGGGAAGGTCTCATCCGGGGAGCTGCTGGAGCAGATCACAGTGTCGACCTCGGAAGCCTCCACACCGGCGGCGGTGAGCGCGGCTCGAGCGGCCCGGGCCGCCAGCTGCAAGAGGGTCTCCTCAGGGCTGGCGACCCGCCGCTCCCGGATCCCGGTCCGGCTGGAGATCCATTCATCGGAGGTATCCAAAAAGTGCTCGACCGCGGCATTGGACACCACGACTTGGGGCAGGGCGCTGCCGACCGCCATCACCCGGCAGCCCGGGATGGCCGCACCCGTCCCGGCATCGCCGGGCTGCGCCCTCCACACTGATCCCATCGGGTCTCCAAGGCTCAAAGTGCCTCCTAGGTTACGGGCTCGGCCCGGATTTGGCCCAGGGCGTAACCTTTCCGGCGATGCGGGACTCTGCTTGCGTCGGTAGGGCGCCCAGGCGCGACCACTTGAGGGCACCGGAGATGCGCCAGAGCGGAATGCTCGAGAAGGGAGGACGTGGATGTCGATAAGTGCCACCTACGCCCGTTCGCAGGCCGCCCCGGATGCCGGGGCTTTCACCTGTGCTGCGTGTAAGGTCACCTACCCGCTGGCCCAGGTGGCCGGCAATCTCTATGTCTGTCCCGGTTGCTCGCATCACGCCCGCATCGGCGCCCACGAGCGAGTGCGCCAGCTGGCCGACCGGGGCACGTTCCAGGAGTGGGACGCCGCCCTTGCCGGCACCGACCGGCTGGAGTTCTTCGACACCAGGGCCTATGTCGACCGTCTTGACGAGGCCCGCGTCCGGCAGCAGCTTCCGGACGCGATTCTGACCGGCCAGGCCGCCCTCCACGGCCATCAGGTCGGTCTTGCCGCCTTTGACTTCGGATTCATGGGTGGCAGCCTGTCGACCGCGGTGGGCGAGCGCTTGGCCCGCGCCATCGAGCACAGCGCCGATGCCGGACTGCCCTTCGTCTGCGTGACGTCCTCGGGCGGCGCCAGGATGCAGGAGGGAGTCTTCTCCCTAATGCAGATGGCCAAGAGCGTGGCTGCCCTGCACCGGCTGGCGGAGGCGCACCTGCCCTTCATATCCATCCTGGTGGATCCCACCATGGGAGGCAGCATCGCCAGTTTTGCCGCCCTGGGCGATGTGATCCTGGCCGAGCCCAAGGCGATGATCGGATTCACCGGGGCCCGGGTGATCACCCAGGCGACCTATGAACAGCTTCCGGCGGGCTTCCAGACCAGCGAGTTCCACCACGCTCGGGGGCTGATCGACCGGGTGGTCGACCGACGCGAGCTAAAGGCGGTCCTGGCTCAGCTTTTGGCGGTCCTGGCAGGGCCGTCAGGGGAGCACAGCCAGGCTCTGGCATGACCCTCGGTGAGTCCGAGGAGCTCGCGCCGCCCGATGACGCCGCCGCCGCCTGGGCTCACGTCGAGGTTTCCCGGCATCCCGACCGGCCCTATTCGCTGGACCTGATCGCGCGCTGCCTGGACGACTTCATCGAGCTGCACGGCGACCGCCAGGGCGGCGACGATGCGGCCGTGGTCATCGGGTTGGCCCGGCTGGGCGGCAGGCGCCTGGCGGTGGTCGCGAACCAGAAGGGGCGGACTCTCGAGGAGCGCGGCCGGCGCAACTTCGGCATGGCTCATCCAGAAGGCTATCGCAAAGCGCAGCGGCTCTTCGCCCTGGCGGGTCGGCTGCAGCTGCCGGTGGTCAGCTTCATCGACACCCCGGGCGCATATCCCGGCGTGGCCGCCGAGGAACGCGGCCAGGCTTGGGCCATCGCCCAGACGCTGGAGGCCCAGCTGGCCCTGCCCACCCCCTACCTGGCGGTGGTGATCGGCGAGGGCGGTAGCGGGGGAGCCCTGGCGACCCTGCTGGCAGACGCCGTGCTGGTCTTGGAGCATGCCTTCCTCTCCGTGGCCTCGCCGGAGGCCGCCGCCGCGATCCTCTTCCGGGACGCCGGTCAGAAGCAGCACGCCGCAGCGGCGCTGCGCCTGGAGGCCGCCAATCTGCTGGAGTGGGGCATCGCCGACGAGATCGTCCCAGAGCCACCGGGCGGCGCCCACACCGACTGGGATGCTACCGCCGCGTTGCTGCGGCCCCGCCTGGAGGAGCGGCTGAGGGTCATCACCGAGCGGGGTTTCGACCCCGCCCGAAGGCGCGAGAGGTACCGCCGGCTGGACGGCCTCTTCGAGGCCTGAACCGCAGCCCTTCCCGGCCCTGGTCACCGCCCTGCTCCCCAGAGTGAGAATCGCCCGCGAGGGCGGCGGAGGACGGCACCGGGCGGCCTCCAGCGGAGGTTCCTCGGCACACCTCGCTCAGGCCGCTGGTTGCCTCGGAGCCACGAAGACCAGCTTCTGGTAAACCACGTACTTGGCGACCCAGAGGATCACATAGGTGCCCACGTAGGCGATGCTGGCCACCGCCACGTGGAGGGCCCGGCCCCCTGGTGCGTGGGCGGCGGCCGCTCCCGTCACCAGGGAGGAGACCACCAGGCTGGCCCCCGTCGTCAGCCAGTAGAGCGTCATCTGGCGGCCAACTCCACGACGATCAGCCTCCGGCCAGATCCAGTAGCGGCTTATGAGGTACGACGGGATCGTTCCCACCATGGTCGCCAGCACCGCTGCGGTCATGGCGCCGGTGATTCCGGCGGCGTACAAGGCGACCAGCGCGATCTCGGAGATCACGGTCGAGAGACCCGAGGTCAGCAGGTAGCGGAGCCACCGCGACGAGCGCGCCCGCGCCAGGGCCGGGCGCAGCCTCGTCCGGTGCCCGGCGCTGGCGCCAACCCAGGCAGGGACCGGGGTGGGCAAATCCTGGCCAGCCTCCGCTGCCTGGGCCAACCCCGAGGGGCGGACGGACGAGTCTACCAATGCCATCGGCTGAAGCATCCCATAGGGCGACTCCGGCACCCTGAAACCAAACTTAGAGTCGGCGCCATCGGGTCGGCGAGTGCGGTCCCGGCCCGCCCGCGATGGCCGCCCAGTTCAGCTCCCGCCCCGCCCCGCCCCGCCGGCGGCCGCCTGGAGCTGCTCCCAGAGCACGGCCACATCCTGCGGCTCGGTCCGCAGGCCGCCGATGGTGGCGCGCAGGACGAAGTGGCCAGCGAGCACCGCATGCGAGATGAAGACCTCGCCGGCGGCATTCACGCGGGCCATCAGGTCCCGATTGTGAGCTTCCAGCTCCGGCTCGGAGATGAGGTGCTCTGGATGGTGCCGAAAGCAGAGGGTCGACATTGGCATCGGAGCGCACATCTCCCAGCCGGATGTCGTCTCCAACTGATCCCGCAGCCACCCGGCCATCTCGAGATGGCTTCGGATCAACCTCTCCAGTCCCTCCTGGCCGAAATAACGGAGCACCATCCAAAGCTTGAGCGCACGCATCCGTCGCCCCAGCGATACCCCGAAGTCCATCAGGTTGCGGGCGCCGAAGCCCTGGTCCCGGTCGGCCTCGGGCGTGGCCAGATAGTCGGGGACCAAGGAGAACGCCCGCCGCAGCACCTCCGGTCGAGTGGTCAGCAGGACCGAGCAGTCGAGCGGCGTGAACAGCCACTTATGAGGGTTCATAACCACCGACTGCGCCCGGGACACTCCGGCGAAGATTCCCCGTCGCTCCGGCAGGATGGCCAGGGCGCCCCCGTGGGCGGCATCGATGTGCAGCCAAAGTCCGTATCGTTCGCAGATGGTCGCGATCTCCTCGACCGGGTCGATGCTGGTGGTGGCGGTGGTGCCCACCGTGGCCACCACCGCGCAGGGGCGGTGGCCGGCTTGGAGGTCGTCCTCGATCGCATGCGCGAGGGCGCCCGGGTCCATGCGGAATTCTTGGTCGGAGGCGACCGCCCGAAACCCGGTCCGGCCCAGCCCCAGAGTGACCACGGCCTTCTCCACCGAGGAGTGCGCCTGGTCGGACGCGTAGACACGCAGGGCCGGAAGCTCCGGCCGGCCAGCCAGGCCCAGCTCGCGCACGTCCAGCCCGACGGCCTCCCGCGCCGCCGCCAGCGCCACCAGGGTCGAGGAGGAGGCGGTGTCGTTGATGTGCCCGTCGAAGTTGTCCGGGAGACCGGTCATCCGCGCCAGCCACCGGCACACCACCCACTCCAGCTCGGTCGCGGCGGGGCCGGTGCGCCAGAGCATGGCGTTGACGTTGAGAGTGGCGCTGAGCAGCTCTCCCAGGATCCCGGCGCCGGCGGCCGAACTGTTGAAGTACGCGAAGAAGCGAGGGTGATTCCAGTGCGTACTGGCGGGGATCAGGAGGTTTTGGACATCCGCCATGATCGCCTCCATCTCCTCCCCCGCCCGGGGAGGCTCAGCCGGTAGCGCGGCGGCCACCGCGCCCGGCTCGACCTGCGCCAGAGGTGGCAGGCTCGCGACCTGCTCGAGATAGGCCGCAGCCAGGTCGACCGCCGCGTAGCCGTGGCGTCGGAACTCAGCGGGCGACATGTCCCTCTGGAAGGCCGCCCCGCGGTTGGAATCGGCCCCAGGGGTCTTGGTGGTCACCCGGCCGCGGCCACATCCACAGCCCGGGCGGCGGTGAAAGCACGACTGATCCCCACCGCGTAGTGCTCGGCGCCCAGGGTTATGAGGTGGAGGCGCAACCCGGATCGGTGGCCGATCTCGGTCGCGATCTCAGCCGCCACTGCGGGGCCGTGTCCCGCTGCCATCCGCGTGGCCTGGGCCTCGGGAATTGGCAGCGAGGGCAACGAGGCGCGCACGAAGGCCAGGCTCCGGGCGGAGCGGATCACCCCCACGCTGGCGAAGATGGCCACCTCCGGGGGGAGCACGTCGCGCGCGTCCTCCAGGAAGGAATCGAAGGCGTCGATGTCGAAGATCATCTGGGTCTGCACGAAGTCGATCCCGGCCGCCACCTTGCGCGCCAGCAGCCGCAGCTCGCGCGAGCGGTCGGCGAAGGGGTTGACCACGGCCCCCCGCAAGAGCACCTGAGGTTCGGCCCAGGCGGGGATCCGCGCCAGCACATCAACCACGCTGATCCCGGTGTCGACCATCCCCTGGTTCCGATCCCCACGCACCACCAGCACCCCGGCCGCGCCCAGGGCGGCAGCCCCGATCACCTGCTGCTGCAGCCCGAGCAGGTTGCGGTCGCGGCAGGAGAGGTGGACGATCGGCCTCAGACCGTGGGCCAGGCAGGCCGGTACGGCCGCCAGGGGCGAGAGCCTTGGTCTGCCCATGTGGTTGTCGGTGAGGCCCACAACCCCCACGGCCTGGGACAGCTGGGCGAGCGCCTGGCGCACCGGCTCCAGCTGGGCGTGGCGGGGCATGGAAAGCTCGGCAGAACGCTCGGCGGCAGGAAACACGATGCAACCAATATATTGAACCCGCGAACCATGGAAAAATTCATCCTGATGGCGGATGGCAAAGCGGCCCTGGGTCAGGCAGAATGCGACCGGGCCGAGGTGCCCCCTTCGGAATCTCCGGCCGGTCCCATTCGAACTCATCGCGTTGGCTGACTCCGCACCCGCAGCCTCCCCCGCGGGTGCCCCGGGCGCCGTGGCGCCCAGTGCGAGAGTCCCAGTTCTGGAGGTCCGGCACCTCGGCCGCTCGCTCTCGTTGGGTGAGCAGGCACTGGAGATCTTGCGCGACATCACCTTCACGATTCCCAAGGGCGAGTTAGTGACCACAATCGACTCGACACGGCCGCAGTTGCCAGGTTTGATGGCTGCGCCGCTAAGCTCGTACCGGCAGGGCCGGGGGATGCTGCGGCCAGCCGAGTCTGCCGGCAACTTCCCTTTGGGTAGATTCACCCGCCCCCAGGCGCGAGCTTCCCGCCTGCCCCAGCGGCGCATTGGCCCCGAGGATGGAGGCTAAGGACGGTTCCTCCCCCCGGATTCGAAGCCCCATCTGGCGGAGCACCCCCTCTCTGGAGTAAGTGGGAATGGTCACCGATCCTGTCCGAGGCGAATACCCGGCTTCCTTGAGCGGTGAGCTGGACCAGAGCGTGAGCCGATGGCTTTGGCTGATCAAGTGGCTGCTGGCGGTCCCCCACGTTCTCATCCTGGCCTGCCTCTGGCTGGTGGTGTTCGTGCTGACGGTCGTGGCCGGCTTCGCCATCCTCTTCACCGGGCGCTACCCGCGGTCGATCTTTGACTTCAATGTCGGGGTGATGCGATGGAGTTGGCGGGTGGCCTTCTACGCCTATGGGACCCTCGGCACCGACCGTTACCCACCGTTCACACTGAGATCGGATCCCAACTTTCCCGCGGACTTCACAGTCGCCTACCCGAAGCGGCTCTCCCGCGGGCTGGTGCTGGTCAAGTGGTGGCTGCTCGCGGTTCCCCAGTACCTGGTGGTCCTGATATTCACTGGCGGGTTCGACCTTGGTTTCGGTGGCCCCGGCAGGACCATCACCGGCAGCGGTCTGATCGCCCTGCTGGTGCTGGTCGCGGCCGTGATCCTGGCCGTGTCTGGGCGCTACCCTCAGCCGGTGTTCGATCTGGTCATGGGGCTGAATCGCTGGTGCTTCAGGGTGCTTGCCTACGCCAACTTGATGACAGATCAATACCCTCCCTTCCGCCTCGACTGCGGCAGCCGTGAGCCCGCTCCCGAGCGGAGAGCCGCCCGCGACCCGGCGGACCCCGCCTAGGTGCGCACCCGCAGCCCCCAGGCTGACCAAGCCCTGGGGGGACCTGCTGGCAACGAGTCGGGCTCCGAAGGCGCCAGTCATGAGACTGGATGGGGCAGGCGGGCCGGCCGATCCAAAGCGAGGCGGGCGTGATGGTCCACCGCGCGGTCAGGACCGGCGGGCGGTTCGGCCGGTTGGGCAGAGTCAGGTGATGGGCGCAGTGAAAGAACTCCCGCCATGGGGGAGGGCGACGCGGGTCGCCGTGGCCGGGCCGCGGACCGGCTCTACCACGACGCACTTCCGCAATGATTCGGAACGGCTCTCCCAACCAGTCCGAGGGCCAGTCGCCGTCAGTGGACCGGCCCCACCATCCTGGGGCGGCGCCAACCAAGGGCCCGGGGAGCTTCGCGCCGCTCCGGGCCCAGCACCGTGGCGTCAATCGCCAAGAAAACCAGGACCGGTCGTTTCCCCTGCCAAGTCGGCCGGCCACACCCGGGGAGCGGGTACCCTCGCGCGAGCCCCAGGGGCCGACCGCGAGGACGCAGCCGTCGAGCCCGCTCGGGAGCGCCCCGGCCGGCGCCGCATTCCCAAGGCTGGCGGCGCGGTTGTCAGCGGGCGGGGCCCGCTGCCGGGCAGGAGCGACTGTCGACGCCCCGGGTGACTGAATCTGGCCCCCTGCCCGGGCCGATGGGCAGCACCCTCTGGGGGATCGTGCGGGCCAACCTCTTCACCAGGTTCAACGCCATTCTGGGCACGCTCCTGGTGGTGATCGCTCTGGTGGGGCCACCCCAGGATGGCCTCTTTGTGGTGGTGCCGGCGCTGAACACGGTCATCGGAATCGCTCAGGAACTGCGGGCCAAACGCACTCTGGCCAGGTTGGCAGTGCTGACCGCCCCCCTGGCCCACGTCCTGCGGGAAGGTGCGGTGGTCGACCTGCCGGTCAGCCAGGTCGCCGCCGACTACGTGCTGGAGATTCGCCCGGGGGACCAGATTGTGGCCGATGGCGTCGTACTTGTGAGCGAGGGTTTGCAAGTGGACGAGTCACTGGTGACGGGCGAGGCCGAAGCTGCTGACAAGGCGGTCGGCGACCAGGTGCTGTCGGGCACTTTCGTGGTGGCTGGGATCGCCACCATGCGAGCCACCCAGGTTGGCGCGTCAGCCTATGCTCAGGGCCTGGAAGCGGAGGCTCGCCGCCCGAAACGGGCCAGCTCCGAGCTCCAGGCAGGGACCAACCGGATCCTGCGCGGCGTCACCTGGGCCATGGTCCCCGCCAGTGTGCTGCTGGTGACCTCCCAGATGCTGCGCTCGGGAGAGCCCTTGGAATCAGCTCTCCGAGGTTCGGTGGCCGGGGTCGGAGCCATGGTGCCGGAGGGCTTGGTTCTCCTCACCTCAATCGCCTTGGCGCTGGGCGCTCTACGGATGGCTCGTAGCCGGGTCCTGGTTCAGACCCTGCCCGCGGTCGAAGTGCTGGCTCGAGTCGATCTCCTATGCATCGACAAGACCGGAACCCTCACCGAGCCGGCCATGCGAGTGCATGATGTGGAGTCGCTGACCGGGGAGGAGCTTCTGCCTATCCTGGGCGCCATGGCGGCTGCGGATCACGCTCCCAATCCCACCATGAGGGCGCTCGCGCAGATGGGCTCCGCCGCCCCCGAATGGAAATTGGCTGAGGCGGTGCCATTCTCGTCGGCTCGAAGGTGGAGCGCGGCTGGTTTCGGAACCCGCGGCGCCTGGGTGCTGGGGGCCGCCGACGTGCTCCTGAACGGCGCTCGGCCCACCGGCTCGTTGGCCGCGCGACTCGCGCGACACGCCGACGCCGGTCGGCGCGTGGTGTTGCTCTCCCGAGCCCCGGGGGGGCTGGTGGGCAATGACCTTCCGCCCGGCCTGGTGCCCGCCGGCTTGGTCGCCTTGGAGGAGGAGCTTCGCCCGGAGGCGACCTCGACGGTCGGATATCTACTGGCGCAGGGCATCGAGATCAAGGTGCTCTCAGGCGACGATCCTCGGACCGTGGCCGCGATCGCCAAGCGCGTCGGGATCCCGGTTGCAGGTGGGGTGGACGCGAGCCAACTGCCAACTGGCCAGGAGGCGCTGATCGAGGCGCTGGGGTCGAGCTCTGTGTTCGGCCGTGTGAGCCCGCACCGAAAGCGAGCCATGGTGTCGGCGCTTCAGAGCGCGGGCCATGTCGTGGCCATGATCGGAGATGGGGTCAATGACGTCGCAGCGCTGCGGCAGGCTGACATAGGCATCGCCATGGGCTCGGGCAGTCAGGCCAGCCGGGCGGTGGGGCAAGTGGTCCTGCTGGACAGCTCGTTCGCCGCGGTGCCCCAGCTCCTGTACGAGGGCCGGCGGGTGATCGACAACATCGAGCGGGTCGCCAGGGTCGTGGTGACCAAGACCGTCTACGCCACGGTGCTGGCGGTGACGGTGGGGGTCCTGGCGGTTCCCTACCCCTTCTATCCGCGCCACTTGACCCTGGTCAGTTCGCTGACGATCGGGATCCCCGGCTTTTTCCTCGCCCTCGGTCGGCGCGCGCCGCTCGCCCGCTCCGGCTTCACCCGCCGGGTGCTGGGCGTCGCTGGCCCGGCCGGCCTGGCTGGGGCCGGAGCCGCCCTGGGTGCGTTCGAGGTGGCCCGGGCGATCCCCGGCACAACCGCCGAGGAGGCTCGTACCGCCGCGGCCACCGCCCTCTTCTTGGTGGGCCTTTGGCTCCTCGGCTATCTGGTCTGGCCCTTGACCTGGGTCAGAGCGGGCCTCCTCGTGGCCATGGTCATGCTCGCGCTGGGTGCCGTCTGGCTGCCCCTCTCGCGCCACCTGTTCGGGCTCTCGCTGCCGCCCCCCTATGTTGTGCTCGAGGTGGCGGGCCTGGCCGCGGTGGCGATCGGCGCGACCTTACTGCTGCTGCAGATGGAACCGCGAGGCTGGTTGGGCGGGCGTCGTCATGACCCGGCAGCGCCGTCTCACCCGGCGACTCCGACGGGAGGTGGTCATGGCTGACCGGCTCCGCCGGGGCTATCGCTTCGTCCAGAGACACAGCGAGACGCTGCTGCTCGGTGCCACCCTGGCGGGCCTGGCGATCGGGGCCGGGTTGCAACTCTTGGGTGCCTCCATGGCCGGCCAGGCCGCTTGGGCCGCGACCACCGCGCTGGGAATGCCCCCCACCCTGTGGTGGGTCATCCGCAGCCTGCGCCGCTTTCAGCTCGGCGTCGATGTGATAGCCCTCTTGGCCCTGATCGGAGCCCTGATGGTCGGCGAGCTCTTCGCCGGCGCTGTCATCAGCGTGATGGTCGCCAGCGGCCGGGCCCTGGAGGCCCGGGCCGCCGCCCGAGCCCGGCGGGAGCTGAGCGCCCTGCTGGAGCGATCTCCCCGGTTCGCGCGCCGTCATACCGAGGCGGCCCTGGAGACGGTGCCGTTGGGATCGGTCCGAGTCGGTGACCTGCTCCTGGTTGGGATGGGAGACGTGGTTCCAGTCGATGGCGTCGTGACGACCTCACCCGCTGTCCTGGACGAGTCGGCGCTCACTGGGGAGCCCCTGCCGGTGGAGAGGCCCGTGGGCGACCCCGTGCGCAGTGGAGTCGTCAACTCCGGCGCCCCATTCGACCTGCGGGCGACCACCACGGAGGCGGACAGCACCTATGCCGGCATCGTCCGCCTGGTACGTGAGGGGGAGAACTCGACGGCTCCGTTTGTGCGCCTGGCGGATCGCTACGCCGCCTGGTTTCTGCTGGTCACTCTCGCGGTGGCCGGCGGAGCATGGCTGTACTCTGGGCAGCTGGTTCGGGCCGTGGCCGTCCTGGTCGTCGCCACCCCCTGTCCTTTGATTCTGGCTGCCCCGGTGGCAATCGTCTCCGGGCTCTCACGAGCGGCTCGCCGGGGCGTGGTAATCAAGGGAGGCGGCGCCCTCGAGCAGCTGGCGAGGTGCCGGATCCTACTGCTCGACAAGACCGGAACCGTGACCGCGGGTCACCCGACAGTTGACGCCACCATCAGCGCCGGGAAGGTGCCCCCGGACGAGATCCTTCGCCTGGCTGCCTCGTTGGACCAGACCTCATCCCATGTGCTCGCAGCCGCCATCGTCAAAGCGGCGCGCGCGCAGGGCCTGCACCTCAGTTTCCCCGACGGGACTCAGGAGACCCCCGGCCAGGGTGTCGCGGGAACGGTGGATGGGGTCGCTGTGGCACTGGGCCGAGCCGCTTGGGTGGGGGCGGCGGAAAGTCAGCCGTGGGTGCGCACGGCGCGGAGGAGGGCCAACCTTGATGGTGCCGCGAATGTGTTCGTGCGGGTCGACGGCGAGCCGGCGGGGGTGCTGGTTCTGGTGGATCCGGTGCGCCCCGACGCTGCCCGCACGGTGCGGGTCCTGCGCCGGGCTGGGATCGAGCGTGTGGTGATGGTGACGGGAGACCGATCCGGGGTGGCGGAGGCGATCGGAGCCGCCGTCGGAGTCGACGCCGTCCTCGCCGAGCGAACGCCGGCGGAGAAGGTTGAAGCAGTGCGGGCGGAGCGCGGGCGCGGACCCACCATGATGGTCGGAGACGGCATCAATGACGCGCCTGCGCTCGCCGTTTCCGACCTGGGCGTGGCGGTGGGTGCCAGCGGGGCCAGCGTGTCGTCGGAAACCGCCGACGTGGTCCTCACCGTCAACCGCCTGGACCGGCTCGGGGAGGCGATGGGGATTGCCCGTAGGTCCCGGTCCATCGCGTTGCAGAGCGTGGTGGCGGGCATGGCCATGTCCCTGGTGGCCATGGGCGTGGCGGCTGCCGGCTACCTGCCCCCAGCGGCCGGCGCGATCCTCCAGGAGGCCATCGACGTGGCCGTGATTCTGAATTCCCTGCGAGCCCTCCGGCCCGGCCGGGGGCAGATCCGGTTAGATGCCCATGACGCTGATGTCGCTCGCCGCTTCAGTGGGGAGCATGTGGCGATCCGGGCCGCGATCGCGCAGCTGCGCGCGGTTGCCCAGAGCCTCGACATCGACGCCCCGGCGACGGCCATGGCCAAGGTGCGGCAGGTCCACCAGGCCCTGCTCGACCTGGTGCAACCGCACGAGCAAGCTGAGGAGGAGTTGCTCTATCCGATGCTCGATCGAGTGCTGGGAGGCTCAGATCCCACCGGGCCCATGAGTCGCTCCCACCAGGAGATCCTCCATCAGATAAGGCTGCTCGGCGGCCTGATCAAGG
>Ga0307372_10008468_pt1 | contig 14451 bp, 21 predicted proteins | sample OX1MG_FD_202533 | JGI IMG/M metagenome (GOLD analysis project Ga0307372, IMG submission 202533) | Soil microbial communities from Risofladan, Vaasa, Finland - OX-1 | ecosystem: Environmental > Terrestrial > Soil > Coastal area > Acid sulfate soil | place: Finland: Risofladan, Vaasa | collected...
GCCGTGACCGCAACGGAACACGAATCTACTCCGGAACCGGCAGCCGACCCGGCCCGCTCCGATGACCAGCGACAACCCGCTACACGCTTGCTGGATTACCTATCTTGCAGGTGCCCTGCCAGGGGGTCCAAGCCGGGATCAAAGAGCGGACTGAGGCATTTGTGCAGGACTGAAGCCTCGCTGTGGTCGGGTTCGGGCATCCGGGCGATCAGTTCCCCGGGAAGTACATGCTGGCCGTCGTCATGCTCGCGGAGAAGCTGAACGAAACGCTCGAAGGCGGGCCATAGGTACCACATCGCGCCGTGCGCTCCCGGGGGTGCAGCGCCGCCGCCAGCGGCTAGGCGCCGCCGTCTCAGGGAGGGTTATTCACAAGATCATCTTCTCTAAGTTGATCAAGGCTTGACCAGTGGTTACGTGGCGCAAGCGAGTTGATGATCATAGTCGTGAATAAGCCTCAGGGTGTCCTTGATATCGGTGACGTTGGTGTCATCGGCCATTGGGCAGGCCACCTCCCGGCCGGTAAAGCCCGGCTTGGAGTGGATTGCCGGGGAAGGGCGCATAGCCCGGATGCCCGGTCATGCCTTCTATGGTCTCGCGGTCAGTCGCTTGCACTGGCGCGCCACGCGCTAGGTTTTCGTCCGTGGATGTGGGAGTTGTCTGGGCGGCGGTAGGAGCCGTGGGATCGGTCGCCGCCGCAGGAATTGCGGCTTGGGCGGCGCATCAGTCGCGGGCCTCTGCGGAGAAAGCCAACGAGGCGGCGGGGGCGCTGGCCGCGATTGAGCGGGATCGCCGGTATGAGGAGCTGACACCCGAGTTCCGGATCACATGCACGGTGAAGGGGGGCACAGGTCTGGCGTACCTTCGGATCATTCTCACGGGTGGGCGGCTGGAAGCTCTCGACGCGGTGACGGTGACGATCCTGGACGAGGCGGGGCAGGATCATTGGGGCCGCGGGTTGCCTGATGGGGTGACCCAGGAGGAAGCACAGGCGTTCGTCTGGGGGCCATGGGAGTTCAGCAAGGGGATGAGCGAGCAGGTTGTGAGCAACCGGGAGTCCCGCCCTCAGCCGTACTCGCGGGTAAGCGGCAAGAACTGGGATGTGCTCCCGATGGCACCCACCGGGCCGGGGCGGTGGGTGAACCAAGCTGGCCGGGACGAGTGGCGCAAATGGCGAAAAGATCAGCCGGTGCGGCTGCTGCTGACCTGCCGCCGCAACGGCTACGAACCGTGGTTTATCCAGCGTGACGTCAAGGTCGAGCAGGAGGAAGGCAGCCCACAGATCCGCGTTGTCGGTTGACCCGGCCGGGGCTGGGTGCAAGGTGCGGGGGAAAGCCGCACTATCCGCCGTTCACCGGCTTACGCTGTCTCGTGTGACCGTGAAGGTGACCATCGCGGAGCCGGGTGAGAGTGATTCCGGCTTCCATCAGCCGGTGCGATCCGTCGTGTATGTGCAGTCCGGTGAACCGGTCAGCGACGTGGTGGCCTGCTACGTGACCAACCACGACCCTGGCGGCACCACCAGCCTCGGGCACAGCGCGTTCCAGGTCGCTACCCGTGTGTGGCGTATCCGCAGCGAGTTCCTGCTGCGCTCGGTCAGGGACGTGATCATCGGCTACACGACGGTGGACGGCGGGCGCAAGACCCAGTGGTTCCAGTGGGACGGCTTCGACCACGAGTACGACTGGAATGCGCCCGGTTCTGACGGATCTCATCTCAGTGCCCTGCACCAGATCCGGGCGGCAATGCTGGCTGGGCGTGGCGCCGACCAGCAGGCGCGCCCGGGCTTTGGCTTCGGGAAGAACTAGCCCATGAAGAGCCCGGCGCGGGCGCGGGCCTTCGTGCGGTTGAGGGCACCGGTGTCCTAGCGCGGCGGTAGCGTTCCGGGCCATGGATGCTGCTGTCGCAACGGGCGTGTTCACGCTGGGGGGCGTCGTGGTCGGCGCAGCATTGGACTGGGCGCGCAGGGGGATGGCGGACCGCCGCGCCCAGGCCGGGCGCCGCGATGAGCACTTCGCAGGGCTCGTGGACGCGTGCACCCGGCTGGGTGTGGAGGCACGGTCGTGGCGGACACTCGACACCCCCAAGTCAAAGATGCGGCAGTTCTGGTTCGGTCTGATGGAATCTGAGGCTCAGCGGTCTGCCGTGCTGGCCCCCAACATCACTGCTGCGCTGACGCAATGGCTGGCGGGGGGCGGTGCGTATGGCCTGCGGCACATGCACCCGGTGGCGGTGGCTGACCGTATCCGCAGCAACCTCATGCCGCTGCTGTCCGAAGTTTTTGTCCTGACCGTGCGCCTATCCATGACAGGCGACGATGCGATCAAGCTCGCAGCCGACCGGCTCGGGCAGGCGGCAGGCGGCCTGGTCGAGCACATCGATGAACGCGACCGCGACTATGCGAAGCGGGAAGATGAAGTGCAGGCCGCGATCGGGCAGCTCCGCCGGGCGCGGGACGCGGCTGCAGCGCACTGGTGGCGGCGCAGGAAACTACGGAAGCGCGGCAGTCCCGGATGATGCCTTGCGTGGCCCGGCGCGGGGGCATCTCTGATTCCGATCTGGCGCTAGCTGAACCTTTCGCGGCACCATTGAGGGCGTCTTCATGGCATTCACCGGCGGCGCCTGGTTTGGCACGGGCACGATGGGGCGATGACGCCTCCGCTTCTGCGGGCCTACGTTGACGAGACTGGCGACCGAGGCCACTCGGCGAGGTCGTCGCCGTTCTTCGCCTTCGCCGCTGTTCTGATCGCCGACGAGGACGAGCCGCCGCTGCGGGCGGCGATGTCCCAGTTGCGCCGCGACCTGACGGTGCCGCCGGGCAAGGCGCTTCACTGGAAGGATCACGTGAAGACCCACTCCCGGCGGCAGCATGTGGCGCACCAGCTGTCTGGGGTTGCAGGGCTTCGGGTTGTGTATGTGGTGGTAGAGAAGGCGGCTGTGCCTGCTGGTTCAGGGCTGCACACAGACCATGTGATCTTCTACAACTACGCCGCTGGCCTCGTGATGGAACGAGTCCTCTTTGCTGCCCGGGACTGGCCGGGCGGCAGCAGGGGCGTCATCGTACGGTTCGGGCATGTCCGCGGCTTTGATCACAGCAAGACCACGGCCTACTTCCAGTTGAAGGCGCTGCAGCAGGCTGCGGTGCCTTGGGCACGCCTCCGCGGCCATGTCCACTTCGATGACCAGGCCACATGGGACGGGCTGCAGGCAGCCGATCAGTATGCGGGCATCCTGAACGTGGCTTTGAGCCGTGACGAGTTCGGGGGCTACAACGAGTCGCATCTCCTGCGTGTGCGTCATCAGATCCGCAGGAACTGGAGCGGTGCTGCCTGGGGCTGGGGCTTCAAGGTGCTGGGAAACGAAGTCACGTTCACGTCGCTACCGTGGTGGCCTGCCGAGGGCATCTGAACGCCAAGCGCCCCCCAGCAGGCCCGGGGCGCTTCAACCGGAGTACCGGAAGGGTCTGGCAGCAGACCAAGCGTTATTCCCCGCGACCTACTGGAGGGCGCTGACAAAAGCTTCTGTTAGCGTAAACGCTTCGTCGCCAAAATTCCATCCCCGCAGGGTGCGAACGGGGGAGTATCGAAGTTCCTTGACGCGGCCGAGGAGGCTGCAGGGATCGGCGTATCCGGGTCCACCGCGGCGGGCTGAGCCCAGCGGAAAGCACAGAGCCCAGGTCACCCCGCGTGGGAGAGCCTGGGCTCTGGCGCGTTCCCGGTCAGGGCAGCAGGTCCACCAGGCGGGCCCGCAGTTCTTCAGCGGCGGCCTGGGCCCGGCGGCGCATGTCCTCGTCCCGCTCCCCAGCGTCCCAGTCCTCGGCATCGACGTCGGCAGGGCCGGGGTCGGCCGCCAGGGACTCCGCCACAGCGAGCCACTCCCTGAGTGCCGCGATGCGCTCAGCCCGGGTCCGCAGTGACGCCATCCGGGCTTCCACCTGGGCGGGAGTAAGCAGGCGGTCGCCGTCATCAGTCATTGCTGGATGCCTCCGTTTCTGCCCCTGCCGGGGCCGGCTGGGTGCGGGCAGGGGCACCCAGGGTGTTGATAGCCGCGGTCGCTGCGGTCCACTCGGCTGGCCCGAGGGCGGGCAGCACCTCGGCCACGAACGCGCTCACATACCAGTCTGGCCGGCGCCAGGCGGCCACCGCGGTAGCCGGCGCGGCCTGGTCGTACGGCTCAGCCAGCCCCCGGCCGCGCAGGGCAGCCAGGAACTGGCCCCGCGCTGGCTCCGGCGCGTGCTGGGCAAGCAGCCCGAGAACCCGGAGCGCTTCGGCGGCCCGCCCTGGAGCGGTCACCCCTCACCGCAGCCCCCGCAGCCACGGCACCGGCTCCCGGCCGCCACCCCGGCGCCGCAGCCCGCGCACCGGGTCACCCAGCTCGTTGGTCTGGAGTTTCAGCACCGTGGTCTGCTGCTCGTTGACCTTGCGCTGGTCGGAGATCTGATCCTGGAGTGTGGTGACCTCCACAGACTGCTTGCGGAACGCCAGGAAGGCGAAGATGGCGGTGATGATCGCGCCGACACCAAGCACGGCGGTGGCAACGGCGGTGATCTGGGTGGCCAGCAGTAGGGACACGGGCGTAACTATTCGGTCCGACGCTGCTACCGTTCCGCTTCCTGGGCAGCGCGCTCGACGAGGTGGGCTGCCCAGCGCTTGGCGTCGGCCGCCTTGCGCGCGGCGACGACGGGCACGCCGTAGTGCGCGGCGTCTTTCAGGCTGAGCAGGCGGCGGAGGTCTGCGGCGAGCTTCGGCCCATCAGGCGTGGCTGTCCGGAGAAGCTCTTCTGCACCGTGGTGATCGTCGCCGCGGTGCATGCGGCCGAGGCGGATGCCGCAGATGGTGTCGGACGCTGCGATGCCAGCGAGGATCGCGACCCCGGCGGCGACGTTGAGGTACTCATCGCGGCCACGTTCCCCTAGCACTGATCCTGCGACGTCCAGGTATGCCTGTGCCGTCCGGAGCCGTGCCCGAGCTTCGGCTGGGCTGCACCGGGACGTACGTGACCGCTTTGCCATTCTTATCCCGCCGCAGTCCAAAGGGCCGTCAGCGGAGATTCGGCACCGGCGACCTTGATTGCGTCACGGGCGATGTTCTCAAACAGGGCGCTGCCGCGGCGGCGATGGTCTCCCCATTCGAAGCTGGACATCTCGGTGGCCTGGAGACGGTTGCCTGTCCACGCGCGGACGTGCCCGTGCAGCTCATCGACCTGGCGGTGCCATTTCGAGACCTGCCTTTCGGTCAGTTGCACCGCCGCAAACTCCGCGGCTACGCCAGCGAGCTGATCTACCAAGCCCTTAGCCTGACGGCGGGGGTCAGAGTCAGCGGGGAAAGGAGCGTGCACGAGCAGTAGATCAATGTCGCTGCCGGAATCTCCATCACCACGTGCTGCGGAACCGAAGACACACCCGTAGATGGGCTTGGGGTTCCATGTGCCGAGCTTGGCGCGCAGGCGTTGCCACAGTTCAAGCCGGAGGCCGGCCAGCAGGTCGGCGACCGGCGCGGCGACATGTTCCCGGTTAAGCTCATGTACGCGATTGCGGCCCATCTCCGTCGCCCGGACTATTCCCTGCTCAACCAGGCGCGCGAGGCTCCGCCGGACGCCGACCTCCGATCCCCGGGGCATCTGGCCCGCGACATCGCCAACGGTCATGGGTATGCCGCTGCGTGCCAAGACGGCCAGGACAGGGCCGTCTAGGGTTGCGGTCACCGAGCGCGTCGGGTCAGTCAGGTCCACGATCTAAAAGTATAGGGAACGATCTGATCCGATAGCTAGCAGTCTTATCCGACGGCCAGAGTGCCGGCGCGCTCTCTCTCGGCCCGGCCGGGGGAACGGGTGCCCACTGCCAGGACGATTCCATGGCGACGGGTGCTCCAAGTATCCCGTGGCGGTCTATCACGGGATTGCCGACCCGCACCGCATGCACCGCTGCCCAGGCCGACCGCAGCCACCGCACGGGCACCTGATACAGCGGTAGGCACCTGCCCAGCCGTCCGCCGGGGGCTCGGCCGCCGCAGCTGCGGACCCCACTGCGCTGGCCAGCAATCTCAGGAACATCTGGGCTTGCGGGGGGAGGGCCGCAACCGGCTGAGGCACATACGGTGACGGCCCGTACGTGCTCACGACGGCCGGCCTCTGGCGATGCAGGGCCAGAGGTGCCCTTATGTGCCATCCGGCAGCCGGGCCTCCCTGCTGCCCGGGGTGATCAGCTTGCCGCAGATGCCGTAAATGGCGCCACTGGTGGCGATCCTGGCATTGGTGGCCAAGTCAGGCATCACCAAGCAGCCGGGCCCCGTTAGCCTCCAGTTCGGTCAGCAACTGCCGGGCGTAGGCGAGGATCTGCGGGGACGGGTACGGCCGGCCGTCAACCTCGGTCCGGGGCTGGCGAGGCGCACGTTGCCGTCCGGCCGCACATAAGGCCGGGTGATATCGGCGATGCGCTCCAGGTCACGCAGCCGTATGAGGGCCTCGTCTCTGCGCGGGTCACCCGGGGCCGAACGCTTCTCCCATACCGCCGATTGTCCCACCCGGGACTGACAGCCCGGCGCGTCGCAAACGCCCGCATTGCCTGCCACACACCCTCACGGCGGGGAAGCTAGCCGCCGTCCTCGCCGAGCAACTGCTGGTACCGGTAGAGCCTGAGCACTTCCTTTTCCCCCGGCCAGCGCACCTCAAGCCCATACAGATACAGGTCAGCCCTCCTCCCCCTGTGTCTGTATGCGGCCCCGGTGAGAGCTGCTTGCATACTGCGCGGGTCATCCAGGTCCAGCGCGGTGTTGAACGATTCGATCTGCTGCGGGCCACCCGCTAACCAGCCCTGAGGTTCATACCACACGGTGCATTGGTAGGTCTCCATACGTGACTCCCGGCTTGCCTGGGCTGCTGCCTCTCCAAGGATCATCTCCGCCCAGATGCCCGCTTACCAGAGCCGAACTGTGACGGTCACGGCTATCCGCCGCCGCAGCCCCGGCACTGGCTCCCGGCCGCGACCGCTGTCCCGCAGAGCCACACCTCCCGGCCCTGTACGCCGCGGGCTCAGTCAACCGAACCCATGTAGGCCAGCAGATTCTGTTCGAGCAACTCCACCTGCATGGCGAGGAGCCTGCCCACGTAGTGCCCGAGGTCAGCCTTGCCGACCGGCTGTATCAGGGTCACACGTGCCCAGCACCGCTTCGGAAGGTTGCCGGTCCCCTTGTCAAGGGGGAGGCAGTACTCGGTCGCAAGTTCCGAACTCGTGGACGTGGGGACAGCGAGGACGACAGGCCAGTCCTTGTCCTCGTTGGCCGCATTTCCACTGACGATGATGATGTACCGATGTTCATGCGGTTTGCGCTTGTCCTCGGGTGGCATGTTCAGTACTCGGTCCTTGACCATGAACACGCCGCCCTTGCGTGGCGGCATGTTCATTCTTCGCCGAGCGCCCTTGCGTTAGCCCTTCGCCTCAGCTCGGCCAGCGCCTCGTGATCTTTGAGAAGGTCGGCAGCAGCAGCGGGATCGCGGAGGCGCTGCGGCTGGCTGGCTCGCTGACGCCTGTGCCGCGCGATCAGTTCCCTGGCTTGCCTGGCCCGCCTCGCTCGGCTGAGGTTAAGAATCACTTCCCGGTCGCCAGCGGCTTGCGCTTCGACCATGGGCGGTGTCTTGTAAGAAAGATTCTTGAGGGCCGTAGCTCCCTTGCGGCCGTACTCGCGGACTACCGTGCGAATGATCTCCATGTGCTCAGGAGGGAGTGGGTCTGCGAGACCGTCGATCGCGAGCCTCAGTGTGCACGAGCCACCTGTTTCGTCCCGGTCGTCGTGACGCTCGGCGAGGTCGGCGCTCACGATAGTGCTCTCGGCTCGCATGAGCGCGTTGTCGTACGGGCCGTAGTTCCTCCAGCGCCAAGTCGCGCCAGAAAAAGCGGTCCCGCCTTCCTCTACCGCCTTCAGGTCCGCGAAGTAGAGGAGCTTCGCCAGCTTGGTCCGGTTGACGTCACAGCCCTGCTCCTTAGCAGCCTTGAGCAGGGCGAGGACAGAAGAAACCAGTGGGTCGGGCGGCTGCGAAAAGGACGGTGGCAAAGCCCGTCACCTCTCTTCGCGGGGTCTTCCAGTCTTCAGTATGCACAATGTGCCTCCAGGGCGCATACAGCGACGCGGCAGTCACCCCTCACCGTGGCCCACCGCAGCCACGGCACCTGCTGCCGATCGGCACGCCCGTACCGCAGCCCGCGCAGCGGGCCACCCGGTACGCCTCCAGCCAGTTCTGCGCGGGCGGTTCGGGCGGCCCGGCCGGTATGCGGGCCGAGGAGAGCAGAAGCCGCACGAACGCCTGCGCCTCAGCCGCGCCCGGTGGCACCGACATGGGGACCCACGGCCCCGGCCCCGGCCTCGTCACCCGGGCCTCCGCGCCAGGCACGCCACGTGGCACCAGCCGCCGTCAGCGGGCAGCTCGGCCTCACGGTCACCTGGCCAGATCTGCCGCTGGCACAAAGCGCAGATGCCCCCGGTCCTGGATACCCGCGCCCCGCTGACGAGCACCGGCCGCAGGCCACGTGCGAAGTCAGCCACTGACGTCTCCCTCCTGGCTCTCAGCGGGCGGCACGGGCACGGGTGGCCTGGCCCGTGGTGGCACCGCCGGACGGCCGCGCTGCACGGGCAGCTGCCGGCCCTGCCCCTGGCGCTGCTGACGCGCTCGCTCACGGTCGCGGTCGCTGACGCGCTGCCGGTCCCGCACCACCGCGGCGGTGACCCGGCTCCGCAGGTAACCGCGTGGCATACGTGCCATCACTTCCCCCTTCCCGCGCACACGGCCCCGGTGCCGTCGCGCCTGTATAACCGTCCTCACCGTCCTGGCTGCCGCGCTCCCAGGCACGCGCCTGACGGTCACGCCAGCGCTGGTGCAGCTCGTCCGCCAGTGCCCGGATACGCTCTCCCGCGCCGATGCCGGCCTGTCTCCGCTGGGTCCGCCGTGGCATCGTCAGTCACCGTCCCAGGGCGGGTAGGTGATCAGGCCGGCAGCCACGAGATAGCCCTCTAGCTGTGCACGGGTTGCAGCCGCCCGGGCGTTCCGCTGGGCGGCCGGGTCGGCCTGGTACCGCAACTCGGTGCGGTCGAGGTCCAGCCAGCACTGCCAGGCTTCGGCCAGGAGCTTTTCCGCCACCTCGGCCGTCAGGCCCGCCGGGTCCAGCCCGCAGGCCGCGACGACCTCGGCACGGGCCATGGCGGCGAACTCGCGGTTGCAGTCCGCCGCTGCCGCCTCGCCAATCTCCCGCCTGATGCGGAACGTGTGGCAGTCCTCGTACCAGGCCCGCACGGCCAGCATCAGGTCCGGGCGATCCGGTTCCACTTCGGGGTGCTCAGCACGCCATGCCTCCCGGACCTCCTCGTCTGTGGCCTCTGCGGCAAGCCGTTCCGCCTGTTCGCTCGCCTGCGCGCAGATCGCCGCCCTGTCAACGTCCGGGCGCTGAAGTCGGCGGAGATGCCTGCGGGGACTCACGGCGTCTGCCCTTCCAAGCCGTCACGTGCCGTCACAGCTTCGAAGAGTCCGCACAGTTCTTCGATCGCCATGGTCGGGTAGTGGTTCTCAGCCGCGCCACGGGACGCCGTGTTGCCGTACCGCCAGGGCGGGTCCGCGATAACGGTGGTGAACCCGCGCTCCGGCAGTGGGGCGGGTGTGGTGCCGTCCGGCAGCGGCCTGGGATCGGGGCAGGGCTTTGCGCCAGGGGTCTTGCGCCCGATGGCCTGGAGAGCCTCGCGGTAGCGCTGGTCTTTCTCCACTCGCCCGGGGCCGAACTCGCTGTGCATCCACTCGGTGGGCGGTGACCATGGCGGCCCGGCGGCCTCCAGTCCCCAGGCGGCGCCCCCAGAGGCGGCCGGGGCCGTGTGGCCGGCGAACTCGTCCCGGATGTAGACGTTCCCGGCCTCGTCGACGAACTGCGCCTCCCCGGTGAGGACCTGGCTCTCGGTCGTGCCGAGTGCCTCGGCGTAGCGGCGGACAAGCCCCCAGTAGTGGCGCTTCGCCTCCCCGATCTGGCGCAGCAGATCGTCCTGATCCGCGCGGGCCCGCTGGGCGCGCTGACGGCAGCGGCCCGAGCAGTACCGGGCATCGCGGCGGCCCGCCGTGAACTTCCCACCGCAGACCACGCACCGGGTGCGTGTCACGGTTCGTGACGGCTCTTTGGGCACGGTGACTCCTGTAACTCGCAACTGGAAGTGTCAATAGGTGGGGACGTGGATCGGCTGGTCGGCGTCGTACCAGCCGCCCGGGCGGAGCGAGTGGGGCCAGCGGGCCAGGTCCCGCTGTGCCAGCGCCCCCGGCCTCGGGCATGCGGCGCACCACGGTCTTCGGCGCGTCCGGGTCGCTCTCGCGGGCAGGGTTCGGCACCCGGTGCGTCCTCACCGGCCGTGCGGTGATCTCGCGGCCGAGCACCTCCAGCGACAGGGCGGTGATCAGCTCGCACCAGGGCGGGGCATTGTGTGCGGGGTCCTCGCCGCGGAGGAACAGCGCCACGTGGACCATCTCGTGCACCAGGACGTCGGAGACCTGGCGGGGGCCGCCCCGCGTCCGGCCGCTGCCGCGGAACACCTCCGGCGCGAGGCTGATCCGCGGCGAGTCCAGCCACGAGCCGCCACGGTGGCGGGTGAGGCCGACGCAGTGGCCGAAGGCGGTGAGCCCGACAACGATCGGCAGCGGCGGTATGGACCCGGCGAAGTGCTCCCGGTTGAGCCGGGCGAACTCCGCCGCCGCGAACTCCCCGGCCTGGCCCCACAGCAGCGCGGCGGCCCTGGCGTACCCCTCATGCGCTGCGGGTGTAACGCGCAACTGCGAGACACACTCCGGGGTGAGTGGTGCGTCTCCCGGCTTCCACCGGGCGGTGGCGCTGGCGCCTGTGATCCGCTGCCGGAACTCCTGCTCGTCCAGCCCGGTCTCAGCCCTCAGCAGGGCGTCCAGCGTCCCGTAAGGCCGACCAGGCGGTATCGCCTCCCATGCGCGAGTCTTGACAAGATCGTCTAGCACCTGCTCGGCCTGCCGCCACTGTTCGCCGACGTGGCCCATGCAGTCCTTGAGGTAGGCCACCGTCTGCCAGCACCAGGCAGGGCTGCCGTGCTCCTTGAGCTGGCGCGGGCCGAACTGGGCGCGGCTCCCGCTCGGTTAGCGGCTTGCGGGTCAGCGTGCGGCTGCTGCGGGCGCTCACTGGAGCACCCCGCGGTTGCCCGCACCCGCGGCAGCCGTCCCGATGTCCGCTGCCGCTCCCGCTGCCCGGCCCGCTGCCAGCCCTTCCCCGCTGACCACTGGGCGCCCCCGGCGGATCGGCACCGAGTCAGGGAACCTCTCGTTGCGGGCGGCGATCACCTCGTCCTGGCGGTCGCGCAGCACCAGTTCCACCCCGGGCTTGGTCACCTCGGCGGGTGGTGGGGCCAGCCGCTCCGCGACATGCTCGGTGAACCCGTGCATCACGCCGCGCCGGAAGGCTGCCGGGTCCTTCCCGGCGGGCACCTCGGCATTGAGCACGGCGGCGACCGCCTGCAGCGACAGCGAGGCGAACAAGACCCCGGCAGCCTCCACATCGCCCGGGTAGCCGAACACGTCGATGATCGCGCCGTCGCGGTCAACGAACTCAACCGTGTGGCAGCGCAGCCGCCCCGCGATCGCGGTCAGCAGCCGCACTTGCGCCCTGACGCCAGGACCGTGAGCCGGAGTGTCGCTGGGGTAGACGAAGAACTCCTTAACGATGGGCTTGCCGCGCTGCACCTTCCCGTGGGCCAGCAGGGCGTCATCAAGGCTGTAGCGGGCGGCGAGCTCAAGCGCTTTCGCCCGGTAGCTCTCAGCCTCCTCGGGGGTCACGCCCGGGTCGCTGGCCTTGGCCAGCAGGGCGCGCACCGTATCGAGCTTGCGGATCTCGGTCATGGGATACTCCTTCGTGAAGTGACTGTTCGTGGCGCCCCTCCCAGTTGCGGCCGGGAGGGGCACCGGCATGTGGATGGGTCAGAGAGTTGCCTTGGCTGGCCACTCCTGGGCGAAGAGCGCGCCGAACTCGGCCGGGGTGAGCGAGCCCAGGCGCCGGTCTGCCGGGTCTTCCGGCGGGCACAATGCGCGCATCACGCTGGCGCGGCTCATCTCGCGGCTGTCCCGGAAATCGCGGATCAGGTGGCGCAGGTCATCCTCGGTGAGCGGCAGCCCATCGGAATAGCCCATCGCTTCGGCTGCGCGCCGGCGGTCATCCAGCGGGAGGCGCGCATTGTGCTCCCGGATGCGCCGGTCCAGTTTGAGGTGCGACATTGGTCTATGTCCTTACCTGTCTCCGGGCCGCCTCGTGCGGCCCGGAGGTCTGTGTGGTGGTGATTCATGCGGCACCGGACCCGTCGACGACGGCGAACCTGCGCCGCCGGTAAGCCGCGGCCCTGTCAGCGAGGACATCGAGAGCGCCGGGTGAGTACAGCCAGCGCATGACCCTCGCGTTCTCGATGAACGCCGCCGGGTCGACGCGGCCGGACAGGAGTCCTTCCCGCCAGTCCTCCCGGACGCACATCCCGCCCAGCTCGCCGGTCCCGGTGTCAGTCCACGCGCCGAGGTGGTCCGCGATGTCGCCGGGCAGTGAGGCGAGCAGGGCGAGAGCGTCCTGGACGGTGTGCGAGCGGCTGGTAGCCATGGTCAACTCCTGATCTCGTGGAAACGGGGGAACAGCGGCTCGCCGGTCTGCTGGTCGCGGCCGGGGATCATGCGACCCTCCCGGCGGCGTGGACGTCCTGCGCGGCGCCCCAGCTGGTTAGGACGGCTTGATCTGGCCCCGCTTTGACGGCTTGATCTGGCCCCGTTGGCGGGTTGCTGGCGGGTGGTCGTGCCGGCTTGAAGTGGCCCCGGCCGGGGTGGGTCAGGCGGCTGGCTTGCCGGTGCTGGCCTTCGCGCGCGCGAGGCGGTAGGACTCGGTGCCGGTCTCGATGATGGTGGCGTTGAAGGTGAGCCGGTCGACGATGGCGGCGCAGAGGCGTGGGTCGGTGAAGGTCCTGGTCCAGCCGCTGAATGATTCGTTGGACGCGATGGCGACGCTGGCTTTCTCCTCTCGCTCGGTGAGGACCTGGAACAGCAGCTCGGCGCCGCGGCGGTCGAGTTCCATGTAGCCGAGCTCGTCGATGCAGAGAAGGTCGGCGCGGCCGTAGCGGGCGATCGTCTTGGTGAGCTGCTTGTCGTCGGCGGCCTCGGCGAGCTCGTTGGCGAGCTTGGAGGCCAGGGTGTAGCGGACCCGGAACCCGGCCATGGCCGCGGCCGTTCCGAGCGCGATGAGCAGGTGGGACTTGCCGGTGCCGGAGTCGCCGATCAGGCATAGCGGCTGGCCCTTGCGGACCCAGTCGCAGGTGGCCAGGGTGGCGACCACGGCCGGGACGATGCCGGGGTTGGCGTCGAAGTCGAAGTCGGCCAGCCATTTCGCGCGGGGGAATCCCGCGCCGCGCACCTGCCGCTCGGCGCGGCGGCGGTCGCGGTCCTCGCATTCGGCCATGAGCAGCTCGGCGAGGAACCCCCGGTAGGTGAGCTGGTCGCGCTCGGCCTTATCGGCGGCGGCAGCGAACTGGCTGCGGATGGTGGGCAGCCGCAGCGCCCGGCAGGCGGTGTCGGCTGCCGCGTCGGCTGCTTCCTCGGTGATGGCTCGCGCGCGGGTCATGCCTGGCCTTCCTGGATGGTGCGGGGCCGCGTGAGCAGCTGGTCGTAGGCGCTGACGTCGGGCAGCGGCCGGGCATCGGCGGGCAGCGCGGCGAGCCGGCGCAGCGTCAGGCTGGTGACCTGCGGCACGCCTGGCTGCTCGCCGTCGCTGGCCTCGCCTCCCGGGACGGATCCGGCTGCGCGGGCGTCGGCGGCCATGCGGGCCTCGACCGCGACGACGTCGGCGGCATGCGCGCCGACCGACAGCGCCGCCGTGATCCCGGTGATGACGTCGGCGGCGTCCATGTGCCGGTGCAGCAGCAGGACATCGATCAGGGCGCGGGTCGCGGCGGGCTCGCCGGACGCGCGGCGGGCCGCTGACCACAGCGCCTCGTGCGCGCCGGTGAACGCCCCTGCGGCGCGGGCCTGGTCCAGCGGGACCGACCCGGCCATCGCTCCGGGCTTGCGCATCAGCGCCTCCAGGTAATGGTCCAGGACCAGCGTCTCGCCGCCCCTGGCGGTCATCCGCTCGTGCCGGGCGGCCTCGCGGCGGCCGTCGTAGATGACCAGCTCCGAGGAGCGCAGCACGACCCGGACCTGGCGGCCGATCAGCCGCACCGGCACCGAGTACCGGTTCATCCGCACGGTGACCTGGCTGTAGCGGTCCACCCGCGGCGTCAGCAGCAGCCCGGTCTCGAACGGCTCGTCCGGCAGCGGGGCCAGCAGCGGCACCTCGGCGGCGAAGTCCTGCCCGATGGTGCGGATCCGCGACCCGATCCGCCGGGAATCCTCGGTCTCCTCGGCTACGGCGATCCGCGCGTTCAGCTCCGCGAGCGAGTCCGCTTCCGG
>Ga0307372_10008469_pt1 | contig 14449 bp, 16 predicted proteins | sample OX1MG_FD_202533 | JGI IMG/M metagenome (GOLD analysis project Ga0307372, IMG submission 202533) | Soil microbial communities from Risofladan, Vaasa, Finland - OX-1 | ecosystem: Environmental > Terrestrial > Soil > Coastal area > Acid sulfate soil | place: Finland: Risofladan, Vaasa | collected...
GGCAGGACGCGGTCAACGTCGCCAAGGCGTTCGGCGAGCGCGCCGGCGTCACCGGCATCATCCTGACCCGGGTCGATGGCGACGCGCGCGGCGGCGCCGCCTTGTCGATGCGCGCGATCACCGGCAAACCGATCGTCATGATCGGCACCGGCGAGAAAGTCGACGCGCTCGAACCCTTCCACCCCGAGCGCATCGCCGGCCGCATTCTCGGCATGGGCGACGTCGTCAGCCTGGTCGAGAAGGCCGCCGAAAGCGCCGACGAGGACGAAGCGGAAAAGCTCGCCGCCAAATTGCAGAAGGGCAATTTCGATCTCGACGATCTGGCCGGCCAATTGCGCCAGATCCGCCGCATGGGCGGCATGGGCGGCATGCTCGGCATGCTGCCCGGGGTCGCCAAGATCAAGAAGCAGATGGCCGGCGCCAACATCGACGAGGGCATCATCAAGCGCCAGGAAGCGATCATCGGCTCGATGACCCGGGCCGAGCGCAAGAACCCGAAGCTGCTCAACGGCTCGCGCCGGCGCCGCATCGCGACCGGCTCCGGCACCTCGGTGCCCGACGTCAACCGCCTCCTGAAGCAGTACCAGGACATGGCCGGCATGATGAAGAAGATGAAGAAACTCGGCGCGAAGGGCCTGTCGCGGCACGGCCTGTCGGCCCTCCTGCCGCAAGGCTTCCGGCATTAGATCAATGATTTTTCCAGCCGTTCTTTTTGTCATTCCGGGGCGCCGCGCGGCGGCGAACCCGAAATGACGGCTCCTTTGAAAGGCAACTCATGTCCGTGAAAATCCGGCTGGCGCGCGGCGGCGCCAAGAAGCGGCCGTTCTATTCGATTGTCGTCGCCGACGCGCGCAGCCCGCGCGACGGGCGCTTTATCGAAAAGCTCGGCACCTACAACCCGATGCTGGAGCGCGGCCACGCCGACCGCGTGACATTGAAGGAGGAGCGCATCCGCCACTGGCTCGGGGTTGGCGCGCAGCCGACCGAGCGGGTGGCGCGCTTTTTCGGCGACGCCGGCCTGGTCGAGAAGCCGGCGCAGCGCACGACGCCGCTCAAATCGGCGCCCAAGGCCAAGGCGCAGGCGCGCGCCAAGGAAGCCGAAGAGGCCGCGGCGGCGGCCCGCGGTTGAGCCGGTCGCGCCGGTCGCGGCTCAGGCGATGAGCGCGGATGACAGGCGCGTGTGCGTCGGGGTCATCACCGGCGCGCATGGCGTGCGCGGCGCGGTGCGGGTCAAGAGCTTCACCGCCGAGCCGGCCGACGTCGCGCGCTATGGCCCGCTCGAAGACGAGCGCGGCGAGCGCCGCTTTACATTGCGGCTGGTCGGCAACGCGGCCGGCGTGCAGATCGCCACGCTCGCCGGCATCGACGACCGCGATCGTGCCGAGGCGTTGCGCGGGTTGCGGCTCTATCTGCGGCGCGCAGCCTTGCCGCCGACCGCCGACGACGAATATTACCACGCCGATCTGATCGGCCTCGGCGTGACGCTGGCCGACGGCAGCCCGGTTGGGCGGGTCCGCTCTGTCCACGATTTTGGCGCCGGCGACACGCTCGAAATCGAGCGGCCGCAGGGGCCGCCGGTCATGATCCCCTTCACCCGGGCGATTGTTCCCGTCGTCGATCTCGATGCCGGCAGGCTGGTGCTCGACCCGCCGCCCGGGCTGCTCGACCCGTCCAACAAAAACCCTCTCCCCCCACCTGGGGGGCGAGGGAAGGGTGAGGGGGGCAAACTCCGTGGCCGTGGCCGCCGCCTCCCCCTCACCCCAACCCTCTCCCCCGCCGGGGGAGAGGGAGCACAAGGGGCGGGAGAGACCGCATGAGCTGGCGCGCGACCGTGCTGACGATCTTCCCGGAGATGCTGCCGGGCCCGCTGGCCTATTCGCTGGCCGGCAAGGCGCTGGCGGCCGGCATCTGGCAACTCGAAACGGTGGACATCCGCGATTTCGCGCGCGATAAACACCGCTCGGTGGACGATGCGCCGTTTGGCGGCGGGCCGGGGATGGTGATGCGGCCCGATGTGCTTGACGCAGCGATCGATGGCGCCGGCGGCACCGGGCCCCTGATCCTATTGTCGCCGCGCGGCCGCAAGCTCGACCAGGAAGGCGTGCTGAACCTCGCCGCGGGAGCCGGCGCGAGATTGATCTGCGGCCGGTTCGAGGGCATCGACGAGCGGGTCATCGAGGCCCGCGACATCGCCGAGGTGAGCCTCGGCGATTTCGTGCTGTCGGGCGGCGAACCGGCGGCGATCGCGTTGATCGACGCCTGCGTGCGGCTGCTGCCGGGCGTGCTCGGTAGCGCCGACGCCCTGGCGGAGGAGAGTTTCGCCGAGGGGCTGCTCGAATACCCGCACTACACCCGTCCGCAATCATGGCAGGGAAGGGCGGTGCCGGAGGTGCTGGTGTCGGGCGACCACCGCCGGATCCGCGAGTGGCGCCGGGCGGCGGCGGAACAATTGACGCGGGAGCGCCGGCCCGATTTGTGGCGGCGCCGCACCGCCGCACGGGCGGCGGCGAGGCAAGAGGTGGAAAGATGAACCTACTGCAACAGTTCGAAGCCGAACAGGTCGCCAAGCTGACCGGCGACCGGCCGGTGCCGCCGTTTCAGCCGGGCGACACGGTCAAGGTCAGCCTGCGCGTCGTCGAAGGCGAGCGCGAGCGCATCCAGGCCTTCGAGGGCGTCTGCATCGCCCGCAAGAATGCCGGGATCAACTCGAATTTCACGCTGCGCAAGATTTCCTACGGCGAAGGCGTGGAACGCGTCTTTCCGCTGCACTCGCCGCGCATCACCGCGATCGAGGTGGTGCGCCGCGGCGACGTGCGCCGCGCCAAGCTGTATTACCTGCGCGGCCGGCGGGGCAAATCGGCGCGCATCGCCGAACGCGGCCGCGAGGACAACCGCCGCGAACGCGCGGCCGCTCCGGCCGAGACCGACGCCTAGATGGGTTTCGCGTTGCTCAACCCATCCTACGAGGACGGCGCGGTATCGTTGTTCCATAGGGTGGGGTGAGCGCCGCGCAACCCACCAGACACCGCACCACTGGAGCAGAGACCATGCCCGCGCCGCAGACCCTGTTCGACAAAATCTGGCAAAGCCACGTCGTCGCCCCGCAGGGCGAAGGCACCTACCTGATCTATATCGACCTCCACCTGATCCATGAGGTGACGACGCCGCAGGCCTTCGAGGGCTTGAAGCTCGCCGGCCGCAAGGTGCGCCGGCCGGACGCCACGATGGCGGTCAGCGACCACAACATCCCGACCAGCAACCGCGCCGCCGGCATCGACGAGCCCGAGTCCAAACTGCAGGTCGATACGCTCGAGCGCAATGTCCGCGAGTTCGGCGTGCCCTATTTCCCGATCAACAGCATCAACCAGGGCATCGTCCATATCATCGGCCCGGAACAGGGCCTCTCGCAGCCCGGCATGACGATCGTCTGCGGCGACAGCCATACCGCGACGCATGGCGCCTTGGGCGCGCTCGCCTTCGGCATCGGCACGAGCGAGGTCGAGCATGTGCTGGCCACCCAGACCCTGATCCAGCGCCCGGCCAAGAACATGCTGGTCGAAGTCAACGGCACCTTGGGCGCCGGGGTCAGCCCGAAGGACGTGATCCTGGCGATCATCGGCAAGATCGGCACCGCCGGCGGCACCGGCCACGTCATCGAATATGCCGGCTCGACGTTTCGCGCGATGTCGATGGAAGGCCGCATGACGGTGTGCAACATGACGATCGAAGGCGGCGCGCGCGCCGGCCTCGTCGCGCCGGACGAAACGACCTTCGCCTATGTCAAGGGCCGGCCCTACGCGCCGAAAGGTGCCGCCTGGGAACAGGCGCTGGCCTATTGGAAGACGCTGCCCTCCGACCCCGGCGCGCATTACGACAAGCAGGTCGCGCTCGCCGCCGCCGACATCGCGCCGCACGTCACCTGGGGCACCAACCCCGAGCAGGTCGCGCCGATCACCGGCCGTGTGCCCGATCCGGCCGAAATCGACGATCCGGTCAAGCGCGCCGCGATCGAGCGCTCGTTGCAATACATGCAATTGCTGCCAAGGACGCCGCTCGTCGAGATCGCGGTGCAGCGCGTCTTTATCGGCTCGTGCACCAACAGCCGGATCGAGGATCTGCGCGCCGCCGCGGCGATCGCCAAGGGGCGCAAGGTGGCCGACGGCGTGCGCGCGATGGTCGTGCCGGGCTCCGGGCTCGTCAAGCACCAGGCCGAGGAAGAGGGACTCGACCGCATCTTCCTCGAAGCCGGCTTCGAATGGCGCGAACCGGGCTGCTCCAACTGCATGTCGATGAACAACGACCGGGCCGAGCATGGCGAGCGCATCGCCTCGACCTCGAACCGCAATTTCGAGGGCCGCCAGGGTCCCGGCGCCAAGACCCATCTCGTCGGCCCGGCGATGGCCGCCGCCGCCGCCGTCACCGGCCACCTCGCCGACGTGCGCGATTTGGGGTGAACCACAGTAAATCGAACCCCATGGGCTGTATCCCTCAATGACCCAAAGGACAGAGACAATAGCGATCGCAAAGGCACTTCTGTCGCTTCACGCGGCTGTATTGGAAGTTCAGGGCGCGCTGATCGAGCTGACTAACGAACAAAATCAGTCATTCAGAACTCATGTGGATGCGGCACAAGAGGCTAGCGGTCGTGCAATTGAACAGATTAAGAAGCTTGCGGATCTAATGGCCGAGAGCGATGGCCAACATTGACGTCGAATTGCTGCGCCAGCAGCTGGATCGCATCGAGGCCGGCAGAGGCGGAAGGACCGCGAGCACTGACGGTGGGGATGGATCGCCTCCTCCGTCGGGTACATGGCTCAGTTGGCGCGCATCGGTCGACGCGCGCCTTGAAGGATTGAAGGGTTCGATTGACAGCACGCGCTGGGTCGTCGGCGTCCTCGCGGTGGTGATGATCGGTGGCTTCGGGTTTCTCGGCTTTCAACTCAATCGACTTGAAGGTCGCGTCGATCGCGTCGAGAGAGCGGTTGCCGCTATCCCGGCACGTCTATCCGACGAATTCCGCGCGATGCGCGCCGAGATGGCGGCTCAGACCAGCGCTATCGCCAACTCCATTACGGCAACGCGCGAGGCCCAACCGCGGCCGCCGCAGATCATTATGATACCGACGCCGCAACCCGGCCAAAAGCCTTAAGCTCATCGAAGGAACTCACGAATGGAAAAATTCACGCAGCTGACCGGGGTGGCGGCGCCGATGCCGATGCCCAACATCGACACCGACAAGATCTTCCCGGCGGTCTATCTGAAGACGATCAAGCGCACCGGGCTGGCGCAATGGCTGTTCCAGGAGATCCGCTTCCGCGCCGACGGCTCGGAAAATCCCGATTTCGTGCTCAACCAGGGTCCCTACCGGCAGGCCAAGATCATCGTCGCCGGCGACAATTTCGGCTGCGGGTCGAGCCGCGAGCACGCCCCCTGGGCGCTCACCGATTTCGGCATCACCTGCGTCATCGCGCCAAGCTTTGCCGACATCTTCTACAACAACTGCTTCAAGAACGGCCTGTTGCCGATCGCGCTGCCCAAGGAGGTGGTCGACCAGCTGATGGACGACGCCAAGAAGGGCGCCAACGCGGTGCTGACCGTGGACCTGGAGTCGCAGACGATCTCGCGCCCGGACGGGGAAAAGGTGCATTTCGACATCGACCCGTTCCGCAAGCATTGCCTGTTGAACGGTCTCGACGATATCGGCCTGACCGAGCAGAAGGGCAGCGAAATCGCCGGCTACGAAGACAAAGCGCGGCGGTCGCGGCCGTGGCTGTTCGGCATGACCCAGGTCGGGGCGTAAGGCAGACACCCCGGCCATCCCTCGCAACCGTCATGGCCGGGCCTGTCCCGGCCATGACGGTGGATCAAGACGTAGATCCCCCGGACAAGCCCGGGGATGACAAGTGTCAAAGGCAGTTTCCGATGGCTGAATCCCGCTCGAACCGCAACGTTCTCGTGCTGCCGGGTGACGGCATCGGCCCTGAGATCATGCATGAGGTCATGCGCGTCGCCGAATTCTTCGACCGCCGCAACATCGCCCGCTTTGCGGTCACCGAGGGGCTGGTCGGCGGCGCCGCATACGACGCGTCGGGCGTGCCGCTGACCGACGCGACGATGGCCGAGGCGATGGCGGCCGATGCGGTACTGTTCGGCTCGGTCGGCGGGCCGAAATGGGAGACGCTGCCGTTTGAGCTGCAGCCCGAGCGCGGCCTGTTGCGCCTGCGCAAGGAGATGGATCTGTTCGCCAATCTGCGCCCGGCGGTGGTCTTTGAGGCGCTCGCCGACGCGTCGGCCTTGAAACGCGAGCTGGTCGCCGGGCTCGACCTGATGATTGTGCGCGAATTAACGGGCGGGATCTATTTCGGCGATCCACGCGGCATCGAGACATTGCCCGATGGCAGCCGCCGCGGCATCAACACCGAGGTCTATACCGAGGCCGAGATCGAGCGCGTCGTGCGCGCCGGCTTCGACCTCGCGATGAAGCGCCAGCACCGCCTGACTGAGGTCGACAAGGCCAATGTCATGGAATCGGGGGTGCTGTGGCGCGAGGTGGCGCGCCGGGTGCACGCCGACTACCCCGATGTCGAGCTCTCGTTCATGTATGCCGACAATTGTGCGATGCAGCTGGTGCGCGCGCCGAAGCAGTTTGACGTGATCGTCACCAGCAACCTGTTCGGCGACATATTGTCGGATTGCGCGGCGATGCTGACCGGCTCGCTCGGCATGCTGCCCTCGGCGTCGCTCGGCGCGGCCGACGCCAGCGGGCGACGGCGGGCGCTCTACGAGCCGGTGCATGGCAGCGCCCCCGACATCGCCGGCCAGGGCATCGCCAACCCGCTCGCCTGCATTCTCTCGTTCGCGATGATGCTGCGCTATTCGTTCGACCTCGCTGAGGAGGCGACGCTCGTCGAGGAGGCGGTGCGCCGCACCCTGGCCGCCGGCGTGCGCACCGCCGACATCCTGCAGCCGGGCGTCGCCCGCGTCTCGACGCGCGAGATGGGCGATGCGATCCTCAAGGAGCTGCAGAAGGCCGCGTAGCTCAGGCCGCCTTCGCGCCCCGCCTGCGCTCCAGCGCCGCGATGAGCATGTCGGTGTCCATCACGTCGCCGAAGATGTTGTAGAACGCCGTCAGCGAGGCGTCGTGTTCGGCCTGGGTGCTGGCGGCGTTGCCGTCGCTGACCATGACCGTGCGGAAATTCAGCATCGCCGCGTCGCGCGCCGAGCTTTCGCAGCACACATTGGTGACCGTGCCGGTGATCAATACCGTGTCGAAGCCACCGGCGCGCAGCCGCTCGGCGAGATCGGAGGTGCCCGGCAGAAAGCCGCTGTAGCGGTATTTGTCGACGATCTCGTCCTCGGGGCGCACCTCGAGATCCGGCCACAGGCCGTGCCCGAGCGAGCCGGCGGTCAGCGCCGCGATGCGCTTCTGCCGCCGTTCCGGCGTGCTGATCTCGAAGGCGACCGACCAGTCGTCGAGGCAGCGCTCGTCATGCGTCATCCGCACCCAGAACACGCCGCCGCCGGTCTGGCGCACCGCCGCCGCCAGCCGGTTGACCGCCGGCACGATATCAACCGCCGAGCGCACGACGGCGTGGCCGACATCCGGGTTCATGAAGGCATGCTGCAAATCGATGACGACCAGAGCGGTCCGCGCCGGATCGAGATCGGCAAAGCAGTGCTCCTGCCCGCGCCATTGGACGACACGGCGGACGATTTCCTCGGGGATGGTGGCGCCGTTCAGCTTCATCGTGGCCTCCTCCGTCTTGTCGCGCTCGACTATGGCTCGTGCAGGCGGCGCTGCGCTGGCGAGATCAATGTCAATGGCTGTCGGCCGTGGGCGCGATAGATCGCGAAATCGGCGTCAAGCGTGCAGATCGGCGACCCGGTCATTTCCGCCAGCCGTACCAGGCAGGCATCGGCGAGCGACATCGGCACGCTGGCATAACGCGCCATCAGTGCGCCCACGGCCGCCAGTTCGTCCTGGATCTCCAGGCCCACCCGCACGATGCCGCGCGTCAGCATATCGAGGACGCGTACCGGCGACTGGCCGTTGCGGGCAACCAGAAAGCAGGCTTCGGTAAGCACCGGTTCGCAAGAGAGAAAGGGCGGGTCCAGAGTCGCGAACCGTTCCACGGCCCAACCGTGGTCTCGTTCTCGTCCGTAGAGAAACGCAACGATCGGCCCGGTATCCAGCAGGACCCCTGCCCTCATCGGCCGAAATCGTCGAAGTATTTGGGATTGCTGGCGAGATCAGGCGGGCAGTCGGCATCCTCGAAGATCAGATCCTTGAGCAGGTCGTGCGCCGTCGGCTTGCTGGGAGGCAGCTGCCGTGGTGGCTCGCCGCCGGCAGGCGGGGCGGCGAGCACGAGGCGCAGCCCCTCCTCGACCAGATCCCTCAGCTTGCGCCCCTTGAGCGCGGCTTCGGATTTGGCGCGGCGAAGCAATTCGTCCGGAATGTCGACAGTGGTTCGCATCGATTGCATATAACCATATCGATGCAAAGATGCAAAGCGAGGGTCACCACGCCGCGTCGAGCAGTTCGCGCACCACCGGCGGGCCGTCGATCTTGCGCGGGTTGGTGTGGATCCAGCGGTCGTGCATCGACAATTCGGCGATGCGGTCGAGCTGTTCCGGCTTGACCCCGACATCGCGCAGCCGCGCCGGCAGCCCGAGCCCGGCGATGAGGGCCGCCACGACATCGCCGGCCGCCCGTCCCGGATGGCCGAGCGCCTCGCTGACCAGGGCCTGGCGGTCGGCATTGACCGCCAGGTTGAAGCGCAGCACATGCGGCAGCATCACGCATGAGGTATAGCCGTGCGGCACATGCGCGGTGCCGCCCAGCACATGGCCGATGCCGTGGCTGGCGCCCTTCGGCACGCCGGTCTGCGAGCCGACCATCGACATCCACGCGCCAAGCTGGCAGTCGAGCCGCGCGTCGAGGTCGAGCGGGTCTTCCTTGACCCCGGCGAGGCCGCGGCCGAGCAGTCTCAGCGCATGGTAGGAGGCGCCCTCCGAGATCGGCTGGCATTGCGGCGAGCAGATATCCTCGACGGCATGATCGACGGCGCGGATGCCGGTCGACAGGAACAGCCACTCGGGCGTGTGGATCGTCGCGCGCGGGTCGAGTACGACATTCTTCGGCATCATCAGCGGATGGCCGTAGCTCTCCTTGACCTGTCGCACCGTGTCGGTGCAGCCGGCCGAGGCGCTGTATTCGCCGGCCGACAAGGTCGTCGGGATCGCCACCGTACGAACCGCCGGCGCCTTGACCTCCGGCCGCACGATGCTGCCGTCGGCGCCGACCGTGGCGCGGTAATTGTCGAGCTGCGCCGGGTCGGTGACGTCGTTGGCGAGGCAGAAGGCGACCATCTTGGTGGCGTCGGTGACCGAGCCGCCGCCCAATGTGGCCAGCATGTCGGCGCCGGCGGCGCGCGCCGCGTTGGCCGCGGCGACGACATCGATGCGCGGCGTGTGCGCGCCGATCCGGGCGAACACCCCGGCCAGCCGGTTGCCGAGCGCCTGGCGCACCTGCCCGACCATGTCGGTCTCGCGCTCCAGCGTGCCGCTCGCCACGAGAAACACCGAATGGGCGCCGCTCTCCTCGACCCGCTCCCTCAGCGCCTCGGCGAACGGGCGGCCGTAGATGACGCTCTCCATCGGCGGAAAACGGTAGCTGCCAGTCAGCATGGGGACCTCCTAACGCGCCAGATAGCCGCCATCCACCGGCAGCGTGACGCCGGTGATGTAGCGCGCCATGTCGGATGCAAGAAACACCGCCGGTTGCGCGATGTCGGCGGGCGTACCGATCCGGCCCAACGGAATGCGGCCGGTGAAGTTGGCCATGTATTCGACATTCTGCCGCGCATCGGCGTTGAGCGGGGTGGCGGTGAAGCCGGGGCCGATCGCGTTGACCCGGATGCCGATCGGTCCCAGTTCGATCGCCAGCGCCTTGGTCAGGAGCCGCACGCCGCCCTTCGAGGTCGTATAGGCCGCCGAGTTGGGCAGCGCGACAAACGACTGGATCGAGCCGATATTGATCACCGCGCCGGCGGTCTCGCGCAACTGGTCGAGAAACGCGGTGACCATGTTGTAGGGGCCGTCGAGATTGACGGCCAGGGTCTCGTCCCAGTCGCGCCGCGTGTTGGCGTCGCTCACCTTGCCGCGGCGGATGATGCCGGCATTGTTGACGAGCACGCCGATCGGCCCGATCTCGGCCCGCACCCTGGCGGCCAGCGCATCGCAGGCGGCGCGGTCGGTGACGTCACAGGGCAGCCCGACGGCGTCGCCGCCGGCCGCCGTCGCGACGCGCACCGCGGCGCCGATATTGATGTCGACCGCGACGATCCGCGCGCCGGCCGTGGCCATCGCCACCGCGATTGCTTCCCCGATCCCCGATCCGGCGCCGGTCACCAGCGCAATGCGGCCGTCGAGCGAGCCTGCCATGATCCGACCTCACCCTGCCCTCTTCCCCCTTTAAGCGGGAGAAGAGGGTTTCCTCGGAATGGTTTACGTCGCCTGCGCCATCCGCGCGGCGCGCCGCCTGGCGATGGTCGGCGCCTTCGGCGCGTGCAGCGGGTCCTTCACCATGTTGCTGATGCCGAGGCCGTCCGGCAGGGTCGGCACCCACGCATCGCCGCCCAGGATGTAGTGGCGGTTGGTCTGCGCCGGGTTGCGGTTGACCAGCGGCCGATTGTAGAGCGGGTGCGTCAAGCTGCGCACTTCGTGCTCGATCTGGAACAGCACCTTGCCGGTATCGAGGTCGGTGATTTCCTCGAAGCGGTACTGGCAGCGATCGCTTTCCTCGGTGATCAGGTCGCGTTCCTGGAGCTTTTTGTGCGGCCCCTCGAAATCGGCGACGTAGACCTGCAGGTGGTGGCCGTCGAACTCGGGGAGCTTCTTGTCGGTCTCCTTGAAGCGCAGCTCCTGCTTGAAGCCGACGCTGACGCGCGCGGTCTTGCCGGAGCCGTTCTCGACGCAGGTCGCGGTGCCGAGGATCTCGCGGTAGAAGCGCGCGATGCCTTCGGCGGTGCCGCCCGGCACGTCGAACTCGACATAGGGGATACCGAGATTGATGTGGCCGAAGCGCTCGACGTCCGGGTCATGGAGGTGGATCTTGTTGCCCCACGGGCAGAAGGCCTCGACGTGGTCGTTGGCCTCCTTGAACTTGAACTTGGTGCCCTTCAGGGCCTGCTTGACCCCCTGCAGGCGCTCCAGCAATTCCGCGCGGTTGGGCACGACGATGCCGATCGTGCCGCGAAACACCAGGGGATCGCCGGTCGGCATGTGGATCTGGTTCTTGCCGATATTGACCCACATGTTGTTGGTGCCCGGGAACAGGTAGGGGTCCCGGGTGAAGCCGCAGCCGACCAGATAGAACGTGCTCGCCAGGCCCTGGTCCGGGATCTCGACATTGAGGTGCTCGAGCCCGGTAATGTTGCCGAGATTCTCGGCCGCACGATCAAACGGATTGTCCATCTTGTCCTCCGAATTTTTCGCACGGCGCTGCGCCGCGCCTCTGCGATGATGAGCGCCGCGGCACTTCTGGCAAAAGCGCCGGGCACCTGCGACTTCATCAGAACAGGTTTTCGAACCGCTCGTCCACCGGTACCCGATAGCCGTCGGCGAGCCGGTTGGTCTCGTTGGCCATGCCGACGACGGCGATCAATTCGCCCAGCATTTCCGCGCTCATGCCGAGCCGCTTGGCGGCGGCGCCGTGCGAGGCGGTGCAGTATTGGCAGCCATTGCTGACGCTGACCGCAAGGTAGATCAATTCCTTGGTCAAGGGGTCGAGCGCCCCCGGCATCATCACCTCCTTGAGGCTCTCCCAGGTGCGCTTCAGGGTCGGCGGGTGGTTGGCCAGGGCGCGCCAGAAATTGTTGATCCAGTCGGTATTGCGGCTCGTCTTGATGTCGTCGAATACCGCGCGCACCTCGGCATTCGCCTCCTTCTCGTCAATCAGCGGAAGCATCGGCATCGTCAGCTCCTTGTAAAGCGCTGGACGGCGGCGTAAGTCAGCACTCAACGCCACATGCAACCTCTCGGTGGTGTCTCGACTGAGGCACTACCAACCCGCCCCGGAGTTTCACAGATGGGCTTTAACGCGATGCGCGTCGCGATTTTCACGGCTGCCCCCGGGTTTCGCCCATCCGGCTGGCGCCGGGCGGTTGCTCTATTACGAGTGTTCTTGTAGCCGCTCGCGTATTTCGGTGCGAAACCGATCAAATTGGCTTCGCAATGCACGTATCTCGGCGCCCAAGCTTGTCACACTCGCATCGAGCCGGTTCAGGATCGCGACGATCACGGTTCGGTCGTCGCGCGTATCCGCCAACTCTCGTTGAATCTCGCGCAGAATGCGTGGCGTCAGGTCCGCTGCCGGGGCTTCATCGCTCATCGTGTCGTTCTCCCAGTCAACCGTATGGAGGCGCCTGCAAACCGCTCGGCGACCACCTTGTAAACGCTGAGGCGGCGGCGTAAGTCAACGTGACGCAACAATACCACCCGTGCCGGAGCAAAACCGATGGGTTTCAAACTAGCGGTGGTCGGCGCGACCGGCAATGTCGGTCGCGAGATCCTGACTACCCTGGTCGAGCGCAACTTTCCGGTCGACGAGGTCGTCGCGCTGGCCTCCTCCGAATCGGTGGGGCGGGAGGTGTCGTTCGGCGACGACGATATTCTCACGGTGCAGGCGCTCGACACCTTTAACTTCAGGGGCATCGACATCGTGCTGTCGTCGCCCGGCAGCAAGGTCTCGGCGATGTTTGCGCCGCGCGCCGCCCGGGCCGGCGCTGTCGTCATCGACAACACCTCGCATTTCCGCATGGAACCCGACGTGCCGCTGGTCGTGCCCGAGGTCAATCCCGAGGCGATCGCGCATTACCAGAAGCGCGGCATCATCGCCAACCCCAATTGCTCGACGATCCAGATGGTGGTCGCGCTGAAGCCGCTGCACGACCTGGCGCCGATCAAGCGGGTCGTCGTCGCGACCTACCAGTCGGTGTCGGGTGCCGGGCGCGCCGCGATGGACGAATTGTTCAGCCAGACCCGGGCGATCTACGTCAACGACCCGATCAAGCCCGAGCAGCTGACCAAGCAGATCGCGTTCAACGTCATCCCGCATATCGACGTGTTCATGGAGAGCGGCGACACCAAGGAAGAGTGGAAGATGGCGGTCGAGACCCGCAAGATCCTCGACCCCGACATCGCCGTCACCGCAACCTGCGTGCGGGTGCCGGTGTTCATCGGCCACGCCGAGGCAATCAATGTCGAGTTCACCCGGCCGCTCGACGAGAACCGGGCGCGCGCCGCATTGCAGGACGCGCCGGGGATCATCGTGCTCGATCACCGCGCCGACGAAGGCTACGTCACCCCCGCCGAGAGCGCTGGCGAGGATGCCGTCTATGTCAGCCGCATCCGCCACGACCCGACCGTGCCGCACGGGCTCAATTTGTGGGTCGTCGCCGACAATTTGCGCAAGGGCGCGGCGCTCAACGCGGTGCAGATCGCCGAGATCCTCGCCGCCGACTATCTCGGCGGCCGCCGGTCCGGCACCCGGCCCGGCACCCGGCCCAAGGTCGAGCCGCTGCGGCGCAAGACACTGCAATAGCGGACAGGCCTGCGACAAGTCGCGGCGATTATCCGGTGTCATTCCGGGGCGCCACGCGGGCGCGCGCCCGCCATGACGATCGGGCATGAATGACCTGCGGCGGCCTGACGAGGTGAGCGCGGCCGACGCGCCGAGCACCCGGGCGCGGCTTGCCGGGCGGGGCGCCCCAACGCCGGGCGAGGTGTTTCTCGGCTGCCGGATCACCCCCTTGACCCGCCGCCGCATCGAGAATTTCAAGGCCAACCGGCGCGGCTTCTGGTCGCTGTGGATTTTCCTGGTGCTGTTCGGCACCACCCTTTTTGCCGAGTTCATCGCCAACGACCGGCCGCTATTGGTGGATTACCGGGGACATTTCTACGTTCCGGTGTTGCGCGACTACGCCGAGACCACGTTCGGCGGCGATTTCCCGACCGAGACCGATTATCGCGACCCGGTGGTCATCGGGCTGATCAGCGACAAGGGCTGGATGGTGTGGCCGCTCATTCCGTTCAGCTATTCGACCGTGCCGATTTTCGCCACCGATCCGCAGGGGCCGTTTCCGGCGCCGCCTTCGCGCACCGACTGGCTCGGCACCGATGACGAGGGCCGCGACGTGCTGGCCCGCCTGATCTACGGCTTTCGCGTCTCGGTGCTGTTCGGCCTGGCGCTGACCGTGTTCTCCTCGATCGTCGGGGTCGCCGCCGGCGCGGTGCAGGGCTATTTCGGCGGGCTCGTCGATCTCGGCTTTCAGCGCTTCATCGAGATCTGGGAAGGGTTGCCGGTACTCTACATGCTGATCATCCTCGCGACCCTGGTCGAACCCAATTTCTGGTGGCTGCTGGGCCTGATGCTGCTGTTTTCGTGGAC